>Ga0070698_100001233_pt1 | contig 28469 bp, 24 predicted proteins | sample KBSK1502metaG_FD_65477 | JGI IMG/M metagenome (GOLD analysis project Ga0070698, IMG submission 65477) | Corn, switchgrass and miscanthus rhizosphere microbial communities from Kellogg Biological Station, Michigan, USA - KBS K1-50-2 metaG | ecosystem: Host-associated > Plants > Roots >...
CCCGCCGGCGGCGATCAGTTGCGCGTCGGTCGTGTCCTCGCCGCTGGCCGATGCGCTCGCCGCGATCTGCCCAGCGGCCCCGGCCAGGAAGAAAAAGAGAAGCGCGGCGGCCGCCGCCAGCCCGGTGCGAACGTGGGCGCGCCGCCGGCGGTCTTCGCGCACGTCCCGCAGCACGCGCTCGATGAAGACTTCATCGGGAGCGGGACGGGTCTCGAGATCGGATGGGCGGGAGAAAGTCTTCCAGGCCTGGCCCAGCCGCACGTCCGCGCGGCAGGCGGTGCAGGAAAACAAGTGCCGCTCCGCGGCCGGCGTCGCGGCGCCGGAAAGAATGGCGTTTCGAATCGAAAGACATTCGGATTTTTTCATCGGCTTCCTCGGCTTCCCAGGAATCGTGTTCTCAGTTTCTTGCGAGCGCGGTGCATGCGGACCCGCACGCCGGTTACGGTCATGTCGAATCGCTGCGCGATGACTTTGTCGGGCTCTCCCTCGACTTCCCGCGCCAGGAGGATCTCGCGATCGAGAGGAGAAAGCTGGCCGAGCGCCTCGCGCAGCAAGTCGGCGTCCTCCTGTCGCTTCTCTTCCGAGATCGGGCCTCGGACCGCCGCGGGCAGCGGGTCTTCCGGCCGGCGGCGCCGAACGATGTCGATCGCCGTGCGAATGGCAATCTTGCGGACCCAGGCCGCGAATGAGGATTCGTGGCGGTAGTCCTTGAGGGCCCGATGGGCGCGGAGGAAGGCTTCCTGAGCCGCGTCCTCCGCCAGGGCGAAATCTCCCGTGATGCGCCTGGCCGCCCCGAGCGCCGCGGGTGCTCCCAGGCGGATCAGCTGCGCGAAGGCGTCGTCGTCGCCCTTCAGGGAGCGCTCGACCAAGGCGACCTCGTCCGGCCGCGCTTGCCCGACTGGCCCGGACGCGTCCATCTGCCTGGCTGCCCTAAGAACCACTCTTCAGGAATCGGTCGAAGGAGCGCCCGGCGGCGTCGGGAGGGTGACGGTCGCGCGCCTGGAAACTCTGGATTTTCTGCTTCTGCTCGGGAGTCAGGATCGGATCAATCTCCGTGCGGACCCTCGCGAACAACAAGGCCGCGTCCCCCTGGGTTTGCCCCACCTGTGCCGCCGCGGCGCGAATGGCGCCTTCGTCGGTGGGCTGCGCCATCACGGCATCGTGAAGGGCGCGGCGTGCGGTTGCGGAAGCCTGCATCTGAGTCTTGATCTCGTCGGCGTGCGTTCGAAGCACGTCCTTGATCCGGGACTTCTGGTCCTCCGTCAAGTCGAGGGCTCGCGACATGCGGCTGAAGAGGCGTTGCGCGAAGTCTCCGCGAGCCTTCCCTCCGTGAAACGCGCCGGCGGACAGCCGGCCGGCGAAGAGACCCGCCGCCGCGATGACGGCGATCCCGGCGACGACCAGGACCGACTTACGGATCTTGTCGATGCTCATCTGGGTCTCCTCGCAAGCCCCGTGGGCCTCGATTTAAGAACGTCTTACGGAAGGGAAAGATTACCTGATTGGGGCCCGGTTAGCCCCGTCGGTCAGACCTCTGCTGTCCCGCAATCGGGCATTAAACTGCTCGCGTGGAACGGAAATATGTCCTCAAGAAACCCGCCGGGCTCCGGACGTACCGCGTCGACTACGACCGGGAATTGAACGAGGAGCAGCGGGAAGTCGTCCTGGCGGGACCCGGCCCGATCCTGGTCATCGCCGGCGCGGGCTCCGGCAAGACCCGGACGCTGGTCTACCGGGTCGCCCGGCTGATCGAGTCCGGGACCGATCCCTCCCGGATTCTGCTGCTGACCTTCACCAACAAGGCGGCGCGAGAGATGCTCCGCCGTGTCGAGGCCCTTCTCGCCGTCGACACCCGGCGATTGATGGGGGGAACCTTCCACTCCGTCGGCAACCGCCTCCTCCGCCGGTTTGGAGCCCGCGTGGGACTGCCCGCGAACTTCACGATCCTGGACGAAGAGGACGCCCGGGAAATGCTCGAAGCGGCGACCTCGGATCAGAAAATTCCGGTGCTCGAGCGCCGCTTTCCCAAAGGCGACGTGCTTCTGGACCTGTATTCCTTCACGATCAACACCGGCCGCGCGTTCTCGGAGGTGCTCGCGGAACGCGCCCCGCACTTCACCGGCATTCAGGAGGAGATCACCGCCGTGCTCCATCGGTACCGCGAGCGCAAGCGGCTGGCGGCCGCCGCGGACTACGACGATCTCCTGCTCGCCTGGAAACGCCTCCTCGACGAAGCGCCCGAGACGGCCGCGGAGCTGACGCGATCCTACGAGCACGTCCTGGTGGATGAGTATCAGGACACCAATCAGCTTCAGGGCGACATCGTCGATCGTATGGCCGTGGGGAAGAAGAACCTGACGGTCGTGGGCGACGACGCGCAGGCCATCTACTCGTTCCGCGGCGCTTCTTTCGAGAACATCGTGGGCTTTCCGCAGCGCTACCCCGAGGCGAAGACCTTTCGGCTGACGATCAATTATCGCTCGACACCCGAGATTCTCGGTCTCGCCAATGCCTCGATCGCCAACAACGAGCGGCAGTTTCCCAAGGACCTCTCGGCTTGCCGCGAGGCCGGGCCGATGCCCGCGGTCGTGGCGCTGGCGGACATCGCGGATCAGGCCCGCTTCGTGGCGCAGAGGATCCTGGAGTGGCACGACGAGGGGGAGAAACTCTCCGACGTCGCGGTTCTTTACCGGGCGCACTATCAGGCTCTCGAGCTTCAGATCGAGCTGACGCGGCGCGGCATTCCGTACGAGATCCGCTCCGGGACCCGTTTCTTCGAGCAACGCCACGTCAAGGATGTTCTCGCGTTCCTGCGGATCGTGGTGAATCCCAAAGACGAGCTCTCCTGGAAACGCGCGCTGAAGCTCTATCCGCGCATCGGCGAGAGGTCGGCGGCGGCCGTCTGGGAGGCGATCGGGAGCCGTCCCGATCCGCTCGCCTCGTTCCGCGAGCGGGAGGGAGCCGGCGGAATCGCGCTGCCGCGAGGCGCCGAGGCGGCGCTGAAGCCCTTTCGAGCGCTGCTGGCGACTCTCGAGTCGGCGTCGATCCGGTCGTCTCCCTCAGAGGCGATTCGAACAGTTGTGGAGACCGTGTACCGGGACGTCGCGCGGGCCAAGTTCCCGAACGCCGACGCGCGTCTGGATGATCTGGAGCAGTTCGCGCAGTTCGCCCAGACGTACGACGCGCTTCCCGCCTTCCTGGAAGACGTGACCCTCTTTAACGAGCTCTCGGGCGAGGACGTCGTCGCCGGCGAGCCCGACGACGACCGCGTCGTGCTCTCTTCCGTGCACCAGGCGAAAGGCCTCGAGTGGAGCCGCGTCGCGGTGATGGGCCTTTCGGAAGGGCGCTTTCCGAGCTATCGCGCCGCCGTGACGGACGAGGGGCTCGAGGAAGAACGGCGTCTTTTCTACGTCGCCGTCACCCGCGCGAAGAACGAGCTGGCCTTGGTCTACCCGATGCTCGCCCGCGATCGCTACGGAGTGGACGTGATCCTGGAGCCGTCCCGCTTCGTCGCGGAGCTCCCCCCGGAGGTTTATGAGCGCTGGACGGTCGAGATGGAGGCCGAAAGCGGGCCCGAGACCGCGCCGGAGGAGCGCGTTCATTGAGCTCGGCGCTCCCGTCGGGAGCGATCCGGGCTAGAATAGCTTCAACAATGGTGTCGTTTCTCTATCCAGGACGGAGCAGATGAGAGACGACCTCTACTCGGCGATCTGCCGCGAGGCTCTGGAGTCCCGCCAGCGCGACTTGATGTCCTTCGTGGACAACGGAATGGCCGGGATGTCCCAGCGCCTGAACCACACGCTCCTGAAGCTCCCCTCGGGGCACTACCTGCTGGGCCTGGGCCCCTACAACGCCGGCCTGGTCAAGCTCGATTTCGAGGAGCTCTTGATCGGGCGCGAGGTTCCGGAGTTCATCGGGATCGGGATGCCGGTGTCCGGATTTCGCGTCTCCTCTCCCGATGCTTTTCTGAATACCGAAGTCTCTCGTCTCCACGCCAAGGTCGTGCGCCGGGCTCTTCTCTCCAATCCGGAATATCTCCTCGTCGACATGCGCTCGACCTGCGGGACATACTTGAACGGCGACCCGATTCCGGCCCCGGATGACCTCGGCGGTCTTCCCGAGGAGGACTGCGCGGCGCCGTTGAAGTCGGGGGACTTCTTCTCTCTCGGGCCCTCCGCGGTGAATCTGTTTCTCTTCTTCCAGAAGTGAGCCCGCCGGCCGATCGGGTGACTGGCACCCGAGCGGCTGTCTTCGTCGGGCTCCTGGCTGGGTTCGTCACCGGCGTCGAGGCCGCCTCGTGGCTTCGCCCTTCTCTCTTGCTCGATACGGAGCCGGCCTGGGCGATCCCGCGCCTGGGCATGGGTCTCTTCGTGATCGCGGCCGCCGCGATGGCGGGAGGACTCGGCAGCGCGGGATTTCTGCTTCTGTACCGAAACGGGCTCGCCGCGGCCGAGCCCGTGCGACTCCCGTTTGCCCGCGGCGCGGTCGTGGCGATCTCGGCTGCGGCTCTGATCGCGGGGGCGTTGCTGCGACTGGCGGCTCTCGAACGTCTTCCTCCCTATGTCTGGGTCGATGACGCTTCGCTCATCGCGCCCACGCTCGCCCTGCGTTGGCACCCCGCGGACTTCGCGAACTCGATCCGCCCGGCGCCGTTCGGAGTCCCGACGCCCTACGGAAGCGTGGGAGTTCTCTATCTGGAAGCGTTTCGCGGGTCGCTGCGCGCCTTCGGGACCCGGATGGCCGGCCTCCGATTTCTTTCGGCAATTGGGGGAATCTGCTCGGTCGCGACGGCGGGTCTTCTGGGCAGGGCGCTTCTGCCCGGAGGAGGAGGGGCTCTGGCAGCTCTGACTCTCGCGGGACTCCGATGGAACCTCATTCACTCCCGGTGGGGTTGGAACGCGGTCGTGCTGGCTCCCGTGGTCGACGTGGCTGCGCTTCTGCTCTTGACCGCAAGAAGACGCCGCCTCCTGCCGCTGACGTTTCTGGCGGGCGCGGTGGCGGGTCTGGCCGCGCACATCTATCTTTCGGCGTGGGTGGCCGGAGCAGGGCTCGCGTTGCTGGCTCTGTGGCCTCGACCGGAAGACGCGTCGCCTGGGCCGCGGCTCGCTTCCTTCGTGACCTTCGTCGCGGGGTACGCGATCGCCGCTCTTCCGATCTTCCTGCTCGCCCAGGGACGGACAAGCCCCTACTTCGCGCGTGTCTCGGATCACAACGTCGTGCGCGAAACGATCCGGACTCGCTCGCCGATGCCCGCACTGCGGGCCGCCGCCGGCTCGCTCGATGCGCCGTGGACAGGTGTCGACCCGTCGCCGCTGCACGGCCTGCCGGGCCGGACGATCCTTCCCCTGGTCGTGAGTCTTCCCGTGGGTATCGCGCTGGCGCGGTCGCTCGTGCGCCCCCGCAAGGAGATCTCCGGATACCTCTTGAGCCAGGCCGCCTGCGCCCTGGGGGCCTCCTTCGTGGGAGGAGAGGCGGGACTTCCCAACAGTTACCGCTTCACCTATCTGGCCAGCGCCACGGCGGTCGCGGCGGGGCTCGGAATGCTGCTGCTTCTCTCCTTCGTGCCCTCGGACCGGCGACGGACGTGGGCAATCGGTCTGGTGGGAGTCGTGGCGGTCGCCGGAGCGATCGGGGCGCGCGAGGCTCTCGTGGATTGGGGGAGGGCGCGATCGACGTTCGAGCACATTTCCGGTGAGGACACACTGCTCGGCCGCGCCGCAGCGCGATGGGACCACTATGGCTCGGTCTCTGTCGCGAAGGGACTGGGGCACTCGCCTCTGGCGGTGAACGCCGTGCGGCTCTACCGCCTCGACCCCGATGCCTCCGTCTCGGAGCCGGCTCGGGGCAGAGGCGAGCGGTCCTTTCGAATCGAGCGACCCTCGACCGGGCCCGGCCCGGATGAGCGAGTCGTGGAGCGCGTCCGCGACGGCTGGGGAAAAGACTGGGCGGTGGTGCTGGGGCGACGGCCTTCGCAAGGGAACGGGAAACCCTGATCGGTTATCGAGGAGAGACTTTCCGCTTCGGACCGTTTTGGATCAGCAGCGGGCTCCGGTGGCGACGGCGCGGGCCAGGACTTCCTCGCCGACCTCGAACTGGGAGCGGCGAATCTCGATCATCCCTTCATCGTCCCAGATTCCCATGGTCCGCAGCGGAGGCCGGTAGATGTGAAGAGAAACGGCGCGGCTGCGCGGAATGAGGCGGTGCAGCACGGCGGGCCCGGTGTCGCAGAGATCGCCTTCCGGCCGCAGGCGCGAGTCCACAAGGTCGGGCTTGTTGGCCGGTGTCGTGAACCGCTCTTCGAGGAGGGATCCCGTCAGGACCGCCATTCCTCCCAGCACGCCGCGATGATCGTGGATCGGAGTGATCTGACCCGACTCCCAGCCGATGATCATGACTTCCCAGTCGTCGAAAAAGAGGACGGGGTGGCGGACGTAGTGGGAAGAGTCGAAGCGAACGTGGTCCAGGTAGCGTTCGGCCTGGCGTGAGACGAGCTCGGCAAGCAGCCCCGGAGTCGGACGCTCCGGGGCGCGGCTACAGTCCAGGAGGATCTCCTTGACGGCTTCGGCGAAAGTCACCCGCCGATTCTAGCGAATCGGCGCGGGACTCGGAACTCGGAACTCGGAACTCAACGATCTTTCCCAGTCCCGAGTCCCAAGTCCCGAGTCCCGACGCGCGTGCTATCGTGCGCGCCCATGCGCATCGCCGTGGTCCCCGGGGACGGCATCGGTGTGGACGTCACGCGCGAGGCGATGAAAGTTCTCGGCCGCGTCGCGCAGGCGGCATCTCTGCCGCTGGAGACCGTGCACTTTCCGTGGAGCGCCGACCACTACCTGAAAACGGGGGAGACCATTCCGGCCGGGGCGTGGGAAGACCTTTCGGCCAACTACGACGCCATCTTCATGGGGGCGTTCGGAGATCCCAGCGTTCCCGACATGAAGCACGCGGCCGACATCCTGCTCGGAGCGCGCTTTCGCCTCGATCTGTACGTGAACTTCCGGCCGGTCCGCTGTCTGGACGACCGGCTGTCGCCGCTGAAGGGCCTCTCCGCGCGCGACATCGACTTTGCCGTCTTCCGGGAAAACACGGAGGGAGCCTACGTGGGCGCGGGCGGCCACCTGAAAAAAGGAACTCCCGACGAGGTCGCCGTTCAGGAGGACGTTTCGACTCGAAAGGGCGTCGAGCGTATCGTGCGCGCCGCGTTCGACCACGCCCGCTCGGCCGGCCGCCGGCGGGTCGTCATGTCCGACAAGTCCAACGCGATGCGCTTCGTCGGAGATCTGTGGCAGCGCGCGTTCGCCGAGGTCGCCCGCGATTACCCCAAGATCGAGGCTTCGCACCTCTATGTCGATGCCCTGTGCATGCAGATCGTGCGCGATCCGCGGCAGTTCGAGGTCATCGTGACCAACAACATGTTCGGGGACATCGTCACCGACCTCGGAGCGGCGCTGCAGGGAGGCCTGGGGATGGCGGCGTCGGCGAACATTCATCCGGGGCGGGTCTCGATGTTCGAGCCGGTCCATGGGTCGGCCCCCAAGTACGCGGGCACGGGAAGAGCCAACCCATTCGGAGCCATCCTGACGGCCGGACTCCTCCTGGACCACCTCGGGCACCGCAAGGAAGCGGCCGCGATCGAGCGGGCGGTGCAGACATGCGTCCGGGAGCTTCGATGCACTGCGGATATCGGCGGAAAACTGACCACCTCCGAGTCCGGGGACGCGGTCGTCGAGAAGCTGAGCTCGTAGCTATCAGCTCTCAGCTCTCAGCCAAAACCGTGACGCCCCAAGCTGATAGCTGAAAGCTGATAGCTGACAGCTCGTTTGGTAGAATCGGAGTCAAAAGGAGACCCTTGATATGTTCCGTCGAAAGACTTTTTTCGGGATCGCTCTCGTCGCCCTGTTCGCCCTCTGCGCTGCTCCGGTCCAGGCGGCCGAGAAGTTTCTCGACTCCAAGGACGCCAAGGAGAAGGACGAGCCAACGAAGTTCTTGAACGACTACGACAAGCTGGCCAAGGGCAAAGACGCCGATTGGGTCTACTTCCCGAGCGGAAGCCTCAAGTCCTACAAGACCGTTTCCGTCAGGGAGTTCGATTCCAACGGGAGGGGGCGCGAGTCTCGCGAGGCCGCCCGTGAGGGCAAGGACTACATGGAACAGTGGTTGGACAAGCAGGGCTACAAGGTCGTGAAGTCCGGAGGCGACCTGATCGTCGAAGGCAACGTCTTCAACGCTTGGGAGCCTCACGGTGCGGCCCGGTACTGGGGCGGCTGGATGGCCAACCCCGGAGTCGGGCTCGAGGTCCTCGTGAAGGACTCGAAGGGCAACGTCGTGGCGGAGATCCGGCACAAGGCCAAGGGCACCACGATCCGCGACGCGGTCGAGAACGGCTTGGAGGAAGTCGCCAAGGCAATCAACTCCGGCAGGTAACTCGGCCTCAACTTATTCTGTCCAAAAGAGATGCTCGAACGGCGGGCCGGTTTCATCCCGGCCCGCTTCTTGCTCCTCCTCCGGACGTGTTAGGGTTGAACCGTGAGGGCGGTTCGCGTTTCGCGCCGGACGCTCGGTCTCGACCGAGCCATCCCGCCGAGCGCCCGCTGATTCGCTCGCATTCCGCCCGAAGGAGCGATCCCCATTTCTGAACCGACTCCAGCCGTGACCCTTCCCGAAACGGGGCTCAACGAGCTTTTCGGAATCGCCGACGAGAATCTGCGCGCCATTGAAGAGGCGTTCGGAGTCCGGCTGGCGGCCCGAGGCAACGAGATCCAGGTTGTCGGAGAGGGAGCGGCCGAAGACGCCGCGCGCCGCCTGATCGAGGGCCTTTCGGAGCTCCTGGCGGCCGGCTTTCCTCTGCGCTCGAGCGATGTCTCCACCGCCATCCGCGTGGCGCGCGAAGATCCCCGCGCCTCGATTCCCGAGTTCTTTCTGGTGAGCCCCTTCGGCCCGTCGTTGAAGTCGGTCGTCACGGCCCGCAACATGAAGCAGCGGCTCTACGTTCAGACGATCGACCGGCACGATCTGGTCTTCGCGATCGGGCCGGCGGGCACGGGCAAGACGTACCTCGCGGTTGCGATGGCGGCGGCAGCCCTGCTGGAGAAGAAAGTGAAGCGAATCGTTCTCGCGCGGCCGGCGGTCGAGGCGGGAGAGCGGCTGGGCTTTCTGCCCGGAGACATGGTCGAGAAGATCAACCCTTATCTGCGCCCCCTTTATGACGCCCTGTACGACATTCTGGGCTACGAAAAGACGGCGAAGCTCCTCGAACGCGGCGTCATCGAGGTGGCGCCGATCGCCTTCATGCGGGGTCGCACCTTGAACGACTCGTTCATCATCCTGGACGAGGCGCAGAACACGACTTCCGAGCAGATGCGGATGTTCCTGACGCGGATTGGTTTCGGCTCCAAGGCCGTCGTCACGGGGGATGTCACTCAGGTGGATCTGCCCCAGGGAAAGACCTCGGGACTTCGGGAGGCGCAACAGCTGCTCTCCTCGATCGAGGGGATTCACTTCGTTCTCTTCAACGAACGGGATGTCGTTCGGCATCCCCTGGTTCAGTCCATCATCACGGCTTACGACGGCCTGGACCGCGACCGGGAGCGAGAGCGCGAAGCGGGCCGCACCTCCTCCTCCAACGGCCGCTGAGAGCTGCCCATGTCCAGCGACGCGCCGACTCGGCGCACGACCAATTCTTCTCGCCGCTCGGCGGCGGCGCGCCCGGATGCGGCGGAGCGGGTTCCCCGCACCCGCCTGATTCTCTGGGCGGCGGCGTACGTCATCGTCACGACCTTTTCCTTCGCTCCGCCGTTGACGTTTCGCGGCGCGCCCGCGCGCGCGGGTTCGATCGCCAGCCGGGACGTAGTCGCCCCGCGCGATCTGATCGTGCCCGATCCCGCGGCGACGGCCCGGCGGCGCGCGGAGGCGGCGGCGGAAGTCGTGCCCGTGTACGACTGGGACAGCGCCGCGCCCCAACGCCTGGAAAAGGAGATCCGTGAGTCCTTCCGGAAGGCGCGCGAGGCCTGGGCGGCTTCCCGTCATCGCGGCTCCGCCGTGCGCGACGCTTTCGACCTTCCCATCGGCGACGAGGCCCTCGGGGCCCTTGCTCGGCTGAACTTTTCCCGGCCAGTAGAGGAGCGCCTTTCGGCGGCCGCCGCGGACCAGTATCGGGTCGGCGTGGTCGACAACAAGGACCTTCTCCTCGAAAACCGGGCCCGCGGAATCCAGGTGCGTGACTCGGCCACCGGCCGGGAATCCCGCCGCCGGGAGCTGTCGGACGTGATCGAGTACGGGACCGCCGCCAAGAGCGCGCTGGCGGCGCGTCTGGCGGACGAGCCGTTCAAGGGAAGAGAGATCACCGAAGTCGCGGCGTTTCTGGCCGCCGCGCTGCGCCCGAACCTGAACTACAACGCCGCGGAGACCACGCGGCGACGGGAAGAGGCGTCGCGCTCGGTCGAGAGCGTCTTGACAAAGATTCCTCGAGGCAAGGTGATCGTTCGCAAGGGAGACGAGGTCTCGATTCGTCAGGCGGACGCAATCGCGGCGGCGCGCGCGTCGGTCTCAGATGTCCACTTCTGGTTGAAGGTGGCGGGCATCGCGACGCTTCAGAGTCTGGCTGCTGCCGCCTTCTGGATCGATTCCCGCCGGCAGCGGCGCCGCAAACGGGAGCGCCGGCCCGAAATGGTCTATGCCTCCGTCCTCGTTTCGGGAATCGTTTTTTCGCTGATCACGCGGGGCGGCTTTTCCCTGACTCAGGTCCTTTCCTCCAGCTTCGAAGGGGGGTGGGCGACGCACGCTTCGTATGCGATCCCGTTCGCCGCCGGTTCGATCATGACGAGTCTCGTGGCGGGAATGGGCCCGGCTCTGCTCTTCGCGTCGATCCACTCGATCGGATCCGGCGTGCTGATGGGGCAGAGCTTCGCGTTCGCTCTCTTCGCCATGCTCGGGTCTCTCGCCGGGATCTTTGCCCTGACGCGCGTGCGCGCCCGCAGTGCCCTTCTCCTGATGGGAGGCGTCGTCGGCCTGGCCAACCTTGTCTCGATCCTCGTTCTCGCTTTTCTTTCGGGAGAGGCTCGAGGCTGGGACGTGGCGTTGGACGGGGTCGCCGGGCTTGCCGGAGGATTCTTCGTCGCGATGGTGGTGGAGAGCCTGCTTCCCCTCTTCGAGCGCCTCTTTCACGTGACGACGGAGATCAAGCTGCTGGAGCTGTCGAACCAGAATCTGCCGCTTCTGCGGACCCTGGCTCTCGAGGCACCCGGCACTTATCAGCACTCTCTGATGCTCGGCCACCTGGCGGAGGCCGCGGCCGAGGCGATCGGTGCGGACCCGCTTCTGGCACGCGTGGCCGGCTACTACCACGACATCGGAAAGACCAAGATGCCCGACTACTTCATCGAGAACCAGCCGAAGGGCTTCAACCGGCACGATCGGCTCGAGCCTTCCATGAGCGCGCTCGTCATCGCCGCCCACGTCAAAGAAGGGGTGGAGCTCGCCCGCAAGGCGAAGCTCCCGGAGCCGATCCTCTCGGCCATCCGCGAGCACCACGGGACCAAGCTGATTCGATACTTCTATCAGAAGGCGCTGACCAAGAGCGACCCGGCGCGACTCCCGGTGCAGGAAATGGAGTACCGCCACTCCGGCCCCAAACCGACCTCTCGGGTCAACGGCATCCTCATGATCGCCGATGCCGTGGAAGCCGCCTCGCGAACGCTGATCGACCCGACTCCGGCCAAGATCCGAGCGATGATCCAAACGATCGTCGACGACTGTCTGCGCGACGGCCAGTTCGACGAATGCGACCTGACGATGCGCGATCTGGCGATCATCGTGGACACGCTCGATCGGACGGTGGCCAACATCTATCACCATCGCATCGACTATCCGGGCTTCGACTTCAACCGGCTGACGCGCAGCCGCCGCAGGACCGGCGACACGGGACCCGCGTCCGAGACGGCGGCGGCCCGGGGGCCGCGGCCCGCCTGAGGCGCTCTCGATGGAAATCGATGTTCGGTCCTCCGTCTCGGGCGCCCCATCGGCGCGGCGTACGCAAAGCCTGCTCCGGCGAGCGGAGCGACTCTTCCCGCCGCCCGCCTCCGGTCTTTCGCCTTCCGGGCCCGAGCTCTCGGTTCTCTTCTGCGGCGACGCGCGCATGCGGGCGCTCAACCGGCACTATCGGGGAAAGGATCGGCCGACCGACGTGCTCGCCTTCCCCGGGGACGGGGGGGCCCTCGGAGATATCGTGATCTCTCTGCCGTACGCCTCGCGAGAGGCCCGCCGGCGGGGCCAGCGCCGCGCGGAAGAGCTCGACCGGCTGCTCCTCCATGGATATCTGCACCTGCTCGGCTACGATCACGAGGTCGACGCCGGCCAGATGGACCGGCTCGAGGCGAGGCTGCGCCGACGGCTCGGCCTCTCGGAATCGCAGGAGTCGGCAGCAACGACCGTACGCGGGGAGAAAGCGTGATCATTCTCGCGATCTCCGCGGTTTGCTACCTGGCCTTCCTTCTTTTCGAGACCTTTTCGCTCGCGCTCGACCGTCTCTCTCCGATCAAGATTCGCGGGCTTCTGGAGGAGCATCCGGAGCGCGCGCGCATTCTGGCTGGACCGGGCGAGGTCGAGATCACTCGCACGACGACGAAGGTCCTCGTGCAGATGCTGCTCTTGACTGGACTCTTGACGTCCGTCTCCGCTTTCAACTCGCTGGGTCTCACGCCCGGCTGGGCCTGGGGCGGAGGCGTCTTTCTCGCGGGATGGCTGGCCACGGAGATCGGGTTGCTTCGAAAGGTTTCCTCGTCGGACCCCGAGAAGATCGTGACCCGGCTCCTGCCGGCGATCGACGCCGCCTCCTGGCTGCTGCTGCCGCTCGCGATTCCCGTGCGGAGGATTTTCGAGCGCCGGGAGCGCCTCCAAGCGCCGCCCGCGACCGAGGAGGAGGTCCAGGCCTACATCGACGTCGGACGGGAAGAGGGGATCCTGGAGAAGGAGGAGGAGAAGCTGATCCTTTCGATCGTCGACTTCGGCGACACGCGCGTTCGCGAGGTGATGACGCCCCGCACCGACATCGTCTGGATCGACGCCGCGGCCTCGCCCGAAACCCTGGCGGATCTCTTCGCTTCTTCGAAGTACTCCCGAATCCCGGTTGTGCGCGGCACCGTCGAGAGCATCGCGGGAATCGTGCACGTCAAGGACCTCTTCGAGGCCTCGCGCTCGGGCCAGCTTCCGCCCATCGGGCAGATCATGCGGGACGCCTATTTTGTGCCCGAATCCAAGAAAGTCTCCGAGCTGCTGCGGGAATTCCAGCGGCGCCACCTCTGGATGGCGATCGTCGTGGATGAATATGGCGGGGTCTCCGGCCTGGTCACCGTGGAGGACCTGCTGGAGGAGATCGTCGGTGAGATTTCCGACGAGCACGAGGACGAGCGCGAAGCGGTGACTCAGATCTCGCCCGGAGTCTTTTCGATCTCCGGCAAGGAAAGTATTCAGGTCATCGCGGATCTCTTTGGCCGGGCCCCGGAGGAGGGGGAGTTCACGACGGTCGGCGGGTTTCTCGCCGCGCGCCTCGGGCACATTCCCAAGGCCGGCGAGAGCCATCGCGAGTCGGAGATTCTTTTCACGGTCGAGGAGGCGGACCGGCGCCGCGTGTACCGGGTCCGTGTGGAAGGGGCGCCGAGCTCGCAGCTGTCAGCTGTCCGCTCTCAGCCGGGCGCTCCGGAGAGCTCCCCGCTGAAAGCGGAAAGCTGAAAGCGGAAAGCTCGATGCGAGCCGGCTCCGTTGCCGTCATCGGGCTTCCCAACGCGGGCAAGTCCACCCTCGTGAACCGCCTCGTGGGCGAGAAGATCGCGATCGTGTCGGACAAGCCTCAGACGACACGCAAGCGAATTCTGGGCGTGGCCCGATTGGGAGATGCCGAGATCGCGCTCTTCGACACGCCCGGCATCCACCGCCCCGAGCACCGCATGAATGCAGCGATGGTTCGCGACGCCACGGACGCTCTCACGACCTGCGACCTCGTCGTCTGGGTCGTGGATGCCTCCTCGCGTAGCGGGCCGGGCGAGGCGCGCCTGCTCGATCTGTTTCGCAAGACGCAGCGCCCGGTCTTCGTCGCTCTCAACAAGATCGATCTGGTTTCCCGGCCGAGCCTGCTGCCCCGGATCGCGGACCTCTCGGGCCGGCACACGTTCGAAGAGATCGTCCCGATCTCCGCAAAGACCGGAGATGGAGTGGATCGGCTCGGGCAGCTGCTCGCGCAGCGGCTACCCGAGGGCGCCCCGGCGTATCCGGCCGATTTCCTGACGGCCACACCGGACACCGAGTGGATCGGAGAGGTCATCCGGGAGAAGCTGCTCGAACGAACGCGCCAGGAGCTGCCCTTCGCTTCGGCAGTCGTCGTCGAGTCCGTCCGGGAGCAGGAGGAGAAGGAGATGACGGTCGTGACGGCGTCGATCATCGTCGAGAAGGAGGGTCAGAAAGGCATCGTTGTGGGCAAGGGCGGCTCGATGATTCGGGAGATCGGAAGCGCCGCCCGGCAGGAGCTCGAGCAGCAGGCGCAACGGCGCTACTTTCTGGACCTCAGAGTCAAAGTGCGAGAGCGCTGGAGAGATGACGAAGGGTTCTTGAGCCGGGTGGTCGGGGAGCAGGAATAGTTGTCAGTTATCAGTGATCAGTTTCCAGTTGAAGAAGCCTCGCTCAGAACTGAAAACTGAAAACTGACAACTGAAAACTCGTCAAAGACCCCGCATCGCGTTGCGGAGGCGCTCGGACAGATCTCCCATCGCATCCGCCAGCGATTCGCGCAGGCGATCGAACTCGGACAGCAGGTGCTCGTGGGTCTGGGAACCCTTCCCCTGGGCCTCCAGAAGCGGGGCGAGCTGCAATCGGATGTCTTCGGCTTCCCGCCGCCCCTGCGTCGTCTTCTCCTCGAGAACCATCTGCAAGGCATCGAACTGCGCCCGGATATCGTCGGATTCGCGCCGCGTCTGCGAGGTCTTGTCCTGGAGAGAGCGGTCCAGGGCCACCAGCTGCTCCGCGAGGTCTTCGATCTGCTGGTGAAGCTTCTCTCCGCGCTCGGAGAGGGTCCGCAAGGCCAGGGACACGTCATCCTCGGCCGTCCGCTGGCGTTTCTCCCCGCGGTCGAGGCGCTCTTCGACCGCGCGCAGGCGGGGTTCCGTTTCCTTCTGCCGAAGAAGCGTCGCTTTCTCGAGAGTTTCCAGCCGCTGCGAAAGCCCATCCTGCCTTTCGGTCAATGAGCGCGTGAGGTCCCGCTCGCTGCGCTCCACCGCCTCCAGTCGCGTCTCGAGCTCGGCCGAGACTTCCTCTGTGCGGCTTCTGTCGGCGCGCTGGAGAGACAGGGCCTCCTCGGCACGGGCGAGCCTCGACTCCAGCGCCTGGATTTTGGCGTCGTCGACTGCCGGCGCCGGAACGCTCGGCGCGGCTGGCGCCGGGGCGCGCCGCGGAGCAGTCTCCTTCGGGAAAGCCGGCGAAAAGACTTCGCGTTGCGGCTCGACGGCCTGCGGCTGAATTGCTTGGGTCTGATCGAGCGCGGCCGGCTCGGGCGTCAGCGGTGCCGCCGAAGAAGGCGTGTGAAGGGGCGGCGAAGACGCGGTCGTCTGGGTCGCGGGCGCAGGCGGCGTCACGGGCGCGGCAGGCACCGGCCTGCTGACCCGGATCGGCTGGATCGGCTCGTTCGGCTTAGTCGGAAAGAGCGGGGCCGCTAGTCTGGCTGCCTCCAGGGGATCGAGGTACTCGATTCTCTCGGTCGGACGATCCGGTACCCTCGGGGGCACCGAGGCGGCCGGAGTTGTCTCGGGTTGCGGTTGCGGCGACGAGGCCTCGGTAAACGGCCCGTCCACCTCGGCCGAGGCTTCCGGAACGGGAGCGTCTTCGGCGGCCTCGAAGGGAGCTTCTTCTATGTTTGCGCTGGGAGGCACGAGAGAGAGAGGCCGCTTGACGGCCGCTGGAGTCGGGCGGTTCAAGAGGGAATCTTTCCACGAGAGCAGGTCGTCTTTGTCTTTGCGGGGAGGAAGCGGAGCCGCCTCTTCGGGACGTCGGCCCTGCAACCGCCGCAGGAGATCGACAAAGGTCAACTTCGAAATCAGTTTGAACGTCTCGGTCACGCCTCGGCCCGCCGAGGCGACCGCCTCGACGAAGGGGTAGGACGAGAGGCCGAGCGCCTCCTGCAGGGCATCGACGGAGAGGATGTCCGTCAGATCGCGTTTGTTGTACTGGATGACGATCGGGATTCCCTCGAAGGAGACGCCGTTGGCCTTGAGGTTCTCCTTCAGGTTGTGCCAGCTCTCGAGGTTCTTCGGCAGCATCGTCCACTGCGAGTCCGCGACGAAGACGATGCCGTCCGCGCCCTTCAGGACGACACGCCGTGTCTCGTTGAACGCGGTCTGGCCGGGAACCGTCGCCAGCTGGAAGCGGATCTTGTAACCCTTGATGTCGCCGAGCTCGACCGGAAGAAGGTCGAAGTAGATCGTTCGGTCGGTCTGCGTGGCCAGGTTGAGCAGTTTTCCGACGGTCGCGGGATCGAGCCGATCGTGCAAGACCTGCAGGTTCGTCGTCTTGCCGCCCAATCCGGGGCCGTAATAGACGATCTTCGCTGTCAGCTCGCGTGTGCCGGCGTTGTAGACGACCATGGTTTTTGTCCATTGTAAACGCTGTTGGCTTCGACTTTCCCGTCTTTCTTACCCCCCGTCCCCCCGTCACCCGCTCCCCCCGTCCAGCGCCAGACGGGGAGACGGGGGGACTGGGGGACGGGGGGACTCCGAGGGGGCAGGAGGTTGACGCCTTGCGACCCTAGCTCATAGACTGCCCGCGCCTTGGCCGTGACCGACACTCTCGTCAAGAAAACGCGGATCCTCGACGCGGAGCGGATCCGGCGGATGGTCGACCGAATGGCGCACGAGGTCGCCGAGCGCCAGAAGGACCTGGCGGATCTGGTGTTCATCGGCATCCGGACTCGGGGAGTGCCCCTGGCCAGCCGTCTGGCCGCCCGCCTGTCCGACCTGGTCGGCAAGCCATTTCCGACGGGAACGCTCGACATCACTCTCTATCGCGACGACCTCTCGCTGGTCGCGCCGCAACCCCTCTTGAAGAAGACGGAGATCGACTTCGACCTCGCCAACCGCGTCGTCGTGCTCTGCGACGACGTGCTCTACACCGGTCGGACCGTCCGCGCGGCCCTGGACGGTCTGATCGATCTCGGACGTCCTCGCGCCGTCCGTCTGGCGGTCCTGATCGACCGCGGCCACCGGGAGATCCCCATCGAGGCGAACTACGTCGGCAAGAGCGTTCCCACCTCTTCGCGGGAAGTCATCAAGGTGATGTTCGAGGAGACGGATGGGACGGACGAGGTTTGGATCCTGGAGAAGCCCGCTTGAAGAAGTGACGAGTGTCGAGTGACGAGTGACAAGAAGGAGGAATTCCAACTTGTCACTTGTCACTTGTCACTTGTCACTTGGTCCTTTCGAGTACTGAGTTCGTGACGCCTCCCACACTCCGTTCCAAGGACCTCCTCGGCATCGAACCGCTTTCCCCGGAAGAAATCGCACTGATCCTCGACACGGCCGAGTCGATGTCGTCGATCGGCCAGCGAGAGATGAAGAAGGTCCCTGCCTTGCGGGGGCGAATGATCGTCAATCTCTTTTTCGAGGCCTCCACCCGCACGCGCTTCTCCTTCGAGACCGCGGAGAAGTGGCTATCGGCGGATTCCTTGAACTTCGCGGCCAAGGGAAGCTCCGTGGAAAAAGGGGAGTCGCTGCTGGATACGGCGAGGAACCTTCAGGCGATGTCGCCGGATTTGATCGTCATCCGCCACGGGACCCCGGGGGTTCCCCACTTCCTCGCGCGCAACCTCAAGGCGGGGGTCGTCAACGCCGGCGACGGCGCCCACGAGCATCCCACGCAGGCCCTCCTCGACGCGCTGACGCTGCGCCGGCACTTCGGCCGCCTCTCGGGGCTGACCGTGACGATCACCGGCGACATCCTCCATTCGCGCGTCGTGCGGTCCAACATCTGGCTGCTGACGAAGATGGGGGCGCGTGTGCGCGTGTGCGGCCCACCGACGCTCTTGCCGCCGGGGATCGCCGAGATGGGGGTCGAGGCGACGCACGACTTCGACGCCGCGCTGGACGGGGCGGATGCCGTGATGATGCTGCGGATGCAGCTGGAGCGGCAGGGGTCCTCCTACTTTCCTTCGACGCGCGAATACTTCAAGCGGTACGGTTTGACCGCCCCGCGGCTGGCGCGCGCCCACCCGCATGCGGTGGTCCTCCACCCCGGCCCGATGAACAGGGGAGTCGAGATTTCTTCGGAGGTCGCGGACTCTCCGCGCTCCTTGATCCTCGAGCAGGTCTCCAACGGTGTGGCGGTTCGCATGGCGGTTCTGTATCTGCTGCTGACCGGCCATTCGTGGGAGGGGGACGCTTGAACTTGACCCGCCCGCTCCTGATTCGAGCTGGACGCCTCCTCGATCCCGCGGCGGGCCGCGACGAAGTGGCCGACCTCCTGCTCGCCGAAGGTCTCGTGGCCGGCATCGGTGGGACACCGCCGCGCGACGTGGAGGTCTTCGAGGCCGCCGGTCTCTGCGTGTTTCCGGGCTTCATCGACCTTCACGCGCATCTGCGGGAGCCGGGGCGCGAGTACGCGGAGACGATCGCGACGGGACTGGCGGCGGCGGCCGCCGGCGGGTTCACCGCGGTGTGCGCGATGCCCAACACCGAACCGGTCAACGACAGCCGTCCGATCACCGAATACATCGCCGCGAAGGCCCGCGGGGAGGCCGGCACGCGCCTCTACCCGATCGGCGCGATCACGAAAGGACAGCGAGGAGAAGAACTGGCCGAATTCGGAGAAATGCGGGTGGCGGGAGCGGTCGCCGTTTCCGACGATGGACGCTGGCTTTCCGACGGGTCGCTCCTGCGGCACGCCTTCGAGCACGCGCGCCTCTTCGGGATTCCCGTCGTGCAGCATGCCGAGGACTCGACGCTTTCCCACGGGGCGCCCATGCACGAAGGGGCCGTCTCGACCCGCCTGGGGCTGGCGGGCCAGCCGGCGATCGCGGAGGCCGCGGCCGTCGCGCGGGACCTCCTGATCGCGGAGGTGTCGCATGGACGTCTCCACGTCGCCCACGTCTCGACGGGCCGCACGATCGAGCTCGTGCGCGGGGCACGCGGGCAGGGGATCGCCGTGACCTGCGAAGTGACCCCGCATCACCTCATCCTGACCGACGAGGAAGTGGCTCGCTCCGGCTTTTCGACCAACGCCAAGATGAACCCTCCGCTGCGCGAGGCCGCGGACCAGGAGTCTCTGATCGCGGCGCTCAACGACGGAACGATCGATGCAGTCGCGACCGACCACGCGCCGCATCATGAGGACGAAAAGGCGGTCGATTTCGACACGGCTCCCTTCGGCATCGTGGGTCTGGAAACCGCGGTCTCCCTGGTTCACGACCGGCTAGTCCTCTCGGGGCGGCTTCCCCTGACGCGGTTCGTCGAAGTCTTTTCGTCTTCTCCGGCGAAGGCGTTCGGACTGCCGGGAGGAACGCTTTCGCCCGGCGCCCCGGCCGACGTGACGCTCTTCGATCCCCGGCGCCGGTGGAGAGTCGAGGCGGCCCGCTTTCTTTCGCTGTCGCGCAACACGCCGTTTGAGGGGTGGGAGCTCACGGGCGCCCCCGTGGCGACCGTCGTCGGCGGGCGGGTGGTTTGGAGACGCATGGATGGTTGAAGCTCGGGGGTGGAGAGTCTCTGTCGCAATCTTGTTTCTTCTCGCCGGCGCGTTCGCGGCCGCCGTGGGGCAAGAGAAACGCCGGATCGTGGTGAGGGTTCCGGAGACCTGGCTTTCACAGCCCGAAATGCAGCGGATGGCCGGGTGGGGCCGCCGTTCCGGATTGGAGGTCGACCTCGCCGGCGAATCGGCTCCCGTGCCGCCGGGAGGAGAGGTCGTCTTCCTCGGGACCGTGCCCGCTTCGGCGGCGATGCGCAAGAGGCTCGACCGTTTCCCTGTGCGCCTCGAGGAGAAGGGCTTCGTTTTCGACGGCCACGAGTACCTCGGAGCGGAGGATGCGATCGCGCTGACGGATCCGACACGGCGCTCGGAGTCGATCGTGCTCGGAAACGCTCCGCGCGCCGCGATGAGGCTGGCCGGCCGCCGCCTCTTCTGGCAGGAGTCCGAAGCCCCGGATTACACAGCCGTCTCCGGCGATCTCGTCAAGGAAGGAAAGTTCACGATGGAAGGGCGCGCCCTGACAATCGACCGGCGGACGGACCGGGACGAGATCGCGGCGCAGGCCGCCTTCCTGCGGTCGCAGGAATCCGTCGAGCGCGCGGGCGTTGTCTGGCGATTCCGGGAGTCGGAGCGCTTCGCGATCGCGCGCTGGGAGCCCGTTTTGCGGCGGTTCCTCGCCGCTCGCCGGGCGGAGCCGATCATCGTTCGGCTCTTTCCGGATCCTTCGACCAAGGCCCGCGCCACCGGCTCCTCTCGTCCGGCCGACGTCTCGCGGGAGAAGGAGCAGGTTCTCGTCGACCTGGACGTGTCGTCGCCGCCGGAGCCGGATTGCGTGACGCCGGTGCTCGCTTCCGCCGCCCTGGGCGCTCAAGACATGCGGCTTTTTTCGCGCCCCCTCCTTCTCGCCGCGCTGGGAGCCCGAGCGGCGGGGCGATGGTGGGGCAGAGAGGTCGCGGGGTTCGCCTCCTTCGCTCGCGTCGCGGGAGTCGAGCCCAAGCCCGAACAGATCCTGCGGGCCGACGAGGAAGCCTCGCCGATTCTCGCGATCGGAACGGCGGCTTCTTGGATCAACGCCGGGGCGCGCGCCGAGGGCGAAGAGTCGGTCCGGCGATCTTTGACCGGGGACGAAGCCGCCTGCCTACAGGCGCTTCTTCGATGGGGCAAGCTCATCGCGGGCGGGCGGGTCGCAGCGCCGGCGCGACGCCCGCTGCCGCCGGGATTCCTGCGCGGGATTTCCTACGCCATGTCCAACTCGATCAGCGGCGGTTATGTCTCGCCGCGATCGCGGGAGACCCTCTCCAAGCTCACGAAGCTTTCGGCCAACGCGATCTCGGTGATGCCGTTCGCTTTCTCGCGCGAGCCGAAGAAACCGGAGCTCTCCTTTGTCCATCGGAGCCCCCAGGGGGAGACGGACGAAGGCACCTTGCGAGCGGTCGCGGACGCCCGCTCCCTGGGTATGACGGCCATGATCAAACCGCAGATCTGGCTGCCCGGGGTCTTCGTGGGGGAAGTCACGATGGCGAGCGAAGAAGAGTGGGGCCGTTGGTTCTCCAACTATCGCCGGTTCGTCGTCCACCATGCGCTCGTCGCGGAGGCGTCGGGTGCGGCGATCTTCTGTATCGGGACGGAGCTCGTCGGAACCGAAGACCGGCGCCGCCAATGGCTGGAGACGATCGCCGCGGTCCGGCTGGCCACCGGAGCCACGCTGACGTATGCCGCCAACTGGGCCGCGGGCGCGCCCCGCATTACCTTCTGGGACTCGCTCGACGCCGTCGGTGTCGACTTTTACGATCCCCTGTCTTCGGACGCCAATGCTTCCGACGCGGATCTGGAAGCGGGCGCGCGCCGGGCGGCGGGTCCGCTGGCGGAGCTCGCCCGCCGGACGGGCAAGCCGGTTCTCTTCACGGAAGCGGGCTACCCCCCGGTGCGCGGTGCGTGGCTCGCCCCGCACGACGAGAACACCGGTCGTCCGCTCTCTCCCGGCGACGCCGCGCGTTCCATCTCGGCCGTCTTTCGCGCGCTCGCGCGGGAGAGCTGGTGGAGGGGCGTCTATTGGTGGAAGGCGTTCTCCGACGGGCGCGGCGCCCGCCCGGACGATCGCGGCTACAACCTGCTCGGCACCCCCGCGGAAAAGGCCGTCGCGGAAGGCTTCGCGCGTCTGGCGGGAGAGAAGAGAGCCTCTCGATGACGGACGTGCTCGAGACGGCGGTCGCCGCCGCGCGCGCCGGAGGGGCCGTGCTGCTTCGCAATTGGAGGGCTCTGCCCGCAGGCTCAGTCGCCGAGAAGCGAACGAACGACTTCGTGACCCAGGCCGATCGCGACAGCGAGGCCGCGATCATCCAACGAATCCGCGAGGACTTTCCCGACGATGCGTTTCTGGGCGAGGAAGGAGGCGCCTCTGGAGGAAAAGACGCGAAGCGGACCTGGATCATCGACCCGCTCGACGGCACCTCCAACTTTGTTTCCGGATTTCCCTTCTGGTCCGTCTCGATCGCGGCGCGCCAGGCGGAGCATCTGGTGGCCGGAGTGGTCTGGGACCCGTTGCGGGCCGAGATGTACAGCGCGGAACGGGGGGCCGGTGCGTTTCGCAACGGAACCTCCATCCGCGTCAGCGACCAGGAAGGCGTCGAAGGAGCTTTTCTGGCGACCGGATTCCCGTTCCGTCACCGGGACCGGATCGATCTCTACCTGTCGCTCTTTCGCGCGGTCTTCCTGCAAGCGCGCGCGATCCGGCGCGCGGGCTCCGCGGCCTTGGATCTGGCGATGGTCGCCGCCGGTGTTTGCGACGGCTTCTTCGAGTTCCGGCTCTCCATCTGGGACATCGCGGCCGGAGCTCTGCTCATCGAGGAGGCCGGCGGAGAGCTGACCGACTTTTCCGGGGGGGCCAGATTTTGGGAGCGGGGAAACGTCATCGCCGGCACTCGGGGCGTCGCCGAGGGTCTGCGTTCTCTCGCCGCACCGCTCTTCCGAGACGACCAGATCTGATCCCACAGGAATGGATCGTCGCCGCAGCAGGTGGCGAAGAGAGTCGAGCCCGAGAACACGACCTGTCGGGCCTTCGGTTGGACTCTCTCGGCGCTTGGTCGCGAAGCGACCGCCCGCGCCGAAAGTCTAGCCCGCCAGGATCCGCCCGATGTCCCGAGGCGTCGCCCCCAGGGCGAGCAGGCCGATTAAGAGCAGGTCGATCGAGACGCTGGCGTCTCCCGCCTCCATCCGCGCGAAGCGCGACTGACTCGTGGCGAGGGCTCGAGCCACCTCGGCCTGGGTCAAGTGCTTCGCCGCGCGGCGGCGTCGGAGCTCCTCGGCCAGCGACTTCTTGATCTCCAGATAGCGGGCCTCCCCTTTGCCGGACCGGAGGAGATCCAGCTTTTTTCGCCTGGGCTGTGCCATCAGGCGGGTTATATCAGACCTGACATGCGGAGCAATCGGTCCAGCCGAGGAACGGGAGAACAGACCCCGAGACCACTGCCGCTCGACTCCGCAGTCCCCAAAGGTCAGGCGACGATCACTCCCGCGTAGCCGACGACCGAGCTCGTGTCCCCGGTCTCGTCCCCGCTGTCGCGCTGCGCGACGACCCGCGCCTGCTTGGCCCCGCGGCCGCGCGCCGCAAAGAGCACCGCTGTGGCCGGCAGGAAGCCGCACATGGAAATGCTCTCGGTCACGACGGTCGAGAAGAGTCCTTCCGGATCGATTTCCCGGACGCGATCGAGAGCGAGCTCGTCCTTGCGCCGGCCCACCGCCCGGGATTCGTAATGGTTCATGTCCGAGGAGGCGAGAAGCAGGGGAGGTTCCTGCTCTTCCACGCAGACGCGAGCCAACGCCTCGCCGACTTCGCGGCAGAGCTCGAGGTCGTGCGCACCCAGACAAATCGGAACGAAGTCGAAGTCGGGACGGAGGACTTGAAGAAAAGGGAGTTGGACTTCCAGGGAATGCTCCCGGGCGTGCGCCGCCCGGTCCTCCTCGAGCGACGGGGAGAGCTGGAGAAGTCTCGCGGCCAGACGGCGATTGGTCGGTGCGTGCCCCAGCGGAGTGCTCCAGCCTTCGGAGGGATCCAGCGCGGCCGGGGCGCCGCGGCCGGTGTGATTGGGGCAGAGGATCACCACGGTCTTCGGGATGGGCAGACGCGCGTAAACGGCTCCGGCCACGGGACCCGAGTACTGGTAGCCCGCGTGCGGAACGATGGCCCCCAGGCATGGCTCGGGCGTCGTGCCGGCGGCGAGAAAGGCGCGCACCTGGTCGCGCAGGAGGTCGGGCCGCCCTTCGTAGAACATTCCGGCCACGGCCGGTGGACGGATGGTCATGAAGACGGTCGGAACTCGGGACGCGGGACTCGGGACTCGAGACAGCGAACCAAGAACCGTTTCATAACAGAGATTCTCTCTCTCGAGGCCTCGCTTCGCGTCCCGCGTCCCGGTTCCCGCTAATTCACGATCAGCGTCGCCTCGGCGGTCAGAGCTCCGATCGTCGCGCGGATCGTCGCGGTCCCCGCGGCCACTCCGGTCGCGGTGCCCTGTGGGTCGACCCGCGCCACGGAAGGGTCGGAAGACTGGAAGAGCGTCGAGATGCCTTCGATCGGCTTTCCGTCCGGCCCGTAGGCGAACACTTCGAATTTCTGTACGTCGCCGGGCCGAACGATGGCCGTTTGCGGGTGGAGCTGCAGACGCACGAGATCGCGGACGGAAACCGTGACGTCGCATCCGGCTTGCAGATCTCCGAGCTTGGCCACGACGACGGCGTTGCCCGTCGCTACGGACGAAACGACCCCACGGGAATTAACCGTGGCGACGGAAGGCTTCGAAGAGGTCCACTGCAACGCGATTTCCACGGGTTTTCCCTTCGAGCTCTTCGCGATCGCCTGAAGTGGAAACTGCGTTCCAGGAGGGCCCATCAGCGTGACGATCGGCGGCGTCATATCGATCCCCTTGACGTCGATGACTTCGACCGGCACCTGCGTCTCCAGCTTCTCAAACCGCGCCACGACCATGGTCTTGCCCGACCCTTTGGCGGTCAGGCGCCCGGAACTGTCGATCGAAGCGACATCCGGCTTGGAAGAAGACCAGGAGACGGTGCCTTCCTCGATGGGCATACCCTTCTTGTCGAGGATGCGCGCCGTGAGGCGCTGCACAGTATCGATTCCATAGACTTTGGCCTTTTTCGGGGCGACGTCGATCGTCGCCGCCTTGCGGCCACAGCCGATCGAAGGCAGCGCCAGCGCGACCGCGAGCCAGATCCGAACCAGGCGCATCAGTGACCTCCGTCTCCTGTTTGAGTCCCGACGAGGATAACAAATCAGTTCGAGGGGAGCGGCGGAGACGGGAAAACCGGGGGCGTCGTCTCCTCGGGAAGCCGGGAGCGAATCGGGGTCGGAGACTCGACGGCGCGCATCCAGCGGAGGATTCGGCGCGCCCGGCGCTCGACCCTCGAGCCGTGGCGAACGGGATCGTAGATTCGCGGGGAGGGAAGCATGGCGGCGAGCATCGCCGCCTCGCGAGGCGTGAGACTCGCGGCCGATTTACCGAAATAGCGTCGAGCCGCGGCCTCGACACCGTAGGTGCGCCGTCCGAGCTCGACCACGTTCAGGTAGAGCTCCAGAATCCGTTCTTTGGGAAGAAGCCTCTCCAGACGGCGCGTGATTGCCCACTCCTTGAGCTTTCTCCAGGGCGTGCGGGCGGAAGAAAGATAGAGGTTCTTGGCGAGCTGCTGTGTGATCGTCGAGGCGCCGGCGGAGAGCCGACGCTTCTCCCAATCCTTCTCGAGGGCGCCTCGAATCGCCTCCCAGTCGACCCCGTCATGTTCGTAGAAACGGGCGTCCTCGGCCACGACGACGGCCCGGCGCAGGTGGGGTGAAATGCTTGAGATCGGCACCGGAACCCACTCCAGCCGTGTCGGCTCCCCGGCGCGGGCGAGCTCCGCCTTTCGGCTTTCGATGAAGGCGGTCGTCTTGGGCCAGGAAGTGCGGAGGGGTTTGACGTCGGGAAGAGTCGTGTAGAACAGGATCGTCGCGGCCATCACAAGCAGGACGAAGGCAACAGCGAGGCGCTTGAGCAAAAGGTCTAAGGTCTAAAGTCTAAAGTCTAAGGTCCAAGATCCAAGATGCAAGGAGCCGCTGCCAGAACCTTAGACTTTAGACCTTCAACCTAGACCACGCCCGCGATCGCGCGGCGCAGCTTACGAGCTCCCTCGTCCGCCTCGCCGCGCGAGAGATTCAAGGCTGGCCGAAAACGGATCGCGAACTGCCCCGAGGCGAGCGCGATCAAGCCGTTTTCGAGGCACGCCGTGAGCGCCCGGTCCCGCGTTTCTTTGTCCGGAAGGTCGAGCGCGGTGAAGAGCCCGCGCCCGCGCACGTTCGTGACGATTCCGGGAAACTCGTCGGCCAGCTCGCGCAGACGCGCGAGGAGGTATTCCCCCACCGCCCGCGCGTTCTCGACCAGGTTCTCCTCGGCAATGATCTCGAGGTACCGCATGCAGCGGACCATGTCGACCAGGTTTCCTCCCCAGGTCGAGTTGATGCGTGAGGAAATCTTGAAGACGTTGTCCACGTCGTCGATGCGGCGATTGGCTGCGAAGCCGCAAACCTGCGTCTTTTTTCCGAAGCAGAAGAGATCCGGTTCGACGGGCAGCTGCTGCCAGCTCCACATCGATCCCGTCAGGCCAACGCCCGTCTGCACCTCGTCGAAGATCAGCAGGAACTCCAGCTCGTCGGCCAGGGCTCGGAGCCGCCGGAAGAACTCCGGCCGAAAGTGGTTGTCCCCGCCTTCCCCCTGGATCGGTTCGAGGATCAGCGCCGCGATGTCGTTCGGGTTGTCGGCGCAAGCCTGGCGGATCTCCTGCTCGACCAGCTCCTCGGCGGCGGCGACGCCCCGCAGGACCTCTTCGGTCACCGGGAAAGTCAGACGCGGGCAGGTCAAGCGCGGCCAATCGAACGTCGGATAGTACTGGGTCTTGCGGGGATCGGCCGTGTTGGTCAGCGAGAGCGCATAGCCCGTGCGGCCGTGGAACGCATTGCGAAAATGGAGAATCTGTTTTCCCTTCTCTTCTCGCAAGCCTCTGGCGAAATTCTTGCGAATCTTCCAGTCGAAGGCGGTCTTCAACGCGTTCTCGACGCCCGCCGACCCTCCTTCGACGAAGAAGAGGTGCGCGGCGTGGCTCTCGGGAATCGCGAGCCTCGCGAACGTCTGGACGAATTCGGCATATGGCGCGGTGTAGATGTCGCTGTTGGCCGGTTTCGTGAGCGCGGCGGCGGCGAGCCGCTCCCGGAACTCCGGATCGTCCATCTTGGGGTGGTTGTAGCCGATCGGCTGCGTCGCGAAGTTGGTGAAGAAATCCAGCAGCATCCGATCGCTGCGGGCGTCATAGAGGTAGGAGCCGCGGCTGCGCGCGAGGTCCATGACGACGTGGTAGCCGTCGACGAGGATGTGCCGGGAAAGAACGTCCAGGACGTCTTTGGGGGAGAGCTGGATCGGGTGAGTCGTCGTGGTCATAGCCTTGGTTCCGGAGGGGAGATTTTAGCTTTTCAGGGACGGTAAGGCTAGTTGGGACAAGTTGTCAGTTATCAGTGATCAGTTATCAGTTTCAAAGGCGAGCAATCAGAACTGAGAACTGAGAACTGAGAACTGAGAACTGAAAACTGAGAACTGAAAACTGATAACTCGTCAGCGCCTAAAAGTGGAGCTCTGGGCCCGCAGCTCCGAGGCGCCGATGGCGCGGTTTTTCCCGAGCTGTTTGGCCTGATAGAGCGCCGCGTCGGCATGTCGCAGGAGCTCGTTCTTCTGCTGTTCGATCGAGGCGCCCGTCGTGGCATTCGACCGGATGGAGGAGACGCCCAGCGAGGCCGTGATCGTCCCTTGCAGGTGGAGCGCGGGCTCGTTGAAGCCATACGGGCGTGAAAGGAACGTCGCACCGTGGATGGCGGTCCGCACGGCCTCGGCGGTGTCGACCCCCTCGGCGATCGACTGGCCGGGAAGGATGAGGACGAACTCGTCTCCTCCGTAACGGGTGAGCGTCGCGCGCTCGTCGGAGATCGTGCGCTTCAAGACATAGCCGACTTCCCGAAGAACCTGGCTGCCGGCGAGATGCCCGTGCCGGTCGTTGACGGATTTCAGATTGTCCAGGTCGAGAAAGATGACCGAGAGGTCCCCGCCGTCGCGCGAGATCCGGGCGAGCTCCTGGGTCAGTCGCTGGTGGAGGTAGCGCTCGTTGTAGAGCCCGGTCAGCCCGTCGCGTTTGGCGACTTCGTAGGCCCGGCGCGCGTCCAGGAGGTTCTGAATCGAGATCGACGCGTAGTCGGCGAAGATCTCGAGCAACCGGCGGTCCTTCTCGCGGAAACCTCCCGGGCCCGCCCGATTGACCAGCTCCAGCACTCCGCAAACCGCGGCTTCGATCCGAATGGGAACGCAGAGGACGGAGGTCGTCCGAAAAGCCTCGGTGTCGTACGTCGGGTAGAAGTAGGGATCGTCGACGACATCCTCCGTCATGTAGCCGACTCCCGTCGCGTAGACGTGTCCGGCGATGCCGACACGAGCATTGATCCGCTTGGAAAGACGCGTGTCGCCCTCCGGACCGAACGTCGAGATGAAAACGAGGTCGTTCTCCAGCCGGTCATCGGTGTTCTTGGTCATCGGATCGTCCAGGAGGATCGAGCCGGCCTCCGAGGGAACGAACTCGTTGGCCTTCTGAAGGATCTCGCGCAGGAAAGAGTCGATCTCGATCTCGCCCGAGTAGGGGTAGTAAGCCTTGTGCCTTTCGAGAAAGCTCTCGAGGCG
>Ga0070698_100001234_pt1 | contig 28463 bp, 24 predicted proteins | sample KBSK1502metaG_FD_65477 | JGI IMG/M metagenome (GOLD analysis project Ga0070698, IMG submission 65477) | Corn, switchgrass and miscanthus rhizosphere microbial communities from Kellogg Biological Station, Michigan, USA - KBS K1-50-2 metaG | ecosystem: Host-associated > Plants > Roots >...
GTTGTCCTCGACGATGATGTGCGCGATGCGACTCTTCGCCGCGACGGTTGTTTCAGTACTGATCGCCGGATGTGCGGGCACGACAGGGGGCGCACCGAGCACAACGCCGCTCGCGACATCGACCGTGACGGCGAGCGCGCCGACTTCGTCGACGAGCGTGACGCAGGCGACGGCCGCTGCTCTCGCGTGCACGGCACCCGCGGCCGCGCTGGTCGAGCTCACCGAAGGCCCCTACTACAAGGCGAATCCGCCGCAGAACGCCGACCTGCGTACCGCGACCGTTGCCGGCACACCGCTCACCCTCACTGGATTCGTCGTCTCGATGTCCTGCCAGCCGATAGCGAACGCGAAGCTCGACTTCTGGCAGGCCGACGGCAACGGCAACTACGACAACGCCGGGTACACGCTCCGCGGGTGGCAGCTCACCGACGCTAACGGCGCATATCGCCTCGAGACGGTGATCCCGGGCCTCTACCCCGGCCGCACCGAGCACATCCACGTCAAGGTCACCGTGAACGGCAAGACCTACACGTCGCAGCTCTTCTTCCCCGGCGTCTCGCAGAACCCGAGCGATGCGATCTACAGCGCGCAGATGCTCGTGAAGCTCAACACGACGACGAGCCCGGTGACCGGCACCTTCACCTTCGTCGTCAAGGCGTAGCTTCGCTCGGCGACGGGAGGGGCGCGGCGCTCGGTGTAGCCCCCGTTCGCGCGGTGGTCTCGGTGCCTTCGTCGATCTTCCAGACCATCAACGCCGCGAGGATCGCGGCGACGAGGCGGAGCGCCTCTGAAGTGAAGTAGCTGCTGGCGAAGACGCGGAGGGCGGCCAGAGTGTCCGGATGCTGCAGGACCGCGAATTCCCCGACGAACCCCGCGATGAGGTAGCAGCCCCACCAGTACGCCACGATCGCCGAGCTCCCGCTGACGAGGCCGTCGAACAGCGATCGCAGGATCCGGTACGGCTTCACGAGGTTGGCGAACGGGATGAACCACCAGCCCACTGCCCAACCCGGCGTTGCAGCGGTATCCACACCGAGGCTTCGAGCGTTGGCGACGGCTCGATGCAGCCAGATGAACCATGCGATCCCCGTCAGAATGGAGCCGGCCAGCTCAAGGCGACCGAGCGTCACGGTCAAGTCGTCGAAGGCGGCGGCCTCGCCCGGACGAAGAGCTGCGCGTGCCGCGCGGTTCGCGAGGTCAAACGCTGAAAAGAAATGCACCGCGGCGACCGCGGCGAGGAGACCCGACAAGAGCAGGAGCGCGATGGCGATGCTTCCCCGCGTAGAGGACGGTCGGTACGTGCCTTCCATGGCGGGCACACGCTACGACCGCGGTCAAGACGTGCCCTTCGTCACCCGATAGGGCCAGTTCGAGTCGAAACACTCACCTCGCGAGCCTCTCCATGCCCGACAATTACATCTGTGAAGCGCAACGACATCCGCAACGTCGCGATCATCGCCCACGTCGACCACGGGAAGACCACGCTCGTCGACGGCATGCTCCGCCAGAGCCACATCTTCCGCGATAACCAGCAGATGGCCGAGCGGGTGATGGATTCGAACGCCCTGGAGCGGGAGCGGGGCATCACCATCATGGCGAAGAACACCGCCGTTATGTACCGCGGCGTGAAGATCAACATCGTCGACACGCCGGGCCACGCCGACTTCGGTGGCGAGGTCGAGCGGATCATGAACATGGTCGACGGCGTGTTGCTGCTCGTCGACGCGGTCGACGGGCCGATGCCGCAGACCAAATTCGTCCTCCGCCAGGCGCTGCGACGGGGCCATCGCGCGATCCTCGTCGTGAACAAGATCGACCGGCCCGAGGCGCGTCCGAACCACGTGCTGAACGAGACCTTCGACCTCTTCCTCGATCTGGGTGCGACCGAAGAGCAGGCCGAGTTCCCCACCCTCTACACGAACGCCATCCTCGGGACCGCGAGTGCCGACCACCGTCACGAGGGCACGACGCTCGAGCCGCTGTTCGACGCGATCGTCGATAGGATTCCCGGACCCGACGTGGACCCGGCGGCGCCAGCGCAGCTGCTCGTGACCACCACCACGTACGACGACTACATCGGCCGCATCGCTGTGGGCCGCCTGCAGAGCGGCACGCTCCGCAAGGGTCAGGCCGTCGCGCGCATCGACCACCACGGCGGTCTCACTTCGGCCAGGATCACGCAGCTCTTCACGTTCAACGGCCTCGCGCGCGAGGAGGTCGACGAAGCGACCGCCGGCGACATCGTCGCGGTTGCGGGCGTCGAGGCGGGCATTGGCGACACCATCGCCGATGCGGCCGATCCGCGGCCGCTCCCACCGATCCGCGTCGAGGAACCGACTCTTCGGATGACGTTCACCGTCAACAACAGCCCGTTCGCGGGTCGCGAGGGGAGGTTCGTCACCAGCCGCAAGCTTCGCGAGCGCCTCTATGCGGAGCTCGAGCGTGACGTTGCGCTTCGGGTCGCCGACACCGATTCCGCGGACACGCTCGTGGTGAGCGGCCGCGGCGAGCTGCACCTCGCGATCCTCATCGAGACGATGCGCCGCGAGGGCTACGAGTTCCAGGTCTCGCGGCCCGAGGTCATCCTCAAAGAGATCGGCGGCGAGACGCAGGAGCCGTACGAGCAGCTCGAGATCGAGGTCGCGCAGGAGGAGCTGGGCTCCGTCGTCGAGCTCGCCGGCCGTCGGCGCGGGACGCTCAAGGACATGAAATACCGCGAGGACGGGATGGTCCACGCCGTCTATCGCATACCGACGCGCGGGCTGCTCGGATTCCGGCAGGCGTTCCTCACCGCGACCCGCGGGCGCGGCGTGATGAACACCCTGACCGAGGGCTACGGGCCGCTGGCCGGCGCGATCGCGACGCGCGAGCTCGGCTCCCTTATCGCCTTCGAGGACGGAACGACCACGACCTTCGGCCTCAACGCCGCGCAGGAGCGAGGGCAGCTCTTCCTCAATCCGGGAGTCGACGTCTACGAGGGCATGGTCGTCGGCCAGCACATCCGCGAGCGCGACCTCGAGGTGAACGTGGTGCGCAAGAAGCACCTCACGAACATGCGAAGCAGCAACTCGGACATCGCGGTGAAGCTCGATGGCATCCGCGAGCTCTCGCTCGACGATGCGGTCGAGTTCCTCGCCGACGACGAGCTGCTCGAGGTCACGCCGAAGGCGTACCGCATCCGCAAGCGCCTCCTCACAAAGCAGGATCGCGACCGCGCGATCGGGCAGATGAAGCGCGCCGCAGGAGTGGCGTCCTAGGCACGTTTTCGCGGCCTGGGTCGAGAGCGCTGGGAAGCCCAGCCGCGTCTGGCGGATCGTGCTGATCGTGGTCGCCACCCAGCTCGCGATCGTCGCCGTGGGAATGCTTCTCTTCTCGTCGATGGGCTTCGCGGACGTCGGCGGGGGTTGCGGCGGGGGCTAGTAGCTCCGGCGAAACGATCTTCACGACGAACGCCGGCGGGGTCAACGTGACGTTCGAGGTGACCTTCTCCTAGCTGCGCTTACCCGCAGCGACGACGAGCGGCGACTCGAGAGCGGGGAGGCCGGATTGCGTGGCCGGCGGGCCCGTCGGCACGGTGAAGTGGAAGCGAGAACCGACGCCGACTTCGCTCTCTACCCAGATGCGTCCGCCGTTCATGATCACGAGCCGCTTTGCGATCGCGAGTCCCAACCCTGTACCGCCGTGGCGACGGCTCGTAGACCCATCCGCCTGCCTGAACTCGTCGAAGATGATGCCGTGCGCATGGGCCGCGATGCCCTCTCCCGTGTCGGCGACGGTCACCTGGATCATCTCGCCTTGGAGAGCCGCGCTCACGATGACCTCTCCTTCGGTCGTGAATTTGACCGCGTTGCCGGCGAGATTCGTGAGGACCTGTCGGATCTGATGGCGGTCCGCCCAGGCGACAGGCAGGCTCGGGTCGAGCTCCGTGCGCAGGACCAGATGCTTGGCGTGGACGCGCCCGGTCAGGAGCGCGACGACCTCCTCGACGATCTCGCCCAGTGCGAAATGGGTCGGCTGGACCTCCATTCGGCCCGACTCGATCCTCGCGAAGTCCAGGAGTCCATTGATGATCGCGAGGAGGTTATCCGCCGCCTGGGCGATGCGAGCGATATCCGTTTGCTGTTGCATCGTGAGCTCACCGTCGAGCCCGTCCAGCATCAGCTTCGAATACCCGATGATCGCGTTCATCGGCGTCCGAAGCTCGTGGCTGACCGAGGCGAGGAACTCGCTCTTGAGCCGGTTCGCCTCGGCAAGCTTCAGGTTCGTCCCGCGTAGCTCGCCGACGAGGGCGTCATTGTGCTCGCCGCGGGCGCGTAGCGCGCCGGCCATCGACTGGAACGAGCGCTCGAGCTGCCCGATCTCGTGGGCGGATCCCGTCGCGATCGGCGCGTCGAGGTGGCCTTCCCCGATCAGCCGTGCGGCGCCGGCAAGCCGTGCCAGCGGGGTCGTCATTCCGCGCGCGGTCCGATAGGACAGGACGACCGCGAGTATCGCGAGGACCGCGCTCCCGGCGAGCACCGCCGCCGCGAGCTGTCGCTGCGCGTCTTCGAGCGGCCCGAGCGGAAGGAAGACGGCGAGGACCTCCGGCTCGGCCGAGTGGGACTGGACCAGGCTGAAGATCGCGTTGTAGCGCGCACCATCAATGTCCACATCGGTGCTGTACGTGCTGATGCCAAGCTGCATTTTCGCCGGGTCAGGAAGCTGCGCTGCGGCCATGACCTTGGGCGTCGAGACTTTGATATCGCCGCCCACCAGCATGGCGATCTCGAAGTCCGAGGCGGCGCGGACCGACTCGAGGAAGCTGTCGTCGAGGAGCGAGCCGACTTCGATGAATCCCGGCCCGTTCGCCGGATCCCCGGCGCTGATCGGCGTGATCGATCGAATCATCAGCCCATTCGGCTCGCTGTAGATGACATAGGAGCGCTCGACGCCGGCGGACGCGCGGATCAGCAGCTCCTGGGGGAGCCGCTCGTTCGGCGCGAAGTCCTGGCCACCGGCCGTGATGACTCCGTTCTGGTCCGAGACGAGCACCACGTCGAGATTGAGGCGCGATTTCAGCGGGATGAGGACCTCGCGGAGCCCGCGAGCGTCGCGAGCGGTCGCTAAGTCGCGAACGCTTGACAGGGCGGCGAGGACACCACCCGACCGAGCCGTTTGCTCGATCCGGTCCTGGATCGCGCTCGCCGTGGCACCGGCGACGAGTCGCGCCTCATCATCGAATCGCTCCTGGAGCAGACGCTGCGAAACGGCGAGCGCCAGTGCCGCGATGAGGACGATCGGAACCAGCCCGATGGTGAGGCTGCGCACAAGGAGGGTCCGCCGAAGGCTCGGCGCGAAGAGCGTGCGGATGGCGCCGCGCGGCGTCTCCATTTAGGAGGCGCTTGCCGCGACTCGCTGCCCCTCAGGACTCCGCACGAACTCGAGGAATGCACGAATGGCCGGTTTGAGCTTCGATTCGTCCGGGGGGTACACGATCATGAGCGGCCGACCGATCCGATACGTGCCGTTCACCAGGTTCTCCGCCGATGGAAAGATGCCGTCGATCGAGAGAAGACGGACGTTCTGGTCGCTCGCCGTGCGGCCGGAGCTTGTCGCCATCCCGATGGAGGCTCGGAACGAGCCGATCGCTTTGAGCGTTTGATCCAACTCGAAGACCTCACTCGCGTCCTTCGTATACGTGACCTTGCCCCCGAAGAAGTAGGTCTCGAAGGTGGTCCTGGTGGCGGCGTTCGCCTCCCGGATGAAGACCTTGATCGGGAGGTCGTCCCAACCGAGCTCCGACCAGTTCTTGATCTCGCCGAGGAAGATCTTGCGCACCTGATCCTTTGTCAGGTTCTTGGTGGGGTTCGCGGCGTTCACGATGACGCCGGTTCCGCTCAGTCCGATGTTGACCGTCTTCAGGTTCAGGCTCTCATCTGGCGTGAGCGCGCGGCTGACGAAGCCGAAATCGATCTGGCCGCCGGCGGCGAGATTGATGCCCGCGTCTGACCCCGTCTCGTCGACCTGCCAGATCACGCCCGGATGGAGCTCGGCAAAGCGCTTCGTCAGCGCCTGCACCACGGCGATGGCGCCACCACCTCCGCTCGCGGTGTACGCCCCGGCGAGTGGATCGGCGGACGGGGCGGCCGGCCTCCCGCCGCATGCGGCGGCTGCTGCCATGAGGGTGATCGCGATCCCGAAAGAACGGAAAACTTTTACAGGGCCCACCGAGCGCGAAGCGTATGAGTCCTACTTAGCCGATATGGTTTCATGCTCGTTTCGAGGACAGTCGGCGGCTTTCCTGACAACCGACAGTTCCGTGCATTCCACCATTTCTGTGAGGCAGTGGTCCAGTTTCATCATCCGAATACCTGATCAGTGAGCGCGAGGACCAAGCCCGCGACGACAAAGGCGACAAGAACGGCGGCCGATCTCTGCCAGTGAACGTACCCGAACAACGGCCGCGGCCACCTTTCGGCAATCACGGAATACGTAAACCACCAGGTGGGTACCGCGACCACGACGGCAACCAGTAAACGGAAATCCCCCGGCGTCACGCTGCGGCGGCCCGCGCCGGATTCAACAGGGCGACCATTTCCTGGACTGTCCAGACTATGCGCGGCGACCCCTGCGGCCATCGCGGGCGTGATCCCGCCCCTGTGGACCACTACGTTCTGTGATTCCCGCAAGTTTCGCCTAGATTTGCGGTATCTCCAAAACGACGACGCTCGAGCACGGTGACTGGCTGACGCTGGGGGTGGCGAGCCGGATCCTCGGTGTCGACCCCGACACGCTCCGGCGGTGGGCTGACTCCGGAAAGGTCGAGGTCTTTACCACACCCGGTGGACACCGCCGGTTCATGCGCGCGTCGATCGACGCGATGCTTCCCCGCCCGCGGCAGGCGCGCCGCCAGTCGCTCTCCGCTCTCGGCGAAGCCCCGGATCGCGTTTCCGCGGAGTTCCGCAAACGGGTCCGCCTCGACCTCGCCGAGCAGGATTGGTACGGGCGTTTCGACGAGGGCTCTTTGCGGTGGTTCCGCGAGCGCGGCGTGCGCATGAGCGATCTGCTGCTCGGTCACCTCGACACCACGCGGGCGGTCGGGCGCGATCAACTCATCGCGCAGGCCGAGACACTCGGACGCGAGTACGGGGTCGAGGCGCGCCGCCACGGACTGTCGCTCGGTGAGGGGACGCAGGCGTTCCTGTTCTTTCGGGCGCGATTCATGGCCGAGATCGCGAACGTCGCGCGCCGGCGCGGGTTGGCATCGGAGCAGGCGGCGCTCCTCTTCGAGGAGGCGGACCGCGCGCTGGATCGCGTGATCGTGGCATTGATCGAGGGACATCAGACAAAATGAGACCCGGGGGCCGGGGGGCGAAGCCCCCCGAGGGATGAGCGATCCGAAGGCCCTCGCCCAGCGCGCGATGAAGGCGATCGACGAGCGGCGCGATGCGCTCTTCGCGCTTTCGCGCGCGATCCACGCGAAGCCCGAGCTCGCGTACGAGGAGCGCGAGGCCGCGATCCGCATTACCGAGTTTCTCGAAGGCGCCGGCTTCGCCGTGGAGCGCGGCTACAAGAACGTCGAGACCGCGTATCGCGGCGACGCGAAGGGCAGGACACCCGGGCCGACGGTCGCGATCCTCGAGGAGTACGACGCGCTCGCCGAGATCGGACACGCCTGCGGGCACAACCTCATCGCGATGATCGGCGTCGCCGCCTCCGTCGGCGTGCGCGCGGTGATGGACCAGCTTCCGGGAAAAGTCGCCGCGATCGGCACGCCCGCGGAGGAAGGAGGCGGCGGCAAGGTCGCGCTCATCCGCGCCGGCGGGTTCGACGACGTGGACGTCGCGATGATGATCCATCCGACTTCGGGACGATCGCTCGCGGGCCGGCATTCGCTCGCGTCGAATCGCGTGATGGTCGAATACCGCGGCAGGTCCGCGCACGCCGCGTCGCAACCCGATCTCGGCATCAATGCCCTCGACGGCGTCCTGCAACTGTTCAACAACGTGAACGCGATGCGCCAGCAGCTGCGGCCGGACGCGCGGGTCCACGGGATCATTACGAACGGCGGCAGCGCCGCGAACGTGATCCCGGATTACGCCGCGGCGCGCTTCTCCATTCGCGCACTCGACCGTCGCTACCAGCAGGAGGTGCTCCGGCGTTTCATCGCGTGCGCGGAGGGCGCGGCAAAGGCCACCGGAACGAAGCTCACAGTCACCGTCAACGAGAACGCGGGGTACGAGAACATGGTGTTCTCCACTCCGCTCGCGGACCGGTGGACGCATCACATGCGCTCGCTCGGGATCCAGGTCTTCGAGGCGCGCGACGACGAGCGCGTCGGCTCCACCGATATGGGGAACGTCATGCAGGTCCTCCCCGCGATCCACCCGTACATCGCGATATCGCAGGAGTCGATCCCCGGTCACTCCATCGCGTTCCGCGAAGCCGTCGCGGGTCAGGAGGCACACGAGAACGCGCTCGTCGCGGCGAAGGCGCTCGCGCTCACCGCGATCGACGTCCTCGCCGAGCCCGATGTCCTGCGCAAAGCGCGCAGCGAGTTCGAGGAGCGCCGCGCGCGCGGGATCGTGAAGGGACGGAGCTGAAGCTTTCGCGCGACATCTGGCTCCTCACCGGAGCGCAGGTGCTGTTCGGATGCGGGTTCGGGCTCCTTTCAGCGGTGTGGCCGCTGTATCTCCGGGATCTCGGCGCGAGCGCGCAGGACATCGGGATCGTCTTCGGCGCCGGGAACCTCGTCGCCGTCCTCTGTTTCCTGCCCGCGGGGTACCTCGCCGACCGCATCGGCCGTAAGCCGGTGCTCACCGCGGCGTGGCTCTGTGCGGCGCTCGGGGTCGCGACGTTCGTCCCGCTCACCGACTGGCACGGGGCGTTCGTCGGATCTGCGCTGTACTGGTCCGGGACGGCGGGGCTGCCGCTCATCATCGCGTACGTCACGTCCACCACACCGCGCACGGAGCTCGGCCGGGCACTCGGGATCGTCCTCGCCGCGTACTTCGCGGGAAACATCATCGGCGCGCCGACCGCCGGGGTGCTCGCGTCGTCGATCGGGTTCCGCGCCGCGATCGCGATCGCCGCGGCGCTCCTCGCCGGCTCGGCCGCGCTCACGTTCGGCCTCCGAGCCGTGCCGCCGCACGTCGAGCGCGGGCCATTCCGGCCGCCGCGAACCTTCTGGGTCCTGCTCGCGATCACGCCGTTCGCAGCGATGCTCTCGATCCTGTCGCTCGCTTTCCTTCCGGTCTACCTGCGCGAGGTCGCCGCGATCCCGCTCGATCGGCTCGGCATCTATCTGGGCCTCGTCTCGGTCGGCGCCGCGGGGCTCGCGGTGGCCGCCGGTCGATTCGCCGACGCGGTCGGCGCGGTGCCGGCGCTTCTCGCTGCCGCGGGCGTCATGGCCGCGGCCAGCGTGCTCATGGCGCTCTCGGGCCGTGCCGAGCCACTCGTCGGTCTCGCGGCGCTCCTTCTCGGGTCGACCCAGGCCGCGAATCCGGTCGTCGCGTCCGCGGTGGAGCGCATCATCCCGCCCGCGCGCGCGGCGCAGGGTTACGCGACGTACCAGATCGCGTTCGCGCTCGGATTCGGTGCCGGCGGAACGGTCGCCGGTTTCCTCTACGACGCGGACCCGCTGCTGCCGTTCATCGCCAGCGCCGCGCTCGCCCTGCCGGTCGCGGCGATCGTGGCCGCGGTCCTGTCCCGTGCGATCGCGCCCCTTGAGAGGGTCACCGAGCTCAGCTGAAGTCTTTGAGACCCAGCTCCATCGCGAGCGTCCGCGAACGCAGCGCCTCGGCGTCGGCTTCGGAGGCGCGACCGAGGTCGCGGAGGGTCTGCGCCCGGTCGCGAAGGACCCTGGCGAGCGCCGGCCGCGCCTCCATCTTCTCGAAGAGGGCCGCCGCCGCGTCGAAATCCTGTAAGGCAGCGGTGGGATCAGGCTCTGCCTGCCGCGCGTGCGTTCGGCCACGGTTCCAGAGGGTGACGGCCTCGCCGTAGATGTCACCCATACCTCGAGCGACGGTGAGCGCCTCGTTCCAGTCGACGTCGGCGGTCGGTAGGTCGCCCAGGCGGCCGTGGATCGCGCCGAGCAGGCCTCGGGCGATCGTTCGCATCGGCGTCATATTCGTGACGAGCGAGAGCTCGAAACCGCGCTCGACCGGGACCTTTGCGCCGATCACGTCCTCGACCTGAAGGCGCGCGACGCCGAGCATCGTGTTCGCACCGACGCCGCACGCGGCCGCGCCGAGCTCTTCGGACCTGAGCGCGCATGCGGCGGCGCGGGCCGCGCCCTCCTTCAAATCGCCGCGCTCGAGCTCGATCGTGGTGCGCGCGAGCATCGCGTCGAGGCGCGCGATGTCGTCACCCTTTGCCGCGAGCCGATCGCCCCGCTCGAGGCTTTCCTCCGCGGCGGCGAACTCGCCGAGCCGAGCGTACCCCATCGTCAGGAACCCCGAGAGAATCGCCGTCGAGAGCGGATCCGCTTTCCCCTCCATCACCGCGAGAGCCTCGTTCATCTCCTGAGTGCCTTCTTTCAGCCGGCCGCTGAACAGCTGGCCGAGGCCGAGAAAGGCCTTCGGGATCGCTTGTGCGATGGGATCACCGATCTTCTCGCCGAGCCGCGCGGCGTTATCGACGGCGCGGCGGAGCGCGGGGCTGTCGGGCCCTTCGCCGCGCCAGCGAAGGAGGAACGCGATCCAGAAGTAGGCGTCGGCGACCAATCGCGGATCTGCGCGCTCGCCGTATTCAGCGACAAGGCGTTCGAGCTCGTCGATGTAGCTCGCCGATGCCGTGAACGACCAGCCCACCTTGGCCTTGCCGATCGTCGCGCGCAGGCGCAGGTTCAGACGCGGGTCGTCGGCCGGGAGCAGAGCGAGGGCGCGCTCGAAGAAGGAGAGCGCCTCGCGGTTGGCAAAGCGCTCGACCGCGTGCTCGCCCGCTACCACCAGATGCTCCGTCGCGGCGGCCGCGTCCCCGGCCTGCTCGAGGTGCATGGCGACCACGCCGGCGAGCTCGCGCTCGCGGCCCGGGTACGTTGCGAGCAGGGTCTCCGCCGCGAGCCGGTGGAGCGTGCGCCGGTCTTGTTTCAGAAGCGACGCGTAGGCGGCGTCCTGGACGAGGGCGTGCCGGAAGAGGTATTCGAGGTCAGGCTCGAGGACGGGTACAGGCACGATGAGGCCGCTCGCTTCAAGCTTGTCCAGCTCGGGGATCGGGTTCATTCGGTCTTCGCCTCGAGCAGTCGTTCCAGGATTCGCACGCCGAACTGTCGGCCGATCACGGACGCGACACGCAGCGTGCGCTTGCTCTCGGGGGTCAGTCGATCGATACGCGCGAGGAGCAATCCCTGGAGCGTGTCGGGGATTTCGACGCTGGCGACGCGATCCGTCGCGGTCCAACGATCCCCTTCACGCACGATGGCGCCACGATCGATCAGCATCCGGATGACCTCTTCGACGAAGAATGGGTTCCCTTCGGCCTTCATCATTATGAGATCGCGTGTCGCGGTCGGGAGGGACTCGATGCGCAACAGGCTTCCCACCAGCGTGCGGCTGTCGTCGCTCGAAAGCGGCTCGAGGCGGATCTCGAGCAGCGCGTCGCCGAACATATCACGTGCCCCCGTGATGAGCCGCCAGCCGCTTGAGGCCCGCTCGATCCGCGAGGTCAGCACGCAGAGCACGCGCGAATCCGCGATGAGCGGCGCGAGCTGCACCAGCACGTTGACGGAGGCGGCATCGGCCCAGTGGAGGTCCTCGCAGACGAGGACGACCGGCGCGCTCGCGCTCACGCCCCGGAGCAGCTGAACGAATGCCGCGACGTACCGCTTGACGGTCTCGAAATCGAGCGCGGAGACATGTGCGCGCTGGTCGGGCGTCAGCTGGATGGACAGGAGGTGGCCGAGGTAGGCGTACGTTTCCTCGGCTTCGGTCTCGACGTGGTCGCGGACGTGGCGCTCAAGCGCGCCGCGCACCTCCGGCTCGTCCGCCGAGGCGCTCACGCCGATCATCGAATGCAGCAGGTCGACGACGAGGTGGTACGGAATCGTCTCGCCGTACGAGAGACATCGACCCTCGATCCAACGGCTCTCCGCTGGGTCGATGCCCGCTCGAAGCTCGGCGAGGAGCCGACTCTTTCCGAGACCCGGCTCCCCCAGCACCGTCGCCACACGGCCACGCCCCGCCCGCACGACCTGGAACGTTTGCCGGAGATGCGCGAGCTGCGCATCGCGGCCGATCATCGGCGCGCGAATACCGGAGAGTCCGCGCGTGCTGGTCGCGCCGGACCTGAGGCCGATGACCTCGAAGGTGTGGACCGCGTCGCTCTTCCCTTTGACTTCCCGGAGGCCGAGATCGCGGGTCTCGACGAGCGGCACGACGAACCGGTGCGTCGCGGCAGTGATGAGCACGCCGCCCGGCGGGGCGAGGTTCTGCACGCGCGCGGCGATGTTCACGGCATCTCCCATGGCCGTGTACTCATGCGCACTCTCGGTCCCGACCATCCCGACAACCACGGGGCCCGTGTTGATCCCGACCCGGACGCGGATCCCGCCTCCGTTCTGGCTCGAACCGAGCTCGTCGATCGTGCGCGCCATCTCGAGACCGCAGCGGACCGCGCGCTCGGGGTCGTCCTCGTGTGCAACGGGGGCACCGAAGAAGGCGAGCACGCCGTCCCCCATGAGGCGCGCGATCGTGCCGCCGAAGCGTTCGATCGTTCCGTTCATGCGCGCGAAGGCCTGGCTCACGATCGCGGTCCAGTCCTCGGGGTCCATGTGCTCCGCGATGGCGGTCGATCCCGCGATGTCGGCGAAGAGCACGGTGATCGGACGGCGCTCGCTGCTTCCCGCCGCGCCTTTCACCGGCGCCGCGCTGCTCATGCGCGGGCCGCCGAATCGTCCAGTGCGTAGGCGATCCCCTCGGCCACGCCCATCGCGCGGCCGCGATCGAGGGCAGGTCTTTGCTCCGGCGCGATGTCCTTCGCCTCGGCACGCCGGTCCTGGGTCGAGATCTCGCGGAGGATGCCGGTGCCAGAACGCTCCGCTAGCGAGGTCGCGAAGCCCACGAGCGTCGCTTGCCGCTCGAGGTCGCCCTGATAGCCCGCGAGCTCGGCGCAGTTGCTCGCGATGATCACCAGGCCTGAGAGGTCATCGTCCTCCGTGAAGATCTGGGCGGCTTCGCGGAACTGGGCGAGCGCTCGCGCGAACTCCCCGCGCTTGACGTCGATCATGCCCGCGAGATGAAGGCTCCAGGCGAGGTCGAAGCGGTTTGTGCCGGAGCGGTGGACGGCGAGCGCCTCCTCCACCGCAAGGCGCGCCTCCTCGAGGCGCGATGGATCGACCTGACCTTTTCGCCCGAATTGCAAAAACGTCGCGAGGCCCCAGGCGGCGCGCGCGACGCCGGCTCGATCGCCGAGCCGAGCCATCTTTTGCCGCGCGCTGCGCAGAAGCTCGAGCGCCCGAGGAAGATCAGATCCAGGGATCCCATACACGAACGAGAGGTTGTACTCGGCGTTCGCCTGCTCGGCGTCGCCACCGTGAGCTTCGGCGATCTGCGCGGCCTTGACGTAGCCGTCTGTCGCGGTCGCGATATCACCACGCCAGTACGCGATGCCCGCCGAAGCCTCGAACGCTCGCATCAACACCAACGGCGGAACTTCCGTCGTCGGAAGCGCGACGATGCGCTCGCACCAGCGCCCGCCTTCGGCCAGATGACCGCGGACCTGCCAGAACCGCCAGAGCGCATACACGAGCCGGCACCCGTCCTCCGCACGACCGTCTTCGATCGACGATTCGAGCGCCGCACGAAGGTTGTCGTGTTCCTCCTCGAGTAGGTCGAGCCACCGCTTCTGATCGCTCCCCTGAACGTGCGGTCGCGCCTCCTCCGCGAGGGCGAGGTACGCTCGCGCGTGGCGCAGCCGGATGAGATCACGCTCGTCGCTCTCGGCGAGGCGTTCGAGTGCGAACTCACGGATTGTCACGAGCATCCGGAATCGCGGCTCGCCCGCGATCTCCGACTGGCGCACCAGGCTGTGCTCGACAAGACTGCTGAGCGCGTCGAGTACATCGGTACCCCCGAGCTCCTTGGCGGGACCGCAGATCTCCTCGATCTGGGGCAGCATCCCGCCACTCACGAAGACGGCGAGCCTCGAGAAGAGCTTGCACTCCGCGGGATTCAGCAGGTCCCAGCTCCAGGCGATCGCTCCGCGTAGGGTCCGTTGCCGCTCCGGCAGATCGCGCGCGGTCGAGGCGAGCATGCTCAGGCCTTCGCGCAGCTTCGGGAGCATCGCCTGTGGCGTGAGCACCTTCACGCGTGCCGCGGCGAGCTCGATCGCGAGCGGCAACCCGTCCAGCCGGTTGCAGATCTCGGCCACGGCGCCGGCGTTCTCCGCCGTGACCTTGAAGTCCGGTCGCACCGCGACGGCGCGCTCGACGAAGAGTCGCACCGCGTCGGACTGCGCGAGCACCTCGAGCGTCGGCAGGTGCTGCGGATCGGGAAGATCGAGCGGAGGCACCGGAAATTCCTGCTCGCCTGAGATCCGGAGTGGGGCTCGGCTGGACGCGATCACCTTGAGCGCCGCACTCGCGCCGAGCAGCTGTCCGACGACGGGCGCCGCGGGAAGGATCTGCTCGAAGTTGTCGAGCACAAGCAGCATCCGTTTCCCGTTGATGTGGTCGAGAACGCGTGCCAGGGGCACCTCGGAGCCACTCACCTGTACGCCGAGGCTATGCGCGATCGTGGACGGAACGAGCTCCGGATCGCTGATCGGGGCGAGCGGGACGAAGAAGGTGCCGTCCCCGAACGCGGCGGCCGACTCTTCGGCGATGCGCAGCGACAACCGCGTCTTTCCCGTGCCGCCAGGTCCGGTGAGCGTCACGAGACGCGCCTTCTCGAGGAGCCGTTGCCCTTCGGCTATCTCGCGCGCCCGACCGATGAAGGTCGATGGCTGCGGCGGCAGGAATGACGTCGTCCGGTCGAGAGTCCGAAGCGGTGGAAAATCCGGCGCGCAGCCGGTGATCACCAGCTGGTAGAGATGCTCCGGAGTCGCGAGGTCCTTCAGCCGGAATTCGCCGAGGTCGCGGAACGACACCCCGTCGCCGAGATCGGGACGCGCGAGCGTCGCGGTCGCCTCGGTGAGGAGCACCTGCCCGCCATGGCCCGCGGCGGCTACGCGCGCCGCGCGGTTCACGTCGATGCCGACGTAGTCGGCGCCGGCGTCGGCCGTTGCCGGGCGGCCTTCGCCGGTATGCATGCCCATGCGGACGCGGACGGTCGCCCGGTGAGGGAATGTCGCCGCGCCGAGCGCGCGCTGCGCCGCGGCGGTTGCCCGCACCGCCTGCGCGGCGACGGGGAAGACGACGAAGAGCGCGTCCCCCTCGACGCGCACCTCGAATCCTCCGTCCTTGAACGCGTCGCGGAGGATCCTCGTGTGCGTTTCGAGCACGTCCTGATAGCGGTCCGTGCCGAGCTCGGTCTGGAGCTTGGTCGACCCCTCGATGTCGGTGAATAGGAACGTCAGGGTGCCGGCCGGCAACCCTCTCCCCACACTCATGCTGGTCTGATTCTGCGCCATCCTGTGGTTGCCAAGACCCGCTGTACGCCGTAGACAAGCACGATGCGCAGCGCTCCCGACGACATCAGCGAAACGCTGGCCGGGCTTGCGATCTTCGCCGATCTCTCCAGGCCCGAAGTTGAGCGGATCGCGCACACCCTCGAGGAGCGCTATTTCGGCCAGGACGAGCGCGTCCTCCGCGAGGGCCTCTCGGGCTCGGCCTTTTACATCATCCTCGACGGCGAGGCTGCGGTCATCGCCGGTGGCAAGCGGGTGAATACCCTCAGGCGGGGCGAGTTCTTCGGCGAAATCTCCGTCCTTCTCGGCGAGGCCCCGGTCGCTGACATCGTCGCGGCACGGCCGCTGCGCTGCCTCGTTCTGCCCGGCGAGCTCTTGAAAGGATTCCTGCAGACGAACCCACGAGTCTGCTACCGGATCCTCGTGGCGGAGGCGCGCAAGCTCGCGAACGCGACGCGGAGGGGAGGCTGACCGAGCGACCGCACCCGCCCGGCGACTATCCCGTCGTCCTCGTCGGCAGTGGACCCGGCGGCCTTCAGATCAGCTACTCGCTCTCACGCCTTGGCGTGAAGCACGCGGTCATCTCGGCCGATGAGAGCGCGGGCGGAATGTTTCGCAAGTGGCCCTTCTTCCAGCGACTCCTCTCCTGGACCAAGCCATACGCACCCTTCGCGCAGGGCACACGCGAGTACGAGCGCTACGACTGGAACAGCCTCCTCCCCGACGAGAAGGAGTGCCGCGCCCTCATGTGCTCGATGATGGACGGCACTTCCTACTACCCGTCCCGCCCCGAGATGCAGCGCAACCTCGAAGCGTTCGCGGATCGCACAAGGATCGCGGTGCGCTACGGCTGCCGCTGGACCGGGACGCGCCACGACGGCGATCGCTGGGTGCTCGAAACGAGCGACGGCGAGTACCGTTGCCAGGTCCCGATCTTCGCGGTGGGCGTGGCCGAGCCGTGGCGGCCCGGAATCCCGGGAATCGAGGACGTGCCGCATTACGCCGAGACGCGTCCCGCCGAGACCTATGCCGGGCGGCGCGTCTTCATCGTCGGCAAGGAGAACTCGGGCTTCGAGCTCGCTACTGGCTTCCTGCAGTGGGCGAAGCAGATCGTCCTCGCCTCACCCTCCCCGGCGAAGCTCTCGATCAACACGCGGTCGCTCGTCGGAGTTCGCGCCCGCTACGTGCAGCCGTATGAAGACCACGTCCTCGCCGGCGGGGTCGTCGTGCTCGACGCGTCAATCGAACGCGTCGAGCGCACCGGCGAGACGTTCCGCGTGCACACGCGCAAAGCCGAGAGCGCCGTCGAGCTCGTGTTCGAAGTCGACGACGTCATCGCGGCGACCGGCTTCACGAGTCCAATCCAGGATCTGGCGAAGCTCGGGGTCGCGACCGTAGGCCGCAACAAGCTTCCCGCGCAGACGCCGTTCTGGGAGAGCGCCTCGGTCCCGGGCGTGTACTTCGGCGGAACGATCCACCAGGCGTCGCCGGGCCTGCGCAAGCACGGCCTGCCGAGCAACTCCGGCGGCGTGAACGGGCACCGCTACAACGGACGCATCCTCGCGCGCGAGGTCGCGCGAAAGCATTTCGGCATCGACCCCGAGCGTCCGGTCGTCCCGCGCGCCGAGGTTGTGTCCTATCTATTGCACGAGGTCACGAACGCGCCGGAGCTCTGGCACCAGAAGTCGTACCTCGCGCGCGTGCTGGTCCAGGATCGGGATCGCGGCATCGTCGACGATGGGATCCTCCCGCTGCAGAGCTTCCTCGACTCGGGCCCGGCCGACGCCGTCGCCGCGACGCTCGAGGAGAATCCCGCGGGCGATATCTACCCCGTCTTCTACACGCGGCGCGGCGGGGTCAGCGCGGAGCATGACCTGCCGCCGCATCCGCTTCACGATTTCCGCACGCGCGATCACGAGAAGGCGGTCCTCGCCGCCGTCGAGGGACTGCTCGTGTAGTCGACTACTTGCCGTCGGTGAGCCCGATCACGTTCCCGTCGAGATCGCTGAAGAGCGCGATCGTCGTCGTCGGTCCGACCTTCGTCACGGGGAAGACGACCTTCCCGCCGGCATCGGTCGCCTTCTTCAACGTCGCGGCGAGGTCGCGGACCACGACGTAAAACGTGACGAACGGCTTTGGCCCGCGAAGCGGACCAATTCCGCCGCCGATCCCTTTGCCGCCCGCGTCGGTGTCGACGAACGTGTAGTTGGCTCCCGGGACCTCGTTCATCTTCCAACCGAAGACCGACGTGTAGAAACGGCGCGCCTTCGCCGGATCGCCGCTATTGATCTCGAAATTCGTCGCTGGATCGCCCAAGAAGTCCTCCCTCGCGCCCGATGGCGCTCTACCCCGCATACGTTAGTCTGCACTTACCAATAGAGTCAAGGCTCGAGGTTACGGTTTTCGGCTAATAGCGAAGGGCGACGCGCACGCGCGCAGGGAAGAGCAAAGCGGATCCGTCGGTCCCGACAAGGTAGACATCATGCTGGTCTGATCCGCCGACGAAGCCGATCCCAACGACAAGTCGGCGCCCCGCGGGCTCGGCGAGGAAACCGCCGTACGGCCCGCTGGTATTCCAAATTGCGCGTCCTGTTTTCCAGTCGACGACCGCCGCAGAGCTCTCACTCGCCCCCACGAGAAGGGTGTTGTCTCCCGAAAATCCTTGCACGACAAAACCGTCGAGGGCCCCCACCTTCGTGCCGTCGTCCGCGTACCGGATGGTCGCTGACCAGCTCCCGGACGCGGTGTCACGGCGATGCGTCTCGACGAGCATCGTCCCATCGGCACTCGCCGCGACCCAGCTGAGGCTGCCCGCGTAGTCGATCGAGCGGATGACCGCGCCTGTCGAGAGGAGGAATACGACGAGTCGCGATGGCGCGACGCCTTGCCCGAACGACGCGACGATCACGCGATCAGTGCTCTCGTCGCACGCGAGCACGGGATAGGTCGCGTTGTCGCCGTACGTCATAAAGCCGCTCGCGATCACCTTCGCCGGCTGACCCGGTATCGCCGTCTCGAGTCGCATCTGCGCGCCCGTCGCCGGTCCCTCCGGAAGGGCGGCGCAGAGAAGTCGTCCATCGCTCGACCAAGTCGGAGTAGTCGGTGCTGACCACGGAAGCGTCCCGAGCGATCGACCGGCACGATCGAGGATCGCGCCTGCGACGCGGTACGGCAGACCGTATGGCGACTGCGACCAGGCTACGTCCGACGCGATCTGTCCTGCGAGGCTTCCGCTCACCTCCGCGCCGTAGGAGATGGCGCGCAGGCGAGTCTCTCCCAGGAGCTGAAAAAGGACGAAGGCGCCGGCGACTTTGGAGAGCGGTTCGTCGGAGATCTGGATGCGGGGGATCGCACTCGGGCTGGCGCCTGCTGCTGACGTACGTGATGCCGTCGCGGTCGGTGAGAATGAAACGGTCGGGGTCGGGCTCGACGCAGTCGGCGCGCACCCGCTCGCGACGGACGCGAGTAACACCAGCAGTGCGACGCGAAAGCGGATCACCCCAATAGGTTGCCGTGACCGGCCGCTACGCGCGTCCGAGGCGCGGCCCCTCACCTCGTACGCCGACGGTAAGAGTTAGCTCGCGGGGGCGGGCTCACGCCTGGCCGCCTCGAGGGCGACGGTATTCGAGATGCCAACCGCGTTCACGAGCGCCCCCGCGAGGAGAAGTCCGGCGCCCACGAACATCGCGAGGTGGAAGGCCTCGGTCGATTGATCGCGAGTGGCCGCCGCCGCCGGGTCCAAAGGCGCAACCCGCGGCACGTTCATCGGCGAGTAGTTGTGCCGGAACGTGGGGTCCGACGTGTCCGTTCCCGGAAGGCGCGCGGCCATCCCTGAGTAGAAGCTCGCGGTGATCGCGACGAAGATCACCGCGCCGGCGAGCTGTGGACCAACACGCGAGATCGCGTTGTTCACGGCCGAGGCCACACCCGAGTTGCGAACGGGGACGCTCGTCATGAGCGCCGTCGTGAGCGGCGCGACCATCATGGCGAGCCCGAACCCAAAAATGATCTGCGCGGGTAGGAAGTCGACGAAGTACTGACTCGGCGGGATCCAGCTCGACGGATCGCCGGGAATGAACACCCATGCGGGACTCGTCGGCGGAACACGCGCGAACCACAGGACTCCGATCGCCATGAGCAGCGGGCCAACGCTCATGAAGATCTTCGGACCCAAGCGGGCCGAGAGAGCACCGAACCGGGTGGAGAGGAAGACGAGGAGGAGTCCTCCGGGGATGCCCGCGAGGCCCGCCGCCGCCGCCGAGTACCCGAGCACGCCCTGGAGAAAGAGCGCGAGGTAGTAGAAGGTGACGTACAGCGCCCCGTAGATCAGGAGCGTCGAGATGTTTGTCACGGTGAAGTTCCGCGACCGGAAGAGGTCGAGGGGGACGAGCGGTTCGCGGCTACGAGCCATGAGGAACGGGAACGCGATCGTCGCGACGACGCCGGCGGCGAGCGCGACGTACGCGAGCGGATCCCGCCAGTCGCGCTGCTGACCGTAGGTCGCGCCGAAGCTGAGTCCGCCGACGGCGATGGCCACGACCGCGGCGCCGAGCCAGTCGAAGTGCCCGGTCGCGCGCTCGTTGCGGCTCTCCGGCACGTAGCGAATCGTCGCCCAGGCCGCGAGGACGACGAGCGGAACGTTGATGAGGAAGGCGACGCGCCACGAGATCGTGTCGACCAGAATGCCGCCGATGAACGGACCGAGGATGGTCGTCGCCGACGACGCCGCGGCCCACACGCCGTACGCGCGCCCCTGGGCTTCGCCGGTGAAGGTCGCTGTCAGCAACGCGAGCGACACGGGCACCAGGATGGCGCCGGCCGCGCCCTGCAGGACGCGAGATAGCACGAGAAATTCCATATTCGGCGCGAGACCGCAGAGAACGCTCGTCAGTCCGAAACCGACCACCCCGATGAGGAACATGCGCCGACGGCCGTAGTAGTCGCACAGCGCCCCCGCAAGGATGAGGAGCGCCGAGAGCGTGAGCAGATATCCCGTGTAGATGTACAGCTGGCCTTCGAGCACGCCGAGCACCGTCGTGGGGAGCTCCTTGCCGATCCGCGGAAGCGCGACGGTGACGACGGACGAGTCGACGAAGACGATCGACGACCCGAGGACGGCCGCGATGAGCGTCCAGCGGTCGCGAGTACTCACATCCGCTCCCCCGCCTCGATCGCGACCAGCAGCCTATTCCCGGGCGGGGCGAGCGGACAGACCCACTTCGGGTCGTAGCGGCAGGACGGGTGGTACGCGAAGTTGAAGTCGAGGACGAGCTCGTCGCCGATCGCGCCGAGGTCAGCGCTCTTCGCCGTATCGAGGAGATAGCGGCCACCGCCGTACGTCGTCTTCCCGGCCGTCGCGTCGCGGAACGGAAGGAACACTCCGCCGCTGTACGCGTCGAGCCAGAACACCTCGAGTGATCCGACGTCCAGATCGACGGCGCCGAACCGCACGAACGGAATCACGCCGCCGGTGCTCGTCCCCACGTCGTAGCGCTCTTCCGGAAGGGCGCGGATCCGTCCGCGTCTCACGAACCGCGGGTCGTAGTCGTAGTACGGCAGACCGCCGAAGGTCGCGCGATCGGATTCCGGAAGCGGCGACTGCGGATGCGTTCGGAAAAGGTCGTCGCGAGCGCTTCGCCAGTAGGCGTGGGCACCCGGAGCATCTGAGGAAAGCTTCGCGCGGATACCCGAGTACATGTCGGCGACCCGGCGGCGCCAGTCGAGCAGGGTGACATAGTCCTCCGCGGTCATCGCAGCGCCAGATCGGCCTTCGCGAAGAGCCCGCCCATCACGCGCGATACCGTCGGAAAGGCGTGGATGGTGTCGGCGAGGACGGAAATGGGCGTTCGTTGTTTGATCGCGAGGACCGCTTCGTGGATCGCCTCCCCCGCCGCCGGCCCGCCGATGAACGCGCCGACGACGACCTTGTTCTCCCGGTCGATCACGATCGACACATGCCCCTCCGACTCGCTCACGTACCCCTTCGCGCTCGTCGCGAGGTCCGCAGTCTCCTCGTACGCGTCGATCCCGCGCGCCTTCGCCTGATCGAGCAGGAGTCCGACCGCGGCCGTCTCCGGTTCGGTGTACACCGCGCGGGGCGTCGCGCTGAAATCGGCGCGGATCTTGTCGCCAAGCGCGATCTTCACTGCGATCTCCCCTTCGTAGTGCCCGAGATGCGTCGAGATCTCGTGACCGATGCAATCACCGACCGCGTAGACGTGGTCCGCGACCCGAAGCGTCTCGTCGACTTCGAGAAAGTCTCCGCCGTCGTACGCGATGCCGACCGCGTCCAGGCCGAGGCTCGCGAGCGCGGGCGCGGCGCTGCGTCCCACGTTGAGCTCGATCACGGCGGCCTCCACCGTCGAGCCGTCGGCGAGGTCGACGACGTGCTCGCCGCCTTTCCCGGCATGCGGCCGGACCCGCCGAGCGCGAGCGTTCTCGCGTACGTCGACACCCGAGGCACGGAGCGTCTTCGCGAGGAGCGCCGAGCTCCGCGGGTGGTCGGTCGGATTCACCTGCCGCGGGCTGACGACGGTCGTGCGCACGCCGAAGCGGGCGTAGACCTGCGCAAGCTCAGTCCCGGACGGGCCCGCTCCGAGGAGCACGATGCTCCTCGGGAGCTCGCGGAGGCTCGTCCCTTCCTTGTTCGTCCAGAAGCCCGCCTCGGCGAGACCTTCGAGGTTCGGCACCTTTCCGAGCGAGCCGACTGCGATGACGATGTCCTTCGCCTCGAGCTCGCGCGGCGGGCCGTCGGTCCGCACAACCACCTTGCCGGGGCCGGTGAGCTTCGCCGTGCCACGCACCGGAATGATTCCGGCGGCCTTGTAATCGCGAATGTGGCCCGAGTCGTCGGGATAGTCACGGCCTTCGCGGACGATCATGTAGTCGCGGCGCGCGGATGCCTTCTCCCACGGATAGTCGCCTCCGCCGGCGCGAACTGCCGCGGCGTGGAGGAGCGTCTTCGAGGGCATGCAGCCCCAGAACGCGCACGTGCCGCCGAAGAGATCGCGCTCTACCAGCGCGACCGTCGCGCCGCGAGCGCGGGCGTAGCTGGCCGCGGCTTCGCCCGAGACACCAGCGCCGATGACGACGAAGTCGAAGCGTTCGCTCACGCGAGATCCGCGTAGTGGAGACCGCCGTCAGCGCCCCAGAGAAAGACGTCCAGGCGCGTGCCGCTCCAGACGCACGAGATCGAACGTCCTCCGCGCGGCGCGCCCGCGACGTCGCGCCACTCGACCCAGCGCGTTCCGTCCCACCAGCGGTGGCGGAGCACCCCGTCGATGCCGATCGCGAAGACGTCGATGCGCTCGGCGTCACGCGCCGCGGCTGCGGGCTGCCCGCTGAAGGCGCCGCCAAGCGATTCCCATGCGTGCCAGGACGTTCCGTCCCAGTACCGGTCCCAGACCTGGCCGTCCTCGTGTGCTGCGAAGACCTCGGTCTCTCCGGCCGCTCCCCACGCTGCGGCGGCGGCTCCGGTGCGGAGCGCGCCGCCGAGCGCGAGCCAGCCTTGCGGTGCTACTTGATGAGACCCTGTTTCTTGAGCCATGCGGCCGCGACGGCCTTGCTGTCTGCCTTGTCGACGGCGACCTGCTTATTCATGTCATTCAGCTCGGTCTGGCTCAGCTTCGCGCTGATCGAGTTGAGGAGCCGCTTGAGCGTTCCGTCGTCCTTCTGGAGGAGGGCGTTCCGCACGACCGGCGCGATGTTGTCCGCAAGCTGCAGGTGCTTGTCGTCGTCGAGAAGCACGAAGTTCTTCGCGACGATGCTCGGGTCGCTCGTGAAGAGAAGTCCAACATCGATCTGCTTGCCGTCGAGCGCTGCCACGGTGAGCGGCCCACCCGCATCGAGCGGCCTGAAGTCCTTGAACGTGATGCCGTAGGTGTTCTTGAGGCCGACCGCGCAGAAGGGACGCTGCGGGCACTCGGGCGGTCCGCCGAGGACCAGGGTGTTGCCGATCGGCGCCAGGTCGCTCAGCTTCTTCAGTGATTTCGAGCTCGCCGTAGCTTGCGTCACGACGAAGCCGTTCTGGTCTGTCGCCGCCGCGGGGTCCAGGACCGTGAGGCTCTTCGGATCGAGTGCCTTTTGGAGGCCGGTCTGAGTCTCCTTCGGGTCGGTGGTGGGCTTGGCGATCGCGCCGTTCTTATCGACGAATGCGAGAAGCGTCGCGAGGTACTCAGCGTCGACGTCGATTTGTCCCGATTCGATCGCCGGCTCGACGATCTCGCGGTTCCCAAGGTTGAACTTCCGCGTGACCTTGTAACCGTTCGCTTCGAGGATTTGGCTGTAGAGCTCGCCGAGCGTGATCTGCTCGTAGAAGTTCGTCGAGCCGACGATCACGTCTGGCCGCGTCACCGCGGTCGCCGTCGCGCCGCCGCTTCCGGCGCCGCCGCATGCGGTCGCCACGACCGCGATCGCGAGAAATGCGGCGAAAAGGGTTCGTCCGCGCTTCATGAGGGATCCTCCCCGGCCGTAGCGCTTAGGCTGCCGGCCTCGCGTTGAGTATGACCCGCAGAGGGGTCGACACGAAGCGTGAACGTTCACCGGACTACCCGCATTCCCGCGGGAACGGTCGCTCGCTCGAGTGCAGCAAATGAGACTTCCGTGCCCACAGCGAGGAGGGCCACGAGGAGAGCGCCGGCCATGAGCTGGTCGTACTCCTGTAACGCGAGCCCGTCGACGATGAACCGGCCAAGCGCGCCGCCCGCGACGAGCGCGCCGAGCGTGGCGGTCGCCACGACGTTCACGGCGGCTGTGCGGATGCCGGCGAGCATCAGCGGCAGCCCCAGCGGGACCTCTATGGACCGCAGGATCTGGCCTTCGCTGAGCCCCATGCCGCGCGCCGCCTCGACGACGTCGCGATCGACTTCACGGATCGCGACATAGGAGTTTGTGAGGATCGGCGGGATCGCGAGCGGTACGAGCGCGAAGACGGTCGGCCAGAACCCGAGCCCGAGGCCAAGCGAGATGGCGATCACGAGCCCGAACGCGAGGAGCGCGAGCGATGGGAGAGCACGTCCGACGTTCGCCACATTGATCGCGACGAACCCGGCGCGGCCGGTGTGACCGAGGTAGAGCGCGATCGGCATCGCGATCACCAGCGCGACGAGGACCGAGAAACCCGAGAGCTCGATGTGCTCGAGGACGCGGACCGGGATGCCGTGCGAGCCCTGCCAGTTCGCTGGATCGGTGAGCCAGCGAGCAAGATCGCCGAGTGCCGTCATCCTCCGCGAGTCCAGGGCGTGAGGGCTCGCTGGACAAGTACGAGCGATCCGTCCGCAAGCACGGCCAGCACAACCGAGCCGAGCGCGCCAACGATGAGGGCGGTGCTGAAGAACAGCTGGATCCCGAGGAGGATGAAGTAACCCATGCCGCCCTGACCGATCAGCGCGGTCACCGTGACGAGCCCGATCGTCGTGATCGTGGCCACGCGAACGCCCGCGAAGATCACCGCGAGAGCGAGGGGAAGCTCTGTGCGCCAGAAGATCTCGCGGTCGGTGTAGCCCATGCCCCGCGCCGCTTCCCGGACCTCAGCGGGAACGCCCCGGACTCCGGCGACGATGTTGCGGATGAGGATGAGAAGCGTGTAGCTCACAAGACCGATCTCCGCGCTGAGGAGCGAGAGACCGGTGTACGGAATGAGCAGAGCGAAGAGAGCGAGGCTCGGGATCGTGTAGAGGATCCCCGTCGTCCACGTGATCGGCCCGTAGAGCGCGGGGACCCGAAGCGCCAGAAGAGAGAGCACGAATGCGATCAGAAATCCCACGACGACGGCGATCACCGTGAGCTCCAGATGCTCGCCGACGCGCTGGCCGATGTCGCCGACATGGCTCGCGACCCAGTCCCACCGGATGAGGGGCTCACCTGGTGTCATCTGGAGTCCTCGGTGCGGAGGAGCCTGCCGATGTGCGACAGGGTGAGGACGCCCAGGTATTTGTCGCCGTCGCGCACCATACCGACCTGCGCTTCGGATGAGAGCATCTCGGCGAGTGCGTCCCGCAGCGACATCGCCGGCGAGAGGACCGGCGCGCCGTCGACGCGCGCGGGGTCGACCGGCGGGTCAAGAACCGCTCCGCCGACGGTCAGGAGCGCCAGCCGCTTCAGGCCGCGGTCGCTGCCCACGAACCGCGCGACGAAGTCGTCGGCGGGATGCGCGAGCAGCTCGGCGGGCGGCGCGAACTGCACCAGCTTCCCGGACCGCATCATCGCGACGCGGTCGCCGAGCTTGATCGCCTCGTCGATGTCGTGCGTGACGAAGATCACAGTGATCCCCTGCGCGCGCTGCAGCTGGAGGAACTCGTTCTGGAGACGCTCGCGGACGATCGGATCGACCGCGCCGAACGGCTCGTCCATGAGCATGACCGGCGGCTCGGCGGCGAGAGCGCGCGCGACGCCGACGCGTTGGCGCTCGCCGCCCGAGAGCTGCGCCGGATAGCGGTCGCGCATGCGCGTCGGATCGAAACCAATGAGCGAGAGCAGCTCGTCGACGCGTGCGTGGACCCGCGCCTTTGGCCACCCGAGGAGCTCAGGGACCGTCGCGACGTTCTGACCTATGGTCCGGTGCGGAAAAAGGCCGACCTGCTGGATGACGTAGCCGATCCGCCGGCGCAGCTGGGTGGGATCCTCCGTGAGCACGTTCTGCCCGTCGATAAGGATCTCCCCTGAGGTCGGCTCGATGAGCCTGTTCACCATACGAAGCGACGTCGTCTTGCCGCAACCGGAAGGCCCGATGAGCACGGTGATGCGCCCGGCGGGCGCGGTGAAACTTAGACGGTCGACCGCGAGGGTGTCGCCGTAGCGCTTCGTGACCTCACGCAGCTCCACCGTTGCGCCGCGACCAGAGGCCATCGGCCAAGGATAGGGATGCGGTCGCGGCCAGGCGCCTCGACATCTACGCCGTCTTTCGGCAAATCGCCGTCGGGATAGTTCTCGAGTACGGCCCGCACGTTCCTGCTGCTACGAATGATCGGAGCGACGCCCGGCCAACAACGTGACTTGAGCCGCGAAGAGGAGAAGGTCCGGCACGGGCCTTCTCCTCTTCGCATCGCGCGCGACGTGTCCCGATTAGATCCCGACGGGTGGGAGCGGTGGGGTCGGGACGAGGGGCGGGTCAGCGTGCTTGGACTGTGACTGCGTTCCGGTGTTGGTCGCCGAGTTGGTCCCTGATTGACCGGATTCCTGCTTGCTCATCGATCCTGTTCCGGTCTTCGAACCCGCGTTGTTGCTCTTCGAGCCGCTGCCGGACTTGCTCTTCGATCCGGCCTTGCTCTTCGAGCCCGTGCCAGCCTTGCTCTTGGAGCCCGTGCCGGTATTCGAGCCGGCGGCGTTGCTCTTAGACCCCGTACCCTTGGATCCAGCCTGTTTGCTCGCCGAATTCGTTCCGGTCTTCGATCCCGCATTCTTGCTTTGCGAGCCCGTTCCGCTCTTCGAACCGCCGTTCTTGCTCTGAGAGCCCGTTCCGCTCTTCGTCTTCGACCCGGTCAGGCTCAGGCTTGTCGAGAGCCAGTTCCAGAGTCCCTGACTCCCCGGTGCGAGCACCGTCGAGCTGAAGACCTGCCCACTGCCGATCGTTGGACCGAGCATCGCCTGATCCGGCGCAGCCTTCAGGTCCTGGTAGTAGGCGTTCGCCATATCGATCCGGGCAAACGCGAACAGGGCGCAGAGCGGCACCATCGCGATGACCTTCGGTAGCACCCACCCGTTCAAGGTTTACCTCCTGTTTTCCACCGCCGTTCTTACGGCCGTGGTAGTCGATGCGTGCGTGCTACCACCGGACGATTGAGGAAGAATCGCATCGCGCATGAGGGCAATGCGGAAACGCCGTAACGCTGCTGCGTCGATCGTCGGCGCATCTTCAAACACTCATCAAGGGGCACTCAACGGATGGCCTCACTTGCCCCCGCGGCGGCGGAACGAGCGTCAACCTACTATCGGCAACCGATATGCAAGTGAGGCCACGCTGATTGGCAATAGCTGAAAAGAAGGACCTTTACACGTTTCCAGCGGCACCGGACGCGACGTCGCCGGAATGGCCGGGCACACCCATCGGCGCGAAGAACACGATCACCCGCACGAAGGGCCGCACGCTCGTCCACGACAAGACCGTCGACGCGAAGCCCGGCCTGTTCAAGCGGCTGCTTGCCAATGCGTTCGAGCACATCGCGACGGCGAAGGAGACGACGTACGCGCACGACGTCGTGATCCACGGCCTTCGCGTGCGCGCGATCACGAACAGCGAGCATCTCATCGGCTACTGGAAGGACAACTGGTACGGGGTCGACGAGTGGCAGCGGATCACCGGCCAGAAGCCGGCAGCGACGCCCGACGTTCTCGTCGTCGCGCTCGGGCGCGTGCCCAGTGAGTCCGAGGCCGCCTATTACTCGCGGCAAAACGACACCGTCATCTTCTTCAACACGAGCTATTACGGTCAGCTCAAGTCGTGGGTGCTCGGCGCGGTTGGCCGCAAGCTGGCGGTCGAGTACGGCATCCACTCGATCCACGGCGCCGTCGTGACGAAGGGCGGCAAGGGCATCCTCTACATCGCGCCGACCGGCACAGGAAAGTCCACGTCCACCTACGGCGTGATGGAATTCCCCGGCACCCGCTTCCACTCCGACGACTGGGTCTACGTCCGCTACGCCTACCGCACCAAGGATGGGAAGGTGTTCTCGCCGGCGCGGATCCTCGACGGCGGCGAAGAGGTCGCGAAGGGTTACCAGACCTACGCCTGGCTCGAGGCGCATCGCTCGAGCGAGGCGACGGTCATCGGCCGCGGGCTCGACGACCGCGAGGTCACCGCAAGCGCGCGCGAGCTCGACGTGCACCATCCCGAGGCCTACGCCTACACCAGCGAGAAAGTCTTCTACCTCCGCTCGAATCTCGTCGAGAACTTCCCGCAGGCGGCGTTCGACATGGTGCGCTCA
>Ga0070698_100001235_pt1 | contig 28458 bp, 65 predicted proteins | sample KBSK1502metaG_FD_65477 | JGI IMG/M metagenome (GOLD analysis project Ga0070698, IMG submission 65477) | Corn, switchgrass and miscanthus rhizosphere microbial communities from Kellogg Biological Station, Michigan, USA - KBS K1-50-2 metaG | ecosystem: Host-associated > Plants > Roots >...
GAAGGAGATGGCCCCGAAGTCGGCCGGGCCGAAGATGTCGCCCGAGTACATCAAGCAGGTGTACGGCATCGATGTCCCTGGCCCGATGTCGGAGAAGGAACTCAAGAACCTGGTCGGGCTGAAGAAGGACATCAAGGACCTGGCCCCAAACGAGAAGGAACAGCTCGACATCCAGAAGGGCCGCGCGGACGTCACTGTCGCAGAAGAGGCCGCGAAGACTGCGACGACCGCCAGCGAGATTCTCGACCCGGTTACCAATAAGCCGGTCGGTCGAGCCGGCGGCGGCCCTGAGGCTGCGAAGGAGGCCAACCAGGTCGGTCACTACTACGTGCGCTACCGCAACACGATGGCAAAGATCGCCGACATCATCAGCGGCAAGAACACGCAGTATGGTGGCCCAGGCTCAGAACGCTGGCAGACGGTCGGCAAGACCAAGGTCAACACGCTCCGTCAGGACGCCGCCAACCAACTCGCAAAGCTCCGCGACCCCAACTCGGTCAACAAGAAGGACGAGGTCGATCAGGCGCTGAAGGAGATCCCAGACTTCAACGGGTGGGCGGAGGAGAAGAACCCGATCGACCTCTACAAGATCCGGGTCGAGCAAGCGGACGACGAATACAACTTCTACCTCCGCTCCAAAATCCCTGGCTTCGATGAAGGTAAGAGCCCGGCTCTGCACTTCCAGGGAAATGACGCGACCATCCTATCGCCCTCCGTAAAGCCGGCAGAGGGAGAGCCATCGGAATCGATCCTCGCCCCAACCGTCAACCCGTTCGGGATCCCCGGCGCCAACATCCCTGGCGCGGAGGCTGACCTTGCGGAGGCACAGGACAACCCGTTCGGAGTGCCCGGTGCCGGCGAGGCCGTGCGGCGACTGCGCGCGACGGAGAAGAAGTAGATGGGTGACGAAACCAAGACCGTTCGCACCCCCGCCGGCCGTGTTGTTGAGGCGCCGGCTGAGTCGCTCGAGGAAGCCCGGCACTTCCGCGCCCGAGAAGCCACGCCGGAGGAAGTCACAGCCGAACGCGAGCGCCTCGCCGACGAGGAGAAGTACGGCGGCATCCTCGGCGGGGCGGCGGCGGCTCTCGAGTCCGGTGTATCCGGCGCGACTGGTGGCCTCTACGACGCAGCCGGGCGGGCGCTGTTTGGCGACTCGTTCACGGAGACCAGGCGGAAGCAGAAGGAGTACCACCCGGTCGTTTCCACGCTGGCCGAGGCCGGAGGCGCCATCGTCGGGCCTGGGAAGGTTGGGGCGGCGCTCGGGAAGAAGGTTGCGGCGAAGGCCGGCGGCGGACTCGCGGGCGAAGTCCTCGGTCTCGGCGCCGAGGGCGCAGTCACCGGGGCAGGGCCGGGCGTCTCGGAGACCTTCATCTCGAAGGACCCGGTCACCCTCGAGCGGCTGCTCGGTAACGTCTCCTCCAATGCCTTGCTCGGCGGGGCGACCAACATCGTTGCCGGCGGGGCGCTCCGTACCTTTGAGAAGGCGCTCGGCAAGTCGCGGACGGCCCTCGACGACATCGCAAAGGGCGAGACGCCCGTGGCGGAAGAGGGCGCGGCCAAGGCGAAGGCAGCTGACGACATCCTCGACTACCACGCCAACGCGAGACAGGACGGCCGGTGGCTCATCGCCGACTCCGATGCGCAGGCGAAGAAACTCCTCTCGGAGAGTGACCGCCAACTCCGCCGTATCGGCGACACCCCGGACTCGTTCCGGGCTCGTCCCGCGAGGGCGTCCGAGATTCTCGAGCGTGAGGAGAAGGCACTCACCAAACTCCGCGATGCGCGCGAGGAGGGTCTGGCGAAGCTGGCCAAGGAGGACGTAACTCTCGCGGACGACGTCCGGCTAGACCTTCAGACTCTCCCCGACGGGGCCACCGAGACCACGCTCACCGGGAAGACGGCGCAGCGCTACAGTTCCTGGGCCGACGTCAAGGTGCGGGGCAAGAACCCCACCGTGAAGGTTTCCCGCGAGGCGGCGGAGCAGTTTGCCGAGGCGCTTGCGGGTGGCGAGATTCAGGGCGCCAGAGCACAAGCGTACGCGGCCCTCGACGATTCGATCGCGAAGGTACAGGGCCTGCGTAGCCAGCTCGAGGAGGCCATCAGGCCGCCGCCGGTCGCGAGCAAGGCCGGATTCCTCGAGAAGGCCGTCCAGGGCACCGTCTTCGGCGCCACCGTGGCAGCCCTGCCGGCAATGCCGCTGGGGGGCGTAGTCGCCCCCTTCATCGGAGCGAAGGCCGCAGAGGTTGCAACAAACCTCCTCTTCAAGCGTGGCGGGGATGCTGTAGCTGGCGCCGCTGCTCGCACGGCGAAGGCGATGGACACGCTGATGGCCGGCTCGAGGGTGTTGCAGAAGGCCGCACCTCCGCTCTCGAGCGCTGTCCTGAGTTCGGTCCGCTTTGCCGAAGAGGAGAAGAAGGGCCCGGGCCGCCCTAAAAAGACGGCCGACGTCGAAGGGCCGCGGGACACCGAGCTCGCGTCGTCCTTCCGAGCCAGAGAGAAGGAACTCCGCTCGCAGGTCGAGCACGGCCCCGACGGGAATCCCCGTATGACTGCTTCAGCGAGGCAGAGGCTGGGGCAGAACCTCATCGGCCTCAAACACGCCGACCCAGTCCTGGCGGACAAGATTGAAACCCTCGCTGCCAGGCGAACTGAGTACCTCGCCTCGAAGCTTCCGAAGCGGCCTGACTTTACTGCGCTTCCGATGGGCCCGGACAACTGGCGCCCATCGGACATGGAGATGCGCCGGTTCGCTCGACACGTCGCAGCGGCGGAAGACCCGGGGGGCGTCGAGGAGAGACTCGCGAACGGGACGCTCTCCCCGGAAGACGCGGACGCTTACAAGTCTGTCTACCCCGAGCGGCTGGAGGCTCTGAAGCTGGACCTCCTTTCGCGTCTACCTGAACTCAGGAAGCAACTCGGTTACGCGCAGAGGTTGAGCCTGTCGATGCTGACCGGGGTCCCGCTGGTCCCGGCGCTTCAGCCGGCCATTCTGCGCGTCTTGCAAGGCCAGTATCAGAACGAACCGAACACCGAGGGCGGAACCGTCGCCCCGACCGCACAGCCGGCCTTCGGGTCGGTTTCCAAGGAGAAGCCAACCCCGGCCCAGGAACGGGCAGGAGGCTAGGAGACCATGTCGATCGATACCAACTACTACCCTGCCCCGGGAAACGCCATCAACGGCCTCACTGCTGCTGCGACTCCTCCGACGTACAACTCCGGGAACGGCTGGTACCCGATTCCGAAGTCATGGGCCGCTGGCGCCGTCGAGGAAATCGACATCCACGTCTACGCGGACGGTTCCAACGCCGTCACCGCAGCAAGGCTGGTCGGTGGGCGCCTCGAGTACCAGGTACTCGCCGACGACAACATCGAGTCCATCGGCTCGAACGAGCTCACGCTGACGAGTCACGTCTTCGAGACGGGAGACGGGCCGGTGCGAGTCTCCAACTCCGGCGGCGCCTTGCCGACCGGCATCTCCGCCAGCGTTGACTACTGGGTGGTCAAGACTGGCGCCAACACTCTCAAACTGTCGGACAGCCTCTACAACGCCCTCAACAGCAAGACCATCGTCGTGTCCGGCGGCTCGGGGACCAACACCATCTCCGACGTCGTCACCGGGCAGGACTGGCAGAAGACCAAGCGCATCCACTGGGCTTCAATGGGCTACCTCGGGGAGGCGAATGACGGCGCCATGACCCTGACGAGCGTCATGTCCTGGCAGGGCAGGGTCAAGCACGCGGATGAAATCGTCGTGTACTCGATGGTCGCTACCTTCGGCTCCGCGGTGGCCACCTACTGCCGGCTCGTTCCTCGTCCGGTTGTTCGAGGGAAGTGATGCTGGTCCCGCTCATCGAAAACACGTTCGGGGTCGGCGAGCGGCTCGAGACGAATCTCGTCTACCGGCCCCCGGCCCCGGTCGCTATCGTCCCGGTGCTTCTCGCGGAGAACAGCTCGACTGTTGACGGCACGTCGTTCCCCTTTGCGGAGAGCGCCAGTCCGTCCACAAACCAGCTCCTTCTGATGGCAGTGGGTTGCTCACACGGAACCGCAGTCGAGGTGCCCAACTCAATCTCCGCCTACGGTCTCACGTGGCTACAGGCGCCAGGTGTTGCCAACGGCACCGTTACGCATGGGTCCAGCACAAAGCGCATCACCTGGTTCTACGCATGGGGGGCGCCGACGACCGGCACGGTAACCATCGGCTTTGCCACCTCGCATTCGAACTGCGCCTACTCGGTCATCGCCTGCCCGAGAGCAATGCTAGCCGCACCGCGGCAGTCCACCAGCAACACGGCGAACTCGACGACAATCACAGGCACGCTAGCCGCCACACTCGCTGGGTCGATGCACATCTACGCTCTTTGGCACAACGCCGGGGAGATTGCAGCGGTGCCGGCGACTGGCGGGTGGACCAAGCTTAGCGATCGCACCGTAGCCACGCCGTCCAACGGGCTCCATGTCGCGTGGACGACCTCGGGCGACCTCACTGCCGACCCGACGTGGACGACCTCGAGCCTCGTGTCGATTCTTAGTCTGGAGGTGCGTAGAGCCGCATGAGGGTCCGCACCGGCAAACTCCGGGTCTCCTGCCAAAACGGCTTCTACACGCAGCCGGGTGTTCATGTGCCTGGGGACGTCTGCACCATCTCCGGAACGTACCTCTACGACCTCGGAGCTCCACCGTCAGCACAGACGACATGGGCGGGTTTCACCTCGAAGACGCAGCAAGAGGTCGAGGCCCGTCTACGCGACGTGTTCTTGCCGATCGCGCCCACCGTCCGCACAACGACCCGCGGCGTGATTGTGCTCGACATCGAGACTTTCGGCACGCAGGGAATCGAGGGCCACTTCTCTCACCCTAACCACCTGTGGCAGGAGACCGACGCGGATAAGGCGTTGGTCATTACCGCGTGGAAGCGGCGCATCGCTGCCTGCAAGGCTGTTTTCCCGAACGCACGGATCGGGATGTACGCACTTCCGCGCGCGGGGAATCTTGGCGACGAAAACATCCAAGGCAGTGACGGCAACTGGTCCGACCGTATCGAGGCTCTCGTTCAGGCTGGAACGGCCACCGGGTACAACGGGGTTGGCGGCGCATTCGATGACCTCGATCTACTGATTCCCATCTGCTACCAAATCTGGGGTCCGAACGACACCGCCCAAAGGTGGGGCTCGAATCGCGCGCGTGTTGTTCAGGCAATGGACGGCGCGGCCCTCATTAAAAAGTCCGACGGGTCGAGCATCCCCGCGCTTCCGTTCATCTCCACCTGCGTCTTCGGTTCCGCCTCAAACGACGACGGCGTCCTCCTCACCGAACTCGACACTGCTGACCCGCTCGGGGAGACGTGGGGCGTCTGCTTCTCGGTCTTTCGCGACTACGGCATCAACGAAGTCGCGGTCTGGAACGGCATCAACAGTCGATATGCTCGCGACGGAGTCGGGGAGACGACGACTCCCCTCAGCACGCTGATTCACGCTGGAAAGGGCTGGGCCTGATGTCGAATCCGTGGGAGCGAGGCGAGCCGTACGTCGCCTGGCAGACCACGGTTGACCCGCGCACGAATGGGCGGGCCGGGCGTATCGGAGAGGTCGTCATCTACCGAGACCCGGTCGGCGGAGAAGAAGTACGTCTCCGGCTGGTCGGCCCGTCATGCCATGACTGGACGGAGGAAACGGCGGGGGCTGGTCCGCCCGGGGACGACGGCCTGAGCGCATACGAGGTCGCGGTCGCAAACGGGTTCGTTGGGAGCGAAGCGGCATGGCTGGCGTCCCTCGTAGGTCCGGCCGGAGTTGACGGCGCGGATGGGGCGGACGGAGCGCAGGGCCCTCCCGGGAACGACGGGGCGACCGGTCCCGCAGGCCCGGCGCCGGCCGGGACTGGCTTCGTGCGGGTAACGGGCGGGGTGCTCGACACCACGCTTTCCGCGGTTGGGACCACGCATCTAGGCGGGGACATCACCACCGCCGGGAAGGCTCTCCTCGACGACGCCGACGCGGCGGCGCAGCGGACGACGCTCGGCCTCGGGACGGCAGCCACCCAGGCAAGCTCGGCCTTTGAGGCGGCTGGAGCGGTGGCGGCGCACGCGGCGGCTGGCGACCCGCACCCGGCCTACGCGCTCGAGAGCACCCTCGCAACCGTGGCGACGTCGGGCAGCGCTAGCGACCTCGGAGCCGGGACACTCCCCGCGACGCGGATTGCCGACGGCTCCATCGCCCTCGCGAAGCACGCCAATATGGCCACGGCTCGACTGGTTGGCCGTACGACGGCTGGCTCTGGCGTCCCGGAGGAACTCACCGGGACCCAGGTTACCGCCCTCCTCGACACCGTCACTACCAGCGCCAAAGGACTCGCCCCGACTGCCCCAAACGACACCACGAAGTTTCTCCGTGGCGACGGGACGTGGGCGGTCCCCGCCGGCACCGGCTCGGTGACGGACCGGATCCAGCTCACGGTGGCGGCCGGGACCTACACCAACCAGGGCGCCGGGCCGACCGAGCTCAGCGTCGCCAACCGGACCATCGTTGACCTCACCAACTTCGCGAACTGCCGACTCCTGGCCCGTGTCTCGACCACCGGCTCCACGGCCTCCATCAAGGCGCAGTACTCGACCGACGGCACCAACTTCTCGGACCTGACGACAACGATCAGCCTGAGCGGCACCGGGCTCAAGGCTGGCGCGTCTCAGGCGATTCCCGCCGGCGCAAAGGCGCTAGTGGTCCTGCGTCTGGTGGCCACTGGTGGCAACGGCACCGAAGACCCAGCCGTTGAGGCTGGCGTCGTTGTGGAGGTGTCCTGATGACCCTACTCGCACTCAGGCGGAGACCAACTGCCAGCGACGACCTCGCATCCGTCGTTGAGTTCCGTGCTCCACAGTGCAACAAGGCAGGCATCCTGCTCGCACTGGAGGACAGGCTCCTGGGAGGCAATGCACTTGTCGGTCTGCTCTTGGATGCAGTTGGGCCAGGACCAGCCATCACACTGATCGACAATCGAACACCACGCCTCGGCCCTCTCTGCGCAGACCTGGTCGGCGGTGAGCATGCCCTTCCCGTCAGAACAGCCAGTTACCATCACCACCGCCAACACCATCAGGATTCGCATAGCCCCATCCTGCGTATGAGTGTCCGGCGGGGCAAGGACTGTTCAAAGTGACAGGTAAGCGAGATACCGACCCGGACAGCCTTGTGGCCACTGCGAAGCAAGAGGCCAGGAAGGGCGTTAAAAAGCTCGCTCCTGCCCTCGTGGGGCTCCTGGTGGTGCTTGCGGGCTACTGGTCCACCCGAATCACCATGGCCACCGTGAGCGCTCAGGAAGCAGCTGAGAGCGCTGAGGCGAAGGGTGAGCAGGGGAAGGCCGTGGCCGCCAAGGTCAAGGTAGAGAACCAGGCGGGCTACGACGCCACGAAGGAGAAGGTGGACGCCAGCGGCGACGTCCTGGCCCAGCTCGTGGTCGAGGTCAAGGCCCTCCGCGAAGAGGTGGAGAAGCTGAAGGCTGCCCGGACCGGACGTCCGAGGCGCCACCCGACCGCAGTCAAGGTTCCGCCCGTTGTAACCGAACCGCTTCCGCCTACCCCGGCGGCGGCGGCGCAAGAGCAAGCAGCCCCCCCATAGGAGTAGACATGGAAGCCGTCCTCACTTTCCTCGCCGATCACTGGGACACCATCGCACTGGCCGTGGGTGGAGTCCTCGCCCACCGTCGGCACAACAAGACGAAGCACGTCACCACCGAGGAGATGTTCCCGGCCAAGCCGGTGAGGGGCCGCAAGTGAAGCGCCTCAGCCTCTCCCTCGGCTGGGCGTTCCTCATCGCTCTCTCCCTCTTCATCGCCATCGTGTACTCGGGTTGCGGCTCTGCCACGAAGCCGGAGACGGCCAAGCCAACGAAGCAGACCGACGAGACGGACTACTCGTGCATCCGAATTGAGCGGGTAGGCGCCGCCGAGGTCATCGTCTGCGGCTCGGCCCAGATGTGCGACCACATCCATACCCGCCTGGTCTACTTCTGGGACCCGCTCAAGAGCCGCTACGGGCTCGACGGCCTCTCCGACTGCACGCCGGTTACCGCCCGGTTTACGTCAAGGCCGTGATTATCGCCTTCGCCAAAAGTCTCGAGATTGTCGTGAGCCTTTGCTTGATTGCGACAATGCTCGCCTACCTGAAGAAACCACCGGAGTAGAGATGTCCACCCACAACGACCGACCGACTTTGAAGGTGCTAGCGGCCGAGCGGCCGAAGGGTGACGACTGGGACGAAGAGACGAGCCCTGACACCCCAACCGCCGTGACCAACCGGGTACTCCTCAAGAGCCTCCAGCGGCTCGAGCGTACCGTGGCCCGTGGCTTTCACTGGATGGCAGTGAGCATCGGGGCTCTGGCCCTCGTGATGTTCCTGTGGATGTGGGTCACCAGGTGACTGCCTCGGTCCGGTTCTCCTGGCCAGCCCTCCGCAGGGCCCTCCAGATTCTCATTCGAGAGACCGACGAGGGGGCGCTAACCGGGGTCTCCCTGCACGGTGTCGAGGGCGGGGAGGTGCGGCTGAGCTACACGGTGAGGGACCCCAGGAGAGACATCGACTTCCCGGGCCCGATGGTCGAGGACGACGAGTTACCTTGACTTGGACGTGGCTCGAGGCGACCGACGGCGTCCGCCACGCTTTTGACGCGAGGATGCCGGTGCGCGGGAACTCCCTCCGCTGGGAGAGTTTATGCGGCTCCGAGTCGGCCGCGAAGACTTTGCTCGACGAGAACGGGCGGGACGTTTGCGCGCAGTGCTGGCTTGTAGCGAAGCGAAGGCAGCTTCGAGGCTGGTGATGGCCGCCTTGGCTACGAGCCGGTCCACCTCGCTGGCCTTGTAGAGGTTCTCCAGCCGCTTCTCCGCTTCCTGTAGCCTCACTTCCAGGGCATCCATCTGCTCGGCTGTTGGGTGGGTGGCGACGGTGCGGACCTCTTCGGTGTGGCCCAGGAAGTACTTGGGCAGTCCGCTTGGGCACCGGCAGGGGTTGGACATACTGGAACAGGAGATACAGGCAGGCCAGGAGTTATCGGTCATCGCAGCCCCGCAAAGAATGCGAACCGCTCTTTGGTCACGTCATGATGGAACCGTCTCACTTTGGCTAGCCTCCCCACGTTGCCTTCCATGGTCTCCACAATCGCGTCAGGGCCGGGTTTCGCCAGGACGGTGCCGATATGCCCCTTGCCGGAGATAGGCCCTAGGCGGCGATGCCAGACCGCGTAGTCGCCCGGCAGGCACTTGGACGGGTCGGTGAACTTCACGCCCCCCGGCGCCTTGGCCATGGCGTTCCCGAGGTTCTTGGCCCCCACCTCTAGCACCCCGGGTCGGCGGTAGCACCAGTCCGGCTCCGGGTAGCCGCAGAGGACGTGAGCTCGACGCCAGGCATAGCCGGCGAGGAGGGCGCACCACTCGTTGCCCGGGGTCCCGCCGATGGCCCGGATGAGGGGGCCGTCGTTGTTCCTGTCCACTTCTCCAAAACCTTCATTACTCTCGAGGACGTGGACCACGGCCTCGCGTAGTTGACCAAGGCGGACAACGTGGTCAAACGTCGGGATGGCTGGGGCGGAGCCCCATGCACTCCAGAAACTCACGGCTCCTCCTCGATATGCTGCCCCACCCCGTCCCGGACATCCCATTTGCGGGCGCGGTTGATGGCCATCTTCTTGTCCACCTCGTACATCAGGTCCGCGTCGAGGTAGTCCGCGAGGCGGCACAGGGTGATGAAAACGTCGGCGCACTCGACAACGGCGTTGTCATCATTGCCCGCCTCCATCGCCTCGCAGAGCTCCTCCCACTCCTGGGCTACCTTGGCGAATAGACACTCGATTGTCTTCGCCTCCCCAAACGTTTTATCCGCCCACTGGACGATGGTGGCCTGGGTCTCTTTCATGGGGTCTCCTTCCCGGCGAGGGCGCGGATGGACCGTGCTATGTACGAAGCAGTCTGGCGACGCATACCAGCCGGATTATTCATCGCGAGACGCTCGACGTCCTCTGCCACCTCCGCCGCCAGCTCGAGCCCGGCACGGACGGCAGCACGGATGTCTTCCTCCAGCTTCCGGCCGCAGCAGGCGTCGTCGTGATACTCGGTTGAGGCAAGCCACAGCCGCCGCACGAGCGCTTCCACGCGGTCATCGGTCATGGTCGGGCCCCCAGAGCAATCAGGCTGTACAGCATCGCGGTGAACCACGCGCCGCGCATCCATTCGTCGTAGTGGCAGCGCCCGCAGTACCCGCGTGAACATGTGCAAGGCGGTCTCATCGCTCGCCTCCCTCACTGCCTGAGCGGAGGGCGTTGTCGAGGTCAGGCAGGACACGCCGCACGAACTCGCTAACAGCCAACGGGCCGGCGACTTTCACGCCAATCGGTAACGCTTCTACAGCATCGCGGGCAAGCTTCAGGGCCGCGCGCAGCCGGGCGTTTTCGGCGCGGAGTTCCTGTACCTCGCAGCTGCACCGGCCCTTGCCTATGCCGGCCAGGCAGTCGCCCCGATGTTCGGGCTGCGGTCTACTCATCTCGGCTCTCCTTCGGCGGGGTGGTGGCGAGAGTGGCGTCGATACGCTTGCGGGCTTGGCAAGGTATGCACCCGACAGCGAACGACGAGCACACGCAGGAGCGGGCGAAGTCCGCGTCCGCTGCCTCCAGCGCCTCTCGCATCCCGGCCACCTGGCGCTCGAGGGCCTCGCACCTGTTCGTAAGCTGCCAGCACTCGGCGATTCGTTCCTCGGGGCCGAGCACCTTCCAACCGAGTTCAGCCAGGCGCTCCCACGGGCGCTCCCGCAGCCGCGCGTTCTCTGCCTCCATGGCGGCGATGGCGTAGACGGACATCGTCGGGCGCGGGCCCCGCTCTCGCATCCACTTGACCACCGCAGCCCTCTCCTCGGAAGCCCCTGCGAGACGGCCGGAGTCGTAGGCTTTGACCAGCAGTTCCGACATGTACTCGTACTCGTTGCGGTCGAAGGCATCGATTAGCTCGTTCACAGTCTTGACCCGCTTGTCCTCGCTCATCTCTCCCCCTCCTGGTCGGCGTAGGTCAAACGGAGGCGGCCGGTGGTAAGTGTGGAGCCGAGGACGCACCATCGGATGCGCAGGATTCGGCCCAGATTCGGGATGCCCTCGTCGCTTCCGTACACATCTGCGCCCTGTGACGCCTCCTGCTGTGCTCGTGCCTCCATCCCCACCCACACCGCCACCCTACTTAGAGCGAGCATGGCGCCACGGATGCGGGCGTCCGAGACCCGGCAGTCACTGCAAAGCTTCGTCCGAGGTTCCGCATGAGTCACCACCAGCAGCGGGCCTGACTCGGCCCTGCAATCAGGGCAGAAACTGAGGCGGCGCTGCGTCATCGTCTCCTCCTGAACAGCGGGTCACTTAGGTAGGCCGGTGGCCTGGGGAGGCGGGGAAGCCGAGGGGTGTGAACAGGTGGAGGTACCCCCGCGTCCTCACGGATAGCGGCACCCCTCGGCTGGTCCCCGGAATGGGTCATGGCTTACGCCTGCGCCGCTCGTCGATGTGGCCGCAGCGGGCGCACTTGTAGGTGATCGATTCGTATGACCCCTCGCCGTCCCAGCCGGAGCCCACGATTCCAGCCGCAACTCGGGATGGCCGCAGTTGTTCACCGGCCGTACATCCTCACCCTTCGACATCTCCACCTCCTCGCTCCCGCTCGGGAAGCACGACGTTGGACGGTTCTTGACCAGTAGACCGAGGGACTGAAAATCCGCGTGTCGGTGGTTCGATTCCGCCCCTGGGCACCGAGTTACGCTGGACTCCCGACGGAGGTACTGGACAGGCGTTCTCTGGAGTGGACTCGTTTGGACTCACGTCCTGTACACCGGCTGTACACGGCGAGGTCTCGTCGATGAACTTTACGAGCTCGCCGAGCTGGCCGTTCGTCTTATGAAACCACCCTGTCCCATCGACCGAGACGGCCCCGGCGTACCAGCAACGGGCGAGGCGGTCCCACCGATTGACGCGACCCACGTGGACGCGTCCAGGGAGCGCGAAACACCAGGGAGCGATCGCCTCATCCTTCCACTCGTCTCCCCCGCCGAGAAACACGACGCACTCGGAGTCGGGGACGTCTGCGACGGTCATCCCGTCCTGGGCCGCAAACGCGGGGCGGAAGCCGAAGGCGCGGACTTCGTTGGAGTACTGGTGCCATCGCTCGATGGTGGCCTCGCGGTTCTTGACGACGTCAGGGACCAGCACCCACAGAGGAGCCTGGCCGCTGAGGGCAGCCCAGCGAAGCAGAGCTCGCCAGCGGTCCGGCTTCCACTCCTCGCCGGACAGGAACGACGAATAGGCGCCGTTGTCGAGAGCGTACGGCATCCACGGATAGGGACCGCGCTGGCCACCGGGCGAGTAGAGGTGACCGATGCGGCCCGGGAAGCGGCCGGCGAGGTAGCCGAACGTCATGTTCGACTGGTTGGCCACCATCACCATCAAGGAACGCCCCACAACTTGTGGTCCTGTCGCGACATCGCCCAGTTGGGTCTGGTGCGCAGAAACGAGAGGCACTCTTCGATTCCGACGGCATCCTCCATCCCGTGGATCCATGCCGGCTGGACGTACCGATACATGAAGTCGGTCCGGTCATCGGGGAACTTCGCCTGCCATGCGACCGGGTCAAGTCCGTTCAGCCCTACGACAAGTTTGACCTCGCTTCCGTACAGCTGCTGCGTCTCGTAGTCATGGGGGGAAACGCTGAGCCAGTCCACCGGTGGAATGAAGCGGCGCACTCCTGACGTCGCTAGTGCAGTGGAGAACCCTTCGCTCTTGAGAGCAGACAGCAGCGGGCGCAGGTCGTGGTCGGTCGGTTCTCCGCCAGTTATCCAGACCCACTTATCCCGTGAGCTGCTCGGCGTCACCTCTTCCACTTGCCTGACGATGGTCGCAACGTCAGCCCTTCGGGCTACCCGGTAATCAGTGTCGCAACCGGGGCAGCCAACCGAGCACCCTGCCAATCGCAGGAACGCCATCTGGAAACCGCGCAGATGCCCCTCGCCCTGGATGGTCCAGAAGATCGGATTAGGTGCCAGTGGGTACTGGTAAGCGGGCATTACTTGGTCTCCGTCGGCGCCGGCAGCTGATTGATGGCCGCCCTGAACACGTCCTCTGTCAACTTCCCGTAGACACGCTCGACCATTCGTACGCCGGTGCCTGCCACCTGGGCGACGGCGAGGCTGTCCACCCCGGCTTGCTTGAGCCACGAGATGAAGGTGCGCCTTAGGTCGTTCGGACTGATGCGAGGGGCGCCCTTGATGCTGCGCTTCTTCCCCGTCCGCTTCGCCGTCCCGCCTCTGGTCCAGCTCGGGGGAGGGGTGTAGCCGACGACCTTCCACCATGCGGCGGCGACGTCGCGCCTTCGGTTGGTCCACGGCTCGATGACTCGCCCGGTGGCGCGCTTCGCCTTCTCCAGGTCCGTAACAAGCGAAGGATGGATGGGCACGTGGCGGTCGGCCTTCTTCGTCTTCGTCCCGCGGACCCGGGCCACCCCGGTCGCGAGGTCCACGTCCTCCCACCGAAGCTTGGCGAGCTCGGAGTCGCGGGCCCCGATAAAGCAGGCCGCCTTGAACCAGAGCCGGCGTTTCTCAGGTAGGTGACTCATCACGGCCTGGAACTGCTCAATGGTGAGGAACCGCTCCCTCGGCTTGTAGTTCGCGGCGACCTTGGGGACGACCCCCTCGATGCTCTGCTCCTTCAGGGCTAGGCGGAGGACGACGAACTCCTTGTGGACGCTGTGGGCTGATGCGCCCTCCTTCAGGCGGGTGGCGCGGTACTCCTGGCAGGCCCGCCGGTCGATGTCCGCGATGTCCGCGTTCGCGCCCAGGACGCGGAGCAGGTGCCTGGCCTTCTGCCGGTAGCTCTCGACGGTGGACTCGTTCCGGCCTGCGTAGACAGTCTCGAGGAGGTAGGTCAGGGCTCCCCCGATGGATTGGTTCGAGGGACGATTGGGACCATCCAACTCGGCGTCTCGGAGCCGGCGCTTTGCGACTTCACGGTCCGACGTCCTGAGACTGTGCCTCTGGGGTTGGCCCTTCGGGTCCGTGTACGCGCCCCAGTAGGTCTTGCCTCTCTTGTAGAGCCTGCCCATGCCTCGTACTCCTCCAGTGCCTCTTGAGAGATGCGAACGCAACGGCCAAAGCGAGAGACCCGGAGACGACCGGAGTCGATCGCCCGCCAGATGGACTTGTCCGAGACCCCGATGCGCTTGGCAACGGAGCGGACGTCCCACCAGACGCGGACCTCTGCCTGCGACAGGGTCACTCGTTCTTGAATCCCGGCAAGAACCTAACGCCGACCGTCGGCACCAGCGCCGGACGCCAGACCATGCCGCAGTGCTGACAGGCGTGCGTGTGGTGCGGCTTCGTCGCGAACTCGCCTTCGTCGATGTGCAGCATCCCGCACCCCTCACAGACCAGCCGCATTGGAATCGGATCGCTCATTCTTCCTCCACGTACCCATCCCCGCACTTCCTGCACAGCGTCTTCTCCCCGGCTATCCACCACATCCGGTAACCGCACAGCCTGCACACGTGGGGTGCCTTGCGGGCGTTCCAGTCGAGGAGGGCTTGGTCTTTGGGGGTCATGGGTCGGCCCACTCCTGTGCGCATCGCTTGCACAGTTGCCCGTTCTCCCTGAGGGTCGCGTACAACTCAGGTGCGAACATGTGCCAGCCGGGCGGGACGATGTCTCTGTACGGGATGACCGTGTTGCATTTCTTACAGGTCATCTTCCCAGCCTCTCCCTCGTCAGCAGAATCTGCTCGTCAGCCCACTCCCTACGCTGCTGTCTCGTCCATCCCTTGAAGGGGCCGATGCCGGCGTGCCAGTGGAGGTGATGCAACGAGCAGAACCCATGCGTGTCGTAGTCGCTGCACTTCTGCCCGACTCCGCGACGTCCGGCGTGATGGGCTTCGATGATGCCGCGGCACTCCAGGAGGTGGACCATGACGCATCCGAGCCGGCGGACCGCTACAAGGTGCGACTCATCCCGCACCCGGCTACCACGGGATTTCGTTCCTCTCGTCGTACGTCCCGCACGAGCACCACGGCTGGCACCTTTCGCTGTGCTCCGCTTCATGGGGGTCTTCCGCGACAGGGAAGTGCGTTTCACGGAGAACTCTCCTGCTCGGCTGGTGGCTTCCCGGAGGCGATTCGCTCGGCGGCGAGTTTCCTTGCGTCTCTGCGGGCTGCATCGACGGACGGTCGAAGTACCCTCCGGTGCGGCTCCGGCATATCGCTCATCTCAGTCTTGATGAGCTCGTTCACCTTCTCCGGTGAGATCGAGGCAGCGAGCTTGAGCTTCGTCTGCCAGCCCTCGAGTTCGTCCGGGCTCAGACCGTTCTCTACCTGCTCGACCACTTCGGCGTCGATGACTGCCTCGTTCTGTGCCTGTCCCATTTCCTCGGGGGCGTACACCCCTGACAACTCGGCTGGGAATGCTCGCCGTAGGGCTCGTGCCTCAGCACACTTCGCCAGCATGACCCGAGGCATCCGACCCCACATCGCATTGGGCTTGCCGTCCTTCCCGGTCTGTACGTACTCGTCGTAGTAGGCGTCCTCCCCGACCTCGTGCCATGCGCCGTGGCTGAACTTCTTCACGAACGCGGTGGCCTTGATGAGGCGCTTGCCGTCCATCTCGAACTCAGTCGGCCGACCCGGCGTGTAGCTTCCCGTCCTCTCGGCAACCAGACGGAAGCCGTCGATGGAGACCTGGATGGACATGACGTTCGTCTCTTGCCGGCGGTCCCATCGCTTCACCGCGAAGATTTGTCGTGCGAATGGGTCGAGACCGAGACGTTGAGCCGTCGCAACGAAGAGGGCAAACTCGTCGTTCGTCGCGCCTTGGCAGATGGTGCGCTTGAGCAGGTCGAGTTGTGCCTGGTCGAGACCGGCAGACGGCTTGACAATGGCCAGCTTGTCGTTGCTCACGGCTTCCACTCCGGCGCAGCGAGGTCCGCGGCGATTTCGAGGGCGGCGATGGCGTCGTCTGCCGTGCGACAGTAGACGTCATTGAAGTCAGCGATGTTGGGTCCCGCCACCTTCTCCAGTATTGACATCAAGCCTTCGTACTCATCGGTGTCTGGGAGGTCCGGCTCAAGCCCGACCACGGAGCGAACCGCCCCGGCCATACAACGAGGGCCGCCGTCCGCTCCGTACTCCTCTTGCCTCCATCCGTGCCTGCGGATGTACTTAGCCGCCGCCCGCAGAATCTGTTCAGCCGTCACAGGTCACCTCGGTATTCCGCCGCATCATCCAACGCCCGCACGATTGCCTCGTCGGCTTGCTGGGCGGCCATCTCGCAAATCTTGTCTTCGACGTACGCGCTAGGCGGCCTCGGCTCGATGATGTCCACGTACCAGCCGCCGCCTTCCCAGTAGAGCGACACTGCGTAGGTCACCTCGCCGAGCTCGTTATCGTCGGCGTCCACCTCCATCAAGGTCACTTCGCACTTGCGGACACCGGAGCGGAGTTGCTGACGAAGACGGCGGTCTTCGCAGTAGACCTCGCAGGAGATGCGGCACCTATGAGTCATCGCGCATTCCTCGGCGGCTCTTTCCCGCCAGCCAGCGCCACTCGACACATCGCCTGCGCGCTCTCAAGGTCCACAGCCCCGTCCCGGATTGCCTCGAGCCAGCGGATGAGCCGTGCCTCGCGGGCCTGGAGACCGGCCTGGGCGACCATTAGGTCATCGACAGCGCTCTTCAGGGCTGCCAGCGTGACCTCGTCCTCGGCTGCCTTGTGGATGGCGTTCTCCTCGAGAGCGGTGAGAATGGCGGATTCGAGGGCGGTCACGAGACCCTCCAGCAACGCAACGCCGCCTTTGCAACCGTGAACTTCATCCCGTACTTCCGTCCGTAGGCATCGGCGGCGGCGCGAACCTTGGCGCAAACGTCGGCGTCGAAGGCGAACGAGTCACCGATCCCCATGCCATCGAACGGATACTTTCGCCGCCCGATGGAAGCAGGCAGCGGCACGCCACTCTCGATCTTGTACGTCATCGACCCCTTCTCCTCATCGGCCGCTCCACAAACGCACCGCGCAGCCGCTGCATCATCTCGGTTTGTAGGACGCCGACGTCGAACTGTTCGCCGATGGCTGAAAGGATGGCGGACTCGAGGGCGGTCATCGGCCGAGCCCCAGCGCAGCGCGGAGAGTCTCTGCGAGACGTTCCTTGACGAGCCCGTCCACCGAGGCTCGGATTTCAGCCTGCGCGCGCTCCATCTCTGCCTTGAGCGCCTTGCCGAGTTCGCCAGCGACCGCTTCGCGGACTAGCTTCTCGACGAGCGACTCGTTCTTGCTGCCGTAGCCGGACCCTCTCTCGGTCAGCACGGCGACGATGCGCTCCTTGAGCGTCGTCACTTTCCCAGTCGGCTCGCCGTAGCTGTTCGTCGTCGGCCAGCCGGAAGCGATGACTGCCCGGACCTCATTGGCCACGCCATCCCGGATGGCTGCCTCGACGCCTGCGAGAGCGAGTTTTGCGACGCGTGACTTGACGGCGGCGTCGATGCGTTCGTCGATTCCGTCGCGATACTCGCTGCCGTAGAGCAGTCGCTCGGCGATCGCGTCGATGAGTTGCTCACCGGTGATTCCGTCGATTGTGACCATTACGCCTTCCTCCTCCCCCTAGCTATCGGCCACGGCATCGGCTTCGACCGGGGCGTACAGCAAACCGAGCCCGAGACCGAACACCATCACGAAGACAACGAACAGCGTCACCTTGCCCTCCTGACTGCCGGGCGACGCTTGACTGGCTGCGACAACTGCGCGGCGCCTTCGGTGAGCATGGCTTCGAGCCAGCCGTTGTATGCGCTCTCCGCCGCGCTCTCCGCCGCGCTCCTCGCCGCGCTCCACGCCGCGCTCCTCGCCGCGCTCCACGCCGCGCTCTCCGCCGCGCTCTCCGCCGCGCTCCACGCCGCGCTCCTCGCCGCGCTCCTCGCCGCGCTCCACGCCGCGCTCCTCGCCGCGCTCTCCGCCGCGCTCCTCGCCGCGCTCCACGCCGCGCTCCCCGCCGCGCTCCTCGCCGCGCTCCACGCCGCGCTCTCCGCCGCGCTCTCCGCCGCGCTCCGACGCGTCTCATCGCCAGTGTCGAGCCAGTCGAGAACGACCTGCGGAACGGGGCCTCGCCAGTCGCACAGCCGAGACTTGGCGACGCGCCGGGCGAACCCTCGCAGAACCGGGGTCGCGTCGTAACCCCACAGCGGCCGACGACGGGCGCACACCAGTTTGTCCTCGTCGCGATACGCAACGTCAGCGACCTCGACGAGCGTCACGAACGAGCCGGGCGCGTAGTGCAGCGCATCGATGGCTCGCGTGCTGGCGTGCAGACCTGACTCGCAGAGAACGATAGGCCCGACGTGCTCGAGCCACTTGCCGAGGACGAGCGGTCGGCGGTCACGAAGGACCGGCTTTCCATCGGCATCAACGGCGAGGAAGTGCCACGCGGTCTCGCGTGCAGGCCGCGGCTTACCGCCCATTGGTCACCTTCACGATCCGCCATTCCCTGTCACTCGCAAGCACGAACGCCTGCACCGGCAGGATGTGGCGCGACTGCTTCGCGAACCACAGCTCGTCGTCTTCGCGCATGGCGCGGAGGACGTAGCGAGCCAAACGAAGGGCGTCGGGGCGGGGAGTCATTTCCGCACCTCGGTGATGCGCAGACCATCGGCTATGGCCGACATCGCCTCCGCGCACCGGTTGAGCAGCATCTGCCATTTCGCGCTGTCGTCCGGCGCCGTGTAGCCCATGTCATCGACGGCTCTCGACAGACGCCGGATCGCGAGCACGACACCCTTGATGTCGAGGCGAGCAATGTCTTCGGTCGTGAGGGTCACGCTGCGCTCCTGGCAGCGACGAACCCCACCCTAGCACTCACGTCATCGCGCACCGGACAGGGTGGAGTCTCAACACCGGGCTTGGTGGCGTCGTCCCAGCAAGCCATCTCCGCATCCCAGGCGTCGTACGCAGCCTGGTTGACGACGAGGGTCAGCGACGAGTTACAGGCCCGGCACTCTGCGATGTCCGTTCCCGGAATCATCATCGCCTGTGACCGGCGGTTGCACGTCTCAGCGTCCCAGCGGGACGGGTCGCGCTTCAGGGCTTCATGGGAAGCGGAGGAGCACTTCGTTGTTGCCATCGTGTTTAGAGTATCTCACGAGGCACCAATTCGGTCAAGCGCCCTTTTTAGTACTTCTCAACAAATGGTATTCGCCTCTGGTTGCGCGCACTTGGCGGAGCTCCCTCTCCGCCCTGTCCAGCACATCGAGGTACGCGCCCTCGTTCATCGCCCTCAACTCACGCAGGAGAGCGAGCCCCTCTTCCACCCCACGGGACTTCACGCTCTCCGTCGTACCAAACTGGTAACGGCGAGTCCAGCGCTAACGTCGTGTGCGTCGCCGACGGCGACCGGCTGGCGCGGACGACTCACCGTCATCGTCACGCTCAACGGCGGGCAGTTCGCGGATCTCTTCGGTGCCGCGAATCTTCGACACCGCCTGCTGCTCGCGTAGATGCATCTTGGCGTACTCGACGACGGCGTCGTAGCGCTCGGGGCTAGCTTCGAGTAGCTCCCGTAACACTCGGTCTCCGACGGCGAAGGCATCATCATAGATACCGACGCGGGGAGGGCGTGGCCATCCATAGAGCTTTGCCAAGTCGTCGGCGATTCTGCTGGTGGCGTGAGTCCTGTTTTTGATGTGGCTGAAGCTTGATACGTCGGGCCGATAGCCGACGGCCTTCTCGAAGTCGTCGGCGATTTCTCGGTAGGTCTTTGACTGCGAGAGCTCCACGAACCGACGGCGCAGGTCATCCGTGACCGTGTAGTAAGCGCGGCCAGCGGGCCGCCTTTGACGCGACATATCCCATTGTATTCGTTCCCATTCCATGAGTCGCTCTCCCTCAACTCTTGACATCTGTTTTAGAGTCACTCAAAGTACTCAACGTGGATAAAGAAGACGTTGGCGCACGTATCAAGTACTGGCGCGAAAAGGCTGGACTTAGCCAGAGCGCGCTGGCCCGTGCGGTTAAGGTCGATCCATCCGCGGTGTCGAGCTGGGAGTCGGCGAAGTACTGGCCGACCATGCGGCACGTCTCGATGGTCGCAGACGTCTGCAAGGTGAACACCCAGGACTTCTGGGCCCCGTGGTCGAAGCTGGCCCTGCGTCGCGCTGGCTGTCCGTAGAGACTTACTCACAGTCCTACATAATGCCGACGTATCCGAATCACGCAAGCCTGAAAGTCTGAGCAGTGGCCAAGAAATTCCCGCACTTGTCTACGAAACGACACGCTCCCGGGCTGCAAGTGCCCGTGACTCGGCGCAGCGGCAAGTCAGCCGTGTGCCGTGGGCAACAGAAGATTCTTGGAGGGCGGTAGGCAATGGACGAGACCACCCCGCTCTCCCCGCCCATCGGCCTGGCCCCTCCGAGACGGAGGAGGCGAAAGAAGGAGCCGGCAATCGAGTGGGCCGGCGGGCGCTCCCCGATCGAAGAAAAGTTCGAGGCTGCCCTGGTGTCGGCCGCCAGGGCGGCCATCGACGACACTCGAATGGCCGCTGACTATTTCGTGGCCAAGCGACAGGAGCGGATTGGACGTGCCAGCGTGGACTTCTACTGCACGTATTTCGACATCAAGCTGGCCATTGAGTGCGACGGCCACGACTTCCACGAGCGAACAAAGGAACAGGCCAGTCGCGACAGAGCCAGGGACCGCGCTTTGCAAGCTGAGGGCATCGCCGTCTTCCGGTTCACCGGCAGCGACATCCACTGGGACGCCGACGCTTGCGCCCAGGAATGCATAGAATTCCTCATAGCGAGAGAGCAGGAGGAAGCGAACCGGGACATCGATTTCTGGGAGGACGGGAAGGCCGCTGGTCTGAAGGAGGCAGCCATGGGGCGCCCACTCCTCAAGCCGGGGGACTGGTAGTCCCGTGGACTGGTCAAATGAGCGATACGTTCGGCTCTATACCAGGGACACGGCAGACATGATTGCCGTCGGCTGGGAGGGGAGGGCGGTTCTCTGCGAACTCCTTCGCAAGGTGGACCGCTCTGGAGTACTCGATCACGGCGGAGACACCGAACTCATCCCGGACATGCTGCGGATTCCGGTTGACCTGTTTCTTACCGGGTTCGCGAAGCTGCTCAAGAGAGGGGTTGTCCAAGCGACGGATAGGGCGATCGTCCTTCCGAACTTCATGGAGGCCCAGGACACTCCGCAGAGCGACGCCGCCAGGAAGAGGGCCGAGAGGGCTCGTAGACGCACAGAAACATTGCAGGGCGTCACAGGCAGTCACGCAGAGTCACGCGACGTCACGAAAAGTCACTCTGAACCTCTCCCTTCTGTGCCTGTTCCTGACCAGACCGAACACACTGGCAAGTCGGCAGAGCCGACCGAGGGCGAGGTCAAGAAGACTGGGAAGAGGCTGCGAATCGATCCCACACCGGAAGAGGCGGCCACGGTTGAGAGGGTCCTCTCGAAGCTCTCTGAGCGGGCCCATGTCAACTACCGGCCAGACTCCGTAGGTCACCAGGTCCTCATCATCGGCCTTCTGCGGAAGGGATACACCGAGCGCGACTTGCGCATGGTGATTTGGCACCGCTGGGAGAAGTGGGGCGCCAGGGAGGACATGGCAGAGTTTCTCCGTCCCAAGACTCTCTTCGGGCCGGACAACTTTGCCGAGTACCTGCCCCAGGCTGAAGCAGCGTGGGCCAAGGCAAATGGCAACGGGGCCAGGGACGGACCTTACGCGAATGAGCCAGTTTCCGAGATAGCTCAGCAGTTTATCAGGGGGGGGAGATGAGCGACGACGAAGAAGAGTTCAACTGTGAGATGGAACGGGCTAGACGAAACGATGGGAAGCGAACCGGGGTGATGCGGCCGTTTCTCAAGAGCCTGCCGCCGGACGCGGTATCCGACCGGCCGGGAACTGAGTGTGCAGTCTGCGAGAAGCCGCTGAACTGCATCGGGCTGTGCCTGAACTGTCGGCAGAAGGCAGACGAGGCGCACTCGAGGGAGCTCGACGACCTGTGCAGGACGGCAGTCCAGATGCAGCGGAAGTGGTTTGCAGCTGGCAAGCCTGGAGACGAGGACTGGCGTAGCTGGGACGCCGACAAGAAGTGGCTCCGCAGGTCCGGCTTCCTGCTCACCGTGCAGGCCATCGAGGAGCGGTGGGACAAAGACCAGAAGGGCGGCCGGCGACGAGTGAAGGAGGCGGACCTGTGAAAGCCCCAGACCCAGCTCTCGTCTTCTGCCTCGCCTGCATTGCCTGGGGCCTCATCCTCGCTCTCCTCGTCGGCGCCTGCGGTGGTGCTCAAAGGCCTTGCTACGAGGCAGTGAACCGGACGGCTGACCAGCCGGGGAAGTGCAGGGAGGGGAGATGACGAACACCGAGAAGGGGCGGCTCCTCCGGGCTCGTCGTATCGCCAAGTGCCTCTGTGTGGCGTGCGGCCTTGTGCCGCCGAAGCCGTATCGCCTGCGCTGCCATGCCTGCATCTGGGAGGACTCGGACCGCAAAGCCAAGTGGCGCCTGGAGCGAAGGGAGGCGCAGCGATGAACTTCGCGGTCAAGAAGCGCAGGAAGCCGAAGGGGAAGCACTCCTGTCGAGTGTGTGCTCGCAGGGAAAAGGGCAAGTGCCAGTCCTGCCGCGACAAGAACGCTGTTGCGATGACACTGTCGCGAATACGTAGAGGCGAGATTCCGATGCGCGAGTGCTGGCGCTGCATGAAGGTTCACCCGTGCCCGGTTGACCAGCACGGGTACGTGAACAGCGAGACCTACTGCCACCTAGCGCCGGAGTGGAACGGCTGGCCATGGGGGCGGGACTCGGACTCTCGTTGGGTCTACCCGGAGTGGGGATGAGTCCCTGCGATGAATGCGACGAGGGCGTCTGCACCGGGGGATGTGCAGGTGACCCGTGGATGCCGACCTGGTTCAAGCAAGACGAGGGGGAAGAGGATGAAGGCGATGCCACCGAGGGATAGCGCGGGACGCTGGGTCAGCGTGTTCACAAGAGAGGAACTGCGCGAGCGCGACAGGGCCAGGATGCTCCGTCGCAGACAGGAAGACCCGGAGACGGTGCGCAGATGGGACAGGGCGGCGCAGCGTCGTCATAGGGCGAGGTTGTCACTCGGCCGCCCGCAGATGTGGAAGGTGGCCTGTCGCCTGTGCCTGCAATTCGGGCACCGCGCCAACCACTGCCCGGTCGTGACCCTGCCATGACTCCGAAGCAATCACCCGCCGAGCTCGAGGTGTCGCGCATCGCTGCCCGCGACATCGACGGCGCTCGCGAGTGCTCCTTCTGCCATGAGGTCAAGCCAGTGATGCTCTTGAACGGTCCAGGGATCCACGTCTGCGAGAAGTGCTTTGAGGATGAAGGGGATGAGACATGAGCATTGTCGAGTTCGAGGACTTTCCCAAAATCGCACGCCTTAGTCGCGGCTGCGTCATCACCGAGAAGATTGATGGGACCAATGCACAGGTTCTCATCACCGACGATGGCATCGTGGCAGCTGGCTCGAGGAATCGCTACCTGACGCCGAGCGATGACAACTTCGGTTTCGCCGGCTGGGTGCAGGAGAACCGCGAGGAACTGCTCGAACTCGGCCCAGGCCGACACTTCGGCGAGTGGTGGGGTAGCGGTATTCAGCGCAGGTACGGGCTGCCGAAGGGCGAGAAACGTTTCAGTCTGTTCAATGTCGCGAGGTGGAAAGAGGAGCGGCCCGTCTGCTGCCATGTGGTGCCGGTGCTCTACGAAGGCATATTCGATAGCGCTGAGGTGGAGAGGGCGCTGCTGAATCTGGCCATTCATGGCTCCTATGCAGCGCCAGGGTTCATGAATCCCGAAGGGGTAGTCGTCTGGCATGAGGCCGCTCGCATCATGTTCAAGAAAACTCTTGAGCGCGACGGTGAGCCAAAGGGGAAGGCGGCATGAAGCGCACCACCCGCAAGCGCCTCGGCGACTGTTCCTGCGGTGACATCGTCCGCCTGCACGCTGGTCACGTGGAACTCCACGCCATCGTGTTCAACATCATCAACGGGCGCGTCTGGGTGCGCTACGCAGACTGCGTTTCGTACAGGGAAATCAGCGAGCCTGCGTTCCTGTCGCCCGACACCGAGGTTGAGGTGATGCGGAGCGGGCTTGAGAGGTACCCGAAGCAGGGCTGGTCGGAGGTTGACCCGCTGAAGGCGGTGAACTGATGCGAGTCATCATCGCAGGCGGTCGGGACATTACTGACCTGTCCGAGGTCGAGAAGGCCATCGCAGACTCCGGTTTCGACATCACGGAGGTCGTCTGCGGGGGTGCAATCGGCGTTGACGCTCTCGGTGCAGGGTGGGCGATGGCTAGCGGTGTCCCCGTCGCCTACTTCGAGGCCAACTGGAAGGTGAACAGGAAGGCGGCCGGCCCGATTCGCAATCGTGAGATGGCTGCCTATGCGGATGCCCTGATTGCCGTCTGGAACGGTGCCAGCCGGGGAACGGCGAACATGATCGAAGAGGCCACGAAGCGCGGGCTCAAGGTCCACGTCCACAGGGTGAGCCGATGAAGTGGGACTACGTCAGCTACTTAATCGGAGTTGGCGCGGGGACCCTGTCCAGCCTGCTGGGCTTTTGGCTGAGCAATTGGCCGGAGAGAAGGCGATGACCCACCCACCCATCATGTACTGCATCGACTGCGGGTCCCGCCTCATCCGCAAGCACTACGTCCTGATGCGCAGAGAAGACACCTCGTGGGCCGTTTACAGGACCTTCGAGAAGGAGGTACCGCCAACGTGCGTGTACCAGAGCGCCCACGAGGAAGAGGCGAAGGGGAAGAGGAGGGCTGCGAGATGAGCGCTGCAGCAGAACAAGAGCGCGCCAGTATCGTCTGGTTTCTCCGTGAACTGGAGGTGGCAGAGAGTGGTTGCCAAGAGACGTAGATGGCCCGGCCTCTCAACGCTTGAGGATGCGCATCAACTGGCAGACCGCATGGAGGCGGAAGGCAGATGGCCGCATATCGCCCACCTGGAGTCGGATGCGAGGTATTGGGTGTTTATGGCCAAGAGGGAGAAGCCATGAGGTGGCTGCGATTGATGCTGTGCGTCCTGCGGGGCGGCCCCTGCTGGCACTACGTCGGCAACTCGGGGTCGGCGGCTATCTGGGAGTGCTGCACTTGTGACCGCAAACGCATCATTCACGAGGATTCATGATGGCTCATCTGATTGACTGCCATCTGGCGAAGTGGCAGAGGTTGCAGGAGATTAACTACCCGCAGGTCACAGAGAGGCCAGCCTGCACGTGCAGCGTGGGAGAGCGCGCCGCCATCGTGAAGTGCCTACGGGCAGAGGCTGCGCGCTGGCCGGAGTTGGCTGGCGCCGTTGTTAGCGCGGTCGCCGATGCCATCGAGCGCGGGGAGCACCTGAAGTGACCGCCCCAGTCTTCGACCTCTCAGACGACGAGCCCACCATCGAGCGGCGCTGGAGTTTCACCATCCCTATCGCTGTGCCCTCAGCCAACGAGCTCAAGCGGGCCGCCTACAGCGGGGACAAGAGCCGTTACAAGCGCCTCCGTACCGACTTCGGGTGGCTGGTCAAGAGCGCTGCCCAGTGGGTCCCCAAGGCAACAGCCCCCAGGAAGGTCCGCATCACCAGGCTCATGGGGAAGAACGGGAAGCTCTATGATCACGACAATTTTGTCAGTGCGTGTAAGGCTTTACTAGATGAGTTGGTGGCGTTTGGGCTGTTGGTCGATGACTCCGCGGAATGGGTAACGGCCACCTACGCCCAGGAGAAAGCGAAGGAACACGGGACGAAAGTGGAGTTGGAGGACGCATGAGCGTTGAATACGAGGTCAAGTGGGTCGCTTACTGTGGCGGCGCACTGATTGACTCAGGGGTCCACAAGGCGCCCGTACTGCGCACGCTCAAGGAGCACCTCACCAAGTGCGTCATGCACGGCCGCGTTCGGCTCGTTAGGGAGCGAACGAGCTACGAGGTAATCGAGGAGCACACGGTGCGGAGGCCGAAGCCATGACCAAGCCATCGGCCAAGGTGACGCTCACGCCTGAAATCTATGAGCGGTTTGCCTCTTACCACCGGCGCAATCTGGCATGGGGAATCTTCCACGTCTGGCTCGACGATGGGAACTACAAGGGCAAGATGCCAGCTTGGCCATGGGGCACCGAACCTGACGAGATGACCGAGGAGGAGCACGGGCTGTGGGGTATTTTCTGTCAGTTGTCGCCCAGCCAGATGGCGCGCATAGCGGGGCGCTGCTGATGTCGAGCCTCTGCCCCACGTGCGGGAAACTGGTACCCATCCGCGTCGTGAGGGTGGAGGGCTTCAGGTACATCTACAGGCCGCACTGGCACGACAATGGCGAGGGGCAGGGCTGTGCTGGAAAGGAGTTGAGGTGAGCCACAGCTGGATACGGCAGTCGGCACTCAACCCGCAATCGACGTGGCTAGTGCGCTCGGATGAGCCGGGCCTGTGGATTGACTGGGGCCAGTACATCAGGCGATTCCGTCAGGTGCTTGCGGTCATCGGCTGGGCTGTTCAGTTCTGCCCCTGTTGTGGTCCCTCATGCAAGGCTGTGCTCGTTGAGTTCAGGCAGCCGTGAAGGCTGAGATGCCGATGTCCTACGCCGATGCTCTGTGGCTCATCGGCGCCATGGGGCTAGAGCGCACTGTGCTCTTTGGCATCGCGCCCGGCGAGCAGTTCAAGCTGTGCACGCCCTATGGCGTGGCGCGCATCAGGATTACTGAGTGACCAAGCGAGGAGGAAAGATGCAGCAGGCAGCGACCATGTTCGCTCCACCTTGGGTAGACGTGCTGCCCAACGGGGAGCGTGTTGAGTACGGCCCCCGCTCCCTGGCGACCTACGCGGCCCACGTAGCCAAGTACAAGCTGTGGAGCTGGAGGATGCCCAGCAAGGAGTCACGCCAGGACGCCGACACCCTCATCGCCTACGTTCGTCTGGAGGATGGGAGCTTCAGGGAGGGCATCCCGCAGGGCGAGCTCAAGGTCTACGTCCAGGTCTTCGAGCATGGCCACAGCGTGAGGCACGCTGCACGAGATCTGGGGCTGTCCAGGGAGACAGTGCGCTCGTATCTTCGGAGACTTCGGGCTAGGGTGGGGCGATGAGCAGCTCGTTGCTTGCGGCGGTGCGGTCAGCGACAGGGGGAGCACCTGAAGTGAAGACCATCCGCGTGCAGTCCGCCTGGGGCGGGCCGGAGTACGAGGTGTCGCTCGATGACATCGCCATGGTGTCGATCAACCCAGCCGAGGTCCCGTTGCCATGCGATTACGGGGCGCAGTTCTGGCTTAAGTCCTACAGCACACCGATCTCCCTGGAGAAGCCGGAGGGCCTGCGGCTGCGCGCCGCCTGGCTGGAGCACCTGCTCGAGGAGCAGGCGAAGCCGAAGACGTGGGCGCCGGTCGGCTCGGTGCTTCAGAGAGCCGCGGAGGCCGAGCGCGCCGCCATCGTGAAGTACCTGAAGGACGGCCAGTGCTCTGGCGTGTGCTGCGGGTGCGCATCGCTGAAAAGAACCATCGAGAGACTAGAGGCGGGGGAGCACCTGAACGGTGATGATTAGTCTTGCATTCCGCTCCCGACTGTGCAGAATCAACCACAACTACGGCTTGCCACCCATCCCCCCTGGTGCGTAGCCGTGTCCTGAGAGCCGCCCTAACCCGGCGGCTTTCGCATTTCTAGGAGCCCAGATGAGTCAGTGGCGCAGCGTGCAAGTCGAAGACGAGCGGGTAAAGGAGTTCAATCTTGCCGAGGCCGTTCGTGACGACTTGGCCATCAAGGATGGCGGCGAACTGCCAGGTGACGTTGTCTTGGCCATGACCATCAAGTGGCTCCACAACGAGGTGATGGCGCTGCGTGGCGACTTCGACCGTACGCGCTACGCCGAGGGCGACATCCTGCTCGAGGCGCTTCGCGAGGATAACCGACGCCTTGATCGTGAGGTGCGGTCCCTGCGAGAGAGGCTGGCGAAGCTCGAGGGCGCTGCGAATCCGGGCCCCCTCGCCCGCTGATGGCTCTGAGCGACTGGCCCGTCCGGCGTGACGCCATCTACGGATGCTGGGTCTGGCAAGGCCGTAGAGACGACGACGGCTATCCCATCCAGTGGGGCGGCCGGACGCCAATCAAAGCCTACCTAGCGGTCTACAGGGCCGAGGTTGGCGAGATTCCCGAGGGCAAGACGCTTGACCACGAGTGCCGCAACAGGGCCTGCGTCAACCCACGTCACTTGCTACCAGTCTCGAGAAGCGAGCAGGAGCTGAGGAAGCAGTGGAGATACCGGGCTCGAGCGAAGGTGCTTAGTTGTGGGCACAGGTTCGAGACACACGGTCGCTTGACCAAGTACGGCGGCAAGGTGTGTCGGGCCTGTAGCTGATCGGCTCGAGCGCTCGCCAAGTAGTTGAGACCCCTGGACTAGGGGTAGCCCCGTTTGACCCGGGGTGCTTGGACCG
>Ga0070698_100001236_pt1 | contig 28455 bp, 25 predicted proteins | sample KBSK1502metaG_FD_65477 | JGI IMG/M metagenome (GOLD analysis project Ga0070698, IMG submission 65477) | Corn, switchgrass and miscanthus rhizosphere microbial communities from Kellogg Biological Station, Michigan, USA - KBS K1-50-2 metaG | ecosystem: Host-associated > Plants > Roots >...
GGAGCGATCGAGCTCGCGCTGCGCGACCGCGCCACCTTTGACGAGCGCTTCGGTGCGCTGGACTTCGCGCCGCGCGAGATCGCGCTGCGCTTCGGCCGCGCCAACCGACGATTTCGCCGACGTGGCGACCGAGCCGAGCGCCTTCGCTTCGATGCGCGCGAGCAGATCGCCCTTCTTCACGGTGTCGCCGAGCTCGGGGCCAACGGCCATGACCGCACCACCGGTCTCGGCGCGCACGATGGAGCGCTGGCGCGCCTGGAGCGTGCCGGAGATTCGCGGCCCGGTCTGGAGCTCGCCGCGCTTGATCGTCACGATGTCCTCCGCCGCAAGTCTGACCGGCGGTGCTTCGGTGCTGGGCGCCGCTTGCTCGACGGCCTTCTTGCAGCCGAGAAGCGCAATCACGAGGAAGAGAGCGCGCATCACATGCCTCCGATCGGCAGCGCCGGCAGGAGCGTGAGCCTCACGCGAGCGACGCGCAGATCGTGCGCCGCGCGCGCCTGACCGAGCAGGGATTGTTCGAGCTGAACGCGCGTGTCGACGAGCTCGAGGTGCGTCGATGCGCCTTGCTGAAATCTGAGCTCGGCGATCTGATACGCGCGCTGCGCCTGCTGCACCGTGCGCGTGCTCGTCTCGAGCTGCGTCGCGCTCGATGCCACCGCGGCCTGTGCTTGCGCGAGCTCGACCTGCGAAATCTCGCTCGCGTTCGCGAGCTGCGCGCGCGCCGACGCGAGGTCTGCCTCCGAGCTGCGCACGGCCGCGCGCCGGCGAAAGCCGTCGAAGATCGGCAGCGAGACCGTCAGGCCGAGCGTCCAGTTCGTGCGCCAGTCCTTGTTGAACGGATGATTCTCGTAGTTGACGAGGCCGAAATCGGTGCCAGCGGCGAGGACCGGCCATCGATCCGCGCGCGCGAAATCGACGGCCGCCGCGCGCAGCGCGACGCCCTCCTTCGCCTGCGTGATCGCGACGCGCTCGCCTTCGTTCGCAAGCCCCGCGGCCGTGCGCGCGGACGTGATGACGGCTTCGACATCGGTCGCGTCGAGCCTCGTCGTCAGCGCGAGCGGACGATCGAGCGGCGCGCCGATCAAGCGGCGCAGCTGCACGAACGCAACATCGCGCTGCACGCGAAACTGCACCACGAGCGTGCGCTGGTTATCGCGCGCGACCTCGGCGCGCACGACATCGAACTCCGGCGTCGCGCCCTGCTTGAAGCCAAGCTGCGTTTCTTTGAGTGTCTCTTCCGCCTGCTGCAGCGTGACCTCGGCGATGTCGACCTGGCGCTGCGCGAGCGCGGCATCGAAATACGCCTGCGCGGTCTGCAGCACGATCTGCGCGCGCGTCGACCGCACGCCGAGTGCTGACACGCGCACGCCGGCCCTGGCCTGCGCGACCGCCGCCTGGGTGCGGAATCCATCAAACAGCGGCTGCGTGACCTGCAGGCCGAGCCGCCAGTTGTTCGGCCGACCAAACGGCAGCTCGACGGGCTCGGTCGAGCCCGGCGGCGTGAAGCTGAGGCCATCGAACTCGCTCTTGAGCGTGCGCTGATACGACGCGGTCCCGTTTACCGTTGGCCAATAGCCACTCTTCGCCGATGCGACGCCGGCCTCGGCGCGATCGACCTGCGCTTGCGCGATCGCCATCGCTTCCGCCGCACGCTCCGCCGCGCCGAGTGCTTCATCGAACGACAGTGTCGTCGCTGATTGCGCGCGCGCGTCGGCAGCGAGCGCGAGCCATACCACTAAGCCACGATACATAAGGACCCCAGGGGAGCTGCCCCGATCCTTAGCCGATTACGCGCTGGCGAGCACGTTACGAAAGCTTGCGATTCGATGAATTTGAGAGTTCCACGACTACTTGCTGCCGAGCACGTTACGCGCAATCACGATGCGCTGAATCTGTGACGTGCCCTCGTAGATCTGCAGCAGCTTGGCATCGCGCATGAGCTTCTCGACCGGGTACTCCTTCGTGTAGCCGTAGCCGCCGAAGATCTGCACCGCATCGGTGGTGCAGCGCATTGCTGCATCTGCACCGTACGCCTTCGCGTAGCTCGACACGATGCTCGACAGATCGCCCTTGTCGACCATCCACGCCGCTTTGTGCGTGAGCAGGCGCGTCGATTCGTACGCGATCGCCATCTCCGCGAGCATGAACTGCACCGCTTGATGCTGCGCGATCGGCACGCCGAACGTCTTGCGCTCGAGCGCATACGCCCTGCTCTCCTCGAGCGCGCGCCGGATCACGCCGGCCGCTGTCGCCGCGATCCACGGCCGCGAACGATCGAACGTCTTCATCGCGATCTTGAAGCCGGCATCCTCGGGCCCGACGAGCGCGCTCTTCGGCAGCTTGACGTCCTCGAAGATCACGTCCGTCGTGTTCGAGGCGCGCTGGCCCATCTTGTTCTCTTTGCGACCCGCTTTGACGCCCGGCGTGTTCGCATCGACGACGAAACACGCGATGCCTTTGTGGCGCATCGCCGGATCGAACGTCGCGAACACCGTGTACCAGCTCGCGACGCCGCCGTTCGTGATCCATCGCTTCTGACCGTTGAGCACGTACTCGTCGCCGTGCCTCGTCACGCGCGTGCGCATGCCGGCGACGTCGCTGCCGGCATCGGGCTCGCTGCAGCAGTACGCGCAGAACGCGAACTCCTTCGTCAGCCGCGGCAGATATTTTTGCTTTTGCTCATCGCTGCCGGCGACGAGCAGCGGCGTCGCGCCGAGCGAGTTCGCCGCCATCGACGTGTTGATCCCCGAGCAGCCGAACGACACCTCTTCCTGCACGAGGCAGTTATCGAGGCAGCTGCCGCCGAGCCCGCCGTACGCATCGGGGATCTCGACGTTCATCAGGCCGGTCTCCCACGCCTTCTTCAAGATCTCGCGCGGGAACTCGCCGGACTCGTCGAAGTGACCGGCGCGCGGCACGATCTCTTTGCGCGTGAACTCGCGCGCGGTCTGGACGAGGGCGTCTTGCTCTTCGGTAAGGCTGAGGTCCATGACCTCGGCACTCTAGCTCACTGATACGAGATGCTGTACACGCCCTTCGCGGATCCCGACGGTGGCTTCGGAAACTTCCAGCTCTGCACCGCCTTCAGAATGCAGCCGGCGACCTTCGGGCTCCTCACGCTCGACGAGAGCTGACTCTTGACGACGCGGCCATTGGCGTCGATCTGGAACGACACGGAGACCTCACCGTGCAGCTCTGCGCCGCCTTCACAATCCGCGAGCTGACGCGCGTGATCGGAGGCAACTGCCGAGACCGTCGCGTTCGACAGGCTCGGGATATAGACCTCGATCTCCTTCGGTGGCTCGGGCGGCGGCGGTGGAGGCGCTGGGGCAACCGCCGGCAGCGGCGTCGGCACCGGCGCGGCAGCCGAGCCCGCCGGCTTCGTCTTCTCGGCCTCCTTCGCTTTGCGCTTCGCGGGCGCGACGGGCGCCGCCTTCTTCGCAGGTGGCGGATCGACGATCGGCGGTGGTTCGGCGGGCGCGGGTGCTGCCGCGATCGGCTCTGGCCCGGCGACGCGGACCGTCGGAATCACTGACTCGACGCTTGGCTCGGGCTCGGTCACCGGCGCCGGTGGAGGTGCGAGCTCCTGTGCAGCCACGACTTGCGTCGGCTCGTCGGATCGCGTCGCGAGCTGCCAGATCCCAACACCGACGACAAGCACCGCAGCGCCGGCGATCCAGACCCACTTGTTGGCACGCAGCTCGTAGCCCTTTTTCTCCCAGCCCATCTTCATGCTGGTGCCGGTTTCTTTCGGCGTGATCGGCGGCACGATCGTATCGGCCATGCTGACGGCGGCCGACACACCGCTGCGCCGGTGCTTGCGATCCGTCGTCGTCTTCGCCTCTTCGCGAGGCGGCGCGTTGTCGTCGAACTCGTCGCGCGGAACTTCGGTCCAGCTGCGATGCGCCGCGTGCGCCGATTGCGTCGGCCCTTCGGCATCGACGATCGCGTCACCGGTGGCTTCCGTGCCCTCGTCGAGCCACGGCTCGATGCGCTCGCCGAACATCTTGTTCATGTACGTTGCGATCGCCGACGTCGACGCGGTGAGCCCGTGCTTGACCGCGAACTGATCGAGCGCGATGCGCAGCTCGTCGGCGGTTTGATAGCGCCGGGTGCGATCCTTTTCGAGCGCTCGCATGATGATCGAGCTCAGGTCGTTCGGCAGATCCGGCCGACGCACGCGCGGCAGCGGAACCTTGCCCTGCACGATCGCGTCCATCATGAGGTAGTCGTTGTCACCCTTGAATAGGCGCGTCGTCGTCGCGAGCTCGTAGAGCAACACGCCGAGCGCGTAGACATCGCTGCGCCGATCGATCTCCTCGCCTTTGCATTGCTCGGGCGACATATACGAGACTTTGCCTTTGAGGCTGCCCGAGCGCGTCTCGACGGTGCGCGTCGACGCTTTCGCGATGCCGAAGTCGACGAGCTTCACCGCGCCGTCGTAGCCGATGAGAATGTTCGACGGCGAGACATCGCGATGCACGATGTTGAGCGGACGCTTGTCGGGTGCGCGGCGCTCGTGCGCGTAGTGCAACCCGGCTGCAGCCGCCGACAAGATCGCGCACACGTAGCCAAGCGGCATATGCGTGCGCGTCTTCGAGACGGCGGAGAGTAGCTTCCGCAGATCTTCGCCGTGGATGTATTCCATCGCGAAGAAGTACTCGCCCGATGATTCGCCGATATCGAACACCTGGACGATGTTCTGATGGTGCAAGCCGGCCGCGACGCGCGCTTCATCGAGAAACATCTGGATGAAGCGTTGATCGCGCGCGTTCTCCGCGCGGATTCGCTTGAGCACGACGTGGCGCTCGAAGCCTTCGATGCCATCCGTTCGGCCGATCAAAACGTCGGCCATTCCACCCGAGGCGAGATGCTTTAGAACCGTATACCGCCCCAGGCGCTCACCCATCTTTTGATCGTACGAAAGCCCGAACGATCCGCGCAAGACTGCATGTTAGCTTGTGCGCCCTACATGTCGGGAAGCTTCGGGGACTGGCAGCTCGAAGCACTCGTCGCAGTCGGCGGACTCGGCGAAGTGTGGCGCGCGCGGCGTGACGCAACGATCGCCGCGCTCAAGCGACTGCACACGCATCTCGCGCGCAACGATGAAGCGCGCAGACAATTCGCAGTCGAGCAGAAGCTCGCGACGACATTGCCTCTCCACCCAAACGTCGTGCACGGGATCGAAGCCGGCGATGTCGATGGCCGACCGTATGTCGCGCTCGAGCTGATCGCCGGCGAGGATCTACGGCGCGTCGCTGCTCCCGCGCGGATCGCGCGTGGACGAATTTTACAGATCGTCTCCGCGGCGTGCGATGCAGCCGCACATCTCCACGAACATGGGTTCGTGCACGGTGATATTTGTCCCGGCAACCTGATCATCGCTGATCGCGTGGTGCTCGTTGACCTCGGCGTCGCGCGGCTGATCGGTGAAGCCGGCGCGGTGCGCGGCACGCACGCGTATATGGCGCCCGAGCAAGTTCGCGGCGAAGCGTGGACGATGGCGACGGACGTGTTCGCGCTCGGCGTCGTCTTGTGGGAGCTCGCCGCGGGCGCGCGATTGTTTCATCGCGGTCCGCCATGGCTGACGATGGCGGCCGTCGTCGAAGAAGCCGTGCCCGAGTTGCAAGATCCCGAGCTCGACGCGATCGCACAGGCCGCGCTCGCAAAGGATCCCGCGCAGCGCGTCTCGTCGGCGAGCGAGCTGGCCGCGCAGCTTCGCGCGCTCGTCGAGAATTAGCGCGAGCGCGCGCGAGCGCACGGCAACTCGACTAGCCGCTGAAGCCTCGTCGCTTGCGCATGGCTTGTACATGCGTCGCATTTGCTGTGATGCGCACAACGCCGGATCCGCTGAAGTTTGTTTCTTGCGACCTCTTCGCGTGGCGGCCGCACTGCATCTACTGGAGAACAACCCATGCGACCCTACCTCTACATTCTGATTGGAACTGTGTTGAGTGGTGCACTCGCCGCTGCGTGTTTGACGTCGACCGGCGACGACAGCATGTACCTGACGGGCACCGAAGAGTACGCAGTCACGGGAGCCAATGGCCAAGCCGTCTGCACGAACCCGAAGAAGGTTTTGATCTGTCACATTCCGCCCGGCAATCCGGCGAACGCGCACGACATCTGCGTGAGCACGCACGCTGTCGAGCCGCATCAGACGCATCACGGCGATACGATCGGCGCCTGCAGTCCGCCGCCGCCGACGGACGATGCCGGTACGCCGCCGAGCGACGACGGTGGAACCTCGACGGGTGACGGTGGAACGCCGCCGCCGAGCGACGGCGGTCCGATCCTCTAGGTCTCGGCTTTTTCTTTTTTCGCAGCGCGGGCGGCGCGAGCCGCCTCGCGTTCCGCTTCGCGCTTGCGCTGCAGGTCGAACTGATTGCGCGCAGCGCGCGCGCCGAGAATGAAGCCGATGAAGATGCCGACGAGCATCACGCCCGGAATGAACAGCACGTGGCTCGACGTCATTTGCCATCCTTTGCGGCGGCATCGAGGTCGCGCCTCAAAAGCGCGATCTCTGCTTTTAGGCGCTGCTGGCGCAGCCACAAGAATGCGACGAACAGCGCCGCGATGATCCACATCGCGCCGTACGCGTAGATCACGTGCGTCCTGTTCTCGGCGACATCGGCGGCGGCCTTCTGATGGGCTTCGATCGTGCGTTGATCGATCTGCTTGTCGACGGTAGTGATGATCGACTTCGCGAACGTCGGGTCGGCGTTCATCGCGTCGGTGCACGCCTTGCGCAGCATCGCGACGTCTGGCGGTGGATTCTGCGCCGCTGCGACGCCGCACAGCATCATGACAATGATCAGCTGCTTCATTTGAGCACTCCGAGGTCGAGACCGCGCTCGCGCAGCTCGCGAACCTCGCGCTCGGCACGCGTGCTTTGCACGCGCGTGATCGTGAGCGCGATGAACCACAACAAAAACGCGAGCACGCTGAGCCAAAACGCGCCGCGCATGCCAGCGCCGAGCGTCGCGACGACGCCCTCGCTGCCGGCCTTGGGATGCGAGTCCTCGCCGACCATGACGTAGATGAATGGCACGCCGACCATGCCGAAGATCGCCATGCCGGCGGCGATGCGATCCGCGCTCGGCCCGGCGAACTTTCGCACGAGCGCGTAGCCGACGAGGACGAGCCACAGGAGCAGCGACATCGTCAGCCGCGGCTCCCAGTTCCACCAGGTGTCCCACGCGACCTTCGCCCAGACCGAGCCGGTGGCGAGCACCATGGCGCCGAACAGGATCGCGACGTCGACCGAGCCGCTCGCGATGTCATCCCATCGCGCATTACGCGTCACGAGAAACACGATCGAGGAGATACCGGCTGCGAACACCGCGCCGAACAGCCAGAACGCGTTCGCGACGTGCCAGTAGAAGATCTTTTGGCCGAAGAACAGGCTCGAGCCGTTGAGGCGGCCATCTGCCGTGTAGCTGAATTCCAGCGGCGCGACGGTGAACACGAGGTGTAGCGACGCGAGGAAGCACACCGCCGCGACGACGCACAGTACGGGGACGAGATATTTGGTCATTCGATCACCAGGGACTCGAAGATCCACAGAGACAGTACCAGGAACACCGCGTCGTAGATTCCGAGGAACGACGTCCAATACGTCGCGCGATCGAGATCCGGGATCTTGGCCACGAGCGCGGCCGTGGTCTCCGTGCCTGCGACAAACAGCGGCACGAGCAACGGATAGAGGATGACAGGAAGCAGCACGTCGCGCGAGCGGACCTTGAGCAGCGTCGCCGCGAACACGGAGCCGACGGTCGAGATGCCGACAGCGCCGAGCGTCACGACGAGCACGAGCTTGCCGATGTGCTCGAACAGCGGCGCGTTGAGCCACAGCGCGAGCAGCGGAATCGCGACGAGCGCGACAGCGAGCACGAGCACGCTCATCGCCGCCGCTTTGCCGAGGAACACGGCGAGGCGCGGCACCGGCGAGAGCAGCAGCGCGCGCATCGTGTCGTTTTCGCGTTCGCGATCAAACGCGCGACCGAGCGCGATCGTGCCCGTGAACGCGATCGTCACCCAGAGCATGCCGGGCACCGCCTCGCGCACCACGTTCTGATGCGGGAACGTGAACGAGAAGATCAACACGAGCAGCGTCGCGAAGAACACCATCGTCGCGAGGATCTCCTTGCTGCGGAGCTCGATGCGAAGGTCTTTCCAGGCGATGCGGCCCGCTTGACGAAGGAGGGACATTAGTTCGCGTGGCGATGATAAATGTCTTTGAGCTGCTCGTACGAATAGCTCGCGGCGCGATCTTCAAAGACAAGGCCGCCGCGGCGCAGGATCGCGATGTGATCCGTGCGGTCCGCGATCGCCTCGAGATCGTGCGTCACGACGACGACGATCGCACCGCTTGCCTTGAGCTCGCCGAGCTGCTCGCCGAGCGCGAGCGCGCCGCCGCGGTCGAGGCCGGTGAACGGCTCGTCGAGGAGCAGCAGCGATGGCTTCGTCAGCAGCGCACGCGCGAGCGCGAGACGCTGCAACATGCCGCGCGAATAGGTGCGCGCCGGCCGCGTGCGGGCGCGCTCCTCGAGGCCGACGCGATCGAGGAGCGCCGCGATCCGGGGCGCGCTGCCGTCTACTTCGTAGAGGCCTGCGAACAGCTCGAGGTTCTCGATCGCGGTCAGCTCGGCGTAACACAGCGATTGATGCGCGAGCATGCCGATCTCGCGGCGCACGTCTTCCCCATCGACGGTCTTGCCGGCGCTGCGATAGGTGATCGCGCCGGCGTTCGGGCGCACGAGCGTCGAGACGATGCCGAGCAGCGTCGTCTTGCCAGCGCCGTTATGGCCGAGCAGCGCGCACATCGAGCCGGCGCGCAGCTCGAGCGTCACGCCGGCGAGCGCGCGCTCGCTGCCGAACCGCTTCGCGATCTTCTTGATCTCGACGAGGTCGAGCGCCGCCATGAGCTAGTTGGCGTCGTCCCACAGCCGTTCGAGCTCGGCCATCACCTGGTCGCGCCGCTGCGAATTGCCACGATTCTTCTCGAGCTCGACGAGCTCGTCGAGGAGCTGCTGGCGCTTCTGACGACGCCCGGCGTCCTCGGCGGTGCGCGTGCGCACGAGCGCGAACGTCAGGCCACCGAGCATCACGAGCACGACGAGAATGCCGACGATGCGCGGCACCCACTTGCGCCAGCCGGGGGGCGACGGCAGGCCCGTTATCGTCATCACCATCGACTGCTTCGGCAGGATCGAGATGTTCGGCAGCACGTAGTAGGTGCCCTGCGGGACCGTGACGGTCTTGCCTTCGACGCCCGAAGGCAACTGCACCGACATGCCGGCGACCTGGAGGATCTCCATGCCCGAGTTGAACGAGCCGTACGGCAGATCCATCGCCCAATGCACGGTGCCGTCGTCGACCTTGAGCGAGAATGCGCCGTGGAACGCGCGTGTGCCCGGCGCGATCGGTCGCACGATGCGAAAGCCTTCGCCGGGCGCGATCGCGACATCGCCTTGGTCCTTGTCGGCGACGATGCCACCGGTGAACCCTTTCGGCAGCGGAATCACCATGCCGTCGGGGCCGCCGACGTACGGCGACCACGAGTTGTTGAGCACCTCCCAACGACCGTTGACGCCGAGGTACTCGTCGTCGATGCGCGACGTCACGCTGAACGTCACGAGCACGCGCGGCAGGATGAACAGCGACGCGCTCGAGCCGCGATCGCTCACAGGCTGGAACGGCAGCGAGCGGTAGTGATTGCCGTGCATCTGCGTCTCGGCGTAGACGACCTGCCCTGGCGTCGGCACGAGATCGAACATCGCCTCGGGATGACCCTGATTGGGCCATTGCGCCTGCACCTCGAGCTCGCCGCCTTTGAGCGCGACGGAGAACGGCGGCGAACGCATCTTCTTGCCGTTGATCGTGACGACCGCGGTCATCTCGCCGCTGCCGGCATCGGTGCTCACGATCTCGACGATGCCTTGCATGTTCGTCTGGTGCTCGGGGCTGCCGGCGGCCTCGTCCTTTTCGGCGGCGGGGAGCAGCCTGACCGAGACATTCGGCATCGGATCGTCGGTGCCGGCGGGCCCACCATGCACGCGAATGCGGACCATGTTGCGCGGCAGATCCTCGGACTCCTTGAAGTCCGACGCGCCCTGCACCTCGGATGGATCGGGCGCGCCCGCTGCTGGCTTCGCGCGACCGACCTCGTGCTTGGTCGCCGCGTCGACGAGCGTGATGTACGCGTCGCCCTCGGGACTGCCTTCGAGCCGAATGCGCACCTTGCCCGCAGCCGGCGCATCGTCTTGCTTCTCGAGCTTGGACAAATCGTCGATGACAGGCGCCGTCGACGAGCGCTTCTCGCTCGAGAGGATCAGGCGCGCGCCGGTGCGCGGATCGAGCACGACCGGCGTCGACGTCAAGCGATCGATGCCGTTGCCGCGCGGCAGCTGCGTCATCGCGAAGTACGACGTCCCGCCCGTGCGATCGAGCTTGTCGAAGCGCACGCGGCCGTCCTTATCGCTCTTCTGCACGGCGAACGAGGTCGTGCCATCGGCGCTATAGCCGACGAGCGCGACCGGAATGCCGACCGGCGCTGCATCTGCAAAGTCATCGTACGAGAGGCGCACCGTCAGCGTGCCCGGTGGATCGCTCTGCTCGGGGCGAGGCTCGCCGCTCATCGCGCGCGGGTTTGGCATCGGACCGCCGGCCGCCGTGCCGGCGCCCGCGCCGGGATTCCACGGCCGCGTCGAGAGCATCAGCCGCGCGCCGCTCTCGGCCGGCAGCTGGAACGTCTCGGACGCGACTTCCTTCTTGTCCTCGTCGACGACCTTCGCTTGGAGCTGCGCGCCCGGCGGTAGATCTTTGAAGTGGGCGCGGCCCGCTGAGTCGGTGCGCGCGACACGCGGCGCGTTGTTGACGAGCAGCGTGACGTCGGTGCCGATCACGGGACTCGACGGCGAACCGGCGACGATGCGCACGCTGAGCGAATTCGGCGGCAGATCCGGCGACGGCAGCGGCTTGCCGATCGCAGCGGCGATCTGCGCGTGCACCGGCGCCACCGACGAGACGAGCATCAGCGCGACGAGGAGGCGCTTCACGACGTCACCTTTTCTGCCTCGGCGGGCGCGTTTTTCTTCTTCGATTTCTTCTCGAGCGCGAGGCGCGCTTGCACTTCGCGCTGGATCTCGGCGCGCGCGCCTTCGTTGCCGCCCGCATCGAGGCGATCGAGCTCTTTGATCACTTCGATCGCGCGCGCGCGATAGGTGCGGATCATCTCGTCGGCATCGGCCTTCGACAGCTTGCCCATCGCGTGATCGAACTCGGCTTCCTTGATCGCTTTGAGCAGCGTCTTCTTTTCCTTCTCGAGCTCCGTGCGCGGGCCGATCGGCCGCACCCACGCTTCTTCGCCTTCCTGCTCGGGCGCGACCGCCGCGGTTCCGACGCGCCACAAGTTGATCACCATCGCGATGATCGCCAGGTAGGCGAGCGCGATGACGACGACCGGTGCGCTGAACCGAAAGTTGTTAACGATGAGGATGAAGAGCCAGCCGATGACAAGCACGGCACCGGCGACGCCCCGCCACACCCAACGCAGCGTGTCGTCACTCATTGATGTCCGCGAGCTCGTCGTCGAGCTTGTCGACATAACGGTCCTCGACGGGCTGCGCTGCTGCCGCCGCATTCTCCGGCGTCGGCTTCGCGACGCCGCGCTTCACCCAGTGGCGGCCCGCGAAGAACACGAGCGCGCCCAGGCCGATGACGGCAGCGAATGTCGGTAACAGCCACGGAAAGCTGCTCTTGGGCGTCGCGAGGACTTTCTCGCCGTAATCGGCGACGAACGCGTCGATGACCGCTTTGTAGCCTTCGTCGCCGCCACCCGACTGATCGAGAATCGCGAGCACCTTGCCGCGCAGTCGCGCCGCGCTCTCGCAATCGCAATGAAAGATGTCCTGCCGCGCGCAGCCGCACGGGCAGATCAGCTCCTTCATCGCTTTCTCGGCGACGGGTGTCGTCGGCCGATTCTGCGCCGCGTAACCGCCACCGGCATTGCCCATGCCCATGCCTTCGGGCACGTGCTCGCCGGTCGCGGGTTTGGGCGCGGCTGCGTGCGCTTGGCTCGCGAAGCCAAACACGAGGCCGCATGCGATGAGGATCGTCACCACGACATCAGCGGCGCGCCCTAGCGGCGTGCGCGGCCGCGGCGACACGAGGTCGACGACGAATTGCGGGATCAAACACACGAGCGTGCCGAGCGCGAGCATGAGGAAGCCGAGCCACACCCAGAGGATCAGCGGGTTGATGAACACGCGGAAGTTCGCCTGCTGCGTGTCGAGGTTCGCGCCTGTGAGCACGAGGTACACGTCCTCGGCGACGCGCACCCTGATCGCGACTTCGGTCGTCTGCTGGCCCTCTTCGCTGTGATAGTCCCAGCGCGCCGGATAACGCGTCGCGATGCGCTCGCCGCCATCGTAGACGCCGATCTGCGCGGTGATCGCGTCCTTGTGATCGTCGCTCGTATGGATCAGCCGCTCGTACGTGAACGTGTACGTGCTCTTCGAGAACGGCCCGACGAAGTTGTGCGTCTTGATCTTGCCGGTGTCGGGATCCTTCTCGAACGGCAGCGAGAACGACGATGCGCCCTTGCCGTCGGCCGTGACGATGCCCGGCTTGTCGACGGTGCGATCGATCATCTGATCGTACGCCTTGCCGGCGAAGCCAAAGAACATGATCGCGACGCCGAGGTGGACGAGATAGCCGCCGTACTTGCGCCGCTTGATCAGCATGAGGCCGAGCAGCGACGTGATCGGATCGGAGCCGGTCTGACGCGTGCGCACCATCATGCCGCGCCAGAACTCCTGCGCGATCGAGCCGAACACGAACGCGATGAGGCCGAAGTTGATGAGCGAAATCGGCAGCTCGACCTGCTCGGCGAAGATCGAGCTCAGCTCCTTCGTCTGCGGGAAAAAGATGAGGAGGAGCACGACCGTTCCGGCCATCAGGCACGTCGGGAACGCGAACTGATTCCACAATCGTTCGACGGTGGTCTTGCGCCACGCGAGCAGCGGCGCCGCACCAGCGAGGAACAGCAGCGTGAGCCCGAACGGCGTCATCCACTTGTTGAAGAACTCGGGGCCGACCGAGACGCGCGAGCCATCGAGCGCTTCGGAGATCGTCGGGAACATCGTCGCGAACAGCACGAAGAACGCGCACGCGAGCAGGATCCAGTTATTGAGCAGGAACGCGAACTCGCGCGAGATGAACGACTCGAACTCCGTCTTCTTCGACAGCTTGTTCGAGCGGTACACGATCAACCCGATCGCGACGACGAGGATCACCGCCATGAACACGATGAAGTCGAGCGCGAGCTCGTTGTCCTCGCCGAACGCGTGCACCGATTGCACCGCGCCCGAGCGCGTCATGAACGTGCCGAAGATCGTTAAAAAGAATGTGATGGTGACCAGGCACAGGTTCCAGGTCTTCATCATTCCGCGCTGCTCTTGAATGAGCGCGGAATGAAGGAACGCGGTGGCCGTGAACCACGGCATGAAGCCGGCGTTCTCGACGGGATCCCACGCCCAGTAGCCGCCCCAGCCGAGCTCTTCGTAGGCCCAGCGGCCGCCGAGGATGAGACCGAGCGACAGGAAGCCAAAGCAGATCAGCATCCACACGCGCACCGAGCCAAGCCACATGTCGTCGAGGCGACCGGACGCGAGCGCGCCGATGCCGAACGCGAATGGAATTGTCGCGGCGACGAAGCCCGTGTACAGGCTCGGCGGATGGATCACCATCCAGTAGTTCTGCAGCAGCGGATTGAGGCCGCGGCCATCGGCCGGCGGCATCGTGAGGTACGTCGCGAACGGGTTCTTGTTGAAGATGAGCAGCGACAGGAAGAACACCTGCACGACCATGATCGTCGCGACGACGAAGCCGATCATGTCGCGGTGACGCCTGTGATTCACCGCGATCGCGATCGTCGAGAAGATCGCGAGCACGAGCGACCAGAACAGCAGCGAGCCATCGAGCCCGCCCCAGAACGCCGTCACCTTGTACCAGGTCGACATCGACGTCTTGCTCGTCATCGCGACGTACTTGATCGAGAAGTCGTGCGTGACGAACGCGTAGATGATGAGCGCCGACGCGAGCCCGATCAGCGCGCCGAAGCCGTAGAGGCCATAGACCGACGAGCTGACGAGTCGCCGATTCTTGCGCGCGTTGCCGGCGATGCCGGCGGCGACGCACCACGCTGCGAGCGCGTACGCTGCGAGCAGCGAGACAGTACCAACCACCGCGATCGGTGAAAACGGAACGCCTTGGTCATTCATGGGCGTTCACTTAAAGTTGGTGTCGACTTTGTTCGAGGTGGCGCCTTCGTATTTCGACGGGCACTTCGCCATCAGCTCCGTCGCTTCGACGACCTGGCCTTGCTCGGCATCACTGCGCACCGGGCAGCCGACCTTGTCTTCGGGTTTTGCGTTCGAGCAGATCTGATCTGCGACCGGCTGGAGCTTGCCCGCATCGACGAGTCGTCCCGATGCGACCACTTCGGACGCATCCTTGAACGTGTCGGGCACGGGGCCGGTGACGTAGACGCGGATCTTCTTGCCGTTCATCTGGAGCACGAACGTGCGGCGCGTCTCTTGGTTCACCGTCGCGGTGTGGATGGAGCCGGCTTCCACAAAGCCGTGCACCTTGAGCTGCTTCTCTTTGAAGCCGTCGAAGCCCTTCGCGATGAGCTTGTCCACCATCTCGTAATGCTGGGCATGACTCTTCGACGACAGGATGAGAAAGCCGCCGCCACCTATGACAACAGCGGCGGTCAGACCGACCTTTGCGAGAGTTCCATTCTTCATGGGGATTGCCCCGCTTTCGCGTGAGCCCGGCGTCCCTTGCCTGCTCCAACCGTAGCATGGCTACGGGTCATTCCGCGAAACGCGGAGCGCCTAGCCGCCGATGCCGATCATGTGCTTGGCCGGTGCATTCGCTAGGAATTCGTGCCCCGCGCGCTTGCCCGACACCGAGGCCGCGATGACGCGCACGAGGTCGTCGTCGGTCCCACCACCGCGCAACACGTCGCGCAGACTCGCTGAATCGTCGTGCCCCAGGCAGGCGTGCAATTCGCCCGTCGCTGTCAGGCGCAGCCGATTGCAGTCATCACAGAAATGCTCGGTCATCGCCGAGATGATGCCGACCTGCTTGGCAAGGTCTGTTGCGAGCGCCCAATACCGCGCAGGGCCTGCGTCGCGCGGGTGCTCGCCGCCGAGCTCGCGGACTCGCCCGCCGGCGTCATCGGTTCCGACCTCGGGGGCGGGCACGAGCGCGCCATGGGCGTCTTCGAGGGCGCGACGAATCGCCGCGGCCGAGATCCCGCGCGCGGCTTCGTAGAGTGCGCCATCGGACATCGGCATGTGCTCGATGAAGCGCGGCACCGCGCCGCGGCGCCATGCATCTTCGCAGAGCGCGACGAGCTCATCCTCGTTGATGCCATGCAGCGCGACCGCATTCGTCTTGACGCGCAGCCCCGCGGCGATCGCCGCATCGATGCCGGCGAGCACGCGGGCGAGGTCGCCGCGGCTCGTGATGCGACGGAAGCGCTCGGCATCGAGCGTATCGAGCGACACGTTGATCGCGGACAGCCCCGCGTCACGCAGCGGCACGGCGAGGTCTGCGAGCAGGTGGCCGTTGCTTGTCATCACGACCTGCTCGATGCCCGGCACCACCGCGATGCGGCGCACCAGGTCGACGATGCCGTGGCGCACCGTCGGCTCGCCGCCGGTCAGCCGCACTTTGCGAACGCCGAGCCGCGCGAACACGCCGATGATCCGCTCGAGCTCCTCGAACGTCAGCAGCGCAGCGCGCGGCTGGAACTGCATGCGGTCCTCGAGCTCTTCCGGCATGCAGTACGTGCAACGGTAGTTGCAGCGGTCGGTGACAGACACGCGTAGATAGCGGATGCGTCGCGCGAACGCGTCGACGAGCGGGTCACCCACGGGTGTCACTCCCGGCCAGCTTTGCTGGCTACGAACAACCGGGAGATGGATACGCGTCATCGGGATCGCCGAAGCATACGTTATCGACGCGGTGCCGGTAACAATCGTTCTTGACACATCGAGCAAAAGCGAGCATCTATCCCATCCACAAAACAATATGCTCCAGACGGCTGCTCAGACACAGAACCTAGATGGCCTGTGGGTTCTGTTGGTGACGAATGAAGGCGAGCTCGCGGCACAAGATGCTGCAGGACGGGTCCCGGTGATGGCACGCACCGGCACCGATCAGACCTACTTGCTCGTGTTCAAGAACGTGGTCAAGGCGCGCCAGTTCGTGTCGAACTCGAACCTCGAAGGTGCCGAGCCCCGCATGGTCGTACGCGGCAACCGCGATGACATCATGCGCATCGCGCGCTCGGCCGGCGTGGTCGGCACGTTGCTCGATTACGACCCGAGCACGCAGCAGTACGCCGCGGCGCAAGCGCTGGCTTAATAGCCAGCCGTGATGATCAACTCATCGACGTCGCCACGCTTGGCGGCGTTCGAGTTGATCGCGCGCGGGCATTTTACGCGGTCGATGTTGAAGCCCTTATAGATCGACCGAATGAACGGCGTGTCGCTGTTCGACAGCATGACGTGGCAACCACGCGAGGCGAGCTCGCGCGCCGTGTCGGCGAGCGCGCGCTGATCATCGGCGCCAAACGAGTCCGCGGTGTAGCTCGTGAAGTTCGCCGTGGTGGTCACCGGGTCGTACGGCGGATCGAAGTAGATGAGGTCGCCCGGCTTCGCATCCGAGACGGCAGTGCGATAGTCGCAATGCCGAATCACCGCGCGTGCGAGCAGCTGATGTGCGGCACGCAGCGCATCGGGCACGCAGATCGGCGGATCGGTATAGCGGCCGATCGGCACGTTGAACGCGCCGGCGCGATTGACGCGCCAGAGCCCGTTGAAGCACGTCTTGTTGAGATAGATGAACGCGGCGGCGCGCTCCGGCGGCGACCACGATGCATCGCGATCATTCCACCGCGCGCGCATGTCGTAGTAGTGCGACTCGTCATGGTTGTCGCGGTGATGCTGTAGCCGACGGATGACCGCATCGACGTTGCTCGCCACGGCGCTGTAGAGACCGATCAGATCGTGATTCGAATCGGCGATCACGGCGCGGCGCGGTGCGAGGCGAAAGAACAGCGCGGCACCACCGGCGAACGGCTCGTAGTAGCGGCCGTATTGTTTCGGCATGCGAGCGATCAGATCGCCGAGCAACTTCGACTTGCCGCCGACCCATTTGACGATCGGCGAGGCGTGAGATTCCTGCTGCGGCTCTGCACGCGCGACGCGCGCCAGCCGACCACGATGAGCCATGCGCGCAATCGTCGAGCGCACCGTTCATTGTGGCCATCTTTTGGCTGCGATGGATGTCACTTCGATAAATCGCTTTAATAAACATGACCGCGATATCCTGATCGCATGTCGTTGCGGCTCGTCGCCTACGTACTGCTCGTGACGAGTTGCGCGCGCGGCGGCGCGGAAATCATCGTTTCCCCGGGAGTGACCGAGGTCGACACGATCAAGCTGTTCGTCGGCACCGGCGGTCCCGAGTCGACGTATCTCGTCACCGATCAGGCTCACGTCTACAAGGAAGTCAACGCGTGGCCGCGCGATGCTTATAACGAAGCCGACGTGCGCGAAGTCGTCGATGGCAACGACGTCGTGTTTCAGTTTATTGATTCGCCGAATCAGCAGCTCGGCGTCGTGATCGCGGTTGGCTTTCGCGGCGGCGTGAAAGTCGCGGCGCGATCCGAACGCAACGTGCAGGTGCCGAGCGACAAGATCGCGCGCTACGAGCTCGAGCTGCGGCCGCTCGATGCATCGCTCGACGTCGATATCTGGGAGGCGGCATCGGCGACGTGCGTCGCGCTCGTCGATCGTGGCAACTCGCCGTTCGTCGATGCGGTCTTGCCGCCGGAGGATCCGGACTGCGATGGCTTCACCGACACCGACTGCGCGGATACGTATTACCGCGGCTGGGCACGGCCGACGCTCGACAAGGTGTCGTGCTTGATTCACGAGAGCTCTGGGGTCTCGGGCGAGTTTTGTGTGCTCGGCGGCCCCAAGTGCATCGACGGCCAAGGTTGGGGAACCGTCTGCGATACAGGAAGCGTCTATTGCATGCCGCAGGAGACGTGCTCGTTCTGCTCGAGCTTTCCGACCGAGTCGTACGACTGCGCGCTTGATTATTCGCGGGTAACGAACGTCACGTTGCCGCCGCACTTCCAGTGCCCGATCAAACACGTCAACGGAATGATCTGTCAGGACCTCGTCCCAGCTTTCAACGAAACGTTTCAGGGGTTAGACATGCGCACGTGCGATGTCGAGGAAGGCGTACAGATCGCGCGCGTCGACAGCCCGTGGGGAACGACCGTGACGTATCCCAACGGCATGACGATGGGGGTCAAGGAGCTCGACGAGAGCTGCAAGTTCTACTTCTATCCATCGGGCGGCCGCGTGACTGCCGTCGATTCGCAAGTGGGCGCGATGATCGCGGCCAAGCTCGACAACGGTCGCGGCGTCGCGATACCAGTTGTGTTTCGGTTCGAGGCGGCGCTGTCGTGCGGCGCACCAAGCCCGTGCACGCCGCCGATCCTCATCGCCGACACGTTCTTCACGTGCATCAATGATCTGACCGTGCCGCGCTAAGTTCCGAGCGTGTCGTAGGCGTGAGGCTGCATCGTGAACGTGCCGCGACCTTCGGTGAGACTGCGCAGGCGCGTCGAGTAGCCGAACATGTTGCGCAGCGCCACGTGCGCCTGCACGACGCGCTTCGCGCCGCGCGTCCCGACATCCTGCACGTGGCCGCGGCGCTGGTTGAGATCGCCGATGACCGCGCCGAGGAATTCGTCGTCGACGGTGACTTCGACGGCCATGATCGGTTCGAGGCGCGACGGGTTCGCGGTCGCGACCGCGCGACGGAACGCCTCGGCGGCTGCCGCGCGGCACCCGATCTCGCCGTTCGCGCCCTCTTTGATGCCGAGCGCGGTGAGCGTGACCTCGACATCTTCGAGCGGATAGCCATCGGGCCCACTCGATGCGGCATCGCGAAGACCCTGCATGCCGGCGTTGATGATGACCTCGGGCAACATCGTCGACGCGGGCAACGCGCGCTTGAACTCCATGCCGCTGCCACGCGAAAGGCCGCGCACCTTGCACTTCGCTTCGCCGTAGATCGCCTGCTCTTTAAGATCGCGCTCGAACACCGCGCTGCCCTCGCCTTCCGACAGCACGGTCTCGCGATACACGACCTGCGGCTTGCCGGCGCGCGCTTGCACGCCGTACTCGCGGCGCATGCGGTCGACGATGATCTCGAGGTGCAGCTCGCCCATGCCCGAGATGATCGTCTGGCCGGTCTCCGCGTCTTCTTTCACGCGGAACGTCGGATCCTCTTCGACGATCTTCGCGAGTGCGAAATCGAGCCGCTCCTTCGCGGCCTGGTTGTCAGCTTCGATCGCCTGCGAGATCACGGGCTCGTACGTATCGATGCGCTCGAGCAGGATCGGCGACTTCGGATCGCAGATCGTGTCGCCTGTCGTCGCGTCTTTGAGGCCGGCCGCCGCGACGATTTCGCCGGCGACGGCGCGATCGAGGCGCTCGCGCTTGTTCGCATGGATGCGGAACAACCGCGCGACCTTCTCCTTCTTGTTCGTGCGGACGTTGAGCACTTCGTGGCTCGGCTCGAGCATGCCGCTGAAGATGCGCAGGAAGATGACCTTGCGGCCTTCATCCATCGCGATCTTGAACGCGAGCGCGGAGAGCGGCTCGTTGTTCTTCGGCGCGCGCGTGAGCTTTTCGCTCGTGTTGCGTGGGTCGACGCCGGTCACCGGCGGCACGTCGGCGGGCGACGGCAAGTAATCGATCACTGCATCGAGCAGCGGATGAATGCCTTTGTTGCGCAGCGCCGTGCCGGCGAGCACCGGAATCATCTTGACCGCGATTGTCGCCTTGCGAATCGCCGCTTTGATCTCGGCCTCGGTGATGTCTTGGCCCTCGAGGTATTTCACCGCGATTGCGTCATCGAGATCCGCGAGCGACTGGATCATCTGATCGCGCGCGTCGGCCGCGGAGGCCGCGAGGTCGCTCGGGATGTCGGCGATGTCGGGTGTATCGGTGACATCGCCCGAGAACATGATCGCCTTCATCGTGACGAGGTCGATGCAGGCGCTGAACGAGTCCTCGCTACCGATCGGTAGTTGGATCGGCACCGCGTTGGCGCCGAGGCGCTCGCGAATGTCGGCGACGACCGCCGGGAACGATGCGCCGATGCGATCGAGCTTGTTGACGAACGCGAGGCGCGGCACGCGGAACTTATCCGCCTGATGCCACACCGTCTCCGATTGCGGCTGCACGCCGGCGACGCCACAGAACACGACGACTGCGCCATCGAGGACGCGCAGCGAGCGCTCGACCTCGATCGTGAAGTCGACGTGGCCCGGCGTATCGATGAGATGAATCTCGTGCTTCTTCCACTCGAACGTCGTCGCCGCGGCGGTGATCGTGATGCCGCGCTCGCGCTCTTGCTCCATCCAGTCCATTTCGGTTTCGCCGTCGTGGACTTCGCCGACTTTGTGGATCTTGCCCGAATGGAACAAGAACCGTTCCGAGACGGTGGTCTTGCCGGCATCGATGTGCGCGACCACACCGAGGTTGCGGACCAGATCGATCTTAGCCATTCGGGTACTCCGGGGGGTCGGTATAGCGCATAACTCGCCAGATCTGTACGCTCCTGGCCATGCGCGCCTGGATCTCGGCTTTCTTCGTCGTGGTCTTCGTCTCACACGCCGCCGCGCAGCAGCCCGATATCGCGCGCGCGACCGAGCTCTACAACGCCGCGCAAAAGGCCCTCGACGAAGGCCGCGGCGAGGATGCGGCGCGCGACTTTCTCGCCGCCTACGAAATCACGAAGGACCCCGTCGTCTTCTTCAAGATCGGTAGCGCGTACGAGAAGGCCGGCAAGTGCGACGAAGCGACCAGCTACTACAAGCGCTATCTCGAAGAGGCCAAGCCCGAGCCGAAGTTCGTCGATATGACGACCGAACGGATCAGTGCGTGCGCGACGAAACCAGCGGCGCCCGCCGCCGAGCCCGCGCAGCCGCCGGCAGCCAGCACGACGCCCGCGGCGCCGGCCGAGCTGCCGCCGGAGAAGCCATCGAAGACGAAAGACGCAGCGTGGCTGCTCGTTGGCGGTGGCCTCGCGTTCATCACCGCCGGTGCCGTGCTCGCGTATTCGGCGAAGTCCTCCGAGCAAGACATCCGCGACCTCTACGTGAGCAGTGGCGGCGAGCCGCCGGTCTTCGATGCCCAGACCCAGGAGCGCTATGACGAGCTCGTTGCCGAGGGCAAGCGCTACCAGTACCTGTCGTGGACCGCGTTTGGCATCGCGACCGGCTGCGCGATCGCATCGGCGATCTTGTTCTGGCGCGACGCGCGAGATGACGACGCGCGCGTGAGCATCACGCCCGTCATCGCGCCGAACCGCGGCGGCATCGCCGCGACGCTGCGCTTCTAGTTATTTGCCGCAGCTGCTCTGCGCGGCGGTCGAGACGATCACCGAGCGCTCGGAGCTCGTCATCGTTCCCTGCTGGACCATGTCGGTCGTCGCGTGCGCCACGCAGCTGACGTATTCGCCGTGGTTGTTCCACGGGCCATCGCACGGGCACAGCGCACCAACGCAGCCTTGCGTTTGATCGGGATTCGGCAGCGGGCAGTTGTCGACGTCGCCGCACACGCCATCGTGATCGGCATCGTTGTCTGCATCGAGCGGGCAGACATCGCACGCATCGCCGATGCCATCGCCATCGCTATCGGCTTGGTCCGCGTTCGGCGTGCTCAGGCAGTTATCGGTCTCGTCGCATGCGCCATCGCCATCGGTATCGACGCAATGCTCGCGAAGCACCGCCTGCAGGACCGCGCTCGACAGGCCGCCCTCGTCGGAAATCAGCTCGGTGACCGGCGTTGGATTGACCGGATCGACAAAGCCGAGGATCTGCAGATCGTAGACCGTGTTGTTCGAGGTGTTCGTGAGCTGGAACGTCGACGTGCCGAACGTGATCTTGTCGCTACACGGCGTGGTCGATGGATACGGGCACGGATCGGCGTTCGGCGTCTCGTCGATCGTGAACGGGATCGTGATCGTCTGATCGAACAGCGACGGGCCGGGAATCGACGGATCGACGATGATGTGAAGATCGATGCTGACGCCGGTCGCCGACGTGCCGGCGACGGTCGGGAAGTTGAAGTGCGTGAGCGTGCCGATCGGAAAGCTCGTGCCGTACGCGATCACTTGCGATGCAGCCTGATCGAAGCCGAGGCCGCTTTGGTTCGTGCTGTCCCACGGCGAGCCCCACCGCACTTGGTCGAGAGGCGTCGACGCGCACGCTGCGAAACCAGCCTGCCCGCAATACACGATGCTCGAGCCACCGACGGGGCTGTGAAACGCGGTGCTCGCAATCGACAGCGTCGGTGCCGGATCGGCGACCTCTTGCTCGTGATCGGAGAACTGGATCGTGCACCCACCCAAAGCCACCACACAACCAACGAGCTTCATGCGCATGGGACGCACGATAAACAAATCGGTTGCGAGAATCACCAGAATGTTTCGGCATTCAGCGTTGCGCGATTAGCGCACGCAGCTCGCGAGGAGCACGGCTACATAGGCCCCAGCGCATTACGTCAGTGGTCCGGCCGTCTGCGCAGTTTCTTCCGGCGTGCCGCTCGGTAAGAGCGCGAGCTCCGAACTGACCCAGCGTGCGATGTCCTTATCGCTTGCGGTGAGGCCGTGCATCTTCATGATCTGCTCGCACGTTGCCTCGAACACGGCGCAGTCGGCCGGCCGGTTGTCGCGCGTGTACGACATCGCTCTGAGCAGCAAATTATCGAGCTCGAACGGCAGCTGCGGGCGCAGCGATGACGGCGGCGGCAAGTGCGGCCAGTTGTCGGTGCCGAGGTGCGCGAGCGCGGCGAGGTCGAGGTTGACGCCGTGCCCTGTCAGGATCTCGTAGCCGACGGCCGCGACGGAGTAGACATCGGCGCGCACGTCGACGACTTCGCCGATGCGCTGCTCGGGCGCCATCATCGATGGCGTGCCCTTCGTCTCGCCGGCGATCGTGTTGTGTGATTGCTGCGCGGCCTTCGCGATGCCGAAGTCGACGACCTTCACACCGCCCTGCCGCGACACGAGCACGTTCGCCGCTTTGACATCGCGATGCACGAGGTTCATCGGCTGACCATCGGCACCGATCGTCTTGTGCGCGGCGTTCAGCCCATCGCAAATGCGGCACAGGATGCCAAGGCCGATGTCGACGGGCACCGGGCGCTGGGCGGCGCGCGCCGACGCGAGCAGGCGCTCCAGATCGACGCCATCGACGTACTCCATCACGATCACATAGTCGTTGCCGATCTTGCCGAGATCGAGAATCGCGACGACGTTGGGATGGTGAATGCGCGCTGCGAGCTTCGCCTCGTCGAGGAAATGATCGACGGCGCGCGGCATGCGCGCGAGGTGCGGATGCATGACCTTGACCGCGACCGTCTTCTCGAAGCCCGCCTCGCCGCGCGAGCGCGCGAGATAGACATCCGCCATGCCGCCCGAGCCGAGGCGCTTGATGATTTCCCAGCGGCCGAGCAGTGCGCCCGGGCCGAGGTTCGTCGGCGCGACGAGACTCGAGCCCGCGTCGACAGGCGACGGCGTACCCGCCGCGACCATTCCGGGATTCGACATCTGCGTCGTCGCCGTCGCGAACGTCGGCATCGGAGCCGGCGCCTGCGTTTTGCGCACGAGCCCGAGCACGAGCACGACGAATCCGAGCGCGATGCCGATGCCGCCACCGGCGATGAGCGCCATGGGCTTGCCGCCCGTCTTCGGCGGCACGGCGACGGCAAGCTTGACGTCGGGCAGTGAGGGCACCGCGACGTTCTGCACCGTCGCGTTCGCGGCCGGCGCGCCGATCGTGCGCTTCTGGCCGCCGAGATCGATCGTGCCTGCAACGCCGGCCGACGCGAGCCGGTCGATCGCGGGCTTGAGATCGAGCGGCCGGCTCACCGTGACGTGGCCGGTCTGCTTATCGGCGCCTTCTTTCGGAGTCACCGACACGACCTCGGTAATCACGAGCTTGTCGCCCATGAGCTCGGCGAAGCTGCCGACGGTGCCGGCATGCTGCGAGTGCATGCCTCCATCAGGCTGGATGAGCAGCGTCTCTGGCTTGCCGCCTTGCTTTGTCTGGCCGAGCTCGATCACCTCGCCCGCCTGCGGTGAGAACTTGAGCTCGCCGCGCTCGAAGCCGTCCTTCGCGGTGGCCGCGTCGGTGGACACCGCGGCTTGCACCGTTTGCAACGACGCGAGGTTGGCCGCGCGCTCCTTGACGGTCGCGCGCGCGGCTTTGACGTCGCCATCGAGCTGCGCGACCGCGCTCGCCATCGCTTCGCTCGCGCCGGCAGGCAACCCGCCGGTCGGCTCGCGCGTCAGCCCGAAGCCGAGCGCCGCGCCACCCGCCGCGGCGAGCACCGCGCCGATCGCAAGCAACCCCGGCTTAGCCACGCTTGCCTCCAAACTTGTCGGGCATCGGGCCGCTCGGCGCATCAGCGGCGACCCCAACGCTGACCGTGTTCGCACCGGGCTTGATCGTGACGTCTTGCGCGATCGGCGACTTCGAGCGCTCGCTCCACGCCTTGAGCTTGTACTTGCCGGGCGCGAGGCGATGGAACTTGAAGTGGCCTTGCTCGTCGGTGACGACGTACGCGGGCGCCGAGACGACGACGAGGTAGCCGCTCATGTTCGCGTGCAGGTTGCAGCCGAGCCGAATGATGCCTTCCTTCTGAAACGTGTACTCGCGCGCTTCGCCCGTCTTGTAGATGCCGAGATCGAACGCGCCGAGCGGTGACGTCGAGAACACGTTGTGAAAGATCGTATCGAAGTTTGGAAACGCGACCGTCGAGCCGACCGAGATCGCCATCACGTGCGGATTGAACTCGCGATTGCGCTGCGCCATCACGTGACGCTTCGGCGCGCGCGGCTTCCACTTGCCGCCAACCGGCTCGAGCGTGACGAGCCCGTACGCGCCGGTCAATGCCTTGCCGTCGATCTGCACGGTCCCCGTCAGCGTGCCGACCTCGGCTTTGGGCGGCGGCGGCACTTTGTCGGCCTCATCTTCCGCCTCCGAGCTACCGACCGCGCGCGGCTGCGACGCCACGTTCGTGTCGATCTTCACGGTCGGCGTCGTGATGCGCGGCGGCGCGCCCTCGTGAAACTGCGGCGCGAGCGGCGCGAGCACCTCTGCACCGATAAGCAGCTCCGCCGACGAGAACAGCTGATCCGCGAGGTTCTTGTTGCCGTCGGCGAGCGCGCTACCTGCCTTCTCGAGTAGGTCAGCGGCCTGGCGCAAGAGGAGTGCCTTCTCACCCGCTGCGCTGAGCTTGCCTCCGGGTCGCGACGTCGGCTTCGCGGAGGGCCCGGGCGTCGCGGCGGCGGGAGTCTGGTCGGGTCCGCAGTCGTAGAAACATTGCTCGGGCTTGGTCGTCTGCTCGCGACGCTTGCTCGCCGGCGCAGAGCAAGCGGCAAGGCACACGATCGCCAGAAATCGCATTGGCCTTATTGTACGGGAGTCCCGCCCGACCAGATCGGCAGGTGGCCGATTCGATGGTAGCGTGTCATCGATTTTTGGAGCCTTCCTATGGTGTTCGGCCTTTTCTCTAAAGAACGTGCGTTGCAGAAAACGATCGAGAAGGCGACGAACAAGCTCGCGCAGCAACCCGATCGCTGGGGTGCGTTAGAGCGCCTGCGCGACGACGGTAGCGAAGAAGCGCTGTTCGGTCTGTGCAAGCGCTGGAGCGTGACGAGCATGAAGGGCGTCGAGGACGAACAGGAGAAGAACTGGGTCGTCGATGTCCTGATCGAAAAGGATCTGCGCTCGCTCGCTCCGCTTCGCCGCTACATGAAGACCGCGGACTTCCTCGCGTTCCCACTGCGCGTGCTCGAGCGCATCGCCGACCACGACAAGATCATCGAGATCGTCGACGAGATCTTCGCGTCGGAGCTGCCGGGCTACGCGCGGTTCCCCGACCGCCGCATCGATCTCATCAAGTGGTTCTCGGAGTGGAAGGGCGCGACCGAAGAAGAAGTCATGTCGCGGCTCGTGCCGTATTTGACCGACTTCGACGAGAACGTGCGCTTCACCGTGATCGATAGCCTGGCGTCGCGCGATCCGAAGAAGATCGGCGCGCCGCTCATCGAGGCGCTGCTGCGGCCGGAGGAAGAGTCCGGTCGCATTCGCCGCACGATCTTCGAGGTGCTCGAGAGGACGAAGGCGCCGCTCGGCGGTCGCGGCAAGGAAGTCGCGGCGATGCTGACCGGGCCGAGCGCCGAGGACTTTAAAGTCGACGGCGACGTCGTGAAGAAGAAACGCTGAGCACCACGAATAGTGCGAGCGCGAACGTGCCTGCGACGTTGCCGCGCTCGGTGCTGCAGCAGCCGTCGCCATCGCCGTTATTGTTATTGTTGCCCGCATCCGGCGAGCCGCTCGGGCCATCGATGGGCCCGATGTCGTCGGCGAAGGGGCCCGCGTCGGGTGGATCGGTCGGGCATGCAGGGCCGCTGATGCCGGTGGTCGCGTTCGCCGCATTTGGCGTTGGCGCGGCGAGCAGATAGAGGCCGCTACTTTGTAGCTGCGCCGATTGACCGTCGGGTGGCGCCGGTGAGCGCGAGTTGTTGTTGCCAACGATCGGCGTCGTCACGCAACCCCAATACACGCAATGGATCTTCGTATTCGAAACGTTGACGAAGCAGACCTGGCCATCGGCGGGAAGCGTTGCATTGAGCGTGTACGTACTCGTGATACCGAATGCGGTCTTCGCTCCGGCTGTCCCGACGAACAACCGCGTGAGTGTTCCACCGTTGGGAGTGACGTCACCTAGATCGAACGGCGAATTCGCCACCATCGATCCGGTCGCGGTGTAGATCTCGAGTCGGTACGGATTGCCCGGAAAGGTCTCGCCGGGATCCTGGATCTCGATGAACTGGTTCGCGGTTGTCCCGTTTTTCGACAACATGATTTCGCCGATCCGCGCCTGGTGGTCGACGGCGTACGCGGGGCCGATCGCGACCATCACCCCGAGGAGGCTGGCTATATAACGCATGCTTCATTGTGTGGTAAACGGTCGTCCCGATGCCACGTCGGAAGGATCTCGAATCGATCCTCATCATCGGGTCGGGGCCGATAGTCATCGGCCAAGCCTGCGAATTCGATTATTCGGGCACGCAGGCCTGCAAAGCGCTCCGCGAGGAGGGCTTGCGTGTGATCCTGATCAACTCCAACCCGGCCACGATCATGACGGACCCGGAGCTGGCCGATGCGACCTACGTCGAGCCGCTCACCGTCGAAGTCTTGGACAAGGTGCTCGCGCGCGAAAAGCCAAGCGCAATCCTGCCAACGCTCGGCGGGCAGACGGGGCTCAACCTCGCGATGGCCGCGGATAAGGCGGGGCTGCTCGTCAAGCACGGCGTCGAGCTGCTCGGCGCGACGACAAAGACGATCGAGATGGCCGAAGACCGCGAGCTCTTCAAGCAGGCGATGGCGCGCATCGGCCTCGCCTGCCCGCGCTCGCGACTCGTCAGCTCCGTCGAGGAAGCGCGCGCGATCATCGACGAGATCGGCTTTCCCGCGATCCTGCGGCCATCGTTCACGCTCGGCGGCTCGGGCGGCGGCATCGCGTACAACAAACCCGATTTTGATCGCATGGTGCAGTTCGGGCTCGATCAGTCGCCCGTGCACTCGATCCTCGTCGAGGAGAGCGTGCTCGGCTGGAAAGAGTTCGAGCTCGAGGTCGTGCGCGACAGCAAAGACAACGCGGTGATCGTGTGCTCGATCGAGAACCTCGATCCGATGGGCGTGCACACCGGTGATTCGATCACCGTCGCGCCAGCGATGACGCTGACCGATAAGGAGTACCAGCGCATGCGCGATGCCTCGATCGCGATCATGCGCGAGATCGGCGTGACGACCGGCGGCAGCAACGTGCAGTTTGCGGTCGATCCGAAGACGGGCCGCATGCTCGTGATCGAGATGAACCCGCGCGTGTCGCGCAGCTCCGCGCTCGCATCGAAAGCGACGGGCTTTCCGATCGCGAAAATCGCCGCGAAGCTCGCGATCGGTTACACGCTCGACGAGCTCAAGAACGACATCACGCGCGTGACGCCCGCGTCGTTCGAGCCGACGATCGATTACGTCGTCGTCAAATGGCCGCGCTTTGCGTTCGAGAAGTTTCCGTCGGCGCAGCCCGTGCTCGGGCCGCAGATGAAATCGGTTGGCGAGGCGATGTCGATCGGCCGCACGTTCCGCGAGGCGCTTGGCAAGGCGATTCGCTCGCTCGAGACCGGCCGCGCGGGCTTTGACCTCGTGATGACCAACATGGGCGAGGACCTGCAGCTGATCGAACGCGCGATCGCGACGCCGTCGCCAGA
>Ga0070698_100001237_pt1 | contig 28453 bp, 25 predicted proteins | sample KBSK1502metaG_FD_65477 | JGI IMG/M metagenome (GOLD analysis project Ga0070698, IMG submission 65477) | Corn, switchgrass and miscanthus rhizosphere microbial communities from Kellogg Biological Station, Michigan, USA - KBS K1-50-2 metaG | ecosystem: Host-associated > Plants > Roots >...
GACCGACGTGCCGCCGATCAGCGAGGCCAGGGCCTGGCCGCCGGTGGCCAGGCTGCCGTAGTCCGACGGGCTCGTCCGCCAGTCCTGGACGGCCCGCGCGACCGGATCGCCGAGCCGGGCTAGGGCCGCGGGGGTGGTGGTGAAGGGACTGTGTCCCGTTGTCACCATCCGCCCGTAGGCCGCGTAGCTGAGGTGATCAGAGGAGCCGATCGGTGGCACCAGCGCCAGCGCGGCCGCCACGATGATTCCCGCCGCCAGGACCAACCGCGGCGAGACCGACCAGCCCCGGCGGGCCGCGTTCATGGTCAGGCCCAGGCCCGCCGTCCCGGCTGCGAGCGCGACAGCCGTCATGGCGATCATCAGGTAGGGCGACGGGCGGGCGGCAGCAAACCACGGCGGCTGGCCTGCCCGGCCGGGCAGCGCGGGCTCCATGACCGACGGGCCGGATATCGCCACGGCAAACGTCAGGGCAATGCTGACCGCGCTGGCCGCGAGCCCGAGCCGCCCCGTGCGCTGCAGGCGCGCCTGCCGGTCGCCGCCGCCGGGGCCCGCGGCCTGCGCAGTCATCCCCTCGTCGGGCGCGCAGCCCGCGGACGCGCCGCCCGCGGGCCGGCCTGCCGGGCGGCCAGCGCCCGCGCGACATCGGCCAGCTGGCGGGCCCGGTGCAGCTGCGAGCGCCAGTCCGTGCCGGTCGCCCGGTGCGCAAGCGGGACCTCGACCTCGGTGACTCGCATGCCCCTGCGGAGCAGGTCGATGGTGAGCCCGGTCTCTGCCCCCCAGCCAGCCGCGAGCGGCCGGGCCGCCTCGAAGGCAGCCCTGGTCAGGCAGCGCTGGCCGTTCAGCGGCTGAGCCGGCCGCCAGCCGGTGGCGCGCTCGATCCCGGAGCCTGACAGGCCGACGACAAGGCCGTGGCCGCCGCGGCGGACCTGGTTGCTGAACACCGCGATCGTCATGTCCGCCTGGCCGGACCGTACCGGCTCGGCCAGCGGAGCCGCCTCGGCGGCGGTCTCCGCCAGGTCAGCATCCAGGAACAGCAGATGCCGCGGGCGGGCCCGGCCGCCGTTAGCGCTCCCGGTGCCGACGGCGGCGGCCTGGAGTGCGCCGCTGGCGCCGTTGGCCCGGCCGGCCTCAAGCAGCCGGATGGCCTCTGCCCCGGTCTCCATCGCCGCCGCCTTGCCCCGGTTGCGGGAATGCCGCAGCACCGCGGCTCCGGCGCGCTCGGCGGCAGCGGCCGTGCCGTCGTCGGATCCGTCATCGACGACGACGACGATGTCCACTCCGGGCAGGCCTGTGGCCGCGGTCACGGTCGCGGCAATCCGGTCGGACTCGTTCCTGGCGGGGATGACCACGGCGATATCACCGGCGGGCTGCATGGCAGCGATCCTAGTGCGGCCCGTCGGCGGCAGCGGCGAGATGCGCCCGGGCGGGGGGCTCAGCCCGGCGCGGAGTCTACGAGCCGGCCATCGTGGCGGTGTCATCGAGCACGGTGAAGACGGTCTCCAGCCCGGTTAGCTGCAAGACCTTCCTGACCGCGGGCCGTGGCCCGGCGAGCTGGAGGTCGCCGCCGCCCTCCCGGGCGCGGCGGTGCGCGGCAAGCAGCACGTTCATGCCGGTGGAATCGCAGAACTCCACCTGGGACATGTCGACGACGATCATGGCGGGCCCCTGGCCGGCCAGCGCCGTGGCAAGCTCACCGTGCAGCCGCGGTGCGGTGTAGAGATCGATCTCACCCGCTACCGACACAATGGTGTGATCCCCCTGAGACCGGCACGAGACCTTAAGTTCCACGTGCCGCACCCTACCGCCCCGCGGGCGCTGCCGACTAGATGGCTACGGAGAGCACGTGTCAATCAGCTTCCAGTGAGCGGCTCGGTGCGCGAAGCTTGGCTACGACCTGACGCATAAAGGAGCCGGAGCTTCTGCGATGCACTCTCGACCAGATCAGCAGGACAAGCAGCAAGAGCGCCCGCCCGCGCCCAGCCGCGCGCCCCTGCCGTCACGGCAGTCACGGCGGCAGCGGGCGGCCGGGCTGCCCGCGAGCGTGCTGGCTGCGAGCCGGGAGCGGCTGGCTCCCAGCCGGGCCGTCGAGCCGCCAGATCTGGCGGACCGGCCGGAACGCCTCGTGCCCGGTGCCGGCCAGCTGCGGGAGCACCTGGCGGCGGTCCGGCAGCAGGCCGAGGCGGCCGCGTCCTGGCTGGAGACGAGCAGCCACTACGCGCGGCTAGTCAACCGTGACGGGGTCGTGCCGGTGACGGCCCGGTTCAGCGTGCATGACCTCGCCTTCCTCGCCGGGGCCCGCGAGCAGGTGCTCGGTTTCGCCGAGCTCGGGCTGCGCCTGATCGAGCTGCACCAGCCGCTTGATGCCGGCGGGGTCAGCAGCGATACGTCAGCGCCCGTCCAGCGGTGCCGGAGCTGCATGTGGCGCTGGCCCTGCCCGACATTCCGGACTCTCGCTGAGGTCCTGGACGGCGTCCGGCCTGGGTAGCCGGGCGGCGCGGGCGGCCGCGCTATGCAACCCCGTTATGCGGGCGCGTTATGCGGGCGCGTTATGCAGCGCGCCAGTCTGGCCGTACCTTGGGAGCATGGGACGGATACTTTTCCTGATCATCGCCGCGCTTGTGGCGTTCATGATCGTGACGTGGGTCGTCCACGCGCTGATGTTCTTCTTCTGGATCGCCCTGGTCGCCGTGGCGGGCTTCGGCCTGTTGCGGCTTGGCCGGTGGTCGTCGGCCCGGCGGTCGCGCGGCTAGCCGGCCGGACGCCGGCCCGGTAGATCCGCCGCGGCACGGGCGGGCGCGAGTCAGCCCGCCGGGGGCCAGCTCGGGGTGCCTCGCCCCTTGCGCTCCGGCCGCGGCCAGCAGCGGCCCAACGGCCAGGCCGGGCGGGCGCGAGTCAGCCCGCCGGGGGCCAGCTCGGGGTGCCTCGCCCTTGCGCTCTGGCCGCGGCCAGCGGCGGCCCAACGGCCAGGCAGGGCGGGCGCGAGTCAGCCCGCCGGGGTCAGCTCGGGGTGCCTCGCCCCTTGCGCTCTGGCCGCGGCCAGCGGCGGCTCGACGGCCAGGCCGGCCGGCACCGGGACGGACTGACCGGCCATGGTCATCGGCCGGGAAGGCCCGGCCGCAACCTCGGCGTCCGGCGCGGCGGCCGGGTCCCTGCCGACCGGGCAGGCCATGCAGCGCGGGCCGCCGCGGCCGCTGGCGAGTTCGCTGCCGGGAACCCGGATCACCTCGATTCCCGCCGCCTCAAGCCTGGCGTTGGTCTCCACGTTGCGCTCATGACAGACGGCGACGCGGCGGTCGATGGCGAGCGCGTTGGCGCCGTCGTCCCATTGCTCTCTCGCCGCCGTGAGCGGGTCGAGGCCGGTACCGATGACCTTCAGCTGCTCGATGCCCATCGCCTGCGCCGCCGCCTCAAGGAAGGGCTGCGGCCGCGTTACCCGCAGTCCGTCCGGGCCTGGCGTGATGGTGTGCGCGGTCAGCGTGAAGGCGAGGCCCGGGTACATGACCACGGTGTCCACGTCGACGACGGTGCACACGGTGTCCAGGTGCACGGCCACCATGGCCTGCCCGATCGGCACGGCCAGCACGGTGTGCGCGAGGCCCGCATTGAACACGTGCCGCGCCAGCCGCTCAAGTCCGGCCGGAGTTGTCCGGTCGCCCACCCCCACCGCGAGCACGCCCGGCGCGAGCAGCAGAACGTCGCCACCCTCGACCTGTTCAAGCTGCGGGCCGTACAGGCTCTTGGTGCCAGCGAACCTGGGGTGATGACGGTAGATCACCTGGATGAGCGCGGACTCGCGGCGCCGGGCCGGGGCGGCCATGCTGGTGACCGCTGCCCTGTCGCCGATCCAGACACTCGAGTCCCGGCAGAACAGCAGGTTGGGCAGTGGGTCGATGACGAAGTCGTGCCGGTCAAGCAGCTCGAACACGACGCCCCGGCCGATCCTGAACTCGGCCGGGGTCAGGCCGGCGATCAGGACCTGGGTAAGCGCCTCCGGGTCAAGGCCGTCGAGATGGCCGCGGATCTGGTCCGCTAGCTCATCGCCGAGCCTGGCATCGCCGAGCGCGCACCCGATCGCCTCGTCTCTGGCCGCCTGGTACTCCAGGGCGTCCTGCAGCAGCTCAGTGATGTAGAGCACTTCGACGCCGTGCGTTCGGAGCGCGCCGGCGAGAGCGTCGTGTTCCTGCTGGGCCCGGCCCACCCAGGGCAGCGTGTCGAAGAGCAGCCAGCCCCGCCGCCGCGGCGTGATTCTCTTGAGCTCCAGCCCTGGCCGGTGCAGCAGCACCGACCGCAGCCGTCCGACCTCGCTGTCCGCGCCGTGCGTATGGCTCACTATTCCCCCGGGCAATCCCTGCCGCGCCCCGCGCGGCAGCCTCCTGCATCGGAGTATCACCACTTCCCGCGCTGATTACGCATGTCAGCTGGTCATTGCCGCAATAACCGGCAGCATGGGCAGGCCGTGCAGTCAGTCAGGCCGTGCAGTCAGTCAGGCCGTGCAGTCAGTCAGGCCGGGCGGTCCGGACGCGCAGTCCGGCCGTGCAATCCGGCCGTGCAATCAGCACAGCGGGTGACGCAGGGTCAATGGGTAACGGCGGCCTGGTCGATCCGATCCGGACATTGGGTTGGCAGGACGGCCCAGACCGTAGTTCGCTGGCTTTCCGCCCGGACCCCCCAGCGATCCGACAGGCGATCGACGATGCCCAGCCCGCGGCCGCCGATGGCGGACAACGACAGCGGCTCGGCGCGCGGCTGAGTCGGCCCGCCGCCGTCGCTCACCGCGACCTCGACCGACCCGGCGGCTACGATCCAGGCGACCTGCAGCCACCGGCCATGCAGCGGGCGGGCGTGCAGAATCGCGTTGCTGAGGAGCTCACTCACTATCAGGGCCGCGTCCCCGACGGCGGTCCCGAAGACGCCCGCGGCAGCCAGGTCCGCGGTAATGCGCCGACGAGCGACGGCTACGCTGGCAGGATCGCACGGCAGGAGCACGACGCTCGACTCCCTCACCTCCCTGAGCACCGCCCCGATGCCAGTACGCCGAGAAATAACTCGCCTGCGAGCGAGAAAATGCCCAGCCCGGACGCTGCGGAAACACCCGCTCGCAGCTTCAGTTTCGGCGGCTGACCCGACCGCGGCGCCAAGCAGTGGCGCCCGGCCAGTCGGGCCAGGCAGTGGCGCCCGGCCAGTCGGGCCAGGCAGTGGCGCCCGGCCACGCCGGCCGGCCAGGGTCGGCCGACCAGGCCTGCGACGCGGATACGATGAGCAATTCACGGTCCACCCGGGCCTTCGCCGGCGCCCGGGCCGCGGCCGTCGGGGTACTGTTCCCCGCCAGAGGAAGCCTCTCAATGATCGCCGGACCGGACGATCCGCCGCGGCGACGCTGGACAGGGTGAGCTGATGGATCGAGCAGGCCGTAGCCGAGCCGACCGGCCGGTGCCCGCCGCGACCGGCCCGCTGGATGCGGCCGGGCGCGGTTCCGTAGGCGACGGCAAGGCCGCAGGTTCCGCGGACGCCGGGACCGCCCGGGACGCCAGGACTGCCGGGAACGCCAAGACTGCAGGGGACACCGGGAACGCCGGGACTGCCCGGGACGCCAGGACTGCCGGGGACACCAGGACTGCAGGGGACACCGGGACTGCAGGGGACACCGGGAACGCCGGGACCGCCCGGGACACCAGGACTGCCGGGAACACCGGGACTGACGCAGATGGCACCACCGCCGGCCATGGCATGACCGCCGGAGCTGGCGATGACGCACCCGGTGCCTCCATGGCCGCGGTGACCGGCTCAGGCGGTGGCCGGCAGCGGACGCTTTCCGCGCGGCCTGTCATGTGCCACCTGGCCCTGGTGGCGTGCTATCTGGCCGGGGGTATCGCGCTGACGTGGCCGCGAGTGACCTATCTCTTCCGTGGCCAGCTGCCCCAGAACCGGGACGTGGCCAGCTATGTGTGGGACCTGTGGTGGGTGCCCCATCAGCTCGCCCACCTGGACAACCCCTGGTTCACCAGCCACATGGCCGCGCCGGTGGGGATCCAGCTCGGCTTCGACACCACCATGCCGCTGGCTGGCCTGGTCATGTCCCCGGTCACGCTGGCCTTCGGCCCGTCGGCGTCGTTCAACCTGCTGACCATCCTGATGCCTGGCCTGCTGTGCTACGTCATGTACCGGGCCGCCCGGCTGTGGCTGCGCTCCCAGCCGGGCGCGATCGCGGCAGGCGCGTTCTTCGGCCTGTCCTCGATGCTCGCGGAGCAGGACTGGACGCATCTCAACATCGTGGCCGGCACACTGTTCCTGCCCATGACGGTCGAGGCCGCGGTCCGGCTGCGCCGCCACCCGGGCCACCGCCAGGCCATCATCCTGGGCCTGGTCCTCGGCGGCTGCCTCCTGGTCAACCAGGAATCTGCCGTTATGGCCGTCATCCTCGCCGCGCTGCTGCTCATTCCCTGGCTCGTCCGTCATCCGGCCCGTAGCCGGCTCGCGCCGCTAGCCATCGGCGGCGCGGTCGCCCTCGTCGTCGCCAGCCCGCAGCTCATCGCCATGGCACAGCAGGCCAAATCGGGCGGCATCATCATCGACTCCCATTTGCTGGCGGTAACCAGCAAGAAATACGGCGTGGGGATCGGCGACTTGTTCGCGCCGACCCAGCGGGTCGGCTATTACGGGCTGCACCAGCTGGCAGCCGCGTCCGGCTCGTCACCGCTGAAGGGGCCGACCGCCGAGGCCATGCCAATGTTCGGCCTGCTGCTGACCGTACTTGCGGTGCTTGGCCTGGCCGTCTCCTGGCGGCGGCGCAGCGCTTGGCAGCTCGCCGCCCTGTGGCTGGGCTGCGCCTGGCTCGCGCTCGGCGCAACGCTGTATGTCCTGAAGGTCCAGCACGTGCCGTTCCAGCAGTGGTGGAACGGGGTGCGGGTATCACCAGTAATGCCCTACACCTGGCTGATGCGGCTGCCGGTGCTGTCCGCGTTCCGGGAGGCGGACAGGTTCGCCATCCTGGGCCTGGTCGGCGCCGCCTTGCTGGCCGGTGCCGCCGTCGACTGGCTCCGCTATCACGCCAGGCCAGTGATCATCGCGGTGGCCGGGCTCGCGGTGCTTGAGGCGGGCTACTCGGCCGGCCCGCCGAGCAGCGGGATCATGGCCACCGCGCGGCCGGCCCTGGACCGGCCCATCGCCGCCGACCATTCCGGCTCGATCGTGCTGGACGTGCCGTTCGGGCTGCGCGGCGGGATACCGCAATACGGGAAACAGATGGCGCCTGCCGCGCTGGTGATCGCCACGGCTGACGGTCACCCGCGGTCGATCAGCTACACCTCGTGGGTGCCGTCCACGACGGCTCGCGGGATCCTCGCGCACCCGTTCTACGCGCAGCTGATGCGCGCCCAGTCCTCGATTCCGCTCGCGCCGCGGCGAAACGCGGCAGGGAACCAGGTGACGCCGGCCGAGCTCGCCACGGCCAGGGCCGACCTGCGCGGGCTCGGCATCGGCTGGGCAATCGTCTGGACCCGGCACCCGAACCCGCAGGTGGACGTCTACCTGAGGGCCACCGGCTTCCGGTTCAGCTACCGCGTAGACGGCGCCATCGTGTTCCGGTACGCCGGCCGCTGACCGGCCGGCCGTCTCAGTCGCCCGCGCCGACCGGCCGACCGGCCGATACTGCTACCGCGTGATGGGACTCTGCTGTTGCTCTTACCGCAGTGCAGTCCCATCCACGCCATTGACATCCGCCCGGGCTCGCGAGTGACATGCGCCGGGCTTCGGGATCGGCATGCAGGCTTCGGGATCGGCATGCACCCGGGCTTCGGGATCGGCATGCACCCGGGCTCGCGACGTCGGGGATTACCGGCAGCTATCCGGCCGGCCAGCTCAGTCGCCGCGCTGGCCGGCCGGAGCGGGCTTCGCCGGCGCGGGCTGGTCCGCGGGCTTCGCCGCGCCGAGGATGCCCTCCGCGGCAAGGCCGCGGACCAGCCCGCGCAGGCCAGCGGACAGCCCGGCCCGCTCCTCGGGCGTCAGGGAGCCGAGGATGCGCGCCTGCCTCGACTGCCATGCCTGCCACAGCCGCGCGGCGATCACGCCGCCTTCCTGCGTCAGGTACAGCCGCACATAGCGCTGGTTGCCCTCGTCCCGGCCGCGCCGGATCCAGCCCTTGCGCTCCAGGCCCGCCGCGAGCCTGCTCACCGTGCTCTTCTCCAGGCCCAGCAGGCTGCCAAGCTCCCCCTGGGCGATCCCGCGCGCCGCGACAAGCTCGATGAGCGCCCGCGCCTCGGAGGCGGAAACCGCTAGCCGGGCATCCGCCGCCTGGCCCGCGTCGGGGACATTGCCCGCATATCCGCCGTTGCCTGCCCCGGCCGCCGTAACCTTGTCCTCTGTCCCGGCGCTATCGGGCGAGCCGGCCAGCCCGGCCCCGCTCGCGACGGCCGGGCTCACCAGCCGGAGCAACTGTGCGAGCAGCCGCTCAAGCTCGGTATCGTTCAGTGGGTCATTCACAATAACAGTTGTATAGCACAACCAGACAAGGGTACAGTCGCGACGTGACAGTTGCTCCGTACAACTCATGGTCACGGCTCGCGGCCGGGCGGCTTGCCCCGGGCTGGCCTGCCCGCCGCCGCCGATGGCCTGTCCCTTCGCGCCGGAGAGCGCGCACGGCCACTACCGCCGGCCCTCCCGCGTGAGCGGCGAAAGGCGCCTGAGCGCGCCGGGCCATCTGGCCGTGGGTGATGATGCGGTGAGCTCCGCCGGGATCGGCACCACGGACCTGCCCAGCGAGCCGCTCGCCGAGCTGGCTGCCAGGTACAACCTGCGCCCAAGCGCCGAGCGGCCGCCGATCCTCGCCTACCTCCGCCAGTTGCGGCGGCGCTGGAACTTCATCGTGGCGTTCGCGACCGCGCGCAACGTCGCGATGTACACCGAGGCCAGGCTCGGCCAGCTGTGGCAGGTGCTCACCCCGCTGCTGAACGCCGGGGTCTATTTCCTGATCTTCGGGGTGCTGCTGCACATCAGCCGGGGCATCCCGAACTATCCAGCGTTCCTGGTCACCGGGGTCTTCGTCTTCAACTTCACTCAGCGCGCGTTCATCTCGTCGTCCAGCGTCATCAGCAATAGCCTGCCGCTGATCAGGGCGCTGCAATTCCCCCGCGCCAGCCTCCCGCTTGCCTACGTGGTCATCGAGCTACAGCAGATGCTGCTGTCGATGGCCGTCCTCATCGCCATCGTGCTCGTCACCGGCGAGCCGGTGACCTGGTACTGGCTACTGGCCGTACCGGCCCTGCTGCTGCAGACGATCTTCAACATAGGCGTCGGCCTGACCGTCGCACGGGCCGGCGCCCAGGTCAACGACTTCAGCCAGCTTTTGCCGTTCCTGCTGCGGACCTGGATGTACATGTCCGGCGTGCTCTTCAGCATCCCCACCCTGCTCGGCCGGATTCCGCATCTAGCCGTCGCGCTGCTGCAGGTCAACCCGGCAGCGCTGTACATCACGCTGGTGCGTCTCTCGCTGCTCCAGACACAGCGCCAGAGCCAGCCTGGCGCGCTGCCGTACAACGCCGAGAAATGCGCCGTGTGGCGGCATGCCCACGAGCCGCTGAATTGGAGCGCCTACTGCCACCCGGTCACCGACCCGGGCCACTACTGGTATTACGCAATAGGCTGGGCCGTGCTCGCCGTGCTCGTCGGGTTCTTCTACTTCTGGCGGGCGGAGGCGAAGTATGGCCGCGGCTGAACCGATGGTGGTGGTTGACGACCTGCACATCGTCTACCGGGTCTATGGCGCGGGCGGTGACCGCGGGACCGCGGCGACAGCGCTGCTGCGGATCATGGGCCGCAAGACCAGAGCGTCGATCCGCGAGGTGCATGCCATCAGGGGCATCTCGTTCGTGGCCAACCGCGGCGACGCGGTGGGGGTCATCGGGCGGAACGGATCGGGGAAGTCAACCCTGCTGCGTGCGATCGCCGGCCTGCTCCCGGCGGAACAGGGCGCGGTCTACACCACCGGCGAGGCGTCGCTGCTCGGCGTGAACGCCGCCCTGCTCGACGACCTCACCGGTGAGCGCAACGTGATCCTCGGCTGCCTGGCGATGGGCATGACGAAGCAGGAGGCCAGGGAGAAGTACCAGAGCATCGTGGATTTCTCCGGTGTGGGCGAGTTCATCGACCTGCCGATGCGTACGTATTCATCGGGGATGGGCTCCCGGCTGCGGTTCGCGATCGCGGCGTCCAAGAGCCACGACGTGCTGCTCATCGATGAGGCGCTGGCGACCGGCGATGCCGAGTTCCGGGTCAAGAGCCATGCCAGGATCGAGGAACTGCGCAAGGATGCCGGCACCGTCTTCCTCGTCGCGCACAACCTGGAAGAAGTGGAGCTGACCTGCAACCGGGTGATCTGGCTGGAGCGAGGCAAGCTGGTGATGCAGGGGGAGGACGTGCCCGGGATCATCGATCGCTACATCGAGGCCTCCGGCGGCACCCCAGTCGTGCGCGACCCGGTGACCAGGGAGCGCGTCGGCAACCCCCGGATGGCAGCCAAGACCTGACCGCCCATCCCGGCCATGATCACGGAGCTTTCGGCATGCCCAGGGTCGGCAACCCTCCGCGATCAAGGAAACGTATTCAATACGGAGGCCGGTACCGGGGCGAGTGAGGCGGACAGGGATACAGAGACGGAAGTGACTGCCTCGCTTCGCCCCTGCCCGCCCGCCGCCTCACCCTGCCCTCGCCCACCCGCCCCGCCCCGGGCCACTCCGCTCGGCTCTGGACCATGATCACGGAAGATTCGCGCGTCCTGACGCACCGGATCCTCCATGATCAAGGAAGCTGGCCAGGGGCGCCGCCGGGGCTTCAGCGCCGCCGGGGGCTTCAGCGCCGCCGGGAGCAACAGCGCCGCCGGGGGCTTCAGCGCCGCCGGGGGCAACAGCGCCGGCACAGCGGAGCTGGACCCGCATCCGGGTACCGCCGCCCGGAGCGGCGGTCGCGGCGACCTCGCCATCCTGGGCCCGGGCTAGCTGGCGCACGATGTACAGGCCGAGCCCGATCCCGCCGAACCTGCGGCGGTCCCCGGTCTCGCCCTGGACGAACCGCTCGAACACCCGCTCACGGTCGGCCGCCGGGATGCCGATGCCCTCGTCCTCGACCGTCACCTCGATCCGGTCCCCGGACGGCCGGGCCCGCACGGTGACGTTGCCGCCCTCCGGCGAGTACTTGAACGCATTCTCCAGCAACTGGCCGACGATGATGTCGGTCGCCATCGGGTCGCCGTATGCCGCCGGGAGCTGCGGCGGTATGTCGGCCGTGAGGGTATGCCGGTCGGACAGCGGGCGGAATGCCACCGCCGCCCCGCGCAGCAGCCCGGCCAGGTCGAACGGCCCGTTGCTGACGGTCAGCTGGTCGGCGCCGGCCCGCGAGCCGAGCAGTAGCTGCTCGACCAGCCGGCCAAGCGAGCCCGCCCGCTCGGCGATCGTCTGCACCGCGCTGCGCCGGTCGGCGTCGGGCAGCTTGTCCCAGCGGCTCGCCAGCGTGCTCGCGAATCCCTGCACCACGGTGATCGGCGTCCGCAGCTCATGGCTGGTCGTGGCCAGGAACAGGTCCTTGGCCTCCTCAAGCTCCTTGGCGGCAGTGACGTCGCGGAAGTCGACCACCTTCTCGTCACGGCCGTTCAGCCCGGTGCAAAGGACATCGATCCAGCTGCCGTTCTGCAGCCGGTGAGTCAGCTTCGCGCCGGGCTCGGGCAGCGGGAACGGCAGCGGCTGGCCGGCCGCATCCTCGGCGGAGACGCCGGTCAGCCGGTGCGCGGCCGGGTTCCACTGGCGGACGAGCCCGTCACCGTCAAGCACCGCGATGCCGTCCGCGCTTGCGTCGATCACCGCGCGCTCGTGCGCGCGCTGCTCGACCACCTCCTCGAAGGCCGTCACGTTGGACAGCGCCACGCTGGCGTGCCCGGCGAGCAGCTCGAGCAGCTCAAGCTCGACGTGGCCCACCTTGCGCCTGCTGTACAGCGCGTACAGCGCACCGTAGGGGCGCCCGGCCACGTGCGACAGGCTGAGCGTGATCGTGTGCAGCCCGGGCAGCGCGGACCAGATCAGGTCGTCGAAGCCGCCTGAGTCGCCGGTCGCCATCATCACCGTCTTGCCAGACCGCATCAGCTCGCCGACCATGCTCGTGCCCAGGTCAGCGGTCCGGCCGCGCAGCCTGCCGGGCAGCCCGTCCATGCTCACGAGCCGGAGTTTGTCGCCGTCGATGAGCACGAAGCCGCCGGCGTCGGCGCGGGTCAGCTCGCGCAGGCTGGCCGCGATCCGGTCCAGCACCGCTTCCAGGTCGAGATGCGCGTTCATGTCCGCGACCACGTCCCCGAGCCTGCGCACCACCCGAGCCCGTTCCGCCATGTAGTGCCGGACCGCCTCGTCCTGGCTGACCTGGTGGCAGATGTTCACCCAGCCGGCCGCCGCGCCGCCGCTGATCAGCGCGCTGGCGTCAATCCGCAGGTCAAGCACGCCGCCGTCCTTGCGGATCCGGCGGGTGGCGAACGAGATCTGGCCGCCGCCGCTGACCCGCTCAAGTACCGCGTTGTGCTCCGCTCTCAGCTCTTCCGGGATGATCTGCGGCGGCTTGCCGACGGCCTCGCCGGCGGTCCAGCCGAAGAGCCGTTCGGCCGCCGGATTCCACAGCAGCACCGTGCGGTCGGGGGCGAATGCCATGATCGCGTCGGCCGCGGAATCGATAACCGCGCGCGCGGTCGTATCCAGCCGGTCCCGGCTGCCGGTTACCGCGAATCTCAGCCCCACGACCTCATGATCGCACCGCGCGGCAGCCCCTGGTCAGCGAAGCCGATATGCCACCTGAACAGACCAGCCCGGCAGACCAGCTCACCAGACCTGGCTCAGCACCCGGAGCACGTTGCCGCCGACGACGGCCTGGATGTCGGCATCCGAGTAGCCATGCTTAACCAGCCAGCCGATGATGTTACCGAAGTTCTCCGTCGGGTTCTCCAGCCCGGCCACGTACGGCACCTTGTCGAAGGCGGGACCGGCCATCGTATGCACCCCGAGTTGGGCCGCGAACTCCGCGTGGAAGCCGACGTGGTCGCCGTACAGTGTGTCCGGCCCGAACGCGACGTGCTCGATGCCGAGGAGATCGGCGCAGTACGTGAAGTGATCCATGACGGACTCGATCGAGTGCAGCGGATGAGCCGCCGACAAGGTCGTGTGCGGGGCGGCCTCGATGCCGATGACCCCGCCGCGGCGCGCGCAGGCAACCAGCACCTCGTCCGGCTTCATCCGCGGCGTCGGCCAGACCGCGCGCGCCCCCGCGTGCGTGATGAACACCGGCTTGCTCGACACCTCGAAGGTATCCAGGCAGGTCAGGTCGCTGGAATGGGATACGTCGATCGCGAGGCCCAGCTTGTTCATCCGCTCGACCGCCCGGCGGCCGAACACGGTCAGGCCGCCGTCGGCTGGCTCCTTCAGCCCGGTGCCGAGCGTGTTGGACTCCGAGTAGGCGATGCCGATCTGCCGCACGCCGAGGCCGTAGAGGATATCCAGCCGGTCGATCTCGTTCTCGATCGGCGTCGCTGCCTCCATGCCGAGCACGATGGCCAGGTAGCCGCTGGCATGCGCTGCCGTGATCTCCGCCACCGTGCGGGCCACCCGCACATAGTCCTGGTGCGCGATGTCGCACAGCCGCATCCCGAGGTCGTAGATCGTATCGTCCCATTTCCAGGCCGACTTGCTTGTCACGCAGCCGGTGCCGTCCATCATGTTGTCGAACACGGCGGTCAGGCCCGAGCGGGACAGCCCTTCGTACCCGGTGTGCTGGCGCCCCGTCCTGATGTAGTCACGCACCTGCGTGATGTCGCGGGGGAACAGCACCGGGTGGTCGTGCAGGCTGATCACCACGCTGTCGCGCAGCAGCCGGGCGGCCCGGTCGGCCGCGGGCCCGCTGAGGCCGGGCTCGTAGCCGGGCAGCCGGCCAGCCTCGTCGGCCAGGTCGAAGACCGGGTAGTCGTCGGCCGGGGTCAGGTAGGAGTAGGACTTGTAGCCGCGGTAGGGCGAGTCCGGCATTGGCGATCCTCGCAATCCCGGCAGTCGGCCGGCTGTCGCGGTCAGGGAAACAGGACGCCGGGGTTCAGCAGGCCAGCCGGGTCGAGTGCGACCTTAATGGCACGCATCGCGGCGATCTCGGCCGGCTGCCTGGTTAGCCCGAGCCAGCGGGCTTTCGCCCGGCCGATCCCGTGCTCAGCGGATACCGACCCGCCGTGCGCCGCGGCCAGCCGGGACACGGCCTCGTCGACGGCATTGTCCTCCGGATCCGGGCCGAGCACGTTCACGTGCAGGTTCCCCACGCCGATATGGCCGAACGCGATCACTGGCCAGTCACGGCCGCCGGCCGCCGCGCGCACCACCCGGTCAAGCTCCGCCCGGAACTCAGGCAACCGAGCCATCGGCACGGCCACGTCCATCTTGTGCGGGATCCCGGTCGCGCCGATCGCCTCCGTCATCCGCTCCCGGTACGCCCAGAGCGCTGCCCGGCCACGGCCGTCCAGCGCGACCGCCGCGTCCGGCGGCAGCCCGGCGCCGGACAGCCGGTCGGCCGCCGGGGCCGTGCCCGCTAGCTCGGCGAGCAGGTAGGCGGCGTGCGCGCGGCCGAGCGGCAGCGCCATTCCGGTCGCCTCCCTGACCAGGTCGAGGCCCGCCGCCTCGAAGTACTCGGCGGCCCGGATGCCGGGCGCCGCCGCCCGCAGCCCCGCGTACAGCGCAGCTGCCTCGGCGATCTCTGCTACCCCGGCCAGTACGACCGCGGCGACCGGCTCGGCAGGCCACAGCCGCAGCCGCGCCGCGGTGATCACCGCAAGCGTGCCCTCGCTGCCCGCCAGCAGCTGAGCCAGGTCATAGCCCGCGCTTTCGGCCGGCAAACCGGACAATCGATTTATTACGGAGCCGTCCGCCAGCACTGCCGCCACGCCGAGCAGCTGTGCCCTGGTGGGGCCGTACCGGATCCCGTGGATTCCGCCGGCGTTGGTCGCGACCGTGCCGCCGACCGTGGCGGACTCCCTGGACGCCAGGTCCACCCCGTACTCGAAGCCGACCGACGCGGCGTGCGCGCGCAGCGTGCTGATCGTCACGCCGGCCCCGGCGGTCACCTGCCCGGCAAGCGCGTCGACCGGACCGAGCTTGGTCAGCCGGGTGGCGGACAGCAGCACCACGCCACCGTCCATGACACCCAGGCCGGGCTGGCCTGCCGGGCCGTTCGGCGGCGGCACCGAGCCGCCGACCAGCCCGGTGTTGCCGCCCTGCGGCACGACCGCGGCGGAGTGCCTGGCGCAGCACCGCATTACCTCGGCGACCTCGGCCGCCGACCCCGGCCGCACCACGCAGCTGGCCGTTCCGCGGTAGCGGCGCGTCCAGTCGGTGGCATAGCCGGCCAGCAGCCCGGGATCGGTCAGCAGGTGCCGCTCGCCGACTGCGGCGGCAAGATCCCGCAGCAGGCTGCTCATGATCCAAGCCTAATGAGGGCTAGCGAGTGGTGTTCCGGCAGACTCGCGGTGTGGCAGCTGCCGCCAGTGAGCACTTGCCCAGCCGGCTGGGCGGCCGGCTGGGCGGCCGGAACCAGCCGGGCGCGGCATACGTCCAAGGGGCCATGATGATGAACATGCTTCGGGCCGGGACCGGCGCACGGTCCATCCTGATCGCCGCCGTCTGCGCGGCTGCTCTCAGCGCGTGCGGCAGCGTGCACGCCAATAGCGGGACGGCGGTAAGCGCCCACCCGGCAAAGGTCTCCCTCGTCATCCAGGTTGCGGGCAAGCCCGGTGCAAAGCCGCATCGCTGGACGCTGCGCTGCGATCCGGTCGGCGGCACGCACCCGAACCCGGCCGCGGCCTGTCACACCCTGCTGCACGCGAAGCGCCCGTTCGCGCCGCTCCCCGACCACGTGATGTGCCCGATGATCGTGGCCGGCAGCAAGACCGCGACCATCTCTGGCACCTGGTTCGGCAAGCACGTGGACAGCCACTTCAACCAGCGCGGGTGCGGTAACCTGCGCTGGAACAAGATCGGGCAGGTCTTCAACTAGCGGGCTTCCCCGGCCGGATTCAATCTTCCCGTGGGCGTGCACATTGCTAGTGCTATATGCCTGGGTGGCTAGTGCGATATGCCCAGGTGGCTAGCAATGTGCACATCCGTCGGGCTGCAGTGCTGGGCGGCGGAGGCTGGGCTGCCGCTGGAGGCTGGGCTGCCGCTACTTGAGCAGCCGGGACATCCGGCGGTCAGCCAGCGGCTTTCCGCCGGTCTGGCAGGTCGGGCAGTACTGCAGCGCCGAGTCGGCGAACGAGACCTCCCGTACGGTGTCACCGCACACCGGGCATGGCTGGCCAGCCCGGCCGTGCACCCGCAGCCCGGCCTTCTTCTCCGCCTTCAGGTCCCCGGCCGCGAGCCCGGCCGACCTCGCGATGGCCTCCCGCAGGGTGCCGACGATCACCGCGTGCAACTCGGTGACTTCCTCCCCGGACAGGCTGGCGGCCAGCCGGAACGGCGACATCTTCGCGGCATGCAGCACTTCGTCTGAGTACGCATTGCCGATGCCGGCGATGATCTTCTGATCCCGCAGGACGCCCTTGATCTGGGTCCGGCGCCCGGCGAGGATCCCGGCGAGGGTGCTGGCCGTGAAGGCCGGGTCGAGCGGATCCGGCCCTAGCGCCGCGATGCCTGGCACGGCGGCAGGGTCGGCGACCAGGTAGACCGCCAGGCGCTTGCGGGTCCCGGCCTCGGTGAGATCGAATCCGGCCCCGTCGGCGAACCTGACCCGCAGCGCCAGCGGTCCCCTGCCTGGCCTGGGCGGCTCGGGCGGCAGCTTCTCCCGCCACCGCAGCCAGCCCGCCCTGGCCAGGTGGGTGATCAGATGCAGGGCCGGGCCGTCGCCGGCATCGCTCTCCGTCACCAGGTCGAGGAACTTCCCGTAACGGCCGGTAGCGGTGATCGTCCGGCCGGTCAGCGCGGTCAGCGCCGGGTCGTAGGTCTTCAGCACCGCGAACTCCGCGACATCGGCACGCTCGATGACGCGGCCCGCGGCGCGCTCCCGCAGGTCGGCCGCGAGTGCCTCTACCTCTGGAAGTTCCGGCACGCATCCAATTCTGCCCTGTGCCGGCGGCTGAGTTGGCCAGCCGGGCGGCAGGCCAGGCCTGCGGCAGGCATCCGGCCGCCGGGCTTGCCAGGGCTGGCAAGCCGGCCTGCTGGGGCTGGCACGCCGGCCTGCTGGGGCTGGCACGCCGGCCTGCTGGGCTGGCGAACCGGCCAGCCGCAGGTAGAATGCGCCGACTGTGATCGGAGTGCCAGTGACAGGGAACCTGCGGGGCGCTTAGGCTGCGGGCCAGCGCACGATGCGGGCGAGAAGGGGGATGGCCAGGCCACAAGGTGTGGGCGAGGAGGGATTTGAACCCTCACGTCCTTTCGGACACACGGACCTGAACCGTGCGCGTCTGCCGTTCCGCCACCCGCCCTGGGCGAGGCAGTCAGGTTAGCACGTCCTCAAACTGCCCCACGCCGCCGATACGATCGGATGGAAGCACGAAAGGAGGTGCCCCGGTGGGAGTTCTGCAACGCTTCGAGCACAGGCTCGAGGGGATGGTCGAGGGTGCCTTCGCGCGGGCGTTCAAATCCGAGCTGCAGCCCGTGGAGGTTGCCAGCGCGGTGCAGCGCGAGATGGATGACCGCGCAGCGATCGTCGCGCAGGGCCGCACGCTGGTACCGAACGATTTCGTCGTGGAGCTTGCGGACACCGATCACGAGCGCCTCGAGGTCTATGCCGACAGCCTCGGCATCGAGCTCGCGACGCTGGCCCGCGAGCATGCCAGGGAGCAGGGCTATTCCTTCGTCGGGCCGGTGCGGATGCGGTTCGAGGGAGTGCCCGATCTGACGACGGGTACCTTCAGGATCCGCTCCGGGGTGATCAGGGGCACGACGGTCGAGGACGGCGAGATCCGCCGGCCCGCCAGTGATCTTCCGCACCCGCCTGGCAGCTTTGCCGGCGCGCCGAGGCTGCTGGTGTCCGGCCCGGAGCCTGGATCGGACGGGAACCTGCAGCGCACCTACGAGCTCAGTGCTCCGCTCACCATCCTCGGCCGCGGCACGGATTGTGACCTGCGGCTAGTCGATCCCGGGGTGTCGCGGCACCACGCCGAGCTGCGGGTCGAAGACGGCGAGGTAGTCCTGGTCGACCTGGGCTCGACGAACGGCACTTTCGTCAACGGCCAGCCGGTGCGGCGCGTGTCCCTGACCGACGGCACCCGTGTCACGCTAGGCCGGACCACTCTCGTGTTCCGCCGGGATCGCATTTACTGACATAGCCGCAAATCCATGAACCATCCGGCGCCGGGGCGCCTGGAGCAAGCAGGCGCCTAGACAAGAAGGCGCCTAGACAAGAAGAGGCAGCATCGGCCACCGAGGACATATGACCAGATGAATGCGCTTACCCTCACCCTGATCAGGCTGGCGTTCCTCGCCGTCCTCTGGCTCTTCGTCATTGCCGCCGTGGGTGTGGTGCGCACAGATCTGTTCGGGCCGGCTACGACCGGGCGGCGGCAGGGACGCAAGCGGCAGCAGCCGCGGAGCCGGCCAGCCCAGCCCGCGAAGCCGGCCAGGCCTGCCCGGTCCGGCCGCGGGGCACCGCAGCTGCTGCTGGTTACTGCCGGGGACCTGGCCGGCACGAGCATGGGCCTCGCAGATCAGCAAATCACTATCGGTCGGGCGAATGACGCCACGCTGGTGCTGACGGATGACTACGCTTCGAGCCGACATGCCCGGCTATTCCCGCAGGATGGTCAGTGGATTGTCGAGGATCTTGGCTCCACCAACGGCACCTATCTTGACCGTCAGAAGGTGACCCAGCCGACCCCGGTGCCGGTCGGCGTGCCGATCCGCATCGGCAAAACCGTTCTGGAACTGCGCAGATGACACTTGCACTCCGCTACGCGGTCCGCTCAGACGTCGGGCTCCTCCGGGAAGGAAACGAGGACTCGGCGTACGCAGGCCCGCGGCTGCTCGCCATTGCCGATGGCATGGGCGGGCATGCCGCCGGCGAAGTGGCCAGTGCCGTGGCCATCTCCGCGCTCGCCGGGCTTGACCGTGCGGTACCGGTCGGCGACCTGCTGGCTCCGCTCGCCGCCGCGGTAGCCGCGGCCAACACCACGCTGCACGACATGAGCGTGGCCGACCCTGCTGTCGAGGGCATGGGCACCACGCTCACCGCCATGCTCTGGCGGGACTCGCACGTAGCGCTCTGCCACATCGGCGACTCACGCGCCTATCTGCTGCGCGACGGCGACTTCTACCAGATCACCCGCGACCACACGCTCGTCCAGTCACTGGTAGACGACGGCAGGCTGACCCCGGAGGCGGCCGCCACTCATCCGCAGCGCTCGCTGCTGCTCCGGGCACTCGACGGCCGGACCGAGGCAGAGCCTGACCTGTCGGTCCGCGAGGTCAGGGTGGGTGACAGGTACATGCTCTGCTCCGACGGGCTGTCCGACGTCGTCACCGAGCAGACCCTGCACAAGACCCTTGTCACCATCACCAACCCGGACGACGCGGTGCTCCAGCTCATCGAGCTCGCCATCCGCAGCGGCGGCCCGGACAACATCACCTGCATCGTCGCGGACGTCGTGGACGCCGCCACCGAGCCAGCCGCGCTCAGCCAGGTATCGGTCATCGCCGGCGCGGCATCGAACAGCGACGGCCGCCCGCCGATGCGCACCGACACTCCGGCCGGACGCGCGCACCAGCTCACCCAGATCTCGCCGCGGCCAGGAACCACGACGGCGGAGCTCGCCGAGGAGCCCGGAACCGCGGCGGCGGCTGCGGCGGACGAAGTTGATGCGGACGAAGAGGACGAAGACGACGGCAGGTGGGCGCGGCCGCGCTGGCCCGTCGTCACGTCCATCCTCGTCGTCCTGCTGCTGCTCATCGCGGGCGGCGGGTACGCGGCCTGGCGCTACACCCAGAGCCAGTATTATGTCGGCGCGTCCGGCGGCCAGGTTGCCATCTTCCGCGGCGTCAACGAGCAGGTCTTCGGGATGAGCCTGTCCAGCGTCTACACCAGGACCGATATCCCGATGTCGGGCGTGCCAGCCAGCGATGTCCGGCAGATCCAGGCCTCGATTACGGCCACCGGGCTGGCCGATGCCCGCCGCATCGTGCTCAACATCCGGCATGGTTACCTGTGCCAGCAGGCCTTCGCGGCGGTGCAGCGATGGGAGGCGGGCAAGCCGAAGCCGCGGAAGGTGAGGAAGAAAGTGCACGGCAAGACGGTGGTGCGCACGATCGTCCCGCCCTATCGCCCGAAGCCGGCCGTGCCAGGCTACTGCCCGGCGCAGCAGGGGGCGGCCGGGTGACCGCCGTCACAGCCCACTCCGGCGCCGGGGCACAGGCCGTGCCCGAGCCGCCGGCTCCGATGCCCCGCGGCAGGCGCAGCACCGAGCTGCTCATGCTCATCTTCGCGATGGGCGTCGTGCTGGCTGCCTACGCCAGCGCCGGCCTCGGCCTGAACGGCAAGCTGCCCGCCGGGCTTATCGAGTACGGCGCCGCGTTCAGCGTGCTCGTGTTCGCCGCCCACATCGCCGTGCGGCGGCTCGCCCCGTGGGCTGACCCGCTGATGCTGCCGCTCGCCGCGCTGCTGAACGGCCTGGGCATCGTGATGATCTACCGTCTGCAGGAATCCGGCCGCGGCGGCAACCCCGGCATCAAGATCAGCACCATCAGCGCATCGACGACCGCCTACCAGCTGATGTGGAGCGCGATCGGCATCGCCGCGTTCATCGCGGTCCTGGTAATCATCAGGGAGCCGCGGATCCTGCAGCGGTACACGTACACCATGGGGGCACTCGGCCTCCTGCTGCTGGCCATCCCGGCGCTGCTGCCCGCGAGCCTCAGCCAGGTGAACGGCGCCAAGGTGTGGATCAAGATCGGCGGATTCTCGATCCAGCCGGGCGAATTCGCCAAGCTGGCGCTGGCCGTCTTCTTCGCCGGCTACCTCGTGGCCAAGCGGGACGTGCTCGCGCTGGCCGGCCGCCGCCTGCTCGGGATCGACCTGCCGCGCGGGCGCGACCTCGGCCCGGTGCTGATCGCCTGGGGCGCCAGCCTGCTCATCCTGATCTTCGAGACTGACATCGGCACGTCTGCGCTGTTCTTCGGCCTCTTCGTGGCCATGATCTACGTCGCCACGCAGCGCACCTCCTGGCTGCTGATCGGTATCGGCCTGTTCGCGGCCGGCGCATACGCGGCCAGCAAGCTGTCCCCGCACGTCGCCGAGCGATTCACGATCTGGCTGCACCCGTTCGCCGGCAACAACCCGACGCATGCGTCGTTCCAGCTCGTCCAGGGACTGGAAGGGATGGGCTTCGGCGGCATCCTGGGCAGCGGCCTCGGCCACGGCCAGCCATTCTTCACGCCGTTGGCGCAAAGTGACTTCATCATCACCGCGTTCGGCGAGGAACTCGGCCTGACCGGGCTGATGGCGATCCTGCTGATCTTCGGCCTGATCGTGCAGCGTGGCCTGCGGGCCGCGATCCTGGTCCGGGATCCCTTTGCCAAGCTGCTGGCCGGGGGCCTTGCGTTCGTGCTGGCCCTGCAGGTCTTCGTGATCGTCGGCGGGGTGACGGGCCTGATCCCGCTGACCGGCGTCACCACGCCGTTCATGTCGCAGGGCGGCTCATCGCTGGTAGCGAACTGGGCGATGATCGGGCTGCTGATGCGGATCAGCGACACCGCGCGGCGGCCAGCGCCGCAGCCGATCCAGGACGAGGGCATGACCCAGATCGTGCGGGCCGGCTGATGGCGGCGGCCAGCCAAGGTCACGACCAGGGCGGCGCCCGGTGAACCGCGCCCTGCTCCGGCTCTCCCTGGCCTGCCTCGGGATGTTCGCGCTGCTGCTGATCAACGTGAACTACGTGCAGGCGTTCGAGTCAACCAGCCTCGCCACCCGGCCGGGCAACGTCCGCGTCTTCGACCAGCAGTTCCATTACAAGCGCGGGTCGATCGTGGCGGCAGGCGGGACCACGACGGCAAGCGGGACCACGATCGCCTTCTCCCGGCTGACCAAGGGCGGAAACACCTACCAGCGGTATTACCCGGCCGGGCCGCTGTACGCGCCGGTCACCGGCTATGACTCGATTTTCGGCGCGACCGGTATCGAGGGCGCGGAGAACAAGGAACTGGCCGGCACCGACCCGCGGCTGGCCGTGCACAACCTGATCGACCTGGTTACGGGGAAACCCCGGCTCGGCGCCACCGTTTACCTCACTATCGATGCCAAAGCCCAGCAGGCCGCCTATGCCGGACTGAAATCCCTGGGCAGGCCGAGCGGGCTCGTCGCGATCGACCCGGACACCGGCGCGATCCTGGCCATGGCCTCCTACCCGACCTACAACCCCAACCGGTACGCCACGCTCAGCGGCACCCGGCTGGACAAGATCGACAAGCAGTACCGGCACGATCCCCGCCAGCCGCTGCTCAACCGGGCCATCAACGAGACATTCCCGCCTGGCTCCTCGTTCAAGGTAGTGACCAGTTCGGCGTGGCTGTCCGGAAAGGCGGGCCGCAGCCCGCAGTCGGCGGTTTTCGCCCCCCCGGCGCTGAAGCTACCGAACGGCAACTTGCTGCATAACGACGCCAACGAGTCGTGCGGAAACGGCAATCCGCCGCTGATCCAGGCCTTCTACATCTCCTGCAACAGCGCGTTCGGCAATCTCGGCATCAAGGTAGGCGCTTCGGCGCTGCAGCATCAGGCCAACTTGTTCGGCTTTAACAACCCGAAGCTGGCGATCCCGCTGCCCGTCTCGGCAAGCACGTACCCGCGGGAGCCGGATCCCTCCCTCCGGGCACTTTCCGCGATTGGCCAGCTCGACGACCAGGTGACGCCGATGCAGGAGGCCATGCTCGCGGCGGCCATCGCCAATGGCGGCACGCTGATGACCCCGTACCTGGTGCAGTCGGTGCAGGCGCCAGACCTCACCACCATCCAGCGTGCCAGGCAGTCGGTCCTGTCCCATCCGGTCAGCCCGCAGGTGGCAGCGGAGCTGCAGACGATGATGATCCAGGTGGTAGCGAACCCGGCCGGTACCGCGCACAACATCTTCATGTCCAACCTCCAGATAGCGGGCAAGACCGGCACGGCGCAGAACAGCTCGACGCTGGATGACTCGGTGTTCACCTGCTTTACGCCGGTGGGCGTCAGCAACCGGCGGATAGCCATCGGCGTCATAGTCAAAGGCGGTGGCTTCGGCGCTGCCGCGGCTGCCCCGATAGCCCAGCAGGTCATCAAGGCTTACCTGGGGGTCCGGTGAACGGGAACCAGCCCGCCGCATCCACTGGGGCGGGCAGATCCAGGACCGGGCGGCCGGCAGTGCGGCGTGCCCGGCAGCGAACGACGACGCAGGACGGTAACTTCAAGTGCGAGACATGACCCAGCCCCGGCTGCTCGGCGGCCGCTACGAGCTCGACGGGATCGTCGGGCGCGGCGGCATGGCCGAGGTCTTCCGGGCAAGAGACATCCGTCTGGATCGCATCGTCGCGGTAAAGACGCTCCGCGATGACCTGGCCAGGGACCAGACCTTCCAGGCCAGGTTCCGCCGCGAGGCGCAGTCCGCCGCGTCACTGAACCACCCGTCGATCGTCGCTGTCTATGACACCGGCGAGGACATGGTCGGCCCGACCGCGGTCCCCTACATCGTGATGGAGTACGTCGACGGCCGTACCCTGCGCGACCTGCTCAGGGAAGACCGCCGGCTACTGCCGGAACGGGCCATGGAGATTACCGACGGCGTCCTGCACGCTCTTGACTACAGTCACCGCAACGGCATCGTGCACAGGGACATCAAGCCCGGCAACGTGATGCTGACCCGGGCTGGCGACGTCAAGGTGATGGACTTCGGCATCGCCCGGGCGGTGAGCGACTCGCAGGCCACGATGACGCAGACCGCGCAGGTGATCGGCACCGCGCAGTACCTGTCGCCGGAACAGGCCAGGGGCGAGCGGGTGGATGCCCGCAGCGACCTGTACTCCACCGGGTGCCTGGTCTATGAACTGCTCACCGGCAGGCCGCCTTTCACCGGCGACTCGCCGGTTGCGATCGCGTACCAGCACGTCAGGGAGAACCCCATCCCGCCATCCCGGGTCGACCCGGAGATCCCGGGCTGGGCAGATGCGATCGTGCTAAAGGCAATGGCCAAGGATCCGGCCGACCGGTATCAGTCTGCCGGGGAGATGCGCCAGGACATCCATCGTGCGCTGTCCGGCATGCCGGTGGCCGCGCCGACCCGCACCGAGCTGTACCAGGGCACCCGGCGGATGGGCCAGAGCACCATGCAGGCGGGCCCGACCAGCGCTATCCCTGCCTACCGCTACGGGCCAGAAGACCAGCCGCCGCCGGGCAAGCGCCGTCGGGTGTGGCTCTGGATCGCGGCGGGCCTGGCCGCGCTGCTCGTTCTCGGACTGGGCGGCTATGCGCTGCATTACGCGGCCGGCGGCGGCGGGAAGATCTCGGTGCCGAGTGTCGTCGGCCTTGGCCGGAAGGCAGCCGAGAGACAGATCACCAAGGCGAAGCTGCAGCCGGTGGTCGTGTTGCGGGCGGACAACACGACGCCCCGCGGCAAGGTGATCAGTACCAGTCCGTCGTTCGGCACTCTGGTGGCTGCCAACAGCAAGGTCAAGCTCTTCGTCTCGTCCGGGCCGGCCAAGAAGCCCGTGCCGGACGTCGTCGGGGAACAGGAACTGACCGCCGAGAACGACCTGCAGAACGCGGGCTTCAAGATCGGGACGCCGAAGACCGATCCGACATCGTCCAAGCCGCAGGGCACGGTGATCAGCCAGAGCCCGGCGGGCGGCTCGTTCGCGCGAGTCGGAACCACCGTCTCGATCGTGGTCTCCGGCGGCGGTGTCAAGGTGCCGGACGTGGTGGGTGACTCGGCCCAGGTGGCGGTGCAGAAGCTGACTGCCGCCAACCTCAGCTACAAGATCAGCCTTGTCCCGGCAGACCCGGGGACCACGCCAGGTACCGTTGTCGGCGAGAGTCCTTCGGCCGGCAATGTCGTAGCGCCTGCGACGCAGATCACGCTCTCGGTGGCGCAGCAGCAGACCAGCACGCCGACCCCGTCCCCGACGCTGACTACGCCGACGCCGACGGTGACGCCGTCAGCTACTAAGAACCATTAGGCAGGACCGCAGGCGCAGACCGCAGGCGCAGGACCGCAGGCGCCAGTCCGGCAGCCGGAACGGCAAGGAGGGCTTGCACCGCTCGGGGGCGACGGCGCAAGCCCTCACCTTGCTGTCGGTCGTCCGGCAGCTGGCGTTACGCTTTGTCGTTAAGTACGTACCGTGCGCAAAACCCCGCCGTTGGCTTGCCGTGCTTGCCGCTATCACTCGCGGGAGCAACTACGCTTACGGCCAGAGGCTCGCGCGGCTGCATCCCGCTGTCGCGGTAGCGCGCGCCCGGGTGGCGAGACCGACCAGGAGACGACCGTGCCCAAGTCCCGAGCCAGAAGTAAGGCGGTCTACACGCCGCCGCCAAGGTCAGCGAAGGCCCAGGTCAGTCCCCGCTGGCTGGTACCGGCGATGCTCGGCAGCCTGCTGCTCGGGCTCGCCTGGATCTCGCTGTTCTATGTCACAAACGGCAATAATCCCGCGCAGAGCGCGATCGGGAGCTGGAACCTGGTGATCGGGTTCGCGTTCATCATCTCGGGCGTCGCGCTCGCCACGAAATGGCGCTGAGCGGCACACCCGCCGCCCCGGCATGATGGCGCTGAGCGGCACACCCGGTGCCCCGGCATGATGGCGCAGATCAGCCGAACGCGGTGCCCGCAAGCTGGTGATTCCTGGTCAGCACGGCGACGGCAAGCACGACGATGATCGCCACGGTTGCCCCGGCCTGCACCAGCGCGCGCGCCTGCGGTGTCCTGCGCGGGGCGTAGGCGTAAATCGCGGTAAGGCCTGCCCCGGCGATGAGGCCGCCAATATGGGCCTGCCAGGCGATGCCGTGCACAGCGAAGCTGATCACCAGGTTGAGCACGATCAGCATGACGATCTGCGAGCTGTCCAGCCGCAGCTTCCTGGCCACGACGAACCACGCCCCGAACAGGCCGAAGATCGCTCCTGACGCGCCCAGGGCCGCAGCGCTGGGGGCGGCCACAACGTAGTACAGCACCGATCCAGCGAGCGCACTGATCAGGTAGACCGCGAGGAAGCGCACCCGGCCGAGGAAGTGTTCCAGCGGCGGGCCCACCACGATCAGCGCCCACATGTTGAAGATGATGTGCGCCGGGCCGAACCCGGACAGCCCGGGTTCGTGCAGGAACGCATTCGAGATGAGCCGGTACCACTGACCGTCGGCGACGCCGGTAGTCGGCCCGAACCGGCCGACCAGCACGCCGTCATTGACGACATTCGGGTAGATCCACTCGGCCAGGTAGCAGATGAGGTTGATACCGACGAGGGTCCAGGTGACGGCTGAGTTGGCGGCAACCCGGCCGCCGAACACAGTCCGGGGCCGCCGGATGCTCCTGTTGCCCTTGCGGACGCATTCGACGCACTGCTTGCCAACCGCCGCATCGCGAAGGCAGTCCGGGCAGGCCGGCCTGCCGCATCGTACGCAGGACACGTAGGTCTCCCGGCCCGGGTGCCGGAAGCAGGTCGGCGCCGCGGTGTCGTGCTGGGTGCCTTGGCCCGGGGGGACGGCCATGGCGCTATCCCGCGGATCCCGTATCGTCGCCGTGCTCGATCGTGACCGCCTCGAGGACGACATCCTGGACCGGCCGGTTGTTGCTTCCCGTCACCGTCTTGCTGATCTGATCGATGACCTCGCTGCCGCCGGTGACCTCGCCGAAGATAGTGTGCTTCCGGTTCAGCCACGGAGTCGGGACGGTGGTGATGAAAAACTGCGAGCCGTTCGTGCCGGGACCCGCGTTGGCCATGGCAAGCAAGTACGGCCGGTCGAAGGAGAGATCCGGGTGAAACTCGTCAGCGAACTGGTAACCGGGGCCGCCGGTTCCGGTGCCGAGCGGGTCTCCGCCCTGAATCATGAAATCGGGAATCACCCGGTGAAAGATCGTCCCGTCATAGAGCTTGCCGCCGGGCTGCCTGGTGCGCGGGTCGGTCCATGCGCGGGATCCCTCGGCGAGGCCGACGAAGTTTCGCACGGTCTTCGGCGCCTGATCGGGAAAGAGCCGGACGGTAACCGTTCCATGGTTCGTCCGCAGCGTTGCAGCGATCGTGTTCGTCATGAAAAGAATCCTCGCATGACTGGAGGAGTGCGGCGTCCACCACGCGACCTGGCGGAGCCCGGCGGGTTCACCCGCGCCAGGGACGCCGAGGCTAGTCCGGGCAGAAGGGTTGACTGCAGCTCTTCCAGGGAAGTGAGTCAGGCGGAAATAACTCTCGGGGAGGTTGACATGTCGCTATTCGGCAGGAAGAACGGCTTCGCCGCCGGCGTCAGGGCCGGTGCCCGCAGCCGGGCGCGGGAGAAAGCGTCCCAGGCCGTGCCGCTCGCGAAGAGGGCTGGCGATGCGGCCAGGCAAGGCGCGGGCGACGTCGCCGCGCGGACCAAGCCGCACGTGCATCGCGCCCGCAGGTGGGCCGCGCCCCGGGTCGAGCGGACCGGCAAGGCCGTGCAGGAAAAGGTCGCGCCGCAGGTGTCGGACATGCTGACCAGGGCCGCCCAGCGACTGGATCCGGAGCCGGAGGTGCGCAGGCGCTCGCGGCTGGCTCGCGGGCTCGCGCTGCTGATGGCGGCAGCAAGCGTCTCCGTCGTGGTCGCGCTGCTGCGCAGGCAGGCTTCGCTGCCGGGCGCCGGCAGCGCCCGCACGGCAGGCGCCGACCAGGCGCACGGCACCGGTGACCAGGCCGCCGCTGCGGCGGACGGCGCCGCCGCCAAGGTCGATGTCAACGGGCAGGTCAGCACCGGCTGACGGCAGGCTGACGACGGGGCGGGCCCGGCCAGGGTGGCCGGGCCCGGGAACGGCGTCGGGAGGATGCTGAGCGTCGTCGCAGCGGGCTGGGCTGCGGGTACCGCCTCCTGTCCGGCAGCAACAGCCCGCCCCAGAACGGCCTGCTGCGCCGCCATCCCGGCAGGCAAGCCGGGTCGGCCTGCGCGCCAGCCCATTCTCCAGGCGCATCCGGCACAATGCTCGTGTGCTCCTGCATGAGCTAGTGCGCACGTCAGCGGCCGTGGCCAGCGTGCAGGCGAGGCGCGCCAAGATTGCGGAGATCTCGGCGCTGCTCGCCGCTGTGCCGCCTGGCGAGGTACCCGTCGCGGTGGCGTTCCTCTCCGGAGAACTGCGCCAGCGTCAGATCGGGGTCGGCTACGCGGCGCTCGGCGGCCCATTCCAGCCGGCCGCCGCGCCCGCCAGCCCAGTACCGCCCGGATCAGCACCACCCGGATCAGCACCACCCGGATCAGCACCACCCGGATCAGCACCACCCGGATCAGCACCACCCGG
>Ga0070698_100001239_pt1 | contig 28442 bp, 26 predicted proteins | sample KBSK1502metaG_FD_65477 | JGI IMG/M metagenome (GOLD analysis project Ga0070698, IMG submission 65477) | Corn, switchgrass and miscanthus rhizosphere microbial communities from Kellogg Biological Station, Michigan, USA - KBS K1-50-2 metaG | ecosystem: Host-associated > Plants > Roots >...
CGCGTTTGCACCTGTCGCGGCAGGAACGCACGGTCGAAATCGCGATACCGCCCGACGCTGCCTACGATCTGGTCGATCTCGACCTCGCGGAGGCCACCGTCGCGCTGGGCTTGGGCATGAATGCCGCGGCGGACCTCGTCGAATGCGAGGAGGGCGTTGTCCGATCGGGTGAACCAGCTCACCACCCCGCGCATGAACGCCCTGCGCCGGGCGCGCCTGTAGTCGGCTCCCGTCACGTCCGACCGAATCACAGCTCGATGGTCCTCGCGCCATAGACGTTCACGACCGTCGTCGCGCCGACCTGCGTTTGCGTGACCGTGCGTGCGTCATAGATGTGCGTGTGGCCGTGAAGGTGATAGCGCGGACGGAACCAATTCAAAAAAGTGCGGAGCGCGGCGAAGCCGCGATGCGCCTGGTCCGGTTGGTCGTGGATCCCGCGCGGGGGCGCGTGCGTCACGAGGACATCGATGAATCTCCCGCGTCGAACGCGGTTCGTGATGAGCCTCGGGACCATGCGGATGATCGCGAGCCACATGTCGAGCTCGGTGGACTGGTATGGACCGTTGTTGTAGCGCGGTGAGCCCTCGAGACCGCCGATGAGCACGCCTTCCAGGTTTACGACCCGGCCGTGCAGGTCGATGCCGTCCCACCAGACGCTGACCTCGTGGTCGTCAAGATTCTCGGGGGGTACGTCGTGATTCCCGTGGACCGCCCGGAGCGGCGCGGCGACCGCTGTCGCGACGAAGTCGAGATAGTCGTACGACAGGTCGCCGCAGCCGATGACGAGATCGATGGTCCCGGCGCGTTCGGGCAACGAAGCCGTGACCGCCTCGTCCTCGACATCGCTGACCGCGAGGATGCGCATGCATCAAGTGTGAGCCGTTTGTCACGCACCGCTCTATGAAACACTCATCCGGTGAACGCCCAGGTCGCGTGGATCCATGTCGCGCCGATCAAGGCGCTCGCGATCCAGGAGCTCGACCGGGTCGATCTCGGCTTGGTCGGCGTCGAGAGCGACCGTCGCTTCTGCATCGTCGATCCGGATGGGCGGATGCTGAATGCCAAACGCGTGCCGCGTTTCGTCGCCGTGAAGCCGCGGTTCGACGGCGAAATGCGCCACCTCGTGCTCGACATGCCGGATGGCACGAAGGCGGAGGGCTCGGTCGATCTCGGTGCCACTACGCTCGTCACGATCTACGGCCGAAGCGTTCCTGCACACGTCGTCGAGGGACCGTGGGCCGACGCCCTCTCCGCCCTCGCCGAGCGCCCGGTGCGGCTCGTCCGCTTCGACAATCCCGGAGAGGGCGTCGACCGCGCCGATAAGGGTGCGGGCGCGTCCCTCCTCTCGGAGGAGTCGCTCCCGGCAATCGCGAAGGCTGGCGGCGGGACGGCGGCGGTCGATCCGCGTCGCTTTCGGATGCTCTTCGACATCGCTGGTATCGAGGCGCACGTCGAGGACACCTGGATCGGCCGTCGCGTCCACATTGGCTCTGCCGTGGTCGACCCAGGCGGGAACATCGGGCGGTGCGCCGTCACGACCCTCGATCCCGACCGCGGCGTCCCCACCTTCGACACCCTCGCCGCGATCGCGAAATACCGCCGCAACAAGGTGACTACCGAGCCGCTCGCATTCGGGGTATGGGGGCGCGTCCGGAAGGCCGGTGCCGTGCGGGTGGGGGACGGCGTGGACATCGAGATGGAATGAGAACGCTCGAGACGGACCGACTGGTGATCCGTCCCTTTGCCGAGGGCGATGTCGCGGAGTTCAGACGTCTTCTCGACGAGGCGTTCGGAAACGAGGTGGACGGATCTGAGGACGCGACGCGCTTGCTGCTCGACTACAACGTGATCGCCGACAAAGTGCACGAAGTCCTGCACCAGCCCCCGTATGAGGATCGCGCGGTCGTGCTCAAGGGCGACGGCGCGCTCGTGGGATCCGTTGGCCTCGCTCCGTGCCTCGCTCCGTTCGGCCGGCTTCCCTCGTTTGGCGGTTCCCGGCGTCAAACGCCGGAAGTCGGTCTGTTCTGGGCGCTCTTCCCGCGACACTGGGCCAAGGGCTACGCGACTGAGGCCGCCCGCGCGATGGTGTCTTACGCGTTCGAGGACCTGGACCTCGAACGGATCGTCGCAACGACCGAGCACGAGAATCTCCGGTCGATCGCGGTCATGCGTCGGTTGGGTATGACGATCGAGCGCAATCCCGAGAAGGAACCGCGTTGGTTTCAGACGGTTGGCGTGCTGGTGAATCCAGGCCGCTAGCCGCCGCGCCCCGTCAGGCCTTCGGGGACTCGTCCTTCGCGGGTGACGCCGGCAGTCCGAACTCGGCGAAGCGCTGCTTCGTGAGCTGCTCCGCCTCGTCCCACCACTTGGCAAGGCGCTCTTCCTGCTCGCGAAGGCGCTCGCCCAGCTGATGCTCGAACTCGACGAGTTCCTTCATCAGGTCGGCGTGGAAACGTTCCTTCTCGTCGGCGAGCTGGCGCTCGGCGCGGTCGCGCTCGCCGTGCTTCCATTCCTCGATGCGCGCGAGCTCGGTATCGCGTTGCTCCTTGAGCGACGCCACCATCGCGTCGATGCCGAGGCCGAGACGGCGGCGCTGATCGGCCATCCAGTGGTCGACGCGCTCCGCGGTCTGCGCGATCGCGCGCTGGAGCTCCTCGCTTGCCGCGGCCCGGAGCGGGTCCTTGGGGTCGAGCGGCTCGTTCGCTTGGGCGATGGGCTCAGGCGTCTGCAGCGACGCAGCCTCGTTCGGCGCGTCGGCGTCTTCGGTGATATCGAAGCCGTCCGCATCCTCAAAGGCGGGAAGCGGTACTTCCGATCGAGGACCAAGGCGCAGGCGGAGTGGGGTCGGCTCCGGTTCGGGCATCCAGCTCATGTCATTCGCCTCCGACGTACTGTCAAAAGGCTCCTACGCCCGCGCGATCCTTCATATAGTCCGAATGGGGGATCCCCCCTGGGCCCCCGCCGATCAGGCCCTTTGTTGTGGGCTAATGCGCCGCGATGAAACGAATGCTGATCATGGTGCGACACCGGGGACAGCTCATCGTCGCGAGCGAGGACTCGGTCTGCCCGAGCGCGGGCACGAACCGGAGGCCGTCCGCCTCCGCGACGCTCCGCTTGCACTCAGGGCACCGCAGCTCGCCGCGGTCGAGCTCGGCGTGGGTCGCCTGTAGATCGGCGAAACCGATTCGCTTCTTTCTTCCCACCTTAGCTCTGCCCCCTCGGCCTTCTCGGCCACCTTCGAGTGTGCGCCATTCGTCGCCCAGGCGCTGTCGCCGATCGGGCCTTCGCTGCAGGAAGCTTCGGGGCCGGGATGTAACTGAGGCGCTCGCGACGGAATGGCACCTTGGCGAGGCGGCGGATGTCCTCGAAGTCCTTGCGCTGCGTCTCGTTCACGAACGTGTAGGCGATGCCGCGCCGCCCGGCCCGCCCGGTCCGGCCAACGCGGTGGACGTAGGTATCGGCGTTCTCGGGAAGGTCGTAGTTCACGACGTGGCCGATGTCGTCGACGTGAATACCGCGCGCCGCGAGGTTGGTCGCGACGAGCGTCGGGAACGTGCCCCGGCGGAACCCTTCAAGCACGCGCTCGCGCTCGCGCTGACCGACGTTGCCATGGAGGGCTCGCGCCGGCCGGCCCAGCCGGTCGAGCGCCTTCACCAGCTTGTCCGCGCCGTACTTGGTCCTCCGGAACACCAGCGTCCGCTCGACGCCCGAGCGGCCGAGCAGCTCGTGGAGCGCGGTGACCTTGTCGGCCTCGCGCACTTCGATCCAGGCCTGGTCGATCGCGTCGACGGTCGGGGTCTCGGGCGCCACTGCCACCGTCGCCGGGTTCTTCGTGTACCGCTGCGCGATCGCGCGCACCTCCGCGGTGAGCGTCGCCGAGAAGAGCGCCGTCTGGCGGGGTCCCGAGAGGAGCGCCACGATCCTCGCGATGTCGGGCGCGAACCCGAGATCGAGGAGCCGATCGGCTTCGTCGAGGATGAGCACTCGGACCCGGCTGAGATCGCAGGTCTTTCGCGCCACGAGATCGAGCAGCCGGCCGGGCGTCGCGACGGCGACGTGCGCGCCGCGCCGCAGAGCGAGCTCCTGATCGCGGTACCCGACGCCTCCGTAGAGCGCGACGATGCGCGCCGAACGATGGCGGCCGAGAGCCTGGAACTCGGCGGCGACCTGCGCGCAGAGCTCGCGCGTGGGCACGATGACGAGCGCGAGCGGCGCCGTGGCTCGACCCTCGATCCGCTCGAGGATCGGGAGAGCGAAGGCCCCGGTTTTGCCCGTGCCGGTCTGCGCCTGCGCGAACAGGTCGCGCCCGGCGCGTAGGTGCGGGATGGCGAGGTCCTGGATCGGCGTGAGGCTCGTCCAACCGAGGTCACCCGTCGCGCGATCGAGGTCCGGAGCGAGCATGATCAAGTAAGCGATGTCCTTCCCACGGGGCCTTACCGCATCAGGGTCCTCTGCCCTTGCGACAAAAAGCGGGCCGCGAGGAGCGGCCCGGCACACGTCTCTTCTGGGGCCCCGATGTCTTGACGTAATCATCTCATACGTTTCGCTGCTAGCGGAGCGCATCTGCTACTCGCAATGTCGCTCTTTCGCTGTACGCTCCACGTTGACGCGGGCCGCTCGTCGGCCAGAAAGGTGGCCCGCATGAGATCAGGGGGATTCCCCTGCCGGTTTGTCGGGTGCCGCGAGTGCTTCGTGGTAACGACCCAGGGTTCGATGCCGGCGCTTACCGCTGCGAGCTTGCTCCGCACTCAGCACGAGGTGTCCGTTCACAACTACCAGCACGTCCGTCTCGAAGAGCATCCCCGCGGCCTCCAGACCGCGGTGCGTTTCGTCCCGAAGCGGACCACCTCCTAAAAGAACCCTGTTCGCCTGCCATGCAGGCGAGCTCGGCGTCGGTCTCCAGCCTGCTGGCACGAAGAGTGCGCGGTGCCGCATCATGCGAGGCGGATTGCTTCAACGTCACGTTGTCGCCGCTCGTGCGCTCGCGCTCGCGACCGTCGTCCTCGTCTCCTGCACCGCTTCGACACCTCCCGGACCCGCGCCGAATGACCAAGCGCTGACGTCCCCGACACCCACTCCGACCCCGATCCCACCACTCAAGCCGGCCCATTCCGTAAGCCCGGTCGGCTCCGGTGTCGCGGCAAGCGGCGACTTCAGGGGGAACGGCAAATCGCAGATCGCGCTCCTCGCGGACCCGGTCGGCGACGCGAGCCTTCAGATCACCGTCCGCGAGCCCAATGCCGACGGCGACTCGTTTTCGGAGTCCGTCTGGCTGACCGCGGGCGCGAACACCTTCCGGCTCAACCGCGCGAAGTTCGCGATCGCCGACGTCACCGGCGACGGTAAGGACGACCTCGTCGCGCTCTATGACGAAAGCGAGAACAAGTCCGGACTCTTCGTCTTCCGATCGACCGGCTCGAGCTTCGCCGCGCCTGAGAAATGGTGGGAGGGTCAGGACTACACCTGGAACCGGGCGCGGAGTGTCGTCGCGGGCAACTTCTCCGGTAACGGACACGACGCCGTTCTCGTGGCGTACCAGTACGACAACTTCCAGATGCGCATCCACTACTTCGAGTCGACCGGTTCGGCGTTCACGTTCGGCGGTACGCAAGGTGCGTACGACTCCGGTCCGGCCCAGTTCGACGCCTCGCTCGCGCGGTTTGCCGTCGGTCACTTCACACGCACCGGCGGCGCGCAGCAGCTCGCGGCGCTGTACCAATCCCCCAACGCGAAGGCCAAGCTCCTCCTCTTCGATCCGACGCCGAACGGGCTCGTCCTCATGAACAACGTGTACGAGACGAGCGAGGGCGAGTACGACCTGAGCCGCGCGTCGATCGGCGCGGCCGACGTGACCGGCGACGGCAGGGACGACCTCGTCGCGGTCTACGGCGATGCCGATGGCAGCGCGAAGGTCCAGGTCTTCGACTCGGGCAACTCGTTCCGGCCGGCGGGAGGTTTTGGAGGCTGGGCCTCGCTGCCTGCCGGCTCTGTCTGTGCGGGCGCGACGGCTGTGCTCCTCGGGGACTGGAACGGCGACCGCAAGGTCGACGTCGCAGCGCTCGCTCCGGCGGACGGTATCCAGGTGCGCAGCAACGTCCTCCGCAACATGGGCGGCGGGTTCAAGGTGACGTCGACGTCCGAAGAGACGGTGTGCCCGCGCTGGCCGCTCACCGGAATGCCCCTCGCCAGAGGCTCGGCCTCGAAGCGGCCGCTCTATGTGAAGATCGATAACAACCCGCACGCCCGTCCGCACTACGGCATCACCAAGGCGGACCAGGTCTACGAGTGGCTCGTCGAAGGTCTCACCACGCGTCTCGCCGCCGTGTTCCAGTCGAAGGAGCCCGACGTGATCGGATCGGTCCGCAGCGCGCGGATGACGGACACGCCTGTGATCCCGAGCCTCAACGCCGCGTTCGTCTATTCGGGCGGTGGCCCCGAGGAGCTGATGAAGATCCACTACGACGCCGCGGTGGTCGACCGCTACATCGATCTCGCGCCCGGCTACGGCTGGGGCTACCGCGTCGGCTTCCGAGAGGCCCCCTACAACTATTTCACCACGTACCGGAACCTGCGCGACGCATTGGCCGGAGCGCCCGACGGCGACCAGCCGGTCAGCATCCCGTCCTGGAACTTTCTGCCGCCGTCGGCGACCGACGGGCTCGCGGGCGGAATGGCCGGCAGCGTCGACGCGACCTCGATCACGGTCCCGTACCGCGCGCTCTTCACGGTGGGCTACAAGTACGACGCCGCATCGCGCGCCTACACGCGCTACGACGACGGCGTTCGTGAAGTCGACGGCGCGACCGGCGAAGCCGTCGCCGCGAAGAACGTCGTCGTCATCCAGACCGAGGTCCACTTCACGACGGACTTCGGGCTCGACCCCGCGGGCAATCCAAAGCTCGACATGACACTCGTCGGGACCGGGAGCGGCTCGGTCTTCCGCGATGGCAAGCGTCAGGACGTGACGTGGACGCGACCAGACATCTTCGACGTCTTCACGCTTCGGAACGCAAGCGGTGAAGCGGTGCGGCTCGAGCCAGGTCAAACCTGGATCCACATCGTCCCCAAGGACTGGACCATCCCGAGCCAGTAGGCCTCCCCGCGTTGCGGGTCCTGTCCAAGGGAGCGGCGCCGGGGTCTTCTTCGCTCGGCCCCTCGTGGGATCGCGATGGACCGCCGGCCAGGGGCCGCTCGCTCAGAAGACCCCGACGCTGCTCAGCCTGGCCCCTTGCCACCCACAGCGGATGCCGATTCATCACCAGCTCCAGGACTCGCGCTTTGGGGAGCGCCGGGGGTCTCCTTCGCTCGGCCCCTCGTGGGATCGCGATGGACCGCCGGCCAGGGCCCGCTCGCTCAGAAGACCCCGACGCTCCTTCGGTGGCCCGCCCGTGCAACCCGCAACGCGTGCAGATTCGTCACCAGCTCCAGGACTCGCGTTTTATGAATAGAGCCCACCCCGCGATCACCCAGAGCGCGATCGGCACGAGCCCGCCGGCGGTCGTCAGCGCACCGAGACCGAGGAGTGCCGTTCGGTCGTTCCCGCTGTATTCGCCCGTCGCCATCAGCATCGCGATCCCATCGAGGACCGCGAGCAGTCCGAGCCCGAGCGTGAAGATCGATATCACGACGAAGAGCCCGACGCGCCGGAGGATCGTCACCGCGACATCGTCGCACGGAGCGACGGCTTTCGCCGCCGCTCCGTGCGCAGCTCCTTAGGGAATCGCGACGACCGCGATGACCTGCTGCTGGTAATGCGACGGATTCGTCCCGTCGTCGTAGGTCGTGACCGAGGTGGTGTAGAGAACGCCACCGGCCGAGTTGATGCCAAAGTAGTCGCCGATGAACGTCGTCAGGCACGTCGCGCAACCGGTGTGCGGCGCGTTCAATTGCGGGTCCCAGGTGTGCGCACTGATTCGGATGTTCGGACCCTTCGGATCGAGTGTCGGGGTGTAGAACTGGACGCTCGCGTTCACGCAGTAGTTGGTGGCCCCGTAGGGCGGCAGCGCACCGCTGTAGCTCGGATTCACATTGTCGAGCGCGAGACCTGCCGCGGCCGCTTCGGCGGTCCCGGCCGCCGGACACGCGAGACGGCGGTCGTAGAACGCGATGCTCACCGTACCGCTTGCGGCGACGTCAAGGTTGGGCTGGAACTCGTCGACCGGATTCGCGTTGTCGTTCACCTGCACCGGAGTCGTCCAGCTCGCGCCCTGGTCATACGACGCCGCGAGGAAGATGTTGGTGAGGCCGGTGCTCCCGTCCTCCCACGTGACGTAGAGCGGATAGTGGCCGTTCACCAAGGCGTTGCCGGTGCCGAAGCTCACTTCGATGCCGTCGCGGAATGTCGTGTTCGGGAAGCGGAACGGCGGGATCGGGATGTCCGCGAGGAAGGGACTGCTCGTCCAGGTCTTGCCGCCGTCGTGTGACTGATCGATGAAGATCGTGGCTGCGAACGCACCCTGCGCGGGGCTCTCCGAGACGAGCGTCGTGTAGATCGCGCCGTCCGGGGTCACGTGCGGAAGCAGGTACGTCGCCCCCTGCGGCGTGCCGCCGACCTGCGGCAACGAGATGGGGGCAGACCAGTCACTGTGCGTCCCGTCCTTGTTCGCGTGGGCGATCGCGACGAAGGGTTGTGCGGTGAATGGACCCGTGAAGACGACCCACATCGCATACACGTTGTCGACGAACGGGCTCGCCGGGTTCGTGTCGATCGCGATCCATTGCTTATCGGGCTCGCGACCCTTGCTGTCATAGGGCGCGACGAAGTCGGGCTGGCCGTTGTGCGTCGTGATCCAGGAGCTCGCGGTCGTCGCGCCGTGCGGACGCACCGCGAGAGCGATCACTTCGGCCGGCTGCGACGGGTTCGGCTCACGGTTGGTGTTGACCTGGAAGTTGTGTGTGCCGTCGGCGTTGTAGAAGAACTGGTATGGCAGCACAAGCGAGTAGAAGTTGCCGAACCGGTCGAAGGCGCCCACCGGGTCGGTGTTGTCGGTCCAGCCCTCGTAGCCGGGGACGTGCCCCTGGACCGGCCAGCTCTTTCCGCCGTCCCAGGATTCATAGAACCCAAGGAGATGGTTGTAGCCCTCCGCGCTCACGAACCACTTGGATTGACCGATGAGATGGCTGGAGTTCGTCGGATCGACACGGATGTCGGACTCGGAATGGTCCTTGACGAGCATCGACGTCCCGGCCGGATGGCCGGGATTGCTCCCGGCCTGTGTCGCGTACGGTCCGGGGTCCTCTCCTGTCGTCGCACCGGTGCAGGCCGACATGCCGGTGTAGCCATTCGCGGGAGCGAGGCTCCTGAAGTAGGGGTCCTCCGGCGTGTAGCAGCTCGTCGCCTGCGTCGTCGCGGAGACATTCGTCACGCCGGATCCGCCAAAGCTCTTCGCGTAATCCCTGTCGCGCTGGGTCTGCTGCGCTGCACTTGCGGCGCCGGACGAACTGTTCGTGTTCGCGGGTGACGCGGCAAGCGCGACGATGAGCGCGATCGCGAAGACGACGAGAGACGCCCGATGAAGCATGGTCCTCCCCCTATGGGTCCAAATTCGCTCAGCTCCTCGTCCCGGCGAGGCATCGTACCGCCCGAGCACGAAGTGAGCACTTTCGCAGTCGCGAAAGCCGTAGCCTTTGTGTGTGCGCGTTCGTCGGCGAGCCGCGGCGATCGCGTTCGTCGCTCTCGTTCTCCTCGGCCTACCCGTCGGCATGCTCGGTGTCGCGTGGCCATCGATGCGCATGTCGCTCGCTGCGCCATTTGCCGGACTCGGCATCCTTTTCGGCGCGATGACCGTCGTGCAATTCGGCGCGAGCGCAGCGACTGGGTTTCTCAGAGAGCGCCTCGGAACGATCGCGCTTCTCCTCATTTCGGTCGCGGCGGCGACGGGCGGTCTCGCGCTCTTTGCCGCCGCCGGCGGCTGGTGGGCGGCGATCCTGGCTTCGGCGGTCCTCGGGTTCGGTCTCGGTCTTCTCGATGCGCTCGTGAACACAGAAGCCGCCCTCCGCGGCGACATTCGCTTCATGGGCGCGCTCCACGGCGCATGGGCGGTCGGCGCCTCGCTCGGTCCTCCGCTCATCGGAGCGGCTCTTGTCGCAAGCGATTCGTGGCGGCCCGCGTATCTGGCGGCCGCCGCGGCGTTCGCGTTCGTAGGTGCCGCGACCTACGCCGTGCGGTCCGATCTGACCGACGCGCCGGAGCTCGAGGCGTCGCCCAGCGGCGCCCACAGCATTGAGCGGACGGTCGTCCTGGGCTGTGCGCTGATGTTCGTGTACGTGGGCGTGGAGGTCGGGGCAGGACAGTGGACGTACTCGCGCTTCACGACCGACGCCTCACTCAGCGATGGCATCGCCGGACTGGCGGTGTTCCTCTACTGGTCGTCGCTCGCCGCTGGCCGTATCGCGCTCGCGCTGCTCGGGGACCGCGTCGCACCGGCGCGACTGCTCGACGTCAGCGTGTTGGGCGGGCTTGCCGGCACGCTCGCGTTCTCGCTGCTTCCTCCGCCGGTCGCTGCACTCGTCGCGCTTCCGTGCCTCGGCGCGGCGCTCGCGGTCTTCGTGCCCGTCCTTCTCTATCTCACGCCGCGCCGGATCGGAAGTGCGGCCGCGCCGAGGGCGATCGGCTACCAGGTCGCCGCCGGAATGATCGGCGGCGCCGTCCTGCCGGCGGCCGTGGGTCTCCTCATGCAAGGGATCGGCGTGGCGATCCTGGGCCCGTGCCTCGTGACGATGGCGGCCGTGCTCGCCGGGTTGCACGTTCTATCCACGCGGCCGCTCGGCTCGCGGGGCTACGCCCGCCAGTTTTTCAGATAGACCGACTCGGCGATTCCAGGGCGGACGAATCCCGCAAGATCGCCGACATGGGAGTACCCGTGGCGTTCGTAGAACGATCGCGCGCGCCGGTTGGTCTTGGTGACAAGGAGCACGAGGTGGCGGCAGCGTGAAGCGCGTGCGTGACGTTCGGCGCGCGCGAGAAGAGCGGCGCCGAGGCCCCGAGATTGGCGCTCCTCTGACACAAGCAGCAGCCGCAAGTAGGCGGCGCGATCGAGCGCACGACTAGTGATCACCCACGCGAGTCCGACAACGGCGTCACGATCCACGGCCGCGAGCACGAGATCGCGTTCGCGTACCGCTTCGGTCAGGCTCGCCCGCGCGCCGCGCGCGGTCACGCGGTAGCGTCGCAGGAGCGGCGAGGCGGCCATCAGCGTCGCCATCGGGCCGACGTGCTCTCTCGTCGCGCGGACGATCCTGGTCATCGCCGCTGCGGGTCCAGCGCGTCGCGCAGACCGTCGCCGAGGAGATTGAACCCGAGAACGGCGACCATGATCGCGAGGCCGGGGAAGATCGCGAGGTGCGTCGCGAACTCGAGATATTGCCGGCCCTCGTTCAGCATCACCCCCCACGACGGCGCCGGCGGCTGCGCCGAGAGGCCCAGGAAGGACAGCGCGCCTTCGGTGAGCACGGCCCACGAAAGCGCGAGGCTCACCTGCACGATGAGCGTCGAGAGAAGATTGGGCAGGATGTGCCGGACGACGATACGGGCCTGGGTCGCGCCGATGGCGCGTGCGGCCAGCACGAAATCGCGTTCCTTGAGCGCCAGGACCGGGCCGCGGACGACGCGCATGAAGATCGGCGTGTACACCACCGCGATCGCGATGATGACGTTCCTCGGATCCGGCCCGAGCGCGGCGACGATCCCGAGCGCAAGCAGGATCGCCGGGAACGCGAAGAACACGTCCATCACGCGACCGATCACGAGGTCCGCGATCCCGCCAAGATAGCCGGACACGAGCCCCAGAACGCCGCCGCCGACGGTGGCCGCGGCGACCGAGAACACCGCGACTTGCATCGAGAGGCGCGCGCCGAACAGCACGCGGCTGAAAAGGTCGCGCCCCAGCGCGTCGGTCCCGAATGGGAACGCCGCGCTGGGTGCGGCGAGGCGGTCCGACGAGAGCTGCAGCGGATCGCGGAGCGGCAGGAATCCTACGGACAGGGCAATCGCCGCGTACACCGCGACCATGACGAGACCGGCAAGCGCGATGGGCTCGCGCGAGATCGCGGCGAGCACGCCGGTCCGGCCGAGGCCGAACGCCGCGGGCGCGTTACGCGAGGCGGATTCGGGGATCCAGGTAGCCATACAAAAGGTCCACGACGATGTTCAGCGCGACGAAGAGGATCGCGATCGCGAGAACTCCACCTTGAACGAGCGCGTAGTCCCGTTGCACGATGGCGGTGAGGAGCATCCGGCCGACGCCCGGAACCGAGAAGATCTCCTCTACGACGACGGCACCGCCGAGGAGCTGGCCGACCTGGATCCCGAGCAGCGTCACCACCACGATGAGCCCGTTCTTGAGCACGTGGCGCCGCAGGACGAGGACTGGCCGCAAACCCTTCGCCCTCGCGGTCCGGACGTAATCGGCGCTGAGCACGTCGAGCATGGCCGAGCGCGTCATGCGCATCGTCGCCGCGGCGAGCGCCAGGCCGAGGGTGACCGCAGGGAAAAGCAGGAGCTTTAGGTTGGCGAACGGATCGCGCACGAAGTCGACGTAACCGCCGGTATTTGGTAGCCAGCGAAGGTACAGCGAGAACAGGACGATGATGAGTGTCCCGAGCCAGAAGCTTGGGAGCGAGAGGCCGATCAGGCCACTGACTCGCGCGACGACGTCGAGCCGCGATCCGCGCCGCACCGCCGAAACCAAACCGAGCGGTATTCCGATCGCCACCGCGATGAGCGCCGCGGCGGCCGCGAGCTCGAGCGTCGCGGGCAACCGCTCCGCGATCTCGACGAGGACCGGACGGCCCGTCCGGATGGAGTACCCCGCGTCGCCGCGAAAGAGCGACGTCAGCCAGTTCCAGTACTGAAGGTGAAGTGGCTGGTCGAGCCCGAAGTACGCGCGGAGACTCGCGAGCTGCTCGGGCGAGAGGGCTGTGGAGGTTCCGAGCCGCGCGGCGATGGCGTCGCCGGGCAGGAGCCGGATGAACAGGAACGTGAGGATCGAGACGCCGACGAGGGTCGGGATGGCGCCGAGCAATCGCTGCGCGAGATAACGGCTCACGCCTCGCGCAGCGACCGCTCCCTATTTATTTGTCGAGCCAGGTCTGCCGGAGATAGATGATCGACCCGTTCGGGAGATGCGTGAATCCCTTCGTCGTCGGGAGCGTCGCCATGTAGTCGCGCCCGACGTAGAGCCAGATGAACGGCACGCCGTTCACGAGCTCCTTCTGCGCGGTCGCGTAGAGGTCCTTCCGCTTCGCGGGATCGGTGCTGGCGCGGGCTTGCTTGATCGCATCGCTCGACACCGGGTTTTTGTAGCTGGTGACGAAGTTGAGGTTCCCGTCGTCGGTGAAGTACCGGTAGACGTAAAAATCCGGGTCCGGTCCGCCACCGTTCAGGCCCGGGGCCATGTCGAAGTCGGCCTTGAGCCACCGGTCGACCCACTGGGTGAATTCGAGCGTTTCGATCTTCATGTCGACGCCGATCTCGGCGAGCTGCGCCTTCACGACCTGGGCGATGTCTTTCGCGTATGCCGGCTCGGTGGTCTGGGTCAGCATGGTGAACGAGATCGGGCCGACATTCGCTTCCGTCAAGAGCTGCTTGGCCTTGGCGACGTCGCGCGTGTAGAGCGGGTACTGCGATGTCGGGAGAGCGTAGTTGGCGAGCGCCGGCGCGATCGGTCCGGTGGTCTCGCCCTCGCCGAACGCGACCGCGTCGATGATCGCTTTGCGATCGATCGCATACGCGATCGCCTGCCGCACCTTCAGGTTGTCGAAGGGTTTGCGCTTGGTGTTCACGAACAGGAGGTTGTAGCTGAGGCTCGGCTTCGCGGAGAGCGTCACCCCGCTCTCGCTTCGCAGCGTCTTCGCGACCTTCGCGTCGGTGACAATCGCCATATCCGCGGCCTTGGTGCGGAGCGCCGCCGTGAGGCTGGACTCGTCCGGGACGACGTTGATCCGGATGCCGTCGAGGTAGGGCTGGCCGGACACGTAGTAGTCCTTGTTCGCCTCGAAACGCATGAAGTTGTCGGGGACCCACTCCGCGAGCTTGAATGGCCCGCTCCCGACGGCCGTCTCCTTCTTCGAAAGGTCGGCGTTGGCCTCGCCGATCTTCTTCGAGACGATGCCCGTGTTGGGGTGTGCCATGTACGCGATGAGCGCGGCGTTCGGGTTCTTCAGGTTGAAGGTCACGGTCGACGGGTCCGGTGTGGTGATGTTGTCGACGTCGGTGAAGAAGGAACGCGCGACGGCCGCGGTCTTCGTGTCAAGGATCCGATCGAACGTGTACTTCACGTCGGCGCTCGTGAGCGCGTCGCCGTTGTGGAACTTCACGCCCGTCCGGAGCTTCACGGTCACGGTCTTGCCGTCCGCCGAGGTCGACGGGACGGACTCGGCGAGGTCGGGCTGAACGCCGAGGTTCTCGTCCAGGCGCATGAGATAGCTGTAGACGAGCTCGAAGACGCGGGCCGAGGTGAAGGCCGGGACTTTGTGTGGATCGAGGTTCGTGACCTCGCCGGCCCGGGCCAGGATGAGCGTCCCGCCCTTCTTCGGTTGGTTGGGCTGGCCTGCGGTCGGCGACGGTCCAGCCGACGTCGTCGGTGCGCATGCGGCGATGACCGTCGCAAGGATCAGGGTCGCGGCCGATAGAGAATGCTTCATGCGGGTCCCTCCCCAAGCGCTTCTGGCACATTAGCACCGTCGATTGGCCCGGCCGAGACGGAACCCCTAACGGTCGATGGTCGCGCGCGCCTGCGCGATGCGTGCGCGAGCCGCGTCGATCGTGTCGATGCGAGCGAACAGAACGTTGTGGAGACGGATCTCGAGCTCGCGCGTGAGGTCGCCGCGCAGCCGGTGCGCCCATCGCCGCCCGAGCATGCCCGCGTGCGCGCCGAGAAGACGTGCGAGCACGAAGCCGGCGAGGAGAAGCGACACCAGCACGACGAGGGGCGTTGGGATCGGCCCGAGGGCCGGGACATCGATGCTCGCGAACGGCGCGCGCAACAGGAACACGGCCGCGATCCAGAGTCCGGCGAAGAGCAGCGCCGCGGTCACGACGTACTGGAGCGCGCCGATCACGGACCACACGACGCTCGTCGGCGGACGTACCTCGGCGGTGCGCGTCGCGACGGCCGCGTCGATCGCCCCGCTAAGGCGCGCGTGGAGCGCCTCGGCATCGATGAGCGTCGCGACGGCGCCCCGCGCTTCGGAAGGCACGCGCGGCAACAGGTCCCCGACGACGCTCCGGATCGGCTGGGCGACCCGCGCGAGGCTGCCGCGCTCGCGCCAGCGCCGGAGGTAGCCCTCCGGATCGGCGACGACCCGATCTCGTCCGCTGGCGCGATAGATAAAGGTGGTGACGAGGCCGAACGGCCCAGCGCCGCGAGGACGGGCGGCGAGCCGGGTCGCTGCGACGGCCTGTCGTTCGAGACCCGGCAGGTCGATGATCGCGGCCGCTTCCCTGGTCACGTCGGCGAGCAGCTGCGCGCGTTGCTCGGCGGTTACGAGGGGCTTCGCCTCCGTCTGCACGCCGGCGCGCGTCGCGAGATCGAGAGAGGCACCGCGCAGCTCGGTCGCGATCCGCTCGCTGACGACCCGCTTCGCCTCGACGCCGTCCGCGATCCAATCCCGCAACTCGCGCGCGTCGCCGTCGCGCGTCGCGCTCGTGACGGCGACGCCGACGTTCTCGATCCCCTCAGCACGGAGGCTCGCGGTGAGGTGCTCGCGGAGCCGCTCGGCATCCGATCCGATCCGGTCCGCCTTGTTCAAGACCACGAGCTGCCGCGCAAGGCGCGGCGCCCAGTGGCGGAGGTATTCGTCGTGGAGGACGGCATCGCGGTACTTCTCCGGATCGGCGACCCACACCACCGCGTCGACACGGGGGAGCAGCTCGTCGACGCGCGCGCGGTGCTCGGGCGTCGTCGAGTCGATGTCCGGAAGGTCCAGGATCGCGACGTCGGCGAAGGCGCCACTCGCGTGGTCTCGCACCTCCCGCACGTCGAGCCATCGGAGCAGCGGAGCGGTCTCGTCGCGCGCGCTCTGCGCGACCCAGGCGACCGGGGATCCCGTCGTCGGCCGGCGCGCACCGACCGGGCTCACCGTCACACCGGCGAGCGCGTTGAGCAGGCTCGACTTGCCGACGCCGGTGCCGCCGACGAGCGCAAGGACGTATGCCGAGCCCTCGAATCCGAGTCGCTCGCGGGCGTCCGCGAGAACGCGACGCGCGCGGGATGCATCGAGCCCGAGCGCCGCGGCCGCGTCGACCGCGTCGTCGAGGGCGGACAGGCTCGCCGAAAGCGTCATGGCGAGAGCGGTGCCGTCGCGGCGCGTAGGTCGGTGGCGAGCGTACGTAGCTCCGCCGGATCGGCTGTGAGCCGGTCGTACCGATTGCGCTCCTTCGAAAACTCGTCGCCGAGCAGGGCCTCGAGACGCTCGCGGGCGCCGGCGATCATCTCGCGCATCGCGGCCTCGCCGAAGATCGCTTGCAGGAGCTTCTGATTGAGGAAGCCCGTAGCTGCGACGATCCCGAGCTCCGTGCCGGTCACCCCCGCCGTGTGCGCGAAGACGCCGATCATCGCCGCGACGGCGAGCGCGTTCACCCCGAGCGATACCCCGAACGCGAGGTCACGCTTGCCGGCCCCGCGGGCCTGAACGTCGGTCGCGATGCTGGCGACCCACTCGTGGAGGCGTGGCTGAGTCCGCGCCGCGAGGTCCGGCGACGCCGACCACAACGACGGGTCGCGGGCGAGCTCCTCCGCCGGGCCCGCGCGGCTGGACCATTCGCTCGCGACGCGGCGTGCCGCTTCGGTCGCGCGCGCGACCGCGACGGCCACGACATCGCTCGTGACCTCCTTCTCGACCACACCGACCGGAGCGTCGGGCATCCCGCGGATGGCCGCGATGATCGTTCCCCGGATCCGCCCCAGCCCACGCGAGAAAAATCGCGTGATCTGATCGGCCTTCACGTAAGACTCCCAGTGCCGGAGCACCTCCGTCCGGAGGAAGGTTCCCCCGCGCAGCTCCTCGAACAAAGCGGAGAGCTCGGCGTCGTAGGACTTCGCCGTGATCGCACGAAGCGCCTCGCCCTCCGCCGCGGCGCGCTCGACGTCCGCGGCGACGCCCTCCAGGAGCGGGTCGAGTCCGGCCAGGGCGCCTTCGAGCGCCCGCCGCGCGAGCGCGACCCGGCGCTCGCGGTCCCGGGCGAGCTCGTCGACGCGCTGGAGCACGGGCGCCGCGGCGTCGGCCTCCAAGCGCTCGCCCAGCGCATCGATGCGACCCTCAGCGACGCCAACGATCTGAACCCGCGCGTCGTCGATCCCGCGAAGGGCCGTGTCCTTGAGAACTCGCCGAAGATCGTCGAGGACGACCCGCTGCTCGGATGCATCGGCGGGCATGCGGTTGACCACGATGAGAAGCGGCAGCCCGCGCGCCGCGATGCGCTGCACGACGTCGAAGGGGACCTTGTCGGCATAGCGGACCGCCGACGTGACGAAGATCCCGAGGTCAGCGGCCTCGACGAGCGCGTCCGCGATGACGCGATTGGCGCGCTCGACGCTGTCGAGATCGGGGGCGTCCACGATCGCCATGCCCGGTGATGCCGTCGTGGCAGGCGCGCGGACCAGCTCGCCGGCGTCGATGCCCGCGAGCGCGCCGCGACGCAGAACCGCGGCGTCGGAGTCGGTGGCGAGGAGGACGGCTGCGCGTGTGGTCGGCCGAAGGACACCCGTTTGGCTGACGGTCGCGCGCGCCAGGGTGTTCATGAGCGTCGACTTCCCCGCGCCGGTCGGGCCGACCAGCACGACCAGGAGGGGGGACTCGAGCGCACGCACCCGCGGGAGGAGGTAGGCGCGGACGTGATCGCGGAGCTGCCGGGCGCGATCCTTCGCTCCGGCGGCCTCGTCCTTTCGCAGGAGCGCGGCGCGCCGGTCGGCAAGCGATGCGATGAGCTCCGCACGCTCGGCCAGAGATGTCACCACTTCCATGGCTGCAAGGTAGAGACCCGCGGCCTCTCGTCGGTTATCGTGCGTAGCCGTGCGTTACGGAGGCTTCCCGTGCCGATACGGTGGGTGCGACGTGCGCTTCTCGGTCGAGAGGGGCGACTCCTATCCATCGCTGCTCGAGGCGAGCGCGAAACGCACCGAGCACGAGATCGCCGAGCACCAGTACCACCACATCCCGATGCGGACCGAGACTCCGCCCGCGGGATCACTACAGCGCCTTCCACGTCGAGGAGCGGCACCGAAGCGCGTCGACTAGACGGTGCGTGCACGCTGGTCGGGACGAGAGGGCCTGACGGCGCAGTGGGACCCGAGACCCTAACGCGAAGCGGCCGGCGAAGGCGAAAGCCGAGGCCGGTCCGTGGTCGAGGGAGGGACCCGCGAGCACGTCAGGCCCTCTCGGCCCGGCGACCGAACGTATCCCGCATTCCTGTCTCCAGATTGCGCGGCGTGGTCCCGAGTTCCGCGCGCGCTTTCGCATCTGTCGCCCAGAACGTCACGCCATCAGCTGACGACACGACCTCGCGCATGCTCGGGATCAGGCGCGCAAGACGAAGGATCGCTGAGGGAACGATGAGCGCCGGCAACCTGCGGCCGGTCGCGCGTGCGACCGCACGGTACGCGTCGCCGAGCGTCGCGATCTCCCCGCCGAGGACATAGCACTCGCCGAGTCGGCCCCGGTCGAGGGCGCGCAGGATCCCGTCGGCGAGGTCGTCGACGTGCACGAGGTTCAGGCCGAGCCCTTCGAACGCGCGGTAGCGCAGCCGGCCCTCCGCGAGCGCGCGGAAATTCGCGCCAACGGCGGAGTGATCGTTCGGGCCGTACACCTGGCCGGGCTGGACGATCACGATCGGCGCTCCGCCGCGTGCCGCGTCCAGCGCGATGTCGTGAGCTCGCCGCTTGGTGTCCTCGTACGCGGAGGTCGGTGACGAGGTGGGACGATAGCCCTCGGCCACGACGGCGCCCTTCGTGTTCCCGAAAGCGGCGATCGTGGAGACATAGACGATGCGCGCGATCCCCGCCGCTCGCGCGGCCTCGAGCACGCGGCGAGTGCCGTCGACGTTCGTCTCCTCCATCGCACGGTGGCGGCGTGCGGTGACGCCGATCTCGTAGATCGCGGCTCCGTGGAGGAGCGCGTCCGAGCGGCGGAGTTCATCGATCGCACGGCTTGGATCGACGACGTCGCCGGCGACCAGCTCGCACCCGAGCGTGGCGAGTGCGGCGGCGCGTGATGGATCGCGCACGAGCGCGGTGACGGTGTCCCCGCGCGCACGGAGCGCGCGCGTGACCGCGCCTATGACGAAGCCGGTCGCGCCCGTAACGAAGACCCTCACGAGGGAATACTCTCGCGCCTAGAGGGGTTCCGATTTCGTGAGCGAACGCATGCCCGCGCTTTTCATCGGCCACGGAAGCCCGATGAACGCCCTCGTCACGAACAAGTGGACGGAGGACTGGAAGGCGCTCGGCGCATCGCTTCCGCGTCCGCGCGCGATCGTCGCGATCTCGGCCCATTGGTACACCGACGGCACCGGAGTCACGGCCGTCTCGACGCCGCGCACGATCCACGACTTCGGCGGGTTTCCGCGCGCCCTCTTCGAGGTGCAGTACCCCGCGCCGGGCGATCCCGATCTGGCGAGCGACCTGACCGAGATCCTCGCGCCGACGCCCGTCGTCCTCGATAGCTACTGGGGCCTGGATCACGGTACGTGGTCGGTCCTCGTGCGCATGTTTCCGAAGGCCGACATCCCGGTCGTGCAGCTCAGCATCGACGGAACGGCGCCGCCTGAGACGCATCGGGCGCTCGGCGAGCGTCTCGCGTCGCTGCGCGACAAAGGCGTCCTCCTCGTCGGCAGCGGCAATGTGGTCCACAACCTGCGCGCCGGATTCGGCGATCAGGCGCCGGAATACGACTGGGCAAAGCGCTTCGATGAGAAGGTCCGCGAGCTCGCGCTGACCGGCGATGCGGAGCAGCTCGCAAGCTACGAGCGTCTCGGTCCCGATGCGGAGCTCTGCGTGCCGACGCCCGACCACTATTACCCGCTCCTCTACACGGTCGGCGCACGCCGCGAAGGCGACGAGGTGACGTTCCCGACGGAAGGTCTCAACGGCGGCGTGTCGATGCTCGCGGTCAAGCTCGGGTAACGCTTGTCAGCGGAGGATGAATCCCTCCGCGAGCGGATCGTCCGGTGAGATCAGAATCTCATTGCGCCCGGTGATCCACGCGCTCCCCTCGATCTCCGGCACGACCGCGTCGTAGTCCTCCCACTCGAGGTCCCGCGCGATCCGACCGGTGAAGCGCGTGCCGATGATGCTCTCGACCACGAACGGTTTACCCGGCTGGAGGCGGCCCCGCGCTCGCTCGATCGCGACCCGCGCCGAGACACCGGTGCCCGTCGGCGAACGGTCGACCTCGCCTTCGGCGAAGACGCAGACGTTGCGGGAGTCCGCTCCCGCGCCGACCGCAGGTCCGGTGAAGATCGTCCCGTAAAGAAAGGACAGGTCGCGTTCGACCGGGTGACGGATCTCGCGCGCCGCCATCACCGCGCGTTTGATCGCGCTGCCGGCCGCGATGAGATCGCGGAAGCGCTCGGGCGTCATCTCGAGGCCCAGACTCGCGGCCTCGACGAACGCGTAGTACGCGCCGCCGAACGCGAGGTCGTAGCGCACGTCGCCGATTCCCGGCACGGAGACGCGATCGTCGAGTGACACGACGAACGACGGCACGTTCTCGAAGGCGACGCTCCGCACGCGTGCGCCCTCGCGCCGGGGCCGGGCCGTCACACGTCCCGCAGGCGTATCCAGCCGGACGACGTCACGCATGCTGAGGAGACCGACCTCCAGCGCGACCGTGGCGAGCGCGATCACGCCGTGGCCGCACATCGTGCTCCAGCCCTCGTTGTGCATGAACAGCACGCCGGCATCACCGTCGGGAGTGACCGGCTCGGTCGGGATCGCGCCGTACATGTCGGCGTGCCCGCGCGGCTCGAACAGGAGGCTTCGCCGGAGGCCGTCCAGGCGCTCCTTCGCGTAACGGCGCTTCTCGAGGATGGTGGCTCCCGGGATCGGAGCGACCCCGCCGGTGATCACTCGGAGGGGCTCGCCGGCGGCGTGCGATTCCACGGTCAGTACCCGCCGCCAGGCAGGATCGGGCCGCCAGGTTTGGGCACGGTCGGAGGAAAAGGTCACGGCCGGGCCGACGATACGATTTCTTCCGCTGTTATCCCCTATTTGGCGTAGTGCAGGCGCTCCCGGTTAGGACAACACTTGCTGGCGATGAGCGACGACCCGCGCCTGACCGCGATCGGCATCGGGGAAGACTCCAGTCCAGTGACGTCGATCGAACCTGCGGAGCTCGACACGCACGACATACAGCGGTCGGACCTCGACGCGCTCAAAGATGGCGCCGCGATGCTCACGCAAGCCGGCAATCGCGTCGCCGCGCTCGCCGTCATGTGGTCGGCCGTGGCGATCGCGCCGACCGACCTCGGCGCGCACCGGCGTCTCGCGGCGATGCTCGCCAACGCCGGCGACGTTGATGGTGCCGCGAACGAGTACGCGCGTTACATCGAGTTCATGATCCCGATCGGCGACGTCGGGCGCGCGACGATGGAGCTCGCGTATGGAGCGAGAGTCCTCGGCGCTCACCCCGCTTTGCACGAGGCCGCGGAGAAGATCGTGAACGCGGTCCGCGCGCTCGTGCCGGCCGATGCGGTCGCAGCGGCCCCGAGCCTCCCGATGCCTCGGCTCCTGCCGAAAGCCCCGTTCCGCTTCTGCATCCACGACGATGGCGACCGTCACTGGATGCAGCTCGAGGGCGGCACCGCCGAGCTCGTCCCGAGCGCCGTCCGGCTACTCGACCGAAACGACGAGGTGGTCGAGACGCGAAAGTTCATTCCCCTCGCGGCGGGCCAGAAGGGGCACGCGAAGATCGTCGAAGGTGAGCCGAGCGGTGTCGCGTGGGTCGTCCTCGGCGTCACCGACGAAGTCGTCGCTGCGCTCGATGCCGGGAAGCCGTCGCCGTATCGCGTCGAGGCAAAGGTGGGCGACGAGTGGATCTCCACCGTTCTCGTCGACACCGGCTGCCGGATCGGCCGGCGGTCCAAGGCTGCCGTCTCCTAGAGTTCGACCGTGCGGCCGACGCCATCCGTTCTCGCGGCCTCGAGCACCATGGCAGCGGCCGCCGCGTCCTGCACGGCCACTCCGACCGATTTGTAGAGCGTGATCTGCGCGGAATCCTGACGCCCGGGCCGCGTGCCGCTTACCAGCTCGCCGAGCTCGGCGTGGACGTGGTCGCGCGTCATCGCGCCCTCCGCGATCGCCATGGCGATGTCGCTCGAGCCTGCCGGTGGAGGCGCGAGCGTCGCGGACCGTGACTCGACGACCACGAGCGCGTCGCGGAACGTCGCGCCGTCGATCTCGCGTCCGGCGGTGTTGTAGCCGACCGACGTGATGTGTGTGCCGGCCGAAAGCCAGTCGCGGCGCACGACCGGCTCGGGCGAGTGCGTCGCGGCGCAGATGACGTCGGCGCCCTGCTCGACCTCCGCGTATGAGGCGCTCGCGCGGAGCTCCGCGCGCGGCAGCCACTCGCGAGCGTCGTTCAGAAGGGCCATCGCCTTCTTCGCGTCGCGTCCCGCGATCCGCACCTCGCGGAAGTCGCGCACGCGCGGCACCGCTCGGAGGTGCGCCCGCGCCTGCACGCCGGTGCCGATGACGGCGAGCACCTGCGCGTCATGGCGCGCCAGCAGGTCGGTGGCGAGCGCCGAGGCGGCGGCGGTCCGGGCAGCGGTTATCGCCTCGCCGTCGATCAGCGCGAGCGGCGTCCCGTACTCCGCGTCGAAGAGCACGATCACCGCTTGATGGGTCGGCCGATCGGTGTTCCTGGGAAAGAGAGACACGAGCTTCGTCATGAGCGCCCCTGATGACGGGAGGTATGCCGGCATCGCGGCGAGCAGCGCATCGCGTTCCGGGATGATCGCCGCGATGCGCGGTGGCATCGAGGCCCGGCCGGCGGAGAGGTCGGCCATGGCCTTCGCGACGGTCTCGCGGAGACGATCCAGATCCAGGAGTCGCTCGACTTCCGAACGGGAGAGGATGAGCACCGCGCGATGGTAGGTCGCCGCGCGCCTCGTCAGACGAGCAGGAACCCGATGAAGATCAGCGTGACGCCCGCGAAGTTCGTCCACTCGACCACTCCGCTCGCTCCGGTGAACGCGGCCGTGCCGCCCGCCGCGGCGACGAACACGCCGACGGCGATGATCACGTTGCCGAGAGCTCGGCGCCCTTCGTGCCGGCGACGCAGGAAGACCCACGCCGACCAGAGCGCGCCGCCGATCAAGACGACGCTGCCGACCCCGCTTCCGATCGCTGCCAGGATGCGCGGGAGGGGAGCGGCGTCGAACCCCTTGCCGGTGTCCACCGCTGCGCTGAGATTCACCGGACTCGTGAACACGGCAACGGCGGCGACCACGGTGATTGCGAGCACGCCCCAGAGGGCCCAACGCGCTATCCGCGGAGCGAGGAGGTACAGCGTGCCCAGGGCGAGCCAGGCGACATTCAGGATCGCGCCGAACAGATAGAAGACGCGGTACTCCGTCTCCGTCGCGCCCGCGGTTCGGGCGAGCGCCCCGGCCACCGCGGCCGCGGCGAACATGGCGAGTCCGACGGTCCAGGCGAGCTGATGAGGTTTGCGCCGCGTGAGGTAGCGGGCGCCCATCACGACCGCGAAGACCGCGCTCACCAGGGCGGACAGTGCGGCGGCGCTCACGCCGCGCACGCTGCGGCCGGGATTGCCCGGCGTCAACGCGACTGCCGAGGTTTGCGGAGAAAGCGTTAAGGTTTCTTCCATGTGCAGATCTATCAAGACACTTCGCCGCGCCGACGGTCACGCCACGGACGAGGAGATCGCCGCAGCAGCGCTTCAGTACGTCCGCAAGGTGAGCGGCTACCGCGCGCCTTCGCAGCGCAACACCCGGGCGTTCGACGCGGCCGTGACCGAGGTCGGCCGCGCGTCGCGGCGGCTTCTCGAGGCGATCGAGAAATCACATCACGCGTCGGAAGGCGCTTCGCGCGCCCGCGCCTAGTCCAAATGCGGTAGAGGCTGATCCACCAGCGGGCCGATTTACTGAACGCTTGGCAGCCTTGAAACTTCCCCGCAGCGCTCTTCGAGAAGGAGAGGCGACGGTACCGGAAGGGTTGAGGGGCAAATCACCGCCGGGCCGGGACGCTTCTCCTTTCTTTTTGTCCTGCGGAGATGCGAACGGCCCGCGCAGCGGGCGGCCTACCGCAGGTACTGGGCGAGCATCTCCCGGAGCGCCGCGGGGTAATAGGGCTTCGCTAGGAAGGCCGTGCACCCCGCAGCGATCGCCTTGTGCTCGTCTCCGGGTGTGGCGGACGCGGAGACCGCGACGATCGGCACGTCCTTCGCCCAGGTCTCATTGCGCAGGAGCTTCACGACCGTCCAGCCATCGAGCTTCGGCAGCTGGAGGTCCAGGAGGATCAGCTGCGGCCGCTGCTCACGGGCCAGCTCCAGCGCTGCGAAACCATCCGTCGCGACGGTCGCCTCATGGCCGGCGTGCCTGACGATTCGGAGCGCCAGCTCGAGATTGTTCGGCTCGTCCTCTACCACGAGGATCTTCGCCACGGCCGGCTCCCCGTCAGGCTTGGTGCGACGCGAGCGGCAGCTCCAGCGTGAAGGTCGAACCGAGGCCGAGGCCGACACTGCCAGCCGAGACCGTGCCGCCATGCGCTTCGACGACGAGACGGGAGACATAGAGACCGAGCCCGACTCCGATCTTGTCCTTCGTCGCCGGGGTTTCGATGCGGCCGTATTTGCGGAAGATGACCTCGAGGTGCGACCGCGCGAGCCCGACGCCTTGATCCTTCACCAGGACACGCGCCCGACTGTCGCGCTGGCCCACCGTCACGTGGACCGTCGACCCCGGAGGAGAGAAGCCGAGCGCGTTGTTGAGGATGTGCTCGATCGCCGTCCGCAGACGTTCCGCGTCGGCATCGACCCATACCGGGTCGGATTCCGCGACGAGCTGCAGACGGTCGCGGTCCGTCTCCCTGACCAGGGTGGCGACGAACTCGGACAGATCGAATCGTCCGCGATTCAATCGGAAGCGGCCCGCTTCGAGCTGCCCGACCTCGAGCACGTCGTCCGCGAATCTCTTGAAGTTACGGCTCTGCCGGCGAAGCTCGTCGATCGCGTTCCGCTCGGCGGCCGAGAGTGCGGGTGCTTTTGTCAGATCGGGGATCGCCGATTCGATCTGACCCGCCGACCGCCTCAGCGTGTGCGCGATCAGAGCGAGCGACTCCTCGCGATGGGCGTCGACGCTGCGGAGCGCCGTGCGCTCGCGGCGCACCTGATCGATGAGGATGGCGAGCATCAAAAAGATCGCGCCGCGCGTGAGTCCGTTCCAGAGACTTGCTGAGACGAGGACGCTCGGACGCGCCAGGAGGTCGGCGGAGATCCATGCGACCGTCGACAAGAGCGCCATCAGTACCGCGGGGGCACGCCCGAGCCACCAGCTCGCGAGGCCGATCGGGACGAGGTAGAAGATGGCGAAGCCGTAGGCGGGATCTGTCGAGATGTCTACGAACCAAATCGCGGCGATGCTGCCGGCTGCGAGGAGCGTGAGCGGAACAACGCCGCCGCGTCCCCTCACATCCAGGTCGGCTATGCGGCGCGGTGCGGTTTGCGCTCGCAGAGCCGGGCTTCCTTGAGTCATTCCGCGGGAGTATGAGCCACGTCCGAACGCTTTTGGTCCACTTTCCGTCTCACCTACGGCATTTGGATGAGGCCATGAATATCCCAATGTGTAACGCGGATCGGCATTCAGAGGGATAGACCCGCCTATACAAAGGCCAGAGACTAATGTCACGATTCGACCCAACCTGGAGGGGCTGGATGCGTCGTTTGCGGACACCGTCCTTGATCATCACCGCCGCTCTGTTCGCCGTGAGCTGCGGAAGCGCCGTCCTGCCCGCTCCGGCGACGCCGGATCCCATCGCGGGCCAATACATCGTGAACGGCGGAGGCGGTGCCCTCGACAACGTCAAGGCGCTCGCGGACGCGTTCCAGAAGCAGCACCCCGCGATCACCTGGCAGGGACTCGCCGACGTCGGCTCGAGCGCCGGCGTGAACCTCGTCATCTCCGGCGAGACCGACCTCGGCTACATCAGCCGCGACCTCACCGACGCGGAGAAGCTGGCGGGGAAGGTCGAAGCGCTGCCGATCGGCGCGAGCGGCACCGCCGTCGCGGTCGCCGCGAGCAATCCCATCAAAGCGCTGACGAAGGATCAGGTCTCGAAGATCTTCACGGGGGCGATCACCGACTGGAAGGACGTCGGCGGCACCCCCGGCAAGATCCGCGTGCTCATCCGCGAGTCGACCTCCTCGACGCGAAGCGCCTTTGAGTCCTACTTCTTCGACGGAAAGAAGCCGACGTACGGGCCAAATGCCGTCGAGGTGACGACCATCGACGAGACCGTGAAGGCGATCAACTCCTTCAGGGAGTCGATCGGGATGGTCACGATGAATGCCAACACGTTCGGGAATACATCGATCGCTTTCGCGACGGTGGACGGCGTCGCCGCGAGCCGCGACAACCTGAACAGCGGCAAGTATCAGGTCCGCCGGCCGCTCTTCTTCGTGTACACCACCGATGCGTCGAAGCTCAAGCCCGCGATCAAGGCTTTCCTGGACTTCGTGAAGGGATCCGAAGGCCAGAAGATCCTCGCGGGCCTGTAAGCCGCAACCCGCCCGCGTGATCGCCAAGGAGGAAGGCTAGCTCGGGCTATGCAAAAGATCTTCACGCCGAGCCTACTGAGGACGCTCGTCAGCCGAAACGTGCTGGTGAGCGTCCTGGCGCTCGTGGTGGTCGTCATCGTCGCCATCTACGAGTCCAACGACCTCATCCTCGGTCAGTTCAAGGATGAGTCCGCGATCCTCGCGGATGTCGCCCAGAACGAGATCTTCGACCAGGCCGATCTCGCCCAGCGGGCTGCGTCGCTCTTCGCGAGCATCCCGACCACGCGGGATCTGACGGAAGCGCGCGATCGCGACGCCCTGACCAACTTCCTTCTACCGCTCAAGGCCCGCATCGGCGTCGATGACATCGTCGTGGCGGACAACAACGGAAAGATCATCGGGTTCGCGCAGGAGCAAAGATCAGACACGCTGCAGCCGGAGCTGGTCACGCTCGCCCAGGCCCAGGTCCAGCAGTCGTGGGTCCTCTTCGACGAGCCGGAAGGGCTGGTCATTCGGGCCATCCACGTCATCTTCAACGCCGACCAGGATCCCATCGGGATGATGGAGGTCGGCAACGTGCTCGGGTCGACCTTCCTGACAAACATCAAGACCCGATCCGATGCGGACCTCGCTCTGATCTGGAACGGTCAGGTCCGCGCGTCGACCGTCGATCTTGGGCGGAACGCGATCTTCCCGAGCGTGAGCGAAGTCGACGCGCAACCCAACGACGTGTTGATCCAGAACGTCTCCGCGAACGGCCGGAACTACTACGGCATCTTCCGGGTCATCCGTTCGCAGCGCCAGAACCCCGGCCTGCTGGCCGTGCTGGTCCCGACCGCGGGTGTGGAGCTCGCGCAGCGGACGCTGATCGCCGTCCTCGTGCTGCTCGGCCTTTGCCTCGTCGCGGCCATCACGTTGCTCGCCTACCGCACGGCCCGTCAGATCACGGTGCCGCTCGGCAATCTCGCGGCTGCCGCGCAGCGGATCGAGGCGGGCGACCTTGCCGCGCGGGTGCAGCAGGTCTCGGCGCACGAGATCGGGACTCTCGAGCGCGCATTCGACACGATGGCCGCCTCGCTGTACGAGCGCGAACGCGCGCAGCGCGAGTACCTCGATGAAGTGCGCGCGGTGAACGAGGTCGCGGACGCGGTCGTCGGCGTAACCGACGCCGAGCGCATCTTCGCCCGGTCCCTCGATCGAATGGTCTCTCTCCTGAGTGCGGAAGGTGGCGCGATCGTCATTCGCGAGGATCCGCCGGGAGCGCCGCCAGGATCGGGCGGCCGGCTCAACGCGCCGGCGACGCTCGGGATCGCGCCCGAGACCGCGGTCACGCTCGCGATGCGCGTCCTTGTTCGCTCCGAGGCCGACGCTGACCGCATCCGCCTGTCCGCGGTGTCGGCGGGCGACCTGCGCTTCGTCGCGCACGTCCCGCTGTCGGCGCGCGGCCGCACGATCGGTCTGCTCTCGGCGTACTTCCACGACCAGCGCGAGCTCACCGACACGCAGGCGCGTGCGCTACGCACGATCGCCCGTCTGGTGTCGGTCGCGAACGAGAATGCCGACCTCGTCGGCGAGCTGCGCGTGAACAACCTGCAGCTCGAGCGCGCGAACCGGCTCAAGAGCGAGTTCCTGGCCTCGGTGAGCCACGAGCTCCGCACGCCGATGAACGCGATCATCGGCTACACGAAGCTGATGCTCGACGGGCTCGACGG
>Ga0070698_100001240_pt1 | contig 28441 bp, 29 predicted proteins | sample KBSK1502metaG_FD_65477 | JGI IMG/M metagenome (GOLD analysis project Ga0070698, IMG submission 65477) | Corn, switchgrass and miscanthus rhizosphere microbial communities from Kellogg Biological Station, Michigan, USA - KBS K1-50-2 metaG | ecosystem: Host-associated > Plants > Roots >...
CCGGGAGTGATCTTATAAGTTGGGTGTTTAAAAAGATCAGCTAATTCTTTTGCAGAACCATTGTCAGAATCCTTATCGCCACAAATGATCAATACCGGTTGTTTTACTTTCGCCAATTCTTCTTTACTTGTTGAAGGTTGTGATCGTTGCAAATATGCCAATGCCTGCTGATCAAGTCCCTGTTTCTTTACATTTTGTACCATTGCCTGGAGCTCAGGTACCGAATCGCCACTCAATGCCCTGTAAAACATAATGCGTCTTGGCCAAAGAGGATTGGTAAACTCTGCACCCATTCCACCCATGACGGCTTTTTTGATGTTTTTATCCAGTGCCAGAAGTCTTGCAACAATGATCGATCCTCTTGAATAACCAACAGCACTATACTTTTTTATTTTTAATAAATTCATTAGCCCCATAATATCTTTTGCTTCGGCATCATTATCATAAGCGGTTGAATCGTGTGGCTTATCAGAAAATCCATTTCCACGTTGATCAAGTATGATGATCTTGTAACCTTGTGCAAGCAGGTCTTTGTACAATTCGGTTCTCTTCCACGATTGGCCATTGACAATAAAACCATGAACCAATAAAACAGGTTCTCCTGATCCTTTTACTTCATAATAGATTTTTGTTCCGTCAAAAGATTTGAAATAAGCTCCGCTGTCTGCTAAATTGCTGATTTGTGTGTTACCTCTATGGGTAAATAACAATAACACAAATAAGAACAGGAATTTAAACATGAGCTAAATTTTTGGATATTATTTTTTTGCTTCAAACAAAGTCCAGGGATATGAGATCATATTGGTTAAATATTTCGACTGCCATTCATATTCCGGATGTTCTTTGTAAAATTTTGAGCCGATAAATGATTCGCCACAAGGATGACCCATGTGTGCCCATAGCTGCATCTTATTTGCCAGTTCAGCGGTAGTAACTTTTCCCTGCACAGCACCTCCGGGATAGTAAGTTGGCCAATCCCATTCCATGCAACCCTTTGCATCTTCATCAACATGGCCACAGACAACACATTTGTTATTTGCATTTTTGTTTTGTGTTGCATCAAAATGGTCGGCTTCTACTTGTTTACCTGTCTCTACATCAAGTTTACCTTTCATATCCACCAATAACAATTGTTCCATTCTCACTTTGCGTCCATTTGGTGAAGTTGTTTTATCATTTATATCGAAGGTGGTTTCCTGTGCAATGAGTGCAGGATCACTGGCGAAATTAGAACCGATGATAGCAGTGTCTTTGCTTCGCCATACACGATAATTCTTTAATCCCAATTCAAGTTTTGCCACTTCATTTGTTTTTGTATCGCCAATTAACCAGTCATTGGCATATCCGCCATTGTTGCCGGTAACAAAAATTTTTATTACATCGTCAATGTTGCTGGCATATTGCGAGGCTTTTCTTGCTCTCATAAATTCAGGGATGCCCGTGGAATCAAAACCTTTGAATTGAGTGATAGTAGTTTCGGTAATAAGAATACCATTGCTGCTAACAACAAAATCATCGCCACTATGAATAAAGCCCGGCATGCAATCCATCAGCATGCGATTGCCTTTTTCCGGAACAATATCTGCAATCACATTCCAATGCTGACCGGTGATGTAGGAAGTCCAATTATTATGACCGATCACAATTTTACCATCTTTTGTATAGCTACCTGTGGCGATAAAAGCGCTGCAATTGCCGGGTGCTTTATTATCACCACTCCCCGGTTTTTCTTTATCCATTAATAAAGGGACATAGTAATATGCCAATTCTTCCATCGCATTATAAGCAGTAAGATCAAGACTATCATAATTTTTTTTCATCGCATGCAATCCTTCCACGATCCCATTGATCTCATCTTTATATTCCTGTTCCAGTTTTGGCCATAAAAAATTTCTTGCAGCACTGCGATAAAATTCCCAATCCCTTTTTGTATCATGTTGCAGCAAATACGAAACTGCCTGTATACTTGTATCTATGTCATTTGCCAAAAGATAACCATGCTGGTATCCAATATCAGATGACGATCCTTCAAGATGAACATAGATCCAGCCATTTTTATTTTCTCTTGATGCTTTTGCTAAACGATCTTTTTTTTCCGGGGCATTTGTACATCCGTTTAAGATGAATGCGAATACGATACAGCAGGGAAATAGTTTTTTCATGATGAAATGATTTTGTTGTTTGTGTTATTCTTTAGATCCTTTATCTCCCACAAACCACTGTTCTTTATTTTTGAATAGAACATTAAATGTAGTTAAAGAACCATAACAGCGGGTAATGTATTGTTGCATATCTACCTTATCTGCATCACTTAATTTTTTATTGCTGTTGATGTTTTGCTCAAGAACTCTTAACCTGTCACGAAGCATCACGACTTTATGAAAGAAATCTTCAATAGGAATTTCTTTTGGCTTTAAACTTTTATCGGCTGGTTGCAAAAGCATCATACCGTGCTGCCAGCGATCGCCAAGGGGAACGTTTTCATTAAGGCCACCCCACAATCTTAAAATTTTCAGTAAGGATTTTTCAATTTCGGAATGTGTTTCAATTTCTGCCGTCACATTTTCGGGAATGATCTCATCCAGCTTGTTATCAGTTTTATCAATTTCTTTTACACCATGATTGATAAAGGATATAAGATAAGTAGCATAACGAATGCCCACGATCACACCGGGTCCATATTGGGTGTGTTGCAGTCTGGTGCCGATGCCGAGAGTTGTTTGTTCCATAAGTAAAATTTATCAGTTCAAAAGTTATCAGTTAAATGAAACTAAAATTAATAGTTATTTCAGGTGATATTCTTTCTCCAGTAATTCAATCAGCATCATTGCCCGGCCGCAGAAAAATTTCATGGCCCCGATCCTATAACTGCTAATCCGACGATAGAATTCCAGGTGATTATAATACTGCATCAGGTCTGTCTTCTGCACCATTGCCAAATCAAACACAACCGGTTCAATTTTAAAAACAGAATCCAGCAGAAAGCCCGGGTGGTTTGATAATGCTGGAAAATATTTTGAATTGAATATCTTATCCTGCATAAAATTCACTTGCAGGTAAATGGCATTAGACTGAGCTTCTATATCTTTTAATGCAGTAAGGATATAGACATCATAATCGATCAGCGAATCAGCAATTGCTTTATTTCTTACCAGGCGGAAATTGCCGCCATTCTTTAATTGCTGAATAGTGCGGTCATGATATTGAAAGCTATTATAACTACGCATGCCCCCGGCTTTGCGGTACAGGAGCAACAGGTTTCTTTCACTCCCTGGTCTTTCAATTTCCATCCGGATTATGTCAATCCGTGTTATTGCATTATTCCACCATGTTCTATCATTGATAAAATCTGCTGTATCTTTCTTTAAATCTTCATAAAGAGATTCCATTAATTTTTTCTCTCGTTGGTGTTCAACAAAATGCTCCCGTTGGTTTTCAGCCAGGAATCCGCAAAACACAGCGAGGAATAACATTAAAAACTCCCACAGATAATGTGTCCATTTTTTTCTTGCAGTATGTGAGTGATGATGAACTTCCATCTTATTTCACTTTTATAAATTCGTAAGGTGTAAATTCAACAAAATCTGCCACACGAACAGTAAGTGATTTTACTTTTCCATTTTCAACTGTGAATGGTAAAACTTTTACGCCATATAAAGGATCATTCCAGGTACTCAGAAAGCGATTGCCGCCAAGTGCTTCAAGCTTACTATACCTGTTTGGATGATGTTCAAATCGCATGATCAATTCACCATTTTCCAGTTTGATATTCATTTTGCCATATAATTCATGTAAATACTCTCCCGTATAATCATTAAGAGAAAGATCAGTTTTGGGTTTTGAATTGATAGTGTCTTTTTTTGCCGCTAACATTTTTTCCGTTTGGGTTTCACTAAGTTTCTGGTTCATCAGCATTCTATTGCTGTAGTTGCGGTAAGGTAAACCGAAATAAGCATCCATTAGTTCCCACTTCAAGGCTTCAAAAAAACTATTGGCATCAGTATTTGTGAGTACAACGATACCCAATTTTTCTTCAGGGATCAATGTCACACTTGTTACAAATCCATTTACACCACCGGTATGGCTAACAATTTTTTTACCATTGTATTCTTCCAGGAACCAGCCTAAACCATACAAGGCAAAATGGCCTGTATTGAAAATAGTTCCTCCATTTCCCAGTATAGAATGTGGCAATCTCGTTTTTGCAATAGCTGAAGCAGGTACAATTTCTTTATCCTCAAACTTGCCATTGCTTAATTGCATAATTACCCATTTACTTAAATCGTTTACGCTGGATGAAATGGCACCGGCAGGAGACATTGCATCAATGTTTCCATAAGGAACTTTTTTTAATTCACCTCTCCATACCGTATGTGCGGAGGCTTTATTAGATGCGGATATGATTTCTTTTGACAGGGCAAGAGTATTATTCATTTTCAATGGCAGAAATATTTTTTCTTTCAAAAACTCAGCCCAGGTTTTCCCGGTTACTTTTGGAATGATCTCTCCGGCAGTCATGAAGGCAGCATTGGTATAACCCCATTTGCTGCGAAAACTATAAAGTGGTTTTAGTTTTCCGAAACGTTCTCTCATTTCAGCCGTTGACAGATCAGAATCGAAAAACATAAAGTCTCCCTGGAATGTTTCAAAACCAAGACGGTGACAAAGCAGATCGCTTATGATGGCTTCTTTTGCAACCCATGGATCATATAGTTTGAAATCAGGTAACCATTTTTGTACTTTATCATTAAGGGATAATTTTTTTTCAGCATCAAGCATAGCGAGTGCTGTAGCAGTAAATGCTTTTGTGTTGCTGCCGATCATAAATAAAGTATTCTCATCCACTTTATCCTTTGTTCCCACCTCCCTTACACCATAACCTTTCATGAACACAACTTTTCCGTCCTTTACAATACAAACTGACACACCTGGAATTTTCCATTCCGTCAATGCCCTGTTTACATAAATATCTATACTGTCTTTTACAAATAATGGAGAAGTTTCCTGTGCATGAATAATTACTGTTGTAAAAAATAGTACAAGAAGCAATAAACTTTTTTTCATAACAGAATTTTTATTTTATTAATGACTGGTAGATCAGGGGCTTTATTCTATCACCATAATCCCAATGTTCGGTTGGCCAGATGTTGCGCATAAATACAACCACCATTTTATTTCTTGGATCAGCCCAGAAATGTGATGCAAACATTCCATCCCAACCATAAGAGCCGGCCGGTATCATCATTGTTCTTTCAGCGTAGTCGGTAAGAATTCCAAAACCTAAACCAAATCGTCTAGTCTTATTTGTATCACCCCACATTAATAGATCACCAATTTGATTAGAAGCCATTAGTTGAATTGTTGCCGGAGATAAAATTCTTTTGCCATTTAATTCACCACCATTTACCAGCATCTGACCAAATAATGCATAATCATAAGCAGTTGAACTAAGTCCTGCACCACCGGAGAAATAAGTTCCATTCAGTGTTTTTGGAAAATCTCTTGAGAAAGTTCCGTTCAAACTTATCAACGAATCCTGTATCCGTATTTTATTATTGCCTTGTGTATATAAAGCAACAAGTCTTGGTTGTTTTTCTTTTGGTAGAAAGAAATAGGTGTCCTTCATCCCGAGTGGATCAAATATCTTTTGCTGTAAATATTTATCAAGCGGGACTCCGCTGATCACTTCAATTAAATAACCAAGTACATCAGTATTTAATCCATAATAAAATTCTTCGCCGGGCTGGGTGAACAATGGAAGCCTGGCCAATCTTGTGATCACATCTTTCAATGTTGAATAAGGAGTACCAATGCCACCATTGATCTTGTTCTTATAATAAATAGCATTCGCCATACCGGAACCAATTTGTGCATAACCAATTCCGGAAGTATGTGATAATATATCCCGCATAGTGATCTCTCGTTTTGCAGGCACGGTTGTATAAGAGGTATCTGCAGCATTGTATTTATCAAGTACAACAGGGTTTTTAAACTCAGGAATAAATTTTGAAATCGGATCGGTCAATAAAAATTTTCCTTCTTCATAGAGCATCATAGCAGCAGCGCTGATGATAGGTTTGGTCATAGAAGCGATACGGAAAATATTATCAACTTTCATAGGAATATTTTGCTGCTTATTTGCATACCCAAATGCTTTATGATAAACAATTTTTCCATTTCGAAGTATAATTGCCGTAGCACCATTCAGCTGATCTTCTTTTATCCACTGTTCGATATTGGCATCTATTTGTTTTAATCTTTCAGATGATAAACCTCCGGTTTCAGGACTCACTGATTGCAGTGTTTGTGAAAATGAAATTAAGTTGAGTAAAACGGATAGCGATAACACTATTTTCTTTTTCATTTCTTCTCATTTAATATTTAACCGTTGGTAGTATATTTTTTCTTTGTTCTTTTTCGCAATATAGTAAGTGAAATGGGGATCAGCATAGGCATCCATACAGCAAATAATACATTGGTAAGATATGCCACGGGCAACATCACCAGCTGAAATTCTTTTCTTAGTTCATTGTGAAGTGGAGTGCTCATAGCCGGAAATTTTATTCCGGCAGTAAGTTAATTTTCTTTTTGTAACCACGCATCGCTTTTCTGAAGCTTGTAAGCTTCATAGCATTGTTTAATGTAAAGCTGAAAATCATATTCGCCGGCATAAAGGCAAAATTCATAGCTGGGCCGGCAGCGGAGCATAAAGCTGTCTCTTGCAGCACCCACCAAACCGGTGAGACGCAACACAAGTGCTTTGCTGAACCGGTGGTCAATAAATTTTTCTCTTTCTTCATTCAGCAAACGTTCTTTAAACGCAGCAGCGCTTTTATTTTTTCTGAACTGGAACATGCGAATGATCTCATCAAGATCAAAACCGACCGCGCCGCCCATGCCTGCAGACATATTTGCTTTCAGCTTTGGTTTTTCCCAATCAAATGCCTTTGCATAATCAAGACGGTTCTGTATCGAATCTAATTTGTAACTCTTTTGTCTTACTACTACTTCTTTCAAAACAGGTACATTAATATGGAGTGCAATATCAAAACTTGAAACATCAAAGATCTTTCCTACAGCATATTTAATAGTTGGTTTGTTCAGGTAGCTGAACCAGACAGAATCAGTTTCTTTTACTTCAATTTCATATCGACCATGTGAGTCGGTAGTTGTTCCTTTTCCTGAAGAAGTTAAAACGCTTACAGAGATCAGTGGGTATGTTCTCGTGCTGTCATAAACCACTCCACGCAGTTTAAAAGCCTGTGCACCTGTTTCTGAAGTGATAAAAAAACAGCCAATAAGTATAATTATATATCCTGGAATTTTTCTCAAGCACGGCAAGTAACAAAAGAAAATGCAAAATGTAATTTAAAGTGTGGCGAGAAAAGCTACAGTCGCTGGAAAATGCCGATGCTCGAGCAGCTTTACCTTTTTTTCCAGGGTTTCAGGAGTATCATCATCGGTAACCACACAGGTTGCCTGTAAAATGATCTGTCCATTATCGTAAACCTCATCTACATAATGAATAGTGATGCCGCTTTCTTTTTCTTTATTTGCAAGCACTGCTTCATGCACAAAACGGCCATACATTCCCTTACCGCCATATTTAGGTAATAATGCCGGGTGGATATTTATCATTTTGCCATGAAATGCTTTTATTAATGCTGCAGGAATTTTCCATAGAAAGCCCGCCAAAACGATAAAATTTATGTTTGCATCTCTTAGCTCATCAACATAAGCATTGCCCCGAAAAAATTTTTCTTTATCAATAACAATTGATGGGATATTATTGCTTGCGGCAATATCTAAAACGCCTGCATCGGGCTTATTACAAACGACCATACTGACCTTTGCAGTAGAATTACTTTTTTTATTGAGATACTCAAGTATATTTTTCGCATTGGAACCTGTACCTGAAGCAAAAATTGCAATTTGTTTCATCAATTATTTTTTCCCTTAAAGAGTCCTTTGAACAAAGCAGCAAAGTTGTAACTTTTCAGTATGAGAAAATTTATTCTTCCATTTTTATTTGCAGCAATAAACATCTCCGCATTTGCGCAAAAACAAAATTGCGAAGACAAACAGTACCCGGCGCCTTCGCTTGGTGATTCAGTAAAAAAAGTATTTGAGGCAAACCTAAGATCAGCGGAAAAAAAATATAAAGCCGACAGTACCAATGACGAGCATATAATATGGTATGGCCGTCGTCTTGCTTATTTGGGAAATTATAAAGAAGCAATAGATATTTATACAAAGGGAATAAACTTGCATCCTGATAACGCAAGATTTTACAGGCACCGTGCTCATCGTTATATCACTTTACGTTGTTATGATAATGCGATCGATGATCTTAAGAAAGCGGTTGAGCTTACAAGGGACCAGGTTGATGAAATAGAACAGGATGGAATTCCGAATGAAAAAAATTTCCCGACAAGCACACTCCAAACCAACATATACTATCATCTCGGGCTTGCCTATTATTTAAAAGGCGATAACCGGCAGGCATTGCTTGCATGGGAAAAATGTCTTGACATTTCGAATAATGACGATATGAAAGTGGCTACTTTAAATTGGTTAAACCTGCTGCTGCGAAAAATGGGAAGGCAAAAAGATGCGGACCAACACCTCAGGGAAGTTTCAGGTGACATGGAAATCATCGAGAACCATGATTATTTTGATATATTATTAATGTATAAGACAAATAATGAAAGCAAGCTGGTTGAAAAAACTCAAAACCAGGAAACATTGAGTAATGCCACACTTGGATTTGCACTTGGCTCATATTATCAGATCAAAGACAATAAGGATAAGGCAAAGGAGCTGTTTGAAAAAGTTGTTGCAGGCAAACAATGGAGCAGCTTTGGATATATAGCAGCGGAAGCTGAATTAGCGAAGATGAAATAGTTTCTTAAGACTTTTGGTTCACTTCCGACTTCTGATTTCCGCCCTCAGATTTTATCAATCCTACCTTTTCACACAGCTTCCGGGTATAGTTTGAAAAAAATCTGAATTGACCGAACGGAATACTTATCATCAACACCATGATCGGCCAAATGATGGTAACAAGCAGTAAATAAAGGATTACCCAAAGCCAGTCAGACCCAATTGATAGCAAGTTCATTATTTTTTTTGCTGCATAGCCTGTCAGGCTGCCACCGATCGCAAATGTGCAAATGATGAGCACAAGTTGCAACACGTTTACTTTCCATTTCTTTCTTAATTTTTCGAACATGGCATAAACATTTTTTTCAAAGTGTGCAAAAATCGGATAAAACAACAATCATTTGTAATAAAAGAAATTTGTTCAGTCAGTGTTGACAAAGCAATGACAAAGATTAATCATCCTTATCAAAGTGAAGATTTAATTCCTGTGAAATGCAGTCTGGTAGCGGCTCAAAAAAAATTTAAACGTGATGAAGTTTTATTGTGTTCATGACTTACTTTTGCGCCAAAGCTGTCCATATAGAATGGCAGTTTATGAGATTTTATCCACATTTTATAGATCAATAGCTTCTATGATTCCAGAAAAATCTTTTGCACCAAAACGCCTATTACTACTCGCCTCAATTCTTGTTTTTTCTTTTGTAAAAATTTCTGCCCAGGATGGTAGAACTGTGTTTAATAATAAATGCGGTGGTTGCCATATTATGGGTACTGAATCAACAGGGCCCGATTTGGATGGCGTGCTTGGTAGATGGGGTGGGGATGGAGATGCTATCAAAGCATGGATCGTAAACTGGAGCAAGCTTGTAAAATCAGGCAATGACATAGCAATTAAGACTGCAGGCCTTAAGCCAACTGAAATGCAAATCTTTGAAGGACAAATTACTCCTGCAGAGCTTGATGCAGTATTTACATATATCACAACATGGAAAAAACCAGAACCCCCGCCACCCCCTCCGGGCGGCGAGAAGGGATCAGGTGGTGGTGGCTTAATTTTCGGTATCATTTCACTTATCATGGCCATTATTGCTATTATCCTCATGCAGGTTAATAGTAATTTGAAAAAACTGAGTGATGATGCCGAAGGCGTTCTTCGTCCTGACCCCGTTCCTTTTTATAGGAACAAAGTATACATAACTCTTTTTTCCATTGTACTTTTTGTTGTCGGCGGTTACTATACAGCAAATGGCCTTATTGATTTTGGAAGACAAAAGCATTACCAGCCAGAGCAACCTATTTTTTATTCGCATAAAGTACATGCAGGCACAAACCAGGTAAACTGTCTTTATTGTCATGGCGCTTCAATGGATAGCAGGCATGCTGCTATTCCATCAGTAAATGTGTGTATGAACTGTCATAAAACCATTACTTCCTATTCCGATACAAGTCCGAAACTATACAGGGAAGATGGCACTGAAGTAAATGCAACAAGAGAGATCGAAAAATTATACAGCTATGCCGGCTTTGATCCAAAAAACGCAGCTAACTGGGATCCGTCAAAAGCAAAACCAATTACATGGACAAAAATCCATAACCTGCCTGATCATGTTTATTTCAATCACTCGCAACATATAAAAGCAGGTAAAGTACAATGCCAGACTTGTCATGGCGAGATCACAAATATGGATGAGGTTTACCAGTTCTCTGAATTAAGTATGGGCTGGTGTGTTAACTGTCATCGCCAGACAAAAGTTGATTTTTATAAACTGGATTCATCTGGCAAAGCAACAGGAAATAAATTTTACAGCATATACGAGAAATTCCATAATGATATTAAAAGTGGAAAAATGGACAGTGTGACTGTAAAAGATATTGGAGGATTGGAGTGTCAGAAATGTCATTACTAATACAACCCCCAACCCCCTAAAGGGGGCTTACGGAGGTCGTTCATAAATTGAATTGTTTAACTTTCTCTGAGTGATTATTTGACAAAGAAAAGCAATCACAAAACTCAGAGTCTAAAAGTCCGCCGCGGCGGATTAGGGTTTATATGAGTAATAAATACTGGCAAAGTTTCGGAGAGCTGAAAGGAAGTGAAGAACTGGCAAAGAGAATTGAGAATGAGTTCCAGGAAGATCTTCCTTTTGAAGACAGGAACGGTAAAGGATGGCTTGATGCATCTGCTCCCCGTCGCGATTTTCTGAAATATCTCGGCTTCAGCACTGCCGCTGCTGCTATCGCTGCCGGTTGTAAAACACCGCTAAGAAGAGCAGTTCCATTTGCTAATAAACCTGCTGATATTATTCCCGGCGTTTCAAAATATTATGCTACCACTTATGTTCAGGATGGTGATGTATTGCCAATACTTGCAAAGGTCAGAGATGGTCGCCCAATAAAAATTGAAGGTAATGATGAGTGTGCTTATACAGGTGGAAAAACATCAGCAAGAGCACAGGCTTCGGTTCTTGATCTGTATGACATGAATCGTTTGACTCATCCGAAAAGAAAAGTTGGCGATAAGTTTGAAGAAGTACCGACTTTCGAGCAGCTTGATAAAATGATCGCTGCTGCAATGGCAGGTGCTGCTAATCCTGTTTTACTTACAAGCACTATTACTTCTCCAACTACAAAAGAAATTATTGCAAAATATGCGGGGCTGAAACATGTACAGTATGATGCTGATTCTTTCAGCGGAATGCTGATGGCTAATGAAGCAACCTTCGGTAAAAGAGCAATTCCATCTTACAATTTTGCAAATGCAAAAGTGATCGTAAGTCTTGGCGCAGATTTTCTTGGTACATGGTTGAGTCCTGTTGAGTTTGCCCGTCAATATTCACAAACAAGAAAATTGAAAGATGGCGAATCACAAATGAGCAGGCATCTTCAGTTTGAAAGCCACATGAGCCCAACAGGCGCATGTGCAGATGAAAGATTTACTCATCGTCCATCTGAAGCGGGCCCTGTTGCATTGGCATTACATGCCGCTCTTGTTGGCAATGCAGCTACTCAACCTTTTAATGGCAAAGCGAAAGCAGGAATTGATAAAGCTGCTGCTGAATTAAATGCAAACAAAGGAGCCGCATTGGTTGTAAGCGGAAGCAACGATGTAAATGTGCAGACAATTGTAAATGCAATTAATAATGCTATCGGTGCTTATGGTTCTACAATCGATTGGTCAACTACATTGAACTATCGCCAGGGTGTTGATGCCGACATTGCTCAACTTATTGCTGATATGAATGCCGGAACGGTAGGTGCCTTGATGATCTATGGCGCTAATCCTGTTTATAATTATTTCGACGGCCAAAAGTTCAAGGCAGCAATGGCCAAAGTGAAAACAAAAATTTCTTTTAACGAATATCTTGATGAAACTTCACAGGCATGTGATTTTATAGTTCCTTCTCATCATTTTTTGGAGAGCTGGGGTGATGCAGAACCAAAGTCTGGATATATAAGTTTTATTCAACCAACCATTCACCCGCTTTTCAAAACAAGAGCATTCCAAACTTCATTATTAAAATGGAGCCTGCCTACCGGACAGGCAGGTGGTAACAATACCGATTACGAAAATTATTTTAAGAACTACTGGGAAGCAAAGCTTGGTTCAAGAGATGCTTTTGAAACCACACTTCAAAAAGGTGTTATTGATCCAAAAGCCGGCACAACAACTCTGGTAACATCGACACCCGTCAAGGATTCTCTTACAACTACAACAACTGCCCCGGTAACAAATACCCAAACAAAACCAACTGCTTCTGCAGGTGGTTATAATGGTGGTTCTGTTGAAGCTGCTGCTACCACAATATCAGGAACAAGAAAAGGAGGCAAAGCCGAACTTATACTTTATCAAAAAGTTTCTATTGGTACGGGTAAACAAGGAACGAATCCATGGTTACAGGAATTACCCGATCCAATTACAAAAGCTGCGTGGGACAACTATGTAATGATGTCTATGCCGATGGCAAAGGAAATAGTTGGCATTGATCTTATCAATGGTTCTGAAAAACATATTAATAACTATGAATACTACCCCGAGAAGCCTGTAGTTACAGTTACAGTTGCAGGTAAGGCACCGTTTGACTTGCCGGTACTGATCATTCCGGGTATGGATCCAAATACGATTGCAATTGCAGTTGGATATGGAAGAACTGATAAGCTCGGACTTGCGGCTGGCAATGTAGGTCAAAATGTTTATCATCTTTCATCTTCTAACGGAACAGCAAGAGATTATTACTCTCCGGATGTAAAAGTTGAAAAAGCGGATAAGCCAAAATACAGAGTTGCGCAATCACAAATACACAACTCTTATGAGGGTAGAACTGAAGTGGTAAAAGAAACCTCCCTTGCTTCTTTTGTAAAAGATCGTCACCAGTTTAAAAGATTTCGTGAAGAGCTTGCTGCAGACTTTGCTCCAAATACCGGTGACTTCCGTAAGGAAGCAACCATTTATCCTGATCATCCGCAACCGGGATTGAAATGGGGAATGAGTGTTGATATGAACAGTTGTACAGCTTGCGGAGCATGTGTTGTTGCATGTCATGCTGAAAACAATGTACCTGTTGTTGGTAAAAGAGAAGTTGCCCGGTATCATGATATGCATTGGTTACGTATCGACCGCTACTTTGTAACTGATGAAAATGATCCGGATAATGTAAAGGCAGTAGTATTCCAGCCAATGATGTGTCAGCATTGTGATAATGCTCCATGTGAGAATGTTTGCCCGGTTGCTGCAACAAATCACAACGCAGAAGGAATAAATCAAATGGCATATAACCGTTGTATCGGTACAAGGTATTGTGCTCAAAATTGTCCATATAAAGTTCGTCGTTTCAATTGGGCTGATTATACAGGAGCTGACAGCTTCCCTAACAACCGCGATCAGCAGTTAATTGGTAAACTTGACCTGGTAGTTGAGCAGATGAACGATGATCTTACAAGAATGGTGTTGAACCCTGATGTAACAGTTCGTTCAAGAGGTGTGATGGAAAAATGTTCTTTCTGTGTTCAGCGTGTACAGGAAGGAAAACTGGATGCAAAAAAAGCAGGTGATGTATTGCATGATGGTAAAGTAAAGACTGCTTGCATGCAGGCTTGCCCAACTGATGCAATTGTTTTTGGTAATGTACATGATAAAGAAAGCAAGATCACAAAAATAAGAGCGGAACATGACGAACGCCTCTTCTATGTGATCGAGCAGTTGCACACATTACCGAATGTGAACTATTTAGCCAAGATCAGGAACACAAGCGAGATAATAGCGAGTGAAGATGAAGGAGAAGTGAAGCATGAAGCCAAGGCTGAAGAAAAAAAAGCTGAAGCAGCGCATTAGGTGAGTGGTGAATGGTCAATGGTGAATGAGGCGATTTTTCACGTTTGACATTCTTAAAAAAGGATGAATAGGATTACAGAATCCTTCGTTTCGCTCCGGACAAGCTACTGCAACAATTGATGAATAGAATTGTTGCAGTACAAGAGTGCGACGCAACAAAGGCTAAATAGTAAAAAGAAAGTTGACTCAATAAAATAAAAAAGCTAAAGGCTAGTAGCTAGCAGCTAAAAGCTAATCGATATGGGATTAATCAGATACGAATCACAGATAAGACCGCCGCTGGTTGAAGGCAATAAAGATTATCACCAGGTTACGGAAGATATCTGCCGCCCGGTAGAAGCAAAGCCAAGCCGTGCATGGTGGATCGGATTCCTGGTTTCAGTGGCTTTTCTCATCTTCGGAATTGTTTCAGTAACGATGGAGGTGATATATGGTACGGGCCAATGGAACCTGAATAAAACAGTTGGTTGGGGATATGATATTACCAACTTCGTTTGGTGGATCGGTATTGGTCATGCCGGAACATTGATCTCTGCGATCTTATTATTATTCCGCCAGGGATGGAGAACTGGTGTGAACCGTGCAGCTGAAGCGATGACAATTTTTGCGGTAATGTGTGCAGGACAGTTTCCTATCTGGCACATGGGTCGGGTATGGGACGCATTCTTTGTATTGCCTTATCCAAACACAAGAGGTCCGTTGTGGGTAAACTTTAATTCACCATTGTTGTGGGATGTATTTGCGATCTCAACATATTTTACCGTTTCACTTTTATTCTGGTATAGTGGATTGATACCTGACGTAGCTACACTTCGTGACCGTGCAAAAAAGAAATGGAGAAAAATGTTTTATGGCGTGGCTGCATTTGGATGGACCGGAAGTACCAAACACTGGCAGCGGCATGAAGCGCTTTCCTTAGTGCTCGCAGGATTGGCAACACCACTGGTTTTATCGGTTCACACAATTGTATCGTTTGACTTCGCCACTTCAGTGGTTCCGGGATGGCACACTACCATCTTCCCTCCTTACTTTGTTGCGGGTGCCATTTTCTCAGGATTTGCAATGGTGCAAACATTGTTGGTGGTAACGAGAAAAGTGCTGGGATTGGAAGAGTATATCACTATTGAGCATATTGATGTAATGAATAAGATAATTATTCTTACGGGCTCGATTGTAGGTATAGCGTATCTCACAGAATTATTTATTGCATGGTATGGCGCCAATAAATATGAATGGTTTGCATTCAGTCAAAATCGTGTGAACGTAAATAGCCCCCTTGGATGGAGCTATTGGATCATGATGGGATGTAACGTATTGTCGCCACAGATTTTCTGGATAAAAAAAATGAGAAGGAACCTGCTGGTTACTTTCTTCATGTCTGTACTTGTGAATATCGGTATGTGGTTTGAACGTTTTGTGATCATCGTAACATCTGTTTATCGTGATTATCTGCCTTCAGCATGGTCTACCTATTACAGACCTACTGTTTGGGAGGTCGGGTTTTATCTCGGAACATTTGGTTTGTTCTTTACCTGTTATTTCCTGTTTTCAAAATTCTTCCCGGTTATTGCCCTGGCAGAGATCAAACATATTTTAAAACGAAGCGGTGATTCGCAAAAAAATAGAATGGATAACCTGGAAGTACAACCAGCTGAAGAGTTTGCTGAAGAGCATTCTCATGATCATGGAGCATAGAGAGAAGCTGCGAGCTATTAGCTATGAGTTACGAGCCGCAGTATAAATAAAAGAAGTTTCAAAAGAAGAGTTTCTTGCTCGCAGCTAGAAGCTCGTAGCTAAAAGCTAAAAGATATGGCAATAAAGAAATACGTAGTCGGCAGCTTTGATGATGAGGCGGTATTGTTTCCTGCTGTGAAGAAAGTTCGCAAAGCAGGATACAAAATTCACGATGTATTCACGCCGTTCCCTATTCATGGATTGGATAAGGCAATGGGACTTCGTGATACAAGCCTTCATACAGCTGGTTTTATTTATGCTATTACCGGTACGGCTACAGCATTAGGGTTTATTTCATGGGCATTGACTTATGACTGGCCATTAAATTTTGGCGGTAAACCATTTTTCTCATTGCCTGCATGGATACCGATCACATTTGAGTTAACGGTTTTATTTTCTTCCGTAGGAATGGTACTTACATTTTGTTACCTGTGCCAGTTGGCGCCATTTGTAAAAAAAGATCATTTCAATTTAAGATCAACTGATGATATTTTTTTAATGGCGTTAGAATGTACGGATAAAACAAACGAAGGCGAAGCCGTGTCATTTTTACAAAGTCTGGGCGCTAAAGATGTAAAGGTTGATCATAAAGAAGATCGCTGGTGGCTTGGCCGTTATGATAAAGAATCAAAAGTTTTTGAAAAGAAAGCAGAAGGAGTAGCGGTATAAAAGAAAAAAATTAAGGATGAAAAAAATTGCAATCATTACCGGGTTTATTACTGCAAGTTTGATAATGACCAGTTGCAGGATGGGTAAAAATGATCCAGGAAAAGTTTATATGCCGGATATGTTTTATAGTCGTGCATATGAAACCTATGCTGCACTGGATTCATCAAAATTCACGAATGATACTGCACTGGCTGGAGGAAAAATTTATTATGACAGGATGCCTGTAGCTGGTACAGTTGCAAGAGGTGAGTTGGCGATGTTCCCATTAGCGATGGATAAACTTGGAGACAGCACTAATTATGCTGCATCTAAAAGTATTGCTAATCCTTTGCCGGCATTAAGCGCAGTAGATTATTTGGAAGCTGCAAGATTGTATCTCGTGAATTGTGGTATTTGCCATGGGGAGAAATTAGATGGTAATGGCCCATTGTTCAAAGGAGGTGATGGTCCCTTTAAGGCTGCCCCGAAAAATTTGATCGCTGACCCTGTAGTTTCAAAAATGCCCGACGGACAAATGTTTTATTCTGTTACTTATGGTAAAGGAAATATGGGAAGCTATGCCTCTCAACTTAGTACAAGGCAACGCTGGATGATCGTACATTATATTAAAGAAAAGCAGGCGGTAGCAAATCAACCGGCGGCAAAGCCGCCAGCGGATAGTGCAAAGACTGCCACGACTAAATAAAAAGATTTTTTGAAGAATAATAAAAGGTAAACTGATGTCAATTCGCGAAAAATTTGAAATACCTCAACGCTACAAGATGTGGTCGTATGCGTTGATGGCGGTTGGTATTATTTCCATCATTCTCCTTTATGTTACTCATGGCGCCAAAACCGGTGCCGAGCATGAGCATGAAAGGGCAAGATTCTGGTCAAGCTTATTGCAGAACAGTGTTTTCTTTTTATTGGTGGTAAATGCAGCTATGTTTTTTCTTTGTGCTACCATTCTTGCATGGGGCGGATGGACAACAAGTTTCAGAAGAGTATCGGAAGCCATTGCTTCAGCGGTACCAGTAATCGGTGTTATTTGCGGTGTCATCTTATTAGCAATAGTCTTTGGTAATGATCATGCTATTTATCATTGGGCAGCCCGTGAAGAAGATCTCGACAAGATCTTAAAATACAAATCTCCATTCCTTAATAAAACTTTCTTTACTGTATGGACAGTACTTACAATTGTCCTCTGGTCTTTAATAGGGAGGAAGATCAGGAATTTATCATATAGTACTGACAAAGGCAAAATGAGTGTTGAAGAAGGGAAAAAATTTCAATGGACAAATACAGTTTGGTCAGCTTTATTCCTGTTTGTATTTGCTCTTACAGTAATGTCAACGATACCATGGCTTTGGTTAATGAGCATCGATGCACATTGGTACAGCACAATGTATAGCTGGTACACTTTTGCAAGCACATTTGTGTCGGGAGTAGCGTTAATTGCATTATTTGTTATTTACCTCAAAAATAAAGGATACCTGGAATATACTAATGAAGAGCATTTGCATGATCTTGGAAAATTCATGTTTGCATTTTCTGTATTCTGGTGTTATCTCTGGTTTAGCCAATATATGCTGATATGGTATAGTAACCAGCCGGAGGAAACAAAATATTTTGAACCAAGAGTGGAAGGACCTTATCGTGGTATTTTCTTTTTGAATATCATTCTAAATTTCATTGCCCCGCTTTTATTATTAATGAGAAGAGGAGCAAAAAGAAATTATACTACAATGACAATTCTTGCGGTGTTGATCATATTTGGTCACTGGCTTGACTTTTTCCAAATGGTTCACCCGGCCAATTCAAAAGATCATGTGCCAATGATGTTGTATGATATGGGTATTGGTCTTGGATTTGTGGGATTGATCTTGTTTATCGTGGGAGGAACATTGTCAAAACATCCATTGGTACCAAAGAATCATCCGTTCTTTAAAGAAAGTGTGATACATCATACGTAAAAGGCCCATCCAACCTTCCCAAAGGGAAGGCTGGTGAAGAGTTTGTATAAAACAGTTCTTAAAAAAAAGAAATTTCGAAAAGCTGGCCTTGTGTTCTGATGGTCCCGGCAAGTCGGGATCGGGAGGAGGCCGATAATTATAAATGAACTAAGAATATGACAACGACTTTCATTATTGTGATCCTGCTACTTGGCTTTCTTATCACATTCCAGATAGCCAAAGCAAGTGAGTATGTATCCGTAATGCGTGGAGAAGAAAAATCAAGGAAGCAGAATAATCGTATCAATGCATTTTTATTATTGGCATTTCTTGTACTCGGTTTAATAGGCGTTTACTATTGTAATGAAAGATTGGGACATAAAATTCTTCAATTCGGCTCATCAGCTTCAAATCACGGTGTGGATGTTGACAATATGATGTACATCACCCTCGTCATTACAGCTATTGTATTTGTTATAACACAGGTATCACTTTTTTGGTTTGCCTATAAATACCAGGAATCTGACAATAGAAAAGCATATTATTATCCGCATAATAATAAACTGGAAGTAATCTGGACAGCGATCCCTGCAATAGTATTGACAGTAATGGTTGGTTTTGGTTTGTATTACTGGTTCAGAATAACAGGTGAAGCTCCAAAAGATGCAATGGTGGTGGAAGTTACAGGAAGCCAGTTCAAATGGGAGTTTCGTTATCCCGGAAAAGATAAAGTGTTAGGTAAAAAGTTTTTTAAATCTATTAATGAAGGAGCAAATAATCCTTTGGGTCAATTATGGGAAGACCCGGCAAACCATGATGATATTTATTTGCCATCCGGTGATCCAATGCATCTTGTAGTAAATAAACCGGTAAAGCTTGTGATCAATGCAAAAGATGTGATACATGATGTTGGTCTTTCACATTTTCGTTTAAAAATGGATGCAGTACCGGGCACGCCAACCACTATGTGGTTTACTCCTATTAAAACCACCGCACAAATGAAAAAGGAAAACAACGATCCTGATTTCGTTTATGAGATCTCCTGTGACCAGCTGTGCGGACAAGGACATTTTAAAATGAGAGGAACAATTATTGTAGAATCGCAGGAAGAGTTTGATCTCTGGATGGCAAAGCAAAAACCTAAATATTATATTGCTTTTCCCGACAGAGAGCCAGGATATAAAGCACCGTCAGATACGGTAAATAAAATTGCAGCGGTAACGCAGCAACCTAAATAATAAATTTTTTGATAATCCGTCACAGACGGAAATCTTAAAAAAGTGAATTATGAGTAACGACGCAAATATGCATGGACATGCTGAAGTGATCACTCACCATGATGTACATCATGACGAGCATCATGTCCATCATCATAAGGAAACATTTATTACCAAATATATTTTCAGCCAGGATCACAAAACGATCGGTAAACAATTTTTGATCACAGGAATTGTGTGGGCAATTATTGGTGGTTTGTTTTCCGTTTTATTCCGTTTGCAATTGGGTTTTCCCGAGCAAACTTTCCCAATATTGGAAACTTTTTTTGGCAGGTGGGCAAAAGGCGGTGTGATACAACCTGAATTTTATTATGCTCTTGTAACTATTCATGGTACGGTGCTTGTGTTTTTTGTGTTGACCGCAGGTCTTAGCGGAACATTTGCAAACCTTCTTATTCCACTTCAGATCGGAGCAAGAGACATGGCTTCGCCGTTTCTTAATATGCTTTCCTATTGGTTTTTCTTTATTGCCAGTGTTATTATGTTCTCTTCTTTATTTGTTCATACAGGACCGGCATCGGGGGGATGGACGTCATATCCGCCATTGAGTGCACTGCACCAGGCAGGAGAAGGCTCAAAGATAGGAATGGACTTATGGCTTGTCAGTATGGCAATGTTCATTGTGTCTTCATTGCTTGGTGGTTTGAATTATATAGTAACCATTTTAAATATGCGTACAAAAGGAATGACCATGACAAGAATGCCTCTTACTATGTGGGCCATTCTTTTTACCGCAATTCTTGGTGTACTTTCTTTCCCTGTTCTTCTTTCAGGTGCGATCCTTCTTTTGTTCGACAGAAATCTTGGAACAAGTTTTTACTTAAGTGATATTTATGTTGCAGGGCAAATATTACCGAATGAAGGAGGAAGTGCAATTCTATTCCAGCATCTATTCTGGTTCCTCGGCCATCCTGAAGTATATATCATCTTGTTGCCGGCGATGGGAATGGTGTCGGAGATCCTGAGTGTGAATTCACGAAAACCAATCTTTGGATACATGGCGATGGTGGGTTCATTATTTGCAATAGCCATTCTTGCATTCCTTGTTTGGGCGCATCACATGTTTGTAACGGGATTGAACCCTTTCCTCGGGGCATTCTTTGTATTGTTAACGTTATTGATCGCTGTGCCATCCGCTATTAAAGTATTTAACTGGATCACCACATTATGGCGTGGTAATATCAGGTTTACCCCGGCTACATTATTTGCTATCGGTTTTGTAAGCTTATTTATTTCCGGTGGATTAACAGGGTTGTTCCTCGGAAACTCAACGATCGATATTCATTTACATGATACAAAATTTGTTGTTGCACACTTCCACATAGTAATGGGGGTGGCATCAATGTTTGGAATGCATGCGGGAATTTATCATTGGTTCCCTAAAATGTTTGGACGTTACCTGAATAGTACGCTTGGCTATATTCACTTCTGGGTAACAATGATCGGTGCCTATCTTATTTTCTGGCCGATGCACTATGAAGGTTTGGCCGGTGTGCCTCGTCGTTATTTGGATGTAAGAGATATCTGGCATTCATTTAACAAGTTTGACAGCCTTAATAAAATGATCACTGTTGTTTCTATTATAGTGTTCGCAATGCAGCTGATGTTTGTATTCAATTTCTTCTATTCAATTTTCAAAGGAAGAAAAGTACGTACACAAAATCCATGGAGTTCAAATACACTTGAATGGACAACACCTATCAATCCGGGACACGGTAACTGGCCAGGTGAAATTCCGGAAGTTCATCGCTGGGCTTATGATTATGGTAAAGATGGAAGAGAATTTATTCCGCAAACAGAACCGGTTGGTCCTAATGAAACAACGGAACATTAGGCCCTAAATCCTCCGCCGTAGGCGGAGACTTATGAAGAGTATGACTTTATGAAGAGTGATAATAATAGTAGTTCTTTAAATATTGCTGGTAAAATAAAAGATTACCTGAAACTGATAAAAGTTTCATTGAGCATCATGGTAGTTTTTTCCAGTGTGCTTGCTTACTTATTAGTACCGGGCATTGAAGGCAAATATGTAAATCCCTTAAAAATGACCATATTGCTTGCAATCGGTGGACTATTAGTAACCGGAAGTGCAAATGCCATTAACCAGGCAGTGGAAAAAGATACAGATGCAATGATGAAGCGGACATCAAGCCGGCCCGTGGCTGCAGGAAGAATGAGTGTTACTGAAGCGTGGGTGTTTGCAATTGTTGCAGGTGTAGTTGGAATTTTTATTCTCGGTTATTATTTCAACTGGACATCAGCAGGACTTGCAGCGCTAAGTCTTTTTTTATATGCGTTTGTTTATACGCCATTAAAAAAAGTAAATGCTGTTGCAGTATTGGTTGGCGCATTTCCCGGTGCATTGCCTTGCCTTATTGGCTGGGCAGCAGGTGATGAAAGTCTTGGAATTGGCGGATGGGTTTTATTTGGCATACAGTTCTTGTGGCAGTTCCCGCATTTCTGGGCAATATGCTGGATAGCATATAAAGATTACAGCGCTGCAGGATTCAAACTGTTGCCAAGTGAAAAAGGACCAACAAAATATACAGCATTGCAAACGGTGATCTATTCGCTGTTGTTGTTGCCAATTGGAGTTGTTCCTTATTTTATCGGAATGAGTGGTTTGATAAGTCTCTTTATAGTTGCTGCAGCAAATCTTTTTATGGTTTGGCAATGTGTAAGATTATATAGAGAGATGGAGGTAAAGGCAGCAAGAAGAGTAATGTTCAGCAGTTACATTTATTTGCCGGTAGTGTTGTTTGCGTTACTTGGCGACAAAATATAAAATGTGTTATGGAAGTAGTGGGTATGCAACAAAGAAAAAGAATTCATCCACATAAGTTCACGATGTGGATAGCAATATGCAGCATCATTATGATGTTTGCGGGTCTGACCAGCGCTTATATTGTTAAGAGCAACCAGGCCAGCTGGATCGATATAAAAACACCACAGGTGTTTTGGTTTTCAACAGCCGCCATTCTGTTGAGCAGCCTTACGATACAAATGGCATTACGTTCTTTTAAGCAAAGGGAGATGAATCGTTACCGTCAATTGATGGCTGTAACAACTGTACTTGGTATAGCATTCATTGTTATGCAATGGAATGGATTTACACAGTTATGGAATAGCGGTGTACAGTTCAAAGGTGTTGCGGGAGCCGGGCAGTTTTTGTATGTGATATTTGGCTTACATGCTTTGCACGTATTGGGCGGGGCGATAGCATTAATAGTGATGTTTATAAAAGCCTTTTTTGGCCAGACAAAAACTTATGGAAGCATTGGAATTGAAGTGATGGCAACGTACTGGCATTTTGTAGATATTCTATGGATATATTTGTTTGTGTTTTTTATTTTGGCTTAAATAGATGAATAGCGAACAGAACGTAAAAGAGTGCGACCCTTCGACAAGCTCAGGATAAACTGCGACGCAGTGCTCAGTAGAAAATAGAAAGATGAACGGAGCGTCGCAACAACCGATGATAAGTATTAATATAGCCGGGAACATAAAAATAAATTGACAAGTTAAAGTATAAGTAACCAACATGTCTTCAACTACAACAGCACAAGAGACCAAATGGTGGAACGGGGGTAGAAGCCCGTTCAATTTAGAGTATGGGAAACTAATGATGTGGTATTTTTTAATGAGTGATGCTTTCACTTTTGGAGCATTCCTTATTTCTTATGGCACCATTCGTTTTTCTCAAAACTTCTGGCCTGATCCGAACGTAGTTTTCAATGCATTCCCTGGTGCGGGTCATACGAATCTCCCATTGGCATTTGTGAGTGTGATGACATTTATTTTGATCATGAGCTCGGTTACTATGGTGCTTGCCGTACATGAAGGCCATCGCAGCAACAGGCTAGGTGTAATGAAATGGATGCTTTGGACAATTCTTGGTGGTATTGCATTCTTACTTTGCCAGGCATGGGAATGGCATCACCTTATAACCGGTGAGCATGCAGTGCTTGCTGATGGTAATAAGATTGAAATGATAGGACAAACAATGGGTGGTAATCCATGGGGTCAATTGGTTGACCATTCAGTTGCTACTGAGGCGTTGAAAAATTCTTCATCTGAGGTGTTGGCCAAGATGGTGAATGATCATCATCATGATCTTGCTGTAGCTGACTTGGTGAAAAAACCAAAAGAAGAATTGATCGGTATGATAAATCTTGCTGAAACGCATATTCGTACGAAAGGACCGATCGCATTTGGCGGGTATTTCTTTGGCATAACAGGATTCCATGGCTTCCATGTTTTTTCAGGAGTCATCATTAACGTTGTTATGTTGATAATGGCAACAAAAGGCGTATTTGACAGGAAAGGCCATTACCTGATGATCGAGAAAGCAGGTTTATACTGGCACTTTGTAGACCTGGTTTGGGTATTTGTATTCTTGTGTTTTTATCTTGTTTAACTGAAATAAAAAAAGAGGAGATTGCTTCGGCTATGCCTCGCAAGTAAAATATGAGTATGGAGCATCAAACAATTTCAGAAGTTACATTTCATCATCATGTTCCCGGAGAGGATAATGTAAAACGAATTTGGAGAACATTCTGGTTACTGCTGGTTATTACAGTCATTGAGCTTGGAATGGGTTTCTCTATTTATTTTATTCATAAGAATCCTGATTTCAGTCATGGTCTTGTGTTAGGTATCAAGGGAGCTATTGTGATCCTTTCACTGGCAAAAGCATTTTACATTGTTTCTATATTCATGCACCTTGGCGATGAGATCAGGAATATGGTCATGACGATCGCTGTTCCGCTCATGTTATTCATCTGGTTCATTGCTGCTTTCTTGTGGGATGGAAATTCTTATAAGAATCTTCGTAATAAGTATGACAAACATTTTGAAGAAAGAACGACTGAGCAGAAAGGTGGAGGCGGACATTAATAATATTTATTTCAAATAAATACCTGATCACTGTCCCGCCTCAGGCGGGACATGTTTTTTAAATAATTTGTTGAATAGTGAACAAGACAGCTTTATATGCATTGATGCTGGCGATATTGCTTCCCCTGACCGCATACTTTATTATCAAGCAACTCAGCAAAGAGGCGATCCATATCCCGCAACCTATTTATGAGGATTCTACAATTTCAAAAGTGGTAAATGGAAAGATCACAAATGAAACTATCTGGCATAAGATCCCTGATTTTACATTAACCAATCAGGATGGTAAGCAGGTATCACTGCATGATATGGTAAGGATCGATCCGGAAACCGGCGATACTGTTCCTAAGATAATTGTTGCGAATTTCTTTTTTACTCATTGTGCTACTATTTGCCCGGGAATGACGATGAACATAAAAAAACTGCAGGAGTCAATAAAGAAATCAGAAAAGGTTGGTGACCGCACTGCAGACTTTGTTCAATTCCTTTCCTTCAGTGTTGATCCTGACAGGGATTCGGTTGCAGCATTAAAAAAATGGGCCGATCGTTTTCAAATAAATCCTGACAACTGGTGGTTGCTTACAGGTGATAAGAAAACAATTTATGATCTATCATTGAAGCACATGAATCTTTCTGTGCAGGATCCGCAAGGCGTGGACACCGGATTTTTTCATACCGATATAATTGTACTTATCGACAGGGACCGGGTTATAAGGATGCCAAGAGATGAATATGGCAATCCAAGGGCATACAGGGCTACCGAAGAAAGAGATCTTATCAAGCTTTCTGAGGATATCATTTTGCTGATGCTTGAAAAGGATAAAAAAAGAAAAAGCTTTTTTGAAGGCAAGCTCGAATTGATCGGAGTGGTTTTTTTACTTGCCCTGGTTGGCTTGGGAATATTTTTAATTGTACTGAGAAAAACAAGAAATAAATAATATGCTTGATGCGGCCTGGAAAAAGAATGATGTAATAGCAAGAAGGCTGATCATAGCAGTTTCAATAATTGTTTTTGCAGCCGTAGTGGTGCTTGGAAGAGTAAAACTAAATGTAGAGCTTGGTTTTGATGAGCACTTATTTGCAAAGATCAATGCAGTAATAAATTCTACTGTTTCCTTTTTATTGCTTGCCGGATTAATTGCAGTAAAGAACAAAAAATATCTTTTACATAAAAGAATAATGATCACAGCAATTATTCTTTCATCTCTTTTCCTGGTCAGTTATATCTGCCATCATTTATTTGCAGGCGAAACAAAATTCGGAGGAACAGGAACTATCCGCTATATCTATTATTTTATTTTAGGAACGCATATTATACTTGCAGGAATAATACTCCCCTTTATTTTATTTACTGCTTATCGTGCAATGACAGCCGAATGGCCGGGGCATCGAAAGCTTGCAAAGATCACATGGCCGATCTGGTTTTATGTGGCTGTAACGGGGGTGGTGGTTTATTTTTTGATCAGTCCTTATTATACTCAAATGATCATTGATTAAAAACCGAGTTCTTTAACCGGGTTCCAATAATATTTTTCAAAATCAACGATCTTATCATTCTTCACTTTTATCCCTTCTTTCTTTAATTGTCTTTCCATGGAACCAGGCGGAGAGAAATGATGTTTGCCACTAAGCATACCAATTCGGTTTACTACGCGGTGTGCAGGTACTCTGGGTTTTACTTTTCCTGCACCATTCATTGCCCAGCCAACCATTCTTGCGGATAGCTTTGTGCCAAGACACGCAGCGATAGCACCATAAGAAGTTACTCTTCCTTTTGGAATTTGTCTTGCGACCTCATAAACCAATTCAAAAAAACTTTCATCTTTTTTGCCGGAGGGCTTTACTGATTTCAATTTATGAGTTGACCTTTTTGGAACAGGCATGATGTGAAGATAAAATATACTATTGAGTTATGACAATCAAGACCTGTTTTCCCAATCACCCTTTTTATAAACGAATATCAATTAATTACAATTCCTGTATTGATGACCGGTTTTGCTTTTCGTAAATAGAACATTTCCCCTTTTGTCGATGAGAAATGTGGTGTCCTTTCTTCATCAACAAAAAGTTGCCATTTGATCATATTGTCATTTAAGATCTCGAGGATGCTTTTCACTGTTATGACAGAGCTTGTATCGCTTGTTGAAAAATCAAACCAGATCGGGGATTTTGTAAAATCTATTTTGTAATCAATGATCTTTTTCTTTTCACCATCATAGCTGAGGAGTATAGCAGAGCTGTCTATATCAAGAGTAATGCTGGTGCCTTGTTGATCAATAATTTCCCAACGACCGATAAGGTCTTTGAAATTTTTCTGGGAAAACCCGTTAAGTACAATAAGTGCAAACATCATCATCACGATAATTCTTTTCATAGGTCAAATTTTTTCTGAAGATATTAATACAGACTCTGTGCCATTTCCTGAAAGAGTGCCAATGAAGGTTTTTGATAAAACTGTTTTTACATTGATGTTCCTGGCGAGAAGAAAATTACCCGTTTCCATCATTCTTTGCCGACAGCAATAATGACCGTCGTGGCTCAGGAACATTTTCAAAGTTATAAGGGCAATGCAGGCAACCCATGCCGCAGCAAAAACCCTTTTCAAGATGGTATTTTTCTGTAAGCACTATATAGCCATCCTGATTTATATAGAAATGAATTCCCTCAATTAAATCATTTTGCTTCATACTCTTTTAAAAACTGTTGCAGCTCTTTGTCTTTTTCTTTGCCGGGAAAAATTTCAGGTAAAGAGAATTTCAGATAATGTATACGGTTACTTCCGGCAATATCCAAAGATTCATAATGTGTTTTAATTTTTAATTCATCAGTTATTATATCGTTACTGTAAAGATCATCAGCGTCCTCGATCAATTTACAATTATATTTTTCAATTACAATTTTGGTGAACTTATACAAATCTGGACTATCGGTTTTTAAATGTATAAAACCACCGTGAGTTAAAATTTGTTTATATAGCCGTAGAAATTTCGGATGAGTCAATCTTTTTTTTGCTTTGCCTGTTCTTAATTGCGGATCAGGAAAAGTGATCCAGAGCTCATTAACTTCATTTGTATTAAAATAATCATTGACCTGGTCTATCTGTATTCTTAAAAAAGCAATATTAGTAAGGTGAAACTGCAAAGCTTTTTTTGCTCCTACCCAAATTCGGTTTCCTTTCTGATCAATACCAATAAAATTTTTTTGAAGATACAATTGACCAAGCCCAACTGCGTACTCGCCTTTTCCGCATGCGAGTTCAAGTATTATGGGATTATTGTTCTTAAAAAACTCATTCCATTTTCCTTTCATGTCTTCCGGGTATTGAAGCACATTGGAAAATGTTTTTAATTCTGCAAAACGAATAAGTTTTTTTTGACCCATGGGCGGCAAAGGTAGCAGAAACAAAAAAGTCCCGCCGTTAGCGGGACAAACAATCACATGAGAGAATAGTAGCTGTAGGGGCTCCGATTCAATCGGGCACAGAGAACTTAGCTAAAAGCAAAGTTTAGAGGATGTTTCTAAAAAACAAAAAAGCCTTTCCGTATAAACAGAAAGGCAAACAATCACATGAGAGAGAATAGTAGCTGTAGGGGGAGGGTTCGAACCTCCACGTAGAAGTTAGCTAAAAAGCAAAGTTTAGTGGTCAACCCTGGTCGGCCTTACCATTGGTAACGTCGGCTCTACTTTTCGTTTATCCTGTTATCTCCACCCCCGAGACGAGA
>Ga0070698_100001241_pt1 | contig 28439 bp, 25 predicted proteins | sample KBSK1502metaG_FD_65477 | JGI IMG/M metagenome (GOLD analysis project Ga0070698, IMG submission 65477) | Corn, switchgrass and miscanthus rhizosphere microbial communities from Kellogg Biological Station, Michigan, USA - KBS K1-50-2 metaG | ecosystem: Host-associated > Plants > Roots >...
CCTGATTCGGATAAAGATAGTTTGGATACAAGAGGCCCGAAAGGATATGATGAAGTGAACCAGGCAAGAAAAGCAGGGTACTTTGGTTGGCCATTATTCATTGGCAAGAATTATCCTTATCACAATTATGATTATTATACAGGTAAAAGCGGGGCTGCATTTGATCCTGCAAAACCAATAAACGATTCAAAGAATAATACTGGTATAAAAGAATTGCCTGCTATATCAGCACCATTTATTTGGTATCCTTATGGTAACTCACCTGATTTTCCGGGAATGGGAACAGGTGGCAGAACTGCAATGGCAGGACCGGTTTATTATTCAGACCTATATTCCGGCAAAAAAGGTTTACCTGACTATTACAATGGCAAACTTTTCATTTATGAATGGATGAGAAATATTATCAGGGCAGTTTCTTTACAACCGAATGGTGATTTTTATAAAATGGAACCATTTATGGATGGAGCAAAATTTGCTGCTCCTGTTGATATTGAACTTGGACCTGATGGACATCTTTATGTACTTGAATATGGACTTGGTTGGTTTAGTAAGAATAAGGACTCAGGAGTGTATCGAATAGATTATAAAGAATAATTTTTTTTTCACAGATTTCACTGATGCACACAGAAAATTTTCTGTGGAAATCCCTGCCTCGGCAGGCAGGCGTGTCATCTATGAGCCTTTTTTTTTGCATAGAAATAATTCACTGCTAAAACAACGATAAGAATTACTAATCCGAAGAATTCTCTTGTTTCTTCGATCCATGGTTTTTCTGCTTTCATTGTTGCTGCAATATCTTCTGCATTATGTTGGGTCATCCAATCCAATACGCCATTTTTCCAAAAAAATAATCCAACAGCATAAATAAAGTATATGACAATACCAATCAGGTATGCTTTTGGATAAAACTTATTTCTGAAAGCCAACCAGCAAAGCACAGCGCCATACATATATATAGGCATCCACACATAAGGATCAGGATCATTGTATTGCAATGCTGCTGAAAAAACAAAAAGTAAACAAAAGATGAGATTAAAGACCTTCATAAATTATTTTAACTTCAATAAAGATAGCTTTTTATGAAAAGAACATTAATTGTTGCATATAGCTTTTTGATCATACTGGTATCCTGCGATACACTGAAAAAAGTTGCTTCCATACTGGTGCCATCTGAATATGAAATGGCATTGGGATTAAAAGATGCTTTATCACAAGGCTTGTTCAGAAGTTTTGATGCATTTGCCGATCCAAATGGAAACCCATTAGTAAGGTTTGCTTTTCCCGGTGATGCAGCTAAAATTGAAAAGACACTTCGTGATCTTGGTCTTGATAGAACAGTTGACCAGGTAACAGGAAAATTTACAAGAGCAACCTCTTCAGCAGTAAGAGCAGCCAAACCCATTTTTCTTCAATCTGTAAAAGAAATGAGCATACGAGATGCCGCAAAGATTTTAATTACTGATAATACTCATGCAGCTACTGAATATTTTAAAACTACAATGTCTCCAGAATTGATGGTTGCATTTCGTCCAATTGTTGACAGCGCCATAAATGTAGAAGGCGCCAATAAAGACTGGAGCCAAATAGTAAATGTTTACAATAAAATTCCTTTTATAAATAAGCCTCTTGAAGCAAGCCTCACAGACTTTATTGCTGCCCGTGCAATTGATGGTATGTTCAGTATTGTTGCTAATGAAGAAGAACAAATTCGCACCAAATATGAATTCAGAAAAACAGATATGATGAAGAAAGTGTTTGGATATGCAGAAGAAGAGTTGAAGAGAAGAGCACAACAGCAGAAATAAAATCAATTGGAAATACTGTTTAAGATGCTATTTAATTCCTAATTGTTTCCGAGTATCTAAACTGAATTGATATTGCTCTTCAACAGATATTGCTTTCCGGGAACTTTTGTTAACATCATTACCTTCTTTTGACCATAATGGTGGAAAAAAATTATACACTTTATCACCGTCAAGTTTAGAAACTTCTTCTCTCCAATTTGTCCATCTAAGATTAGAATAAAAATCATCCACGTTTCCATTAAAACAAAACTCAAGGAAATCAGAATAAGTTAAATCAAGCGATTCCCATTCTAAATTATCTGGTGATAAATAATAAATCTTACCCATATCACTTCCAAACTCACCACCATTTATAGCAAAGTAGCCGCCAATTGCATCATCAGCAATCAGCAAAAATTTTGGCTGTTCACCAAATTCCTTAAATGATTTTCCTTTATTCCAATCAGAAACTGTTCTGTTAAGTTTTTTATGTCCTGATCCAATTATTCTTATCCATCCATCATCAATAAGAAGGCCTCCAGTTGAATAGATGATTGCTCCCATTGGTGATCGAGTTGTAACTTGTGTCTTGAACAATGTTTCTTTTGCCTTTGAAGTATCACATGAAAGTATTTCAACTTTATTCTTCGCAGAGTCTATCCATTGTTTTACAAGAACCCAACCAGGCTCACTTTTATTTATCAACTCATCTAGAGTACGCAGTTTATTTTGATTAAACACTTTTATAGAGATTAACAGAAATAGACTTAAATAAAATGTTTTCATACCTTTTAAAAGTTTAAGGTATAAAATATTGATTGAACAAAAAACCCTCTCTATTTCTGAAGAGGGTTCAACTTGTTTTCACAATCCCGGAACACAATCCCATAGGGGGAAAGGGTTTTCCACAAATTATTTTATGCCCCTAAATCTCCTAAAGGGGACTTGCCAACTCACAAACCTGATAGTTGTAAGAGAGCTACTATTTTGAAATATTTTGAATAAAGAACTAAGTAAACACCAATCTAAGTTCCCCTTTAGGGGACAGGGGTTTTTATTCAACAGCTACGGCGCCTTCTACCAATACAGTTACCTTATTATTTAATACTTCAACAAAGCCACCCTGTATATCAAAATATGCCAAATGATTTTGTTTGTCTTTTAATATTTTTAATCTTCCCGGTTTTAATGCACTTACTAATGGCGCATGTTTTTCCAACACTTCAAAACTGCCGCTGATGCCCGGCATTTGCACGCCGTATACTTCGCCAGAATAAAGTTTCTTCTCAGGAGTTAGTATCTCTAAATTCATAAGCCCCTAAATCCCCTAAAGGGGACTTGCCACCCACAGCCCTGACAGCTGTAAGTGAACTATTGTTTTAAATTGTTGAATAAAGAACAGGAAGTTGAAGAGTGCGACGCAACAAAAGTTCAACAGGGAACAAAAGTTGGTTACACAATCATCGACTAACTATTAAAAAGAACTATCAAGAATAAAATGAATGCCTCGATCCAAGTTTCCCCTTTAGGGGGACAGGGGGTTTATCCCTGCGCTGCTGCCAACATTTTCTTTCCTTTCTCCATCGCATCATCAATGCTACCTACCAGGTTAAATGCTGCTTCAGGATAATCATCCACTTCACCATCCATGATCATATTGAAACCGCGGATAGTTTCTTCAATTGGCACCAACACACCTTTTAAACCTGTGAATGCTTCAGCAACATGGAAGGGTTGTGATAAGAAACGTTGAACTTTTCTTGCACGTTGTACTGTCATCTTATCATCATCACTCAATTCGTCCATACCAAGGATGGCGATAATGTCCTGCAATTCTTTATAGCGTTGTAAGGTCAGTTTCACACGGTTGGCACAATCATAATGAAGAGCCCCAACAATTTTTGGTGTAAGAATTCTTGATGTAGAATCCAAGGGGTCAACCGCAGGATAGATACCAAGATCAGCGATCTTACGACTCAATACTGTTGTTGCATCAAGGTGAGCAAATGTAGTTGCAGGCGCAGGATCGGTCAAATCATCCGCAGGCACATACACCGCTTGAACCGATGTGATAGAACCATTCTTTGTTGAAGTAATTCTTTCCTGCATCAATCCCATTTCGGTTGCAAGCGTTGGTTGATAACCCACCGCTGATGGCATACGACCTAATAATGCCGATACTTCAGAACCGGCTTGCGTAAAACGGAAGATATTATCAACAAAGAAAAGAATGTCTTTACCTTTTCCCTGACCATCACCATCACGGAAATATTCCGCAACAGTCAAACCACTTAATGCAACCCTTGCACGGGCACCGGGTGGTTCATTCATTTGTCCGAATACGAAAGTTGCTTTTGAATCTTTCAGACCCTCCATATTCACCTTACTAAGATCCCATCCTCCTTTTTCCATGCTATGCTTGAACTCATCGCCATATTTCATGATTCCCGCCTCGATCATTTCACGCATCAGGTCATTTCCTTCACGGGTCCTTTCCCCCACACCTGCAAACACTGATAAACCTGAATATGCTTTTGCGATATTGTTGATCAACTCCTGGATCAAAACTGTTTTACCAACACCGGCACCCCCAAACAAACCGATCTTACCACCTTTTGCATAGGGTTCGATAAGGTCAATCACTTTAATACCGGTAAAAAGAATCTCAGATGAAGTGCTGAGGTTTTCAAACGCTGGCGGCTTACTATGAATAGGTCTTCCGCCTTTTTTTGAAACAGCAGGTAGACCATCAATTGGATCGCCGGTTACATTAAAAAGACGACCATTGATATCTTCACCTATGGGCATGGCGATCGCAATTCCCGTATCAACCACTTCAAGTCCGCGAACAAGACCTTCTGTACCATCCATTGCTATGCAACGAACGCTATCTTCACCAAGATGCTGCTCTACTTCAAGCACCAGTTTATCTCCATTCGGTCTTTTCAGTTCCAATGCATTATAAATTTCAGGAAGTGTGCCTTCAAATTGCACGTCGACCACCGCACCAATGATCTGTTTTATTTTACCAATTTTTCCCATAATAATATTTTAGAGGAGCCGTGTTTTGAGGCCGCAAAGGTAAGGGTGAGCATGTAATCTGCCAATTTGTTATCAAGGAATTCCTGCAAAATAATGCACAGTTTTTTCCCAGAGAAAATGATCCGGTCCAGGAAATTTTTTTGCTGTACGAAGTATTGAATACTAAGCATCTCTCGTGTTTTTGTACCTTTTATACCTCAATCCTTTTTCATGAATAGATTTACCAGTTTGCTACTTGGTATTGCTTCATCAATACCTGCATCACCTCAAAATGCTGAAGCCGACAGCTTAAAAAATATTTTAATAACAACAAAAGAAGACAGCAGCCATGTATGGGTGTTGATAACCCTGGCAAGAAATTTTGAATACTCAAAGCCCGAAACAGCAAAGTATTATACGCAGCAGGCAATACAACTTGCAAGGAAATTGAATTTTGCTAAAGGAGAAGCAAACAGTCTTGATGAAATGGCTTACCTGCTTTCACAAACCGGTAATTATCCTAAAGCACTTGAAAATTCTTTTAAATCATTACGGCTTTATGAAAAAATACATAATCAACGTGGCATTGCCGTCAGTTATAATACGCTTGGCATTATATATAATGAACAGGGTGACGGCCGGCAGGCATTGAATTATTTTTTTAAGTCAAAAGCCATAATGGAAGAATTAAAAGAAGATAAAAATGTAATTATAAGAACTGAAAACATTGCAGACGTTTATGAAAAAATGAACCTGCTTGACTCCGCTTTATACTTTGAAAACGCGGCGTATAAAATGAGGTATGAAATAAATGATATGAACCAGGTCAATGTTACCCTTATGAACCTTGGCAATATCCATTCAAAGATGGGACATAAAACAAAAGCCATGGATTTCTATCAGCAAAGTCTTCCTTATTCAAAAGCTGATGACGATGTGGATGGCCTTTCAGAAACTTACCTGGGTATGGCAAAACTTTTTAAACAAGCAGGCGAAATGGATTCTGCGTTTTATTATGCACATAGATCATTTGAATCAGCACAATCAGTTTCGGGTTACAAAAAAATGATGCTTAGCTCTGAATTTTTAGCAAATGCCTATGAAGAGAAAAAGAATACTGATAGTGCCTTTCGTTATTTCAAACTCCTGATGGCAACAAAAGACACCCTCTTTAGCGAGGAAAAAATAAACCAGGTGCAGAATCTCAGTTTTAATGAACATCTGCGACAGCAGGAAATTGCTGAAGAAAAAGCAAAAACTGATGCAGAGCGACGTAATAACCTGCAGATGATAGCAATCGCTGTTTTTATAATTTCCTTTTTTATAATTGTATTGATGCTGGGTCGCAAAAAAACAAGATCTCGTTTATTAGAGTTTCTTGGCCTCGTGGCTTTGCTTTTGTTATTTGAGTTCATTGCCCTGTTTCTTCACCCATATATTGGTAACTGGACAGGTCATATCCCTGTATTTATGCTATTGATATTGGTAGCAGTTGCTTCGGTGTTGGTACCGCTCCATCACCGGCTGGAGCATTGGGTTAAACAAAGATTAGTAAAACATCCGGCTTAATTACTGAGGTCCTTTTTATTTAACCGGTTATCCAGTTGCTAAATAATGCCATATCTTTTAAAAAATATTTTTCTTCCCTTGTCCGATTCGAAGAACCCAGTTCGTCAATAATATCAACAACATTTTTAAATTTTAAATCAAATTACAATGGAAAAGTTCATGTTTATTTTTGAAGGCGTTCAGCCAGGAAATTTAAGTCCTGAGCACATGCAAGAGCATATGGGTAAATGGATGGCCTGGATCGATAAACTTAGAAAAGCTAATAAATATGTAGCCGGTGAGCCATTATTGCCCGGTGGAAAATTAGTAAGCGGCCCAAATGGTAAATCTGTAACAGATGGTCCTTATACAGAAGGTAAAGAAGTGGTTGGCGGTTTTTTCATCATTAATGCAAAAGATATTGACGAAGCAGTTGAACTTTCAAAAGATTGTCCTGACCTCGGACATGGTAGCAAAGTGCAGGTAAGACAAGTAATGAAGGTTGAAGTTGGGCAACCTGCATAGGACGAATGGATCAAAATAAAAACATCAATCAACTTGTCGATCATCTTTTCCGGCATGAGTCGGGAAAGATGATCGCTGTTTTGTCAAGGCTATTGGGCTTACAAAATATAGAGGTTGCACAAGATATTGTTCAGGACACTTTGTTGCAAGCAATGAGTACCTGGGGTTATAAAGCGGTTCCGGATAATCCTGCCGGATGGCTTTATCGTGTGGCAAAAAACAAAGCAATTGATTTTCTAAGAAGAGAAAAAAGATTTCATAAGATCAGTCCCGAATATGGTTATCTATTGGAATCGGAATATACATTATCATCAACTGTAAATAATTTGTTTTTGGAAAATGAGATACAGGATAGCCAACTCAGGATGATGTTTGCCTGCTGTCATCCTTCTATTGCTGAAGAATCGCAGATCGCTTTAACATTAAAAACACTTTGTGGTTTAAGTGTAAATGAAATCTCAAAAGCATTTCTTACAACTGACGAAACCATTGCAAAAAGAATTTACAGGGCCAAAGAAAAGATCAAAACAGAAAAAATTGAATTACAAGTTCCGCAAAGCTATGAATTATCATCAAGAGTTGATACAGTTCTTAAATCACTTTATCTTTTATTCAATGAAGGTTACAAGTCTTCTAATTCCGATAAATTGATCCGTGAGGATCTTTGCGAAGAAGCAATGCGTTTATGTTTTTTAGTAACGCAACATTCATTAACGGCTTTTCCAAGAAGCAAAGCATTGCTTACTCTTATGTGTTTCCAGGCGTCAAGATTGGATGCAAGACTTGATGATAAAAACAATATCATTTTATTAAAATACCAGGATCGCAGCAAATGGAATCGTTCTCTAATGAGCAAAGGTTTTGAATTAATGGAAGAAGCCGCTGAACCTTTTGAAGTTTCCACCTATCATTTGGAAGCAGCAATTGCTTCGCAACATGCAGCAGCAAGATCTTTTGAACAAACAAACTGGAAAAACATCTATCATTTATATGAAATGCTTTACCAGTTACAGCCTAATCCTGTTGTAGCTATGAACAAAGCTATTGCATCAGCCTATGCCATCAACAAACAAAATGCATTGAATGAGCTACAGCAAATAAAAGGATTAGAAAATCATCATCTATATTACGCTTCAATTGGTGAAATATATTTTGATCTCGAAAACAAACCTGAAGCAAAAAAATTTTATCAAAAAGCTTTAGACCTTACTTCTTCTGCTTACGAACAACAACTACTAAAAAGTAAGATCAATAATTGCTGAATTGTGCAAAAAATTCCCCTTTCCGTATCACACTACTTTACGTTTAGTAAGGCATTCCTTTTGCAGTATTGAAAAGCATGAAGAAAATAATTTTTGCCTTACCATTTTCCATTCTTCTTTATTCCTGTTCTGATCCGGCAGAAAGTGAAAAAGAAAAAAAAGTAACAAAAGAAGAAAAGAATGTCAGCGAAAGGGATATTAGCATTACTGCTTCAAATTCTTACAGTGATCTTTTTTTAGACACTGCAGCATTGCAAAATTTCATTAAACAAAATAAAATTGCTGATTCTATTGCCCGTCGTTTAAAAAGTTTCTACAATACCCGTAATTACCAGTTTGCCTGGTTTAGCAGTGATGGGCTTACCGAACAGGCTCGCGGTTTCTGGAATTTGCATGATTATGTGACCACTTATGATAATGATTCCTCGTTAAAAGATAAAAAGTTGCAGAAAAAAATGGATAGGCTTATTGCAGAAGATGAGCTTTCAGTAAGTGCTTCAAATAAAGAATTTATAAATACTGAGCTGACATTGACTGAGCATTTCATAATGTATATGCTTAACAATTACGAAAAAGGTTATGTGAAGCGTAAAGAAATGGAAAGATTTATTCCACGAAAAAAAGAAGACCCTATTACACTTGCTGATTCAATGGTCACTAAAAAACATAAAGACGATAAGTATTTTGAAGATGTAAATGAATCCTACAAAGCATTGAAAGATCAATTAGGTAAATACGTGGCGATAGCAAAAAATGGGGGATGGCCACAGGTAAATACTGTCAAAAAGCGCTTGAAAAAAGGAACAAGCTCTCCGGATATAGCCATTATCAAAAAAAGATTAATCCTAACCGGAGATCTTGCCGGTAATGATACAAGTCAGATTTTTAATGATACATTAGTAATGGCAGTAAAGAATTTCCAGGCTCGTCATGGATATAGTGAAACAGGATCGATTAGTGATTCATTGATAAAAGAAATGAATATACCTGTTGTAAAACGAATTGAACAGCTATTAATGAATATGGATCGCATGCGTTGGTTAGCAAATAATCCTTCGGGAAATCTTATTGTTGTAAACATCCCTGAATTTGTGTTGCATGTATATGAAGGCAAACAAAAAGCTTTTGATATTGATGTGGTGGTGGGCAAAGAAGGACATAATACAATGATGTTTAATGGAGATTTAAATCAAGTTGTGTTTAGTCCTTATTGGAATGTTCCTCCAAGTATTGTTGCAAAAGAAATTCTTCCTTCAATTCAAAAAAACCGCAATTACCTTGCAAAGGAAAACATGGAGATAACCGGGAATGACGATGGACTTCCTGTTATTCGTCAAAAGCCTGGCGGAGCAAATGCGTTGGGTAAAGTGAAATTTCTATTCCCCAATAGTTTTAATATTTATTTTCATGATACGCCTGCAAAAAGTTTATTCGAAAAAGACAAACGGGCATACAGTCATGGATGCATTCGCTTAAAAGAACCTGAAAAATTTGCCAACTATGTTTTGCGCAATCAGCCTGAATGGACACCGGAAAAAATAAGGGAAGCAATGAATAGTGGCGATGAAAAATATGTAAAAGTGAAAGACCCGATCCCTGTCGTGATCACTTATTATACTGCCTGGGTTGATGAGAATGGCCGCTTGAATTTCAGAGAAGATATTTATGGGCATGATGAAAGATTGGCGGGAAAGATGTTTAGATAAAATACAAAGGGAGTTCTTGAAGAACTCCCTTGAATTAAAGGATGGCAGCTATTGTTTAATAATTTTCGTTATCACTTTTTGATCTCCCTGTTTAACTTCTACTATATAAATCCCATTTATCAATTTTTCTCCAAATCTGAATGACTGAGTTGAAGATCCCTCCATCTTTTGTAATACTCTTCCTGAAATATCCATAATTGAAATTTGAACACTTTCATGTTTACCTGATTGTATTGTTAGTGTAAAATAACTTTCGGAAGGATTAGGATTCACCTTTACCATCAGATCGCTATTTGGTAGCACTTCACTTTCTTTAAAATTGCTTTGACTTGTTTTTGTAAGTGGAGCGCCGGGACAGTTAGGATTCGTAACTGTAACAGTAAAAGCACATGTTGAAGTATTTCCTACCGCATCTTTTGCAGTATAGATAACTCTTGTTACTCCTGCATTAAATGTTTGCATACCTGCATTATTAATCCCGTTTGCAGGCGAAGAACCTGAAGTAGCACCTGTCATAATCCAGGTAAGAGTAACTACACTACCACAATTATCAGAATAAGTTGGATTTGTCGTTTTGATTTTTGTATTACAGTTTTTCCCTTTGATACTGGTTACAATACTTGCAGGACAACTTATTATTGGACTTTGGTTATCGATAACATTTATAGTTATAGAGCAATTACTTGTTAGTGAACCATTGGTTGTGGTCCAAACAGCATTTGTTGTCCCAATATTCAATTGAATACCAGATAATGTTGATGCTCCTGAGCCTGTTGTTGCTCCTGTTAGCTGATATGAAAGAGTTGGAGTACCACACGTAGCAGATGCAGTAGCATTAAATTCGCTACCTGCAATAATGTATTTACATGAGCCATTTGCATTTCTTGTAAATGGACTTCCTGCAGCACAGGTAACCGAAGGAGAAGTAGGACCGTTAATAATTGTCAGATGCAATGTTGCTACAGAATCACATCCTGCTGCGTTTGTGGTCGTAAATGTTTTATCGCCTGATGTATTATATAATGTTCCGTTCCATAGATATTGACCACATGCAGTCACGGTAATACTTGAAGAACTGCTATACCTGATTGTAAGATGCAGGGTTGCTATGGAATCACATCCAACAGCATTTATTGTGTTAAATGTTTTATCGCCGGAAGTAGTATAATCAACCCCATTCCATAAGTAATGGTCACATGTCGTTATTGTAGTGCTTGACGTTGAACTATTCTTAATTGTCAAATGAAGTGTGGCGAGGGAATCGCAGCCTGCTGCATTTGTTGTTGTAAATGTTTTATCCCCTGAAGTAGTGTAATCAACCCCATTCCATAAATAATGATCACAGGCCGTTACTGTTGTACTTGATGTTGAACTGTGATTAATGGTCAAATAAAGTGTGGCGACTGAATCACATCCTGCGGCATTTGTTGTCGTAAATGTTTTATCGTCGGATGTTGTATAATCAATTCCATTCCATAAGTAATGATCGCATGCTGTCACTGTAGTGCTTGATGCTGAACTATTCTTAATTGTCAAATGAAGTGTAGCAACGGAATCACATCCTGCTGCATTTGTTGTGGTAAATATTTTATCGCCGGAAGTAATGTAATCAACTCCATTCCACAAATAATGGTCACAAGCGGCGATTGTCGTACTTGAGGTTGAACTGTGATTGATCGTAAGATGTAATGTTGCTATTGAATCACATCCGGCAGCATTTGTTGTCGTATACATTTTATCACCTGATGTAATGTAATCAACTCCATTCCATAAATAATGATCGCAGGCAGTTAATGTTGTGCTTGATGAAGTATTTGTACATGGAGTAAATTCTTCTACAGTTAAAACAGGAGAGGCAGGATAGCTGGGCGGAATATCACCAATAGCATAGATCTTTCCGTTTACAGATGCTGATGATAAGCTCGTAAGCAAAGTGGTCAAAGGCAGTCCTGTACTCCAGGTATCAGTTGCCGGATCATATATCTCGACGATGCCAATATCACCACTGATATTATTATTTCCACCTATCGCATATATTTTATTATTCAACGCAGCTACAGTTAACCCACCGCGGGGAGTAGGCATATCTGATTTTATACTCCATGAATCGGTTAAAGGATCATAAGCCTGTACAGTTCCGAAGAAAGTTCCGGAAGCATTCCCACCTCCTATTGCATAGATAATTCCATTTACTGCTATCGCTGCACAGCCTCCGCGAAACAATGGCATTGATGCTTTAGTTGTCCATGCATTAGTAATTGGATCATACATTTCAAGTGTTTGGTACAATGCTCCATATCCCGAACCTCCAGACATTACATACATTTTATTATTTACAACAGCAGACGTTGCTCCATACCTTGCTGTAGGCGCTGAAGTTTTAAGTGTCCATGAATTCGTTTCCGGATCATAAGCTTGTACATTTGAATAAGCTCCACAACAACCTCCACCTGCGACCGCATAAACAATTCCATTAATAGCTTGTGCTACCAGTTGCTGACTTCCAATTGGCATTGAAGGTAATGTTGTCCACATATTTGTAGCCGGATTATATGCTTCTGCTGTAGCTACTGAACCCGTGCTATTTGGAGGGGCGCCTCCAACAACATAAATAATTCCATTTACTGTTGCTGCTGCTTCACCTCTGCGTTGAGAGGGGCTTGTTCCTTTAACAACCCAGGTTCCCAAATTGAAACTGGTAGTATTGAATTCCCAAAAATCTGAAAATAAAGCTCCACCCTCACCTCCACCAACATAAGCTTTTGTTCCTATGGAAAAACCAATTAGGTTAAAACTTCCTAAACCCGGATAATTTGGTTTTGATGTCCATGTATTATTTGACGGATCATATTCCCAGAAATCTTTGTAATAAGGCCCACCGCCTCCATTAACATCGCCGCTTCCTGTTCCGAGATATCCCTTTGTCCCAATAGAAAAACCAACTGCATTTACTCTTACCGGCGCAGCTATACTCGATTTTTGAGTCCATGTATTGGTAACTGGATCATACTCCCAGAAATCATTTGTTAATCCACTATTATCTAAAGAAGATGTTCCGGTTCCGATGTATGCTTTACTTCCAATAGAAAATCCAATCGCAATTCCTCTTACGCCGCCACCGAAATCCGTTTTTTGTGTCCATGAATTTCCTCCCGGATCATATTCCCAGAAATCACTTTTTAAATTACCATCATAACCTGTACCTATATAACCTTTGCTTCCGATTGAAAATCCTGTTGCAATTTCTCTTGCTGTTCCGGGGAAATCCGTTTTTTGTGTCCATGTGTTATTAGTAGCATCATATTCCCAAAAATCTTTCAACAATGTTTCATCTGACTGGGCTCCGGTGCCAATATATCCTTTATTACCAATGGAAAAACAAACAGCACTTTTCCGTGGTGTTCCAGGGAAGGGGGCCTTTGTTGTCCACGAGTTCGTCGCTGGGTCAAATTCATTTAGAATAGTTGAATTCTCTCCTATCACATAACCTTTGCCATTGGCAGAAAAATTAAGATTATAACCCGTGATGGTTGGAACATTTGTTTGCTGCGACCAGTTTTGTGTAAACGATTTATTATATCCTATGAAGAAAACACAAATAGTCAATATCAGTTTAAAATACATTTTAACATTCATAAAAAAATAGTTTAGAGGTGGTGTATCTTGTAAAAAATGAACCCAGAAAATTTAAAAAAACCCTGAAAAGAAGTTTAACCAAACTTATTAATTGCTGATACCGTGAGCCAATACAAATACATTGGTATTTTATCTACCAAAAACCCGGTATCCTATTCAAGAATTACTTCAATAAATCCTGGGAATAAAAATATTTAAGAAGGCCCGCGAGATTGTGAGAGCTCGTTTTTTGCATGATATTCTTTCGGTGAGTTTCAACCGTGCGGTAGCTGATATTTAGCTCTTCAGCTATTTTTTCATTGGTATATTCTTTGGCGAGGAGTTTAATTATTTCTTTTTCTCTTTTTGTGAGGATAAAAACATTTTCCTGTGCTTCGTTCTCATGTTGCTTTTTTATTTCTTTTCTCAAAGCCTCATGTACGTCATCACTAAAAAAAGATTTTCCGTCTTTTACTTTTTGGATAGCGGTAAGCAACTCTTGCTTTGAAGAATTTTTTACAACATAACCTGAAACGCCGATATGAAGCATTTCCACAATGATCTCTTTGTCGTTATGTGTAGTTAGTATTATGATCTTTGCTGTAGGTTTTTTTTGAAGCAAAGCCTTGCTCATTTCAATCCCATCCATTACAGGCATACTGATATCGATAAGGAAAATATCAAAATTGTTTTTATCGGATAGTTGTAATCCTTCTTTACCATGATTTGCCGTTTGAATATCAAATACTTTTTCCGGTAATAATAAGGAAACAAGCCCATCCAGCACGATCTGATGGTCATCAACAATCAATATCCTGATCTTATCATCCATTTAAATATTGCAATCTATTTTAATGAAGTTAAAGTCACAATACCAATATCATGGTAGTTTTTACGTCGTTTGCATGTACGGAATGTCAATATTAATAATAGTTCCTGCTTTTGGTTTTGTATCAATATCAACCTTACCTTTCATATAATCCACTCTTGAAAAAATATTATTTAACCCAATCCCATGTTCTTTTAAAACAAGGTTTTTATCAAACCCGATTCCATCATCTTCGATCAATACATTTATATATGTGTCATACTCCATCAGTTGAAGGGTAACATTTTTAGCATTAGCATGCTTCACTATATTATTTATAGCTTCCAAAACGATACGATAAATACTGACCTCGATATTCTCATCAATACGTTTTTTAAACCCATGCGCAATAAAACTTATCCGTAATCTCGACTTTGATGAGATCTTATCGATCAAGTTTTGCAAACCGGCAACAAGACCAAGTCGTAAAAGAGATGCAGGTAATAAATTATGTGAAATACTTCTCATCTCATTTACTGCCTCATCCAGTAAATTCATTGTGTCTTCATAATTCGCATGCTGCCCATTTCCATTTGCAGTTTCTGCAACTGCAGATAATTTTAATTTCGCTGCAGAAAGAATAGAACCTAAAGAATCGTGCAGATCTTCCGCTATCCGTTTCCTTTCTTTATCCTGAACAGCAATTACTGTATTCATCAATTCGCTTTGTTGTTTGTTCAATTCCTTTTGATATAACATTTTTTGTTTGATCCTTCTCCGATTATAGAGCATGATAATTATAATGATCGCAAAAATGGAAACGCCAATAATAATATTGCGCCAGGTCTGTTGCTGAGAAAGTTTAGCTTCTTGTATCCTGCGTTCCCTTTCAACTCTGACATCGGCATCACGCATTAAAATATCCTGTCTGTTACTTTCATTCTCTATACTATCTTTCAATTTGGTAAAACCCTGTTCATAGATATAGGCGCTGTCAAAATTTTTCATTATTGCAAATGACAAGGATAACTGTTCATAGGCATCTCTCAGGTTTTCACGATGCTTTATGCTGTCCGCGATTTGTAATCCGATCCTTGAATAATATAAAGCGCTGTCAGGTTTTTGAAGTTTATTGTAAAGATCTCCGGCGTTAATATAATAGGATGAAACATCATAAAGGTTTCCATGAAACTCGTTAACGGGTTTTTGGCTGATCTTAATAGCAAATAAACTATGTAGCAACGCTTCTTTGAAGTTTTCTGTCAATTTATAGACTTCTGATAGCTTATTATTACAATAGGCGGTTCTTTCAATTAAACCATACATTTGAGAAGCTGTATTTGCTTTATAAATGTCCAATGCATCGTTTATAAATGTAATGGCCTTCGATAATCCTTTTTTCTGAGTAATATAAAGATCAGCCAGGTTAATCAGGGCCTTTGCTTCTTCTACCTTATTATTTAGTTCACGGGTCAGGTAAAGTTCTGTCGAATAATATTTTTCCGACAACTCAAAATTCTTTTGCTTCATCATAATATATCCAAGCACATTATTATAATGTGCCATTCTATTCCAGTCATTTATCTTTTCCGCTTTGATCAATCCTTCAGTAGAAATTTTCATTGCTTCGGCATAATCACCCAAATGAAATAAAACATTATTCAGCCCATCCCGATTACCATGAAGCTCATCAAAATCAAAACCATTTTTGAGTGAGATATCAAGAGCTTTTAAATACCATTTCTTTGTCTGAACATAATCCTGTTTTCGATAAAATTCTCCTGCTATGTCAACACAAGCATGCATTTCTATATAGGCTTGTCTTTTTTTACCGGTATATTTCAATGCCTGTTCTGAGATCGATATAGCGTTATGCGGAATAAAATAACTGTCGTGTCCGGGCAGATCGCATCCTGGTTCAGCAGGCAGGCTTGCTTGTCCTGTTTGAATAAAATAAGGAAGTGAATCAAGAAGTTTTGTTAGGTAAATGATCTTATCCTCCGGCGGCTGTAAACTGTCAGTTTGTGCCGGAGAATGATATGGCTTGTATAAAACCAAAAACAAGAAAAATAGAAGTTTTTTCATCCTGTTTTGAGGTTGGGAAATTAAGTTACAAAAAGATTTCGCAAAAAGCGGGAATGTGGATTGCAAATCCTGATAATTGAATTGCTTTCCTATTTTTGCCGGATGCAACTTATTGAAGTAACGAATGCAAAGCTTGACAAGGAATTTCTGCTTGTCAATGTTGAACTTAATAAAGACAATCCTGCATACATCCGTCCCTTAGATAAAGACATAAATGAAGTTTTTGATCCAAAAAAAAATAAAACCTTTCGCTCCGGCGAAGCTATAAGATGGATCTTAAAAGATGATGATGGAAAAGCGATCGGGCGAATTGCTGCATTTACAAATAAAAAATATAAAAACAAAGGTGATGATGTCCCTGTTGGCGGCATTGGCTTTTTTGATTGTATCAATGACCAGGCGGCCGCCGATATGCTTTTTGATGTAGCTAAACATTGGCTGATGCAAAATGGCATGCAGGCAATGGATGGTCCGATAAATTTTGGCGAAAGAGATCGTTGGTGGGGATTGGTTGTAAAAGGAACCGATCTTTCCCCGATGTACTGTATGAATTTTAATCCTCCTTATTACCAGCAACTTTTTGAAAATTACGGTTTCAAAAACTATTATAACCAGGTTTGCTTTGCGATGAACGCTGATAAACTCATTCATCAGAAGTTTTATGATCGTCATGATGAATGCGCAAAAGATCCTAATTATAGTTCTGCATTTATCAAAAAAAATCAGTTAGAAAAATTTGCGAAGGATTTTACGATCGTTTATAATAAAGCATGGTCTGGACATGGTGGTTTAAAGCAATTAGAAGAAAGGGTGGTTTTGAAAATGTTCAAAAGCATGAAACCTGTCTTGGATGAACGTATTTGCTGGTTTGTATATTATAAAAATGAACCTATCGGGATTTGGATCAACCTTCCCGACCTGAATCAATGGTTTAAATATTTAAATGGCGGTTTTAGTCTCTGGCATAAATTGAAATTTCTTTGGGTAAAAGCAACCAAGAAGAATAGAAAATTCACAGGATTGGTTTTTGGTATTGTGCCTGAATTCCAGGGAAAAGGTGTTGACAGTTATATAATAATTGAAGGCGCCATCGTTATACAAAAATTAAAAAAAGAAAATGGAAAGTATATCCTTGGAGACCCTCTTTATGATTACTATGAAATGCAGTGGATAGGTGAATTTAACCCGAAAATGATAAATGTTTCCGAAGCTCTTGGCACCTATCGCAGCCGCATACTTACTACTTACCGTTATTTATTTGATCGAACAAAGGAATTTAAACGGCACCCTATATTAATTTGATTTCAGATTTCAGATTTTAGATTTTAGATTTGCTCATATCTCAAAATTGCTTCAAAAAAGGGGATGGGGATTCATGGATAAATTTATTGTTTCAGCAAGAAAATACAGACCACAAACTTTCGACACCGTAGTTGGACAATCGCATATTACTACTACGCTTAAAAATGCGATCAGGCATAACCAGCTTGCCCATGCATTTCTTTTTTGCGGGCCAAGAGGTGTTGGTAAAACAACCTGTGCCCGTATTCTTGCTAAAACAATTAACTGTGAGCATCAAACAAAAGACGGCGAAGCTTGTAACAAATGTCAATCATGTATTTCCTTCAATGAAGGAACATCAATGAACATTCATGAGCTTGATGCTGCGAGTAACAATTCTGTTGATGATATCAGAACGTTGGTTGACCAGGTTCGTTTTGCACCACAAGCTGGTAAATACAAAGTATATATCATTGATGAGGTACACATGCTCAGCTCTTCCGCATTCAATGCTTTCTTGAAAACATTAGAGGAGCCGCCACCTTATGCTATTTTTATTTTAGCAACAACTGAAAAACATAAGATCCTTCCGACAATTTTGAGCCGTTGTCAAATTTTTGATTTTAAACGCATCACCAATAATGATACGGTTGTACATCTGCAGGAAATTTGTGAAAAGGAAGAAATAAAAGCTGAAAAAGCAGCTTTGCAGGTGATAGCGCAGAAAAGTGAAGGTTGCATGCGGGATGCTCTCAGCATCATGGATAAGATCGCCAGTTTTACAAATGGAAAACTAACTTACCAGAATACACTTGAACATCTTAATATCCTCGATGCTGATTATTATTTCAAATTGATGGATTGCATGCTAAGGCAAGATCTTTCAGGCGCCATGTTGTTATATGACGACATTAATAAAAAAGGGTTTGAAGGAGATCTTGTATTAAATGGCTTTGCTGAGTTTATCCGCAACCTGCTTGTTTGTAAGGATGAAAAAGTTGCTGTTTTGCTGGAGGCTGTAGAAAGTTTCAGAGAAAAATATATTTCGACTGCAAAAAATATTGCGCCCTCTTTTTTGATCAGCGCTTTGAATATTATTAATGAAGCAGAAATAAATTATAAAGCCGCCCGTAATAAACGACTGCATGTAGAACTTGTGATAATCAAACTTTGTTACCTGCAGCAGGCTATCGAAATTTCTTCGGATGCAGGTGGGATAATTAAAAAAAAAATAGTTGAATCAAGTCTTGCGTTCAGAACGGCGGCAATTAAACCATTGAAAGTCGAGAACAACAAGACGACAGACCACAGACCACAGACCACGGCAAAACTATCTGAAGCGAAATTGGTTATTGAAACTTCTTTAGTAAAAGAAGAACAAGCAAATTATAAAGCTGAAACCGAACCTCAAACTTCAAACGTCAAACCTCAAACGACAAAGCTTTCGGCGCTTGACAAAATCAGAAAACAGGTTAAGGGCAATGGAAATAATGGTAATGGAAATGATACAATTAATATTCCGCTTGACCTGGAAAGTTTACAAGCTGCATGGAATGAATATGTACAAAAATTAAAAAGTGAAAAAAATCCTGCCGGTACCAATTTTGATATGGCCGAATTAAAGATCCAGGATGCCAATAGTTTTATTGCGATCGTTACCAATAATATTCAATTGCGGTTTATAGAACAGGGCGGGCAAAAAGCTTCACAATTTCTTCGCGAGAAACTTCATAATAACCTGCTTGAGTTTTTTATTGTAATGGAAGAAAACAAAGAAGAAAAAATTCCTGTAGGCACCCCGCTTACTTCCCGTGAACAGTTTTTGAAGATGACTGAAAGATACCCGCTGGTAAAAGAGTTGAAAGACAGATTAAGATTGGAACTGGATTACTAAGAAGCTATGCGCTACGAGCTGTGAGTAAGAATTGCTGAATAGAGAAACAGAGCGATGATCCGCCTAAGGTAGACGCAACAAAAGCTTAATAGTAATTCGAAAGCCGGCTTCATAATTATGCTATTCACCGTTGACCATTCACCATTCACCAAATTGCCTTAATTTCGGCGCACAATTGAATACGTTATGGCAGAAGTGATTTTAATGCCCCGACTCAGCGACACTATGACCGAAGGTGTGATCGCTGCATGGCATAAAAAAGTTGGCGACAAAGTGAAAAAAGGCGATTTGCTTGCCGAAGTGGAAACAGATAAAGCTACAATGGACCTCGAAAGTTATAAGGATGGAACCTTGCTGCATATTGGTACTGAAAAAGGTGGCAAGCTGCAGGTGAATGATCTGCTTGCGATCATCGGTGTGCCGGGTGAAGATATTTCTTCATTAATAAAAGGTGGCGGACAGGCGAGTGAAAAGAATGAGGGTCCTAAAAAAACTGAGCCGAAAAAAGAAGCTGCACCAAAATCAGCAACTGGCGATAAGCAACCTGCCAAAGCTGAGGCTTCGGCAGAAAAGCCCGTAAAAAGTAATGAGTCTGCAACAGCTACAGCAATTGATATCTCAAAAATGGAAGAAGTTGTATTGATGCCAAGATTAAGTGATACCATGACTGAAGGTGTAATTGCGGCATGGCATAAGAACGTTGGAGATAAAGTAAAGAAAGGAGATATTCTTGCAGAGATCGAAACGGATAAGGCAACAATGGAATTGGAAAGTTATAAGAATGGAACATTGTTATATCAAGGCGCTGCAAAAGGTGAAAAGATCCAGGTGAATGCATTGTTATGCATCATTGGTGAAAAAGGTAAAGTAGATATTGATGCCATAGTAGCGGCTTCGAAAGGCAGCATTAGTTCTCAACCCGCAGTTGGCAATCAACAGTCAGCTTCTGAAAGTTCGAAAGCGGCGCCACAATCAGCGGCAACAACACCGGCAACGGGTAACGAACAACAATCAAATGGAAATGGCAGAATGAAAGCTTCACCCCTTGCAAAAAAATTGGCGAAGGAAAAAGGTATTGATCTGAAAGCAGTTCATGGAAGCGGGGATGGCGGAAGAATTGTAAAAGCAGATGTTGATAGTTTTAGTCCAGAGTCCACAGTCGATAGTCAACAGTCAAAAGGAACCAGTGCCCAACAACCAGTAGCGAAATTTACTCCGACTACCGAAGAGAAATTTACAGATACTCCGAATAGTCAAATGCGGAAAACAATTGCCCGTCGTTTGGGCGAGAGCATGTTTGCAGCTCCGCACTTTTATCTCACGATGGAGATCAATATGGATAATGCGATCTCTGCCCGCGCCCAGATGAATGAATTCAGCCCGGTAAAAATTTCTTTCCAGGATATGATAATAAAAGCCTGTGCAATGGCGCTGCGTCAACATCCTGCAGTTAACTCATCGTGGATGGGGGATTTTATAAGAACTTATCATCATATACATATCGGCAGTGCCGTAGCTGTGCCTGAAGGATTGATCGTTCCGGTAATAAAATTTGCAGATCAAAAATCATTCTCACAAATAGCAGCTGAAGCAAAAGAACTTTATGCTAAAGCAAAAGATAAAAAATTGCAACCTCATGAATTCAGTGGCAATACTTTTACCATTAGTAATCTTGGTATGATGGATATTGAAGAGTTTACTGCAATTATAAATTCCCCTGATAGTTGTATTATGGCTGTTGGAAAAATAAAAGAGATTGTTGTTAAAAAAGGTGAAGGCTTTGGTGTAGCGAATGTGATGAAAGTAACTATGAGTTGTGATCACCGCAGTGTGGATGGAGCAGTAGGCGCAGCTTTCCTGCAAACTGTGAAAAAGTATATGGAAAATCCAATAGGGATGTTGGTATAACCCGCAAAATTTCCACCTCTCTTATTTTTAGGTAGTTACTCATAGAAAAGAAACTATGGGTAAATCCATGCTATTGAGTATTTATCCCTATTTTATAAAAAATGATTTGTTCGAATATTTTAGAAGGGTGCAGCAATTTGTAATTTTAACATGCAGCAAACTCTATGAAATACTATAATAAGGTTTTTGATATCTTTCTTTACCAGGGAGTTTTTATTCTTTTATTCAGTGCAATACTTCTTTTGCTGAATGACAAGTATTCTGGTTTATTTTTTACTATTGGAATAGCTTCTGTTATAATAGCCGGTGTATTGGGGGTTGTAGGGTATACTTTTAACTTATTTACAAAAGAGAGTTCATACGGGGAAAGCTAAGGAAAACCAAAGATGGTTTAAGAGGTTAAGTCAAAAAAATAAACTTTCAATATTTTTTGAAAATTCGAAATATATCTTTTAGCTTTGGTATATGAAATTAACTGAAGCAAAACAGCAATTTATCAGTAGTTGGGGAGCATTTGGCACTCATTGGGGGATTAACCGAACAATGGCACAGATACATGCTCTTTTACTTATAAGTCCCGATCCATTGACACAGGATGATATAATGGAAGAACTCAATATCAGTCGCGGCAATACAAACATGAATATTCGTGAACTTATTAATTGGGGTCTGGTTGAAAGAGTGATCTTGTCTGGCGAAAGAAAGGAATATTTCACTGCCGAAAAAGACATCTGGAAAGTAGTAAAGCAAATTGTAAAAGAAAGAAAGAAACGGGAATTGGAGCCCATGATGCAATTGTTAGATAAATTGGAAGATGTAGAAGGCGATAAAAAAGATAAAAAAGTAAAAACTTTCGTGGATACTGTGAGCAGCATAAAACGTTTGGGATTGCAGGCTGATAAAACCCTTGATGTAATGATAAAAGCAGAAGAGAATTGGTTCGTAAGTAATCTAATGAAGATCTTTAAATAAAGAAGCTGTAAGAACAGAGAACCGGGCGACCGGTTTTTATTTGGACAAGTAGTTTCATTTTTTTCTGAAACTTTAAAATACTCGATATGTTACTTATTAAAAAAATAGACTATTACGGTCAGTTACTACTTGTGGTCTGTATGGTAGTATTGATCCCTTTTTTATTTTTATTTGGTGTTGGCATAGGCATGTTTTTATTAGGTTGCTGGCAGTTAGTAAGTGCCCTTCTGAACACTTATAGCTTTATTCATACTGGTTATAAAAAACAAATTATACGATATTGGATACTTTGCCTTACTGACCTCGCCTTAATTTCCCTTTTTATGCTTTTCGAAAATAAACCTGCACAGGATTACATGATGATCCTTCTTTGGATAGCACTTGGCGGCGCCGCATTTATCGCGGTGTATTATTTGACAATTTATCACAGGCTTATAGAACTTATTTCTTTAAGAAATGAATTGGACGGATTAACCAAATCAAAACACTGATCATGAAAAACAAGATCCTTGTTTACGACGACAACTGCCCGCTGTGCACATGGTATTCCGGGTTTTTTGTAAAATATGGTTTTTTAAATAATGATGGAAGAAAAGCATTTTCTTCATTAGATGATAATTTACTTTCCAACATTGATTTTAATAAAAGCAGGAATGAAATACCGTTGCTGGATACATCAACAAATAAAGTGCTCTATGGTATTGACGCTTTGCTGGAAATTCTTGATCAAAAGATCCCATTTATTAAAGCAACAGGAAATTTTGCTCCTTTAAAATGGGTGTTGAAAAAGATATACAAACTAATTTCCTTTAACAGGAAAGTTATTGTGGCTAAAAAATGCGGACCCGGTAGTATTGATTGTTCACCAGATAACAATTATTTGTACCGGTTTATTTTTATGGCAATTTGTTTAGCAATTAATACGCTTATGCTTTATCCTTTTCAAAATAATTTATTCAATAAATTGTCCTATTACCACCTTACCCTTTATCAACTACAAGCAGCTCATTTTGCTTTTGTAATTGTTAATTGCACATTGGCATTTATTTTTTCAAAAGCAAAAGGCTATGAATATCTTGGGCAAGTGAATATGCTGGCACTATCTGTTATTCTCCTGCTAATACCATTAATGATAATACAATATTTTTTCTATTCGGAATTGTTTACTACAGCATGGCTAATTGTTATCGCAGCATCTATTTTTAAAGAATATATAAGAAGGATGGAGTATGTTGGAGTTTTATCAACTAATAAATGGATAGTGAGCATGAATTTGCTAAGCCTCACTAGCTTTATATTATTTTTATTTCATTAACCTAATCATGTTGATTCACATTATAGGAGAATTGATCAGGCTGTTTAAAAATACTTTATGAAAAAGAAATCCATTCAAATTTGGTTAAACTACTTCATAGGAATAGTTTGGATCGTCAATGGACTTTTTTGTAAAGTATTGGATCTTGTGCCGCGCCACCAGGAAATCGTTGCAAGGATTTTAAACGTCGATCATCCACGATCCTTAACATTTTTGATCGGACTTGCCGAGGTGGGAATGGCAATTTGGACTTTAAGTAATATTTGGTCACGACTCAATGTCATAGTACAAATAATCATTATTGCAGTAATGAACATCCTGGAATTTTTCCTTGTTCCCGATTTACTGTTGTGGGGGAAAGCAAATGCAATTTTCGCATTCTTATTTATTCTTTTGATCTATTACAAAGAATTTTACCTCACCAATAAAATAACCCAAAAGGCAGTATGTTATCATTCTTAAAAAATCACCCATTTGCTGTTGAGGCTTTTTTTAAGCGTTCTATTGTTTTAACGTTTGCAATTCCCAAAGAGCAGATACAATCTCTTATTCCAGAATGTTTGCAATTAGATCTCTTCAATGATAGATGGGCTTTTATTGCAATTGCAATGGTTCAAACAAAAGATCTGAGACCAAAAGGTTTTCCAAAAATTTTAGGCAATGATTTTTTTCTTATCGGGTACCGCGTATTTGTAAGGTTTACAAATGATGCAGGAAAAAATTTACGTGGTTTATGCATACTCAGATCTGAAACAGATAGGAAAAAAATGAAATTCTTTGGAAACATTTTTACTCACTATAATTACACTATTACTGATATTGGTCTAAACGAACAAAATGCTTCAATAGAGATCAGTTCAATAAAATCAGGTTTCAAAATTCAGATCGAGGTTCCGGAAGAAGAAAGTGTTGCTTTACCTGAAAGCTCTCCCTTTAGTAATTGGAAAGAGGCGAGAAGATTTGCAGGACCTTTACCATTCACTTTTACTTACTCACCTGAACAGAAAAAAGTTTTGATCATTGAAGGCGTTAGAGAAAACTGGAAACCTAAGCCAGTACGAGTTCTTAATTATAAATTCTCATTCATAGAGAATATGAAATTGAACGATATAAAACTAGCAAGCGCATTTATCATTGAAAATATCCCTTATTACTGGAAAAAAGGTAAAATTGAGCTATGGAAAAAAGAAGAAAATTTCAGGGTGTCTTAAATATTTTAAGTTTTAACCGCCATTTCTATTTCTTTGGCATTTTGGTTTTAGCGACCTTATTTGCCAGTCGCTTATTTATTGAATGGCCAAATATGATTTTTTGGCTGATCCTTGGAGCATTTCTGTATGGATTAATAATGCCATTGATAGTATCTGCATATGTGTATGACTTTTCAGGTTATTATAAATTCTACTGGCTAAGAAATCTTATCAGCGAATCTGAAACAGTAAACCTGATCGCCAACATTAATGCAGGTTTTGATGAAACAAGTTTTATTATTGAAGAAAAATTCCCTCACTCCGATTTAAGGGTTTTTGATTTTTATAACGCCATACAACATACTGAGCCCGCTATAAAAAGAGCAAGAAAAGTAAGTTTAGTGTATCCTGATACGAAATCAATAGCGGCAAATTCAATACCCTTGAACGACAAAACTGTTGACATTGTTTTTTTACTTTCTGCTGTACATGAAATAAGATCACATGAAGAAAAGATCCTGTTTTTAAAAGAATGCTATCGGATATGTAAGCCACCCGGAAAAGTAATTATGGTAGAACATTTAAGAGATTTTCCAAATTTCCTTGCTTTCTCGGTAGGCTTTACGCATTTTTTTTCCCGTTCTGTTTGGAAAAATGCTTTTGTTCGTGCAGGCTTTACTTGTATCCAGGAAACTAAATTCACACCTTTTATGTCTATCTTCAAATGCAGTCCTTAACTATTTTTATTATTAATTTTTTCTGATGGAGATCCATCTTAAAATAATCGGCATCCTACTTATCATATTAGCGGCAATTCATGCATTTTTTCCAAAATATTTCAATTGGAAAAAAGAATTGAGTTTGCTGACTCTGATCAATAGGCAATTGATGTATATCCATTCCTTTTTTATTGCTTTTGTAATATTATTAATTGGTATTCTTTGTTTGACCTCGGCCGAAGAACTTATAGGCACTTCATTAGGCAAAAAAATTTCTTTGGGGATAGGTCTATTTTGGACAACGAGACTTTTCATACAGTTCTTTGGTTATTCTGCAAAACTTTGGCGAGGAAAAGCATTTGAAACATCAGTTCATATCTTTTTTTCGATCTTTTGGTCTTACATAAGTACAATTTTTATATATATCAGCCTGGTCTGATATATTGACTTGGTACGGTGTTGGGTATTTAAATAGTTTTATTTTATGAATGAAAAGAAAAAGACATTGGTATTAGGCGCATCCGATAATCCTTCCCGCTACAGTTATCTTGCTGTAAACCGTTTAAGAAGTTATGGACATCCTGTTGTGGCCATTGGAAAGAAAGTAACAATGGTAGCTGATGTGCCTATCGACAAAGAAAAAAAAGAATGGGACAATGTTCATACTGTCACACTTTATTTAAACCCTGCACATCAGAAACAATATTATGATTATATACTTTCATTAAAACCAAAGCGTATCATCTTTAACCCCGGCGCAGAAAATGATGAATTAGCAGCTCTTGCTGCTAAAAATGGAATTACTCCAATTGAAGCCTGTACACTTGTGTTGCTCAGCACAAATCAATATTGAATTGATCAAAATGAAATAGTACGATTGCTCAACCGTAATCTTACTTATTAAAAAAACATTCAACATCATCTCATAAATAAAAAATAAACTTTAAGTAAACCCGTTTAATTAATTGTCACCATCCGGGTGATTCCGTAACCCTCCTGAAAACTACAACAGCATGCTGTTGTGTATCGATATCCTATTTAAACAAAAATTGTATCCAATGAAAAACCTTGTAAAGGGCATTCTTTGCCTGTTCATACTCTTTATTTGCCTGCAATCCAATGCGCAAACACCGCCGGTAAGAGAACCGGATATGAATCGCCCCTCTCTTTTTCAAAACTTCCCTGAAAAAATCAGTTGCCGCATAAATGATCTTTCTGCTTTACTGGAATCAGAAGTAGGGAAACCTGTTTCTCTTTCCTTCGCTAATAATTTGAATTTCCAGGGAGTTGTGAGTTCAGTTGCGTCAAAATTTGACAACAGTTTACAAAGTGTTGTTGTCAGGTCAACAAATTTTCCCGGAGCTGCATTATCATTTTCTAAGATCACTAAAGACGATGGAACTGTTTCTTATGTTGGCCGCATTATCAGTTTTCAGCACGGCGATGCGTACGAGATCAGCATGGAAAATGGTCAATACTATTTTGTAAAGAAAGGCTTTTATGATCTTGTTAATGAATAAACTTTTATTACGTCTATCCAATTATACTATGATCCTATCCGTAAAATCCTTGTTATGAAAAACTTTTTCAAGTCACTATTATTGATGCTTGCGCTGTGCGGTACTCTTATTATAAAAGCACAGGTTACTGATCTTAATAGTTATCCAAGTGCTACATCAGTTGTTCTGCTTGATTTCGATGGATACAATGTATCCGGAACTATGTGGAATACGAATGGCGCTTTTACTTGCAACTCGTCTGGTCTTGATGATGCTACTATTACTGAAGTGTTTAATCGTGTGGCGGAAGATTATCGTCCATTTAATATAAATGTAACTACGAATGAAGCTAAATATAATTCAGCCCCTTATAATAAAAGAATGCGTGTTGTGATCACCACTTCAAACGCATGGTATGGTACAGGAGCTGGTGGTGTGGCTTATATAAATTCATTTACATGGGGAGACAATACTCCTTGTTTTGTTTTCTCCGCTTTGTTAAACTTCTATTCAAAGAATATTGCTGAAGCTGCATCACACGAAGCTGGCCATACACTCGGTTTAAGACATCAAAGTTCTTATGATGGAGCTTGCGTAAAAATATCTGATTACAATTGGGGACAAGGTACTGGTGAAATTGGCTGGGCTCCTATTATGGGCGCAGGATACAATCAAAATATGACTTTGTGGAACAGTGGTCCAAACTCACTCGGTTGCAATGTTATTCAAAATGACCTTACTGTTATTACAAATGCAACAAATGGATTTGGATATCGTACCGATGATCATACTGACGTATATGCAACGGCAACTGTTTCCACATTTAACAGCAGCAACCAGTTTATTATCAGTGGCGTTATAGAAAAAACAGATGATAAAGATCTTTTCAAATTTACGATGCCAACTTTTGGCAGATTTCAATTGAGTGCTATTCCATATAATGTTGGTACTGGCAATTCAGGATCTGATCTTGATCTGCAGGTGGAATTTTTAGATGGTAGTTATGCTTCGGTCGGAACCTATAACCCGGGAAATCTTCTCAGCTCCGTAATTGATACTTTAATTAATGCCGGCACTTACTATATGCGTATAGATGGCAAGGGAAATGTTTATGCCCCTGAATATGGAAGCCTGGGCTCTTATTCCCTGCAAGCTACTTATACTGATGGCACTCTGTTACCAATTCGTCGTCTTGAGCTTCGCGGAAGATTTGATGGCGATATGCATTCATTAAACTGGCTGATCGATGCCGATGAACATGTGATAAAGCAAGTGATCGAGGTATCAAATAACGGCATAAACTTTAT
>Ga0070698_100001242_pt1 | contig 28426 bp, 24 predicted proteins | sample KBSK1502metaG_FD_65477 | JGI IMG/M metagenome (GOLD analysis project Ga0070698, IMG submission 65477) | Corn, switchgrass and miscanthus rhizosphere microbial communities from Kellogg Biological Station, Michigan, USA - KBS K1-50-2 metaG | ecosystem: Host-associated > Plants > Roots >...
CAGCGGCAACACGCTGTATCAGATCGACACGCAGACGCTCGCGCCCCTACAGGTCGGCGCGATGAGCGGCCTCGGGACGCAAAGTCTCACCGACCTCGCGATCGACAAGCAGGATCGCATGCTCGGCATCACGCTCGACAAGCTCGTCGCGATCGACGCGATGAACGGCAGCACCACGCTCATCAGCGATCTGTCGCTGAGCGCGCGCGGGTTCACGAGCCTGTCGTTCGTGCCGAGCGATCTGAACGATCCGAACAGCGCCGATATCCTGGTGTCGGCGAACGATCAGGGCGATGTGTTCTCGATCGACGCGACCGCCGGCACCGCCACGAAGATCGGCAGCTACGGCACGGTCGCGCTCGGCAACGTCGTTTCGAGCGGCGACTTGATCGGCGTGCGCGGCCTCGGCATCTACGCCACCGTGAACGTCGGCACCGAAACGACCGATTACCTCGCGCGCATCGACCCGGTGACATGGAAAGCGACGCCAATCGGCGCGGGCACCGGCTTCGATAACATCTACGGCCTCGCCTACTGGCAAGACACGATCTACGGCTTCGTCTCGAGCGGCACGGGGGCCGGCAAGATCATCACGATCGATCGCAACACGGGCGCCGGGACCGACGTGCTGCCCGGCTCGATCCGCTGGTTCGGCGCCGGCGTCGCCACCGACGCACCGATCCTCTAGGGCGCCTCGGGCTTGATCGCCATCGGCGGCGGCACGAAGTCGATGACCTGGTCTCGATCGGGCACGATCTTTCTCGTCATCACGCGCGGCCTATCGATGGGCCGTCTGCCGGGCGGCATCACGTGCTCTTCGGTGAACGCCTCGACGGTGATTTCCTGCGTGCTCTTCTTCACGTAGACCGATAGCGGCGTCGAGCCGATCAGCTTGCCGGCGAGCTTGATGCGCGCCTGCGGCTTGCCGCGAAACTCGAGGCGCACGCGCTCTTCGGGCGTCGCTTCGGGAGCGCTGTTCTTACTGAGCGCGAATCCAATCGCGATGATGCCACCGACAACGACGACGAGCGTTGCAACGATGACGGCAATCTTGGCTCGCGACATACGACTCTCGCGCGCAGCGTACGCTATGGTCCGCGCATGACTCAACCGATTCGCCGCGTCGCCGTGCTCGGTGCGGGCGTCATGGGCAGCGGCATCGCCGCCCACTGTGCCAACGCCGGGATCCCGGTTCTGCTCCTCGATATCAACACCGCGCTCGCCACCGGCGCGCTCGAGAAGCTCAAGAAAGCGAAGCCGGCTGCGTTCATGCACGCGCGCAACCAGATCCTCGTCTCGACGGGTAACTTCGATGACGATCTCGCGCGCGTCAAAGATTGCGATCTGATCATCGAAGCGATCATCGAGCGGCTCGATATCAAGCGCGCGATGTTCGCGAAGCTCGAGAAGCTCGTCGCGCCGCACGCGATCGTCGCATCGAACACATCGGGCCTGCGCATCGCCGACATGCTCGAGACGACGAGCGAGCAATTCCGCAAGAACTTCGTCGTCACGCACTTCTTCAATCCGCCGCGCTACATGAAGCTGCTCGAGCTCGTCGCCGGCCCGGATACGACCGACGAGGTCAAGCAACGCGTCGAAGCGTTCGGCAAGGAGCTGCTCGGCAAAGGCATCGTGTGGGCGAAGGACACGCCGAACTTCGTCGGCAATCGCATCGGCCTGCAGTCGATGATGACGACGATCCATCTCATGCTCGAGAAGGGCCTGACGCCCGAAGACGTCGACGCGATCACCGGCATCGCGATGGCGCATCCGAAGAGCGCGACGTTTCGCACCGCGGATGTCGTCGGGCTCGATACCGTCGGTCACGTCGCCGACAACTGCTACAAGACGCTGACGAACGACGAGGACCGCGACACGTTCAAGCTGCCGGCGTACATCGTGAAGATGATCGAGAAGGGACAGCTCGGCGATAAGACGAAGGGCGGCTTCTACAAGAAGGTCGGCCCCGATATTCAGACACTCGATCCGAAGACCGGCGAATACCGCGCGAAGGGCGGCAATCCTGAAATCGCGAAGGTCACAAAGGGCATCGCGCGCATCGAGGATCCGCGCGAGCGCGTACGAAAGCTCGTCGCAGCGCCCGGCATCGTCGGCGAGTTCGCGTGGGCCGTGCTGTCGCGCTCACTCGCGTATGCGGCGCGCCGCATCCCGGAGATCACCGATTCGATCGAGGCGATCGATAACGCGATGAAGTGGGGCTACGCGTGGGAGCTCGGCCCGTTCGAGACGTGGGACGCGCTCGGCGGCGATCACGGCTTCGCAGAGATCGTCGATCGGATGAAGAAAGATGGTCTCGCGTTGCCGGCGTGGATCGACAAGATGTACGCGGCGCACGCCGACCGCTTCTACCGGAAGGAGGGCTACAACCCGCGGACCTGGGGCGTGTGGGATCCACTAAGCGATCAGGCCGCGCCTGGTACGCCGCAAAAACCAGTCACGTATGCAACGCTCGCGACCGATCCGCGCGAGGTGACGTTCGAGATCATGCGCAAAGGCACCGCACCGGTGCTCAAGAACGCCGGCGCCGAAGCGTGGGATCTCGGCGACGACGTGCTCGGCCTGACGTTCAAGACGAAAGCGAACTCGATCGACGCCGATGTCATCAAGATGATCCACGACAGCGTCGACCGCGCCGAGCGCGATTTCCGCGCGATGGTGATCTGGAACCAAGGTGAGTTCTTCTGCGTCGGCGCGAACCTGTTCGCCGTCGTCATGGCCGCGGGCCAGAAGCAGTGGGATCCGCTGCGCGAAATGATCCACGGCTATCAATACGCGACGCAGCGAATGAAGTACTCGCTCGTTCCCGTCGTTGCCGCGCCGTACAACATGACGCTCGGCGGCGGCCTCGAGCTCTGCTTCGGCGCAACCGCCGTGCAAGCGGCGGCGGAAACGTACGCGGGACTCGTCGAGGTCGGCGTCGGTCTGATTCCAGGCGGAGCCGGCACGCTCAACATGCTGTGGCGCGCGCTCGAAGGCGTGCCCGAAGGCGTCGAGCCGGATGTCTACGGCTTCGTCACGCAGGTGTTCAAGAACATCGCGCTCGCGAAGGTCGCGACATCGGCGGAGGAAGCGAAGGCGTTTGGCTACTTCCGGCAGACCGATGGCGTGTCGTTCGACCGCGCGCGCCAACTGTGGGAAGCGAAGCAGCGCGCGCTCGGCCTCGCACAGGCCGGCTACCACGCGCCGGCGCCGCGCGCGTACAAGCTGCCGGGCGAGAGCGGCATCGCGACGCTCGAGATGATGGTCAACACGCTCGTCGCCGGCAAATACGCGAGCGCGCACGACGCGACGATCGCGATGAAGCTCGCGAACGTGCTGTGCGGTGGCGTCTCGGGTGCGACGCACGCGGTGACCGAGGACGAGATCCTCGAGCTCGAGCGCGAAGCGTTCCTTTCACTCTGCGGCGAGCCGCTTTCGCAGGCGCGCATGCAGTACATGCTCCAGAACAACAAGCCGCTGAGGAATTGAGATGAGCGACATCGTCATTGCAGAAGCAGTTCGTTCGGCAGTCGGTCGTGGCTTCAAGGGCTCGCTCGTGACGAAGCGTCCCGACGAGCTCGCCGCCGATGTCGTGCGCGGTTTGCTCGCGCGCGTGCCGCAGGCCAAGGCGAAGATCGACGACGTCGTGCTCGGCTGCGCGATGCCCGAGGGCGAACAAGGCCTCAACGTCGCGCGTCTGATCTCGCTGCTCTCGGACCTCGGCGTCGAGGTGCCGGCGCAGACGATCAACCGATTCTGCTCGAGCGGTCTGCAGGCGATCGCGATCGCCGCGGGCTCGATCAAGTTCGGTACGAATGATGTCGTGCTCGCCGGCGGCGTCGAATCGATGACGTTCGTGCCGATGACGGGCTTCCACCTCTCGGCATCGCCGGAGCTGATGGACAAGCTTCCCGGCGCGAACACGCCGATGGGCATCACGGCCGAGAACGTCGCGAACCGGTTCAACATCACGCGTCAGGTGCAGGACGAGTTCGCGTACAAGTCGCAGATGAAGGCGAAGGCCGCGCTCGAGAAGGGCGTGTTCAAGGACGAGATCGTTCCCGTGCGCGCACTCGCGGGCTACAAGGATGGGCAGCGCGTCTACAAGGACTTTACCGTCGACGAAATGCCGCGCCCCGACACCACGCTCGAAGGCCTCGCGAAGTTGCCGCCCGCGTTCGCGCAGGGTGGCAGCGTCACCGCAGGCAACTCATCGCCGATCTCCGATGGCGCGGCCGCGTGCCTCGTGATGACGCGCGACAAAGCGAGCGAGCTCGGCATCAAGCCGCTCGGCGTATTCCGCGCGTTTGTCACCGTCGGCGTCGATCCCGAGATCATGGGCATCGGCCCATTGCCTGCGGTGAAGAAGCTGCTCGCAAAGACCGGACTCAAGATCGCAGACATCGATCTCTTCGAGCTCAACGAAGCGTTCGCAAGCCAGTCGGTGTACTGCCAGAAGGAGCTCGGCATTCCCGACGACAAGGTGAACGTCAACGGCGGCGCGATCGCGCTCGGTCATCCGCTCGGCTGCACGGGCGCGAAGCTGACCGCGACCGCGCTCTACGAGCTGCGCCGCCGCGGCGGGCGCTACGCGATCGTCACGATGTGCATCGGTGGCGGCCAAGGCGCGGCCGGTCTGTTCGAGCGGCCATAACCTTTGCGCGTGCTGCAAGTCATCGCGCTCGCGTTCGGGCTCGCGATGGATGCAACTGCCGTGTGTGCAGCGCGCGCCATTGGAGCGCGCGACCGCCGCGAGCTCGTCATCTTGCCGCTCGTGTTCGGCGCGTTTCAGGCGGGCATGGCCGGTGTCGGCTGGCTCGGCGGCACCTGGGCAACGCGCTACATCGCTGCATGGGATCATTGGGTCGCGTTCGCGCTGCTCGTCTTGATCGGCGGCAAGATGATCGTCGATGCGCTGCGCGGCGGCGATCGAGAGCCGCGGGCCGGCAGCGCCGCGCTGTACCTCGGGCTCGGCATCGCGACGAGCATCGATGCCGCCGCCGCCGGATTGACGCTGCCGCTGCTCGCCGTCGCGCCGTGGCTCGCGCTCGTGATGATCGGCACCATCACCGTCGCGTGCTCGGCACTCGGCTATGCAGCGGGGCGCTTTCTCGGCGAGCGCGTCGGGCCCCGGCTCGGCCTCGTCGGCGGCGCGGTGCTTGTCGGCATCGGAATCGACATATTGATCCGCGCGCCCTGACTGCTAGTGTAGCGACGTGCGAACGATCTTGGCTGTTTGTCTGGTCCTCGTCGCCGGCTGCAAGGACAAGCCGACGCGCAAGGCGCCGCCCGCGAATGTTGGCTCTGCGGGCTCGGGACATCCCGCGCCCGATCTGTTGTTGCCGCGCGCCGATGGCACGCCTCCGAAGAAGACGACGAAGCCGCTGACGAAGGCGGATTACGAGCGCCTCGCGAAGATGGCGTTCACCGGCTTCGAGGGCTCGTCGCGTCAACTCGCCGATAACGCGTTCGAGATCTATCAGACGACGAAAGACCGGCCGAAGCTCGGCGCGGTGATCACGATCCAGCCGTGCTTTCAGTGCGTGCCGATGGATCTCGATAAATGGAAAGCGCGGACTGAGGACCTCAAGGTCTATCTCGGCCCGCTCAAGGATCAGCCCGGCATCGATTTCGAAGTCGGCCAGACATCGCTCAACGGCCAGCCCATCATCTATACGTACCAGGTCGGCACCGCAGGATCGCCCGGCCCGGGCGGCGGCTCGACGAGCTTCACGGATGCGTTCATCGCCTACTACAACGACGGCGTGAATCAGATCCGCGTGCTCGGCACGTATAAAGATGATGCGCTCAGCAAAGACCAGCTGATGAAGGTCGCGCCGAAGGCAGACCTCGAGGCTCTCGCGTTGTCATTCCTCGACGTCTACACCCACGCGTGGTGAGCATTACTTCTTGAGCTGGATCTTGCGGGGCTTGGCTTCCGCCTTCTTCGCGATCGTCAGCGAGAGCACGCCGTTGGTGAGGCTCGCGTCGATACGCTCGCCATCCGCCATATCGGGAAGCTGGAAGCTGCGGCTGAACGAGCCGTACTGCCGCTCGTAGAGCGCGTAGCTCTCACCTTCCTTGCGCTCCTCGGACTGCCGCGAACCGCTAACGGTCAAGACGCCGTTGTGGAGAGCGATGTCGAGATCCTTCTCATCGACACCCGGCAGGTCCGCCCGGACGACGAACGAGTCCGTCGTCTCCTTCACCTCGAACGCCGGCGAAAACGCTGATGCAGGTCGCCCGCCGAAGAACGGGTCCCAGTTGAGCAGCTCGCGCGCCAGCGAATACGGATCGCGCGCCGGTCGGTTGCCACTGCCATTACCATTGTTGTTCCGAACGAGAGCCATACGAAATCCTCCTGTATAGGGAAGAAGGGTTGTGGTTTTTGCAACTCGTTCGGTAATCACCGCGACGTTCGGCGCAATCCCTTGACGTGGGCGCGTGCCGTGATTAGTGACGCCCGGATCATCGGTCAGGGACCGAACAGGATGCGTACGTAACAACGGGGCTTGCCGTCGTCCCCGGCGATCGACCCCGCCCCGCCAACGTTTCCATCGTGCTCGAACAGCCGCAGGCTCGCGCGGACCTTGTCGCCGACAAAGCTTGGTTTGCGGTACGCAATATCGACGGCGCGGCTGCGAAGGCGCATCGGCCGCCCGGTGGCGACGAGGCGGCGATTGATCGCGTCGAGAAATAATCGGATGTAGACGAGCGAGTTGACGTGCTGGTTCGAATCCGTCTGATCGAGCGTGAATGCGTATTCCGCCGAGTCGGTCGCGAGCTCGTCGAGCCAGCGCGCGCCGTCGGGCGGCTCTTGCGCCGTCGTTGGCGCGGGCGCGGCGTAGGCGAGCTCGGGAACGTCGGGATAGCCCTCGACGCCGAGCTTCGTGACGCGGCGCTGCTCCGGCGGCGCGAGCGGCCGCGTGAACGTGTGCTCGGCGAATAGCGTACCGGCAAGCGCGAGGTCGCCGGCCGTCGCGTGACGGCCGAGCTTGCCCGCGGTGCCACGAATCTCGCACCACACGTTCATGAAGATGCGCGATGTCGAGGCATCGTGCGCGAGCGCGAACCCGGTGAACGATTCGATCGGCCGGTCCACGCGAATCGGTTGCTCGAGCGAATGGATCGTGAGCCGCGTGAGGATCGGCAGGATGCCAACCATCAGCGCGTTGCGCGCGCCGGGATGGCTGACGAGCACATCGCGCCACAGCCCGGCGAGTGCCGATGGCGCGGCGATCGGGATCAACCGGCCATCCTGCGTGACGTCTTCGTAGCGAAGGAACGGCTTCGTCGTGGTCGATTGCGCGGGTGGAAACTCGGGTCGCGGTGGCGCGGGAAACATCGCGCGGAGAATACGTCACGTAGAGGCCCGAGTTTGGCGCGATCAGGGCGCCGCTTCGAGACAGCCGGTGATGCGCCCGGCCATAGGCAGCATCGGTGAGCTGCTCGAGCCGTCGTAGGCAACGATGTCATCGAGGTCGAACGTCGCGCGGTACGGCGCGCTGCCGACCACTTCGTATGTGCCCGCGCGCGCGATAAAACCAGCGCATTCGCCGGCGTTCTGGCAGTTCGCATTTGCGGGCGCGAGCAGAAACTTCAGGTGCGCGGCCCCGACGTCGTGAACGCCGATCGTTGCGACCTCGGCGGTGAGGATATCGAAGACGGTGAATGCGTAGCTCGTCGTCGGCGAGCCAAACCCGCCAACGCCGACGACGCGCTGCTGCACCTCGACCGTCGCGACCGACCGTGTCTCGAACGTGTACGCGCCCGACATGCGGAGCGCCTCCGGTCCGCACGAGGAGACGGGAGAGTCGATCACATCGGGCGTATCGGGGAGAACTGACGCGGGCTCGGAGCCGCACGCTCCGGCGCATAACGCGAAGAGAGTAATCTTCATGCGCGCGCGCTTCGCATGCGTTGCGCCAACACACGTGCGTGTGTCGTCGCGACGTTCTCGCGCGTGTGATCGGGCTTTGCCATCCGATCACGACACGCGTGTCGTGATCAGTGTGCCGCGAGGATCTCGAGCGTCAGGTTGCCCGTGTTGTTGTCGTACTGCGAATCGTAAAGGATCGCGCGCAGCGGCTGGCCGGTGCCGACGTAGCTCGCCTCGTACGTGCTCTGCGCGGAATACGCGCCCCAGCGCGGCGTCTTCACGCCATCGACGGTGACGTCATCGATCGAGAGCCCAAAATCGATCGCGTCGGCGAAGTCCGTCGGTGTCGCGCTCCAATATTCGGCGTCGGCCGGCGCGCCTCCGAACGTGCACGAAAATGTCCCCGAAACGCGCAGTCGATAGGTGACGCCCGCGGCGGGTACAAACGTCGAGTTGACCATCGTTTGGCTGACGGTGCAGCACGTCGGAACCGTCAGCGTCTCCTCCACTCGCCACGTGACAGCGGCATCGATCGTCGGAGGCGACGGCGAAGCAGGCGCGTCAGGGAGTAGTAGATCGCCCGGCGTGAACGAACAGCCAGCGACGAACGCGAGCGCAACGCGAGACATCCCCACGTCGGAATCTTCGCACGCGCGCAGCGATCGAACTGCGCAAACGCGCTGCACAAGTTGTGCAGGATTCGCTATCACCGTTCATCGTTTCGTCTAAGGTCTTCGACAGACGTGACGCCGCTGCCGATCGACGACGTGCTCCCCGAGATCGTCGCGGCCGTGCGCGCCCGGCGTAGGTGCGTGCTCGTCGCACCACCCGGCGCCGGTAAGACGACGCGCGTGCCGGGCGCGCTGCTCGACGCCGGCGTGATCGACGGCGGTATCGTCGTGTTGCAGCCGCGGCGACTCGCGGCGCGACTGGCAGCGGCGCGCGTCGCGAGCGAGCGCGGCGGCAACGTTGGTAGCGAGGTTGGCTATCAGGTGCGCTTCGATCGCAAGACGAGCGCGGCGACGAAGATCGAGTTCGTCACCGAGGGCGTGCTCACGCGACGCCTGCTCGGCGATCCCGAGTTGCGCGGCGTGGGCTGCGTGATCATCGACGAGTTTCACGAGCGACACCTCGATGGCGACCTCGCACTCGCGCTCGTCGCGCGATTGCGCACGCAAAAGCCCGAGCTCGCGCTTGTCGTGATGTCGGCGACACTCGATGCCGAGCCGGTCGCTGCATTTCTCGATGCACCGATCGTGCGCTCGGAGGGCCGCACGTTTCCGCTGACGATCGAGCATGCGGCGCAACCGGATACGCGACCACTCGGCAAGCAGGTGTCCGCGACGGTGCGCCGGCTCGCGCAAGACGGGCTCGACGGCGATGTGCTCGTGTTCTTGCCCGGCGTCGGCGAGATCCGGCGCTGTGCCGAGGATCTCGAGGATGCGGCGCGAACGTTTGACCTCGCCGTGTTGCCGCTGCACGGCGATCTGCCCGTCGAGGAGCAAGATGTGGCGATCCGACCGTCACCGCGCCGCAAGGTGATCCTCGCGACGAACGTCGCCGAGACCTCGGTGACGATCGATGGCGTGACGTGCGTGATCGATAGCGGGCTCGCCCGCATCGCACGCCACGCACCGTGGTCCGGCATTCCGAGCCTTGAGATCGAGCCGGTCAGCCGCGCGAGTTGCGCGCAGCGCGCCGGTCGCGCCGGCCGCACGCGCCCGGGGCGCGTGATGCGACTCTATACGAAGCACGATCACGACACGCGGCGCGCATTCGAGCCTCCGGAGATCGCGCGCGCGGATCTCGCCGGCGCGGCACTCGAGCTGCACGGCGCCGGGCTCGCGGGCATCGGCGAATTGCGCTGGTTCGAACCGCCGCCGGCCGCGGCGACAAGCGCCGCCGAGGAGCTGCTCGTGCGGCTCGGCGCGGTTTCCGCGGGCACGATCACCGAGCTCGGCCGGCGCATGCTGCGGTTTCCCGTTCATCCGCGCGTCGCTCGACTGCTCTGCGAAGCGGAAGCGCGGGGCGTCGCGCGCGACGCGTGCGTGATCGCTGGGCTACTCGGCGCGCGCGAGCTTCGCCTCGAGCGACGCGGGCGCGGCGAAGCGAAGCTGTCATCGCCGTCGGATCTGATCGATGACCTCGATGCGTTCGCGTCCGCGCGCGATCACGGCCTGCGCGCCGACCGCCTGCGTCGCGATGGGCTGGACATCGCGACCGCACATGGCGTCGACCGCGCAGCGAAGCAGCTCGAGCGCATCGTCGACACGCGCGCGCGGCCACCGGCGAGCGACGAAGCCGCCGACCGCGAGCTGCAGATCGCGATCCTCACCGCGTATCCGGATCGCGTCGGCCGGCGCCGCGCGGCCAAGAGCCCCGACATCGTGTTTGCGGGTGGCGGCAGCGGCGTGCTCGCGCCGAGCTCCGCGGTGCTCGAGCCGGAGCTGCTCGTCGCCGTCGATGTCAGCGAGGTCGGTGGCCGCGGCCAGGCGACGCGCGTGCAGATCCGGCGCGCGAGCGGCATCGAGGCGAGCTGGCTACTCGACCTCTATCTCGATCGGATCGCCGAGACCGACGAGCTCGTGTGGAACGCGGCGAAGGAGCGCGTCGAGCGCGTCGTGCGCATGACGTACGACGGTCTACCGATCGACGAGCAGCGCGACGTCGAGGGCGCGCGGCGCGCCGGCTCCGCGGCGGCGGCACTGCTCGCAAAGCAAGCGCTCGCCGCGGGCATCGAACGCTTCGTCGATCGCGATGCACTCGCGCAATGGCGGGCGCGCGTTGCATTCGCAGCACGCATCGCGCCGGAGTCTGGCCTCGTCGCGCCGACCGATGACATCCTCGCCGATGTCGTCGCGCGCGCATGCGAAGGCGCGATCTCGTTCGACGAGCTGCGCAAGCTCGGCCTGCTCGACCTGCTCGATGCGCAGCTTGGCGACAAGCGCGCTCTCGTCGATCGCCTCGCGCCGACGCACCTCGCCCTGCCCCGCCGCCGTCGCGCACCGATCCACTACGAGCTCGATCAACCGCCGTGGATCGCGTCGCGCATGCAGGACTTCTTCGGCCTCGCGCGCGCGCCGAGCGTCGGCGACGGTCGCGTCCCGCTCGTGCTCCACCTGCTCGCGCCGAATCAGCGCCCCGTGCAAGTCACGACGGACTTGCCCGGCTTTTGGGTCAAGCACTACCCGGCACTGCGCAAGCAACTCATGCGTCGCTATCCCAAGCACGCGTGGCCCGAAGATCCGACGCAACTGATCGACGATTAACGTCCGACGTGAACGCGTCCCATCTTCGCGACGGGCGGCTTCAATTCGACGTCGCCCTTCACCTCGTGTTGCTCCGGCTCCGGCTCCGGCAACGCCATCGCTTGCCCCATCCGCGGTTCGGGCGGTTGCTTGTGCGCAGGCGCGGGCCGCGTCAGCTTGTACGCGACGACGCCGCCGCCCGCGAGCAACAGGCTCGCGCCGACCGCGACGATGCGCCGCTTGCGCTTCTGACGAACACCGACCGCGCAGTCCTTCAGCAAGATCGTGCCGTCGGCGCGCTGGAAGTAGCGCACACACAACTTGCCTTCCTTCTCGATGATCAGCGCCTCGGCCTCATCGCGCGTCATCGCCGAGAGGTTGTAGACGTTCTTCTCGCAGCCAGCGCACGCGCGCACGCGGTCATCGCCCACCATCTGTTTCCAGTCGGCGTTGCACGGCGTCGCGACGCGGATGTTCGGCAGTACGGGCTCGCGCAACCGCTGCTTCGCGTCGTCGAGCAGCTGGCGCGCTGCGTCGAGCTCTTTGGTCTTCGCGGCAAGCTCGCTCGCGAGCGCATCGTGTCGGGCAGTTAGGGCATCGACGTTGTCGCGGAAACTCATCCCAGCTGCAACGCACGAGCGGTCCGGCCGATCTTGTGCACGAGCGCGATCCACTGATCTTTTACTTCGCCGCCGAGCGCGAATGGTTTTGCCGTGATGGCAAAGCCATTTCCGCGTTGCTCACAGCTGCGCACGTTCACCATCAAATCGATCGGCTGCGGCTCGCACTCGAGGACGATCGTCGCGACCCAATTTGGCATCAGCGGGCGGGGTCCATCGAACGCGATCATGTCGGACCACAGCTGCGTCGCTTGGTAGACCTGCTGCGTCGAGACGAGAAATGACACGCGCCAGCCGTCGTCGGCGGGTTGCTCGGCTGCGACGTGCGACTTCGCCGCAACGGCCGCGCGCGCGTCACCTTCAAAGCTCGTCAGCTGCGCGGCGACGCGCGGCAGCGCGGCCTCGATGCGCGCGCGATCGATCTTGTCGAGCTCCGCCGGCATCTGCAATTCGGCGCCGGCCTCGCTCGCGGCGATCACGGCATCGAGCGCTGCGACGAGGCGTACGCTCGGCGATGTCGATGCCGGGTCGTGATGCTGCGCGATCACATCGGCGACGACCGCGGGGAGCTGCCAGCGCTTCGCGACTGCGACGCCAAACTCGACGTGGTGTTGATCGATGATGCTGTGCCACGCTTCCGCGCTGCGCGTCCTGACATCGCGCTCGCGCGCGATATCCTCGATCGTTCCGACGACGGCGATTGCGCCGAAGTCATGCAGCAGCCCGGCGAGAAACGCAGCATCGGGCTGCACTCGGTGATGGCTCGCGAGCTCGTAACAGAGGTGCGCCGAAAGCAGCGAGCGGCGCCAGATATCGCGGCGCAACCCGACGAGCGGCCCGGGCGCCATCGCGGTGGCTCCGACGACCGCGCTCATCGCAAGCCGGAGCAGGTCGTCCGCGCCGATCGCTTTGACCGCAACCTCGAGCGACGCGACCGGCTCGGCGCGCCGCATCGCCGCGCTGTTCGCATGGCGCAATACGGCTGCCGTGAGCACCGGATCCGACGCGACGACGCACGCGATCGCCTGCAGGCCACAGCGCTCGTCGACGAGCAGCCGCTGTAACTTCGCGACGACGGCCGGATAGGGCGGCACGCGCACGTTGCCCGCACGCAGCCGCACGGTCAGTGCCTGGCTCAGCTCGGTATCGCTCATCACTCGTCGAATCGGCCGCGCGCCGATTTCGTCTAGGCCTCGGCGATCGGCGGCGTGGCCACCGTCGGTGAATCGGTGACGTCGGGCCACAGCACGTGATACAGCCGCAGACTGATCAGCAGAAGCGCGTACTCTTGGAGGTCGCCGCCGGAATCGCGCAGCACCGAGAAATTGAAGTCGACGAGCGCGAGCGCATCGCTGAGCAGCGCGAGCAGCTGATCGATCGATGGCGACGGCGCCGTCTTGTCGAACGCCCACGTCGACAGCTTCGTGCGCAGCGCCTCGAACATCGGTTTGATTCGCACGTGCAGCGCCGTGATCCGATTGGGCTTGAGCCACGCGAGGATCATCCCCGACAGCGCGCGACAATCGCCGGCCATCGCCTCGGCCCCCATCGCCGGTTCGACGAGTCCGATCATCGCGGGCACGACGGTGCGCGTCGCCGCCATGCCTTTGAACAGCAGCGCACCCGGCGAGATGTTGTTGTGCGCCATGCCGTGCTCGTGGAGCGCGGCGACTTGCCGAATCACGGTGAAGCCGAGCGCGAGCGCGCCATCGAGATGGAAATCGAGATCGGTGATGCGATCACCAAAGCGCGGCTCGTCGACGTATTCGGAGAACAGCAGCAGCGAGCTCGAGTTCGCGTCGTAGATGACTTTGTGCAGCGACGTCAGCAGGCCCTGCCGCACGCGCTTCAAGATCGGCCAGTAGTAGCGCTGCCAGTTCTCGACGAAGCCGCGCGGATCGGAGACCTTCGTCAGATCGATCACCGTGACGAGCTTCGGGAAGATGTTCGCATCGGGGAACTGGCCCGATTGCACGAGGTCTTCGCGTGGCGTCGCGAGAAAAATCGGATGGCCGCGCACGCGTCCGAGGAATCTGTCGACCGAGTAGCTCCATTCCCAGATCGCAAACTCCGCCGCCTTGACGACCTCTTCGGTGACGGCGGGATCCGGCGTACTCGAAATCACCGCCGACAGCCGGTGGATGCGTTCGTCTTCGCCCGCGGTCTGGATGCGACTGACGCGTTGACGCGAATCGCGGCGCGTCTCGTCGGGCAGCTCGCGCAACAGGCCGCGCAGCTCGCCGACGACCGCACCAACCGACGGAAATCGCTGCGCCGGATCGCGCTCGAGGCAGCCCTCGATCACCGGCTTGAGCACCGCCGGGAAATTGTCGGGATAGTGCACCTTGCTGCGCCCCGCGACGACGACGCCTTCGGCGATGCGAATGAGCAGCGCCCACATATCGTCGGCCGCGCCATAGAGCAGCTGCTCGGTAAACAAGCCGTGCAGCGCGCCGCCGATCGCATAGATGTCGAGCGCCGTCGTGATCGGCAGATCCATCAGCGCCTGATCGATCGTCTCGGGCGCGACCGACCACCCCGGCGAGCCGAAGATGCGGCCCTTGTAGTACGAGCGGTACGTCTGGTTCGCGACGTCATCGAGCGACATCGCGAGATCGAAGTCGAACAGTGCCGCGACATGCGCACCTTCGTCGACGAGGATGTTGCGCAGCGTGAAGTCGCGATGCACGAGCCGCGCGGCGTGCAGCGTGCTGAGCCCCTCGAGCGCTTGCACGAGCAGCTTCGTGCGCGCGCGCGGCGTCAGGTTGTGTTTGGTGATCGCCTCGAGCAGCGTCATGCCCATGCGCGGCGTGACGAACAGATAGTTGTCGGCGATCGGCGCCGACACGTACGTCGGCAAAATGTTCGGGTGCTCGATCGCGGCGATGCGCGCCATCGCGGCGAGGTTGTTGTGATGATCGCGACGCGTGACCTCGTCGGTGCGCAGCTGATACAGATAATTCGAGTGAAACACTTTGCCGACGACGGGCTCGACCGTGCCGGTGTCGTCGTCGCGCCGCTCGAGCTCGTAGACGGTTCCCATGCCGCCGTTCGATAGGTGCGCGCCGCTCGTTCGATAGAGGTAGCGGTTGTAGCGGAACACCTGCCCGTTGCGAGCGAGGTCCTCCGATCGGAGGGTACCGATCGACGTCGATTCGACCCACGATTCGGTCATCCGCCGTCGACAATCATAACCGGCTGAATTCGCAAGGGTCCAGCTTCTGGTGCCCCTCTCTGGGACGTGTTGTCGCATCGGCCCTCGTCGCTCGATAGATCGGCATCAGATGTGGTACCCACCAGCGTTGTCCATGCTCGAGCATCGATTCGCCAAATTGGCGGCGGGCGCGACGTTCCTCCTCTTGGTCATCGGAGGCACCGTAAATCCCACAGGTTCGAGCCTGGCCTGTCCGGAGCCGACCCTGCTCTGCCACAAGCAACTGTTCCCGCCGATGGTGGGCGGTGTGCTCTACGAGCACGGCCATCGCCTCGCCGCGATGACGGTTGGCCTCTTGCAGATCGGCCTCACGATCCTGCTTTTGCTCGAACGACGCCGCCTCTCGGCACTCGCGCTCTTGATCTTCTCGCCGCGTCGCCTCGTCCGCGAAATTCATGCGAGCCGGTCGCCGGATAAGCGCCTCGCATGGCTCTTACTCGGCATGGTGATCGCGCAGGGCGCGCTCGGCGCGATCACCGTGCAGTACAAGCTGCCGTGGTTCGTCTCCACGAGCCACCTCTTGCTCGGCATGAGTTACTTCGCAACCCTGATTTACACCGCGTTTCGCACGCGGCCGGCACCGAGCGCGCTCGAGCTCGATCGCCACGAGCGGCTTCGCGCCGAGCTCGGCGGCGGCCGCAAGTGGATCGCCGTTGCGTGCGGAGCCGTGTTCATCCAGCTCTTGCTCGGAGCGCTCGTGCGCCATCTCGGCGCGGCGCTCGTCTGCCTCGGCATGCCGACGTGCACGCTCGGCGGCGACTGGTGGCCCGACGCGCACGTGCAGGACCTTCACATGATCCACCGCGGCTTCGGCGTCGTCGTTGCGATCGTCACCACGTGCGCCGCCGTCGCAATCTGGCGCCGCGCAAAGTCGTGGCCCGAGCTGCGCTTGCTCGCGATGATCGCGCCGCTGCTCGTCATCGGGCAGATCGCGCTCGGCATCTACACCGTGCTCACGATTCGCTCCGTTCCTGTCGCAGTCGGCCATTTCGCCGGCGCGGCGAGCCTATGGGCGCTCTGGATGTCGGCGTGGCTACTAACCGGGCGGCGCCAGCGTCGGCTGCGCGTCGAACAGGTGATCGCGTGACGGCGAAAGTACTTACGGCCAAGACCGTCGATCTCGTCGCGCTCGTCAAGCCGCGCATCATGGTGATGGCGCTGCTCACCGCCGCCGGCGCGATGAGCCTCGCGCCCGGTACCGCATCGTCCATACAAGCGTTGTGGCTGCTCGCCGGCACCGCGCTGATCGTCGGCGCGGCGAACACGCTCAACATGTGGCTCGAGCGCGATGTCGATTGCTTGATGGCGCGCACGAAGAATCGCCCGCTGCCGGGGCAACGCCTGCATCCGACCACCGCACTCGTCTTCGGCAGCATCCAGGGTCTGCTCGCGCTGCCGGTCCTCGCGGTCGCCGGGCTCATCCCCGCCGCGCTCGGTTTGCTCGCGCTGATCCTCTACGTCGGCGCATACACGCCGATGAAACAGCGCTCGCATTGGGCGACGTGGGTCGGCGCGATTCCCGGTGCGATGCCGGCGCTGATGGGCTGGACCGCCGCGACGGGCCGCATCGACCTGCCGGGGCTCGCCGTATTCGGTGTGCTGTTCTTCTGGCAAATCCCGCACACGCACGCGATCGCGATCTATCGCCAGCGCGAGTACGAGGCCGCGGGCTTAAAGACATTGCCGAGCACGCACGGGGTTCGCAGCGCGCGCCGCGCGATCCTCGCGTTCCTGCTCGTGCAGGTCGCGATCAGCCTTCTGCCCGCCGCGCTCGGCGTCGCCGGCACGATCTATTTGCTCACCGCGGTCGCGCTCGGTGCGCTCGTGCTCGTGCAAGCGTTCATCGGAACCCTGCCGGTCCGTACAGCTAGGGCGGGCTTCCGAGCCCGGCCTAGCGATCAAACCAGGAAGTGGGCGCGCAACGTGTTCTTGACCTCGATCGTGTATCTGCCGATCTTGTTCGCGGTGATGGTCGCGACGGGTCAGGCATGAGCGCCGAGCAGATCCATCCGGCCATCAACGCCGCGCTGAATCTGACGAGCTTCGTATTTCTCGTCGCGGGCCGCATCGCGATCGCGCGCGGCGACGACGCCACGCACCGCCGCCGCATGCTCACGGCATTCGCGGCGTCGGGCGTATTTCTCGTCTCGTATTTGATCCGGTTCGCGACGACAGGCGCGCACAAGTATCCGGGGCACGGCTGGGACAAGACGTTCTATCTCGTCATCTTGTTTTCGCACATGGTGCTCGCCGTCGTGCTCGTGCCGCTCTTGTTCGGCGCGCTTCGCCGCGCGCTGCGCGCGGATTTCGTCGCGCACAAACGCATCGTCAAATACACGTGGCCGATCTGGGTCTACGTCTCGGTGACCGGCGTGCTCGTGTACTTGATGCTCTATCACCTCGCGCCGGTGCTGCACCCTACGGGATAGCGCAGCCGGCAACGCCTACGCGCACGCGCTCGTGGGCATCAAAGCAACTCTCGCCGGGGATGTCGTTGACGCTGGGCACGATCGCGCCGCACGGAAACGCGCCGGTGCGCTGGTTCCACAGCTTGCGGTCGGTCAGGACGCCGCCGTCGAGCTCGTAGATGATCTGCGCGCCGAGCGGACCGCCCGTCGAGCCGGCGGTTGCCATGTTGCTCGTCGCCGGCACATAGACGAGGCACGCAGTAGTGCCGACGTCCGTGGGCAGCACCGACATCGAATGTTGAACATTGCCGCTGGCGTCGTCGATCGGTTCGCTCGACCCGCCGAGGTAGTAATCGTCGACGTTGCCATACGCGTTGCTGTAATCGATAAGCCAGCTCGCCTGTCCGCTGATCTCGAAGCCACTAAATTGGTTTTCGATCGACAGCACGTCGCGATACAGCGTGGTTGCCGTCGTGCCGCCATTCGCATCGGCGTTGGCACCGTCGCCGTAGGCGGCATCGCTCCGTGCGCGCGCACCGACGAGCGTCACGCGCGATGCATCGAGCTGCACGCCGCGATTCCAGATGCCGACATCGTCGCCAACCGCGACGAAGTTCTCGACGACGACCGGACTCGTGCGTACCGAGGGCGGCGCCACTTGTGAGGTGGTGACCGCTCCGAAGTACGCGTCATGCGCAATCGAGCCCGATACGCGCAGTGTCCTCGAATCGACATCGGAGAACCCGGCGACAACATTTTCGGCGAACACGTTCTCGACGACGCAGTTCGTGTCTCCCATGAATCGGTAGCAAAGGATTCCGTCGTCGCCGCGCTCGGGATACGTCTCCGCGTAACACGGCAGCCCCATCGTGTTGCGCGAATGCACGAAGACGCGCCGCACGGTCGCGCTCGTCGTGTCGTAGACGATGATGCCGTCGCGGTGAAAGCCGTAGACCTCGGAATCCTCGACGACGGCGTCGATCGTCGGAGCGCCCGCGACGAACAGCGCGCTGTCGTTTCCGCAGCGATTTGGATGCTCGACGAGCAGGTTGCGCGCGATGAGGCGCGGCGAGCTGTAGAACCCGATCGTGTCGCCGTAGCCATTCGCGAGATCGCGGTTCGAGACGTGCAGTCCATCGATGACCCACGAATCGCAATCGCTCAGGCGGAACGCTTCTCCGTTGCCGTCACCGACGAGATGGGCGAGTCGCTGATGGCGCGCGACGACGGTCATCGGGAAACCGGGTGTGCCATTCGCCGCTTGGTCGGGACAGCCGACGATCGGCATCATGGCGCCCGCCAAGCATGGCTGGGCAAGGGCATCGCACGTCGTCTCGCTCCACGTCCCGTCGTGGACGATCACCGTGTCGCCAGGCACGAGCCGTGCGAGCGCGACAGGCCACGTTTGCCAGGGCGCAGCGACAGAACCATCGCTGGTATCGCTGCCAAACGGGGCGAGGTGCAGCACGCGGCCCACAGGTGGCGTGACGTGCGCGGTGATCCGCGCATCGAGCTGGGCATCGGCTTCGATGCGAATGCGCTGCTCGCCGGAGATCGTGACGATCGCGCCGGCTTCGATCGATGTCGGTCGCCACGTCGGGCCATCGAGGTAGTAGTCATCGGGACTGCGTAGCTCCACGCTCGCGCGCTTGACGTCCGCGAGCTCGACGGTGACGTCGAGACGCGCGCCTTCATCGATCGTGACGACAAACGTCGTGGTGCCAGGACAGAGCGTCACATCGCGCGGAACGTCAGGCTCGACGATGGCCTCGAGCGTGCATGGCGTCACGTCGAACCCGATGCGGCCACAGCCCGCAAAGACGACGAGCGCGACTCTACTTGACCAGCTCGTAGATCAGCCCCCAGCGGATTCCTCGATCGCACGTGATCAACACAGGTGCGCCGATGCGATGCATCACGCGGTGGTAGATCGCGACGCCGGCGGCGATCACATCGGCGCGCTCTGGCTCGATGCCGGGAATCGCTCGCCGCTGCTCGGTCGTCGCTTTCATGAGCCGCTGGCGCAGCTGATCGACCTTTTCGGGTGCGAGCCGAATGCCGGTGACGACGTCTGGATCGTAGGTCTCGAGCTCGAGCACGATCGCGGCCATCGTCGTCGCCGTGCCGGCCGTCCCAATGATCGGCACGTTCGCCGGGAGATCGAGCTTCGCGAGCTGGCCATCGATGTCGTCGTCGAGGCCGAGCACCTCGCCGATCGCCGGCGGATCCGTTTTGAGGTGGCGCTCGGTCAACCGCACGGCACCGATCGGAATGCTCACCGCCGAGACGACGCCGGTCTTGCCAGCCGTGATGAGCTCCGTCGAACCGCCGCCGACGTCGACGACGACGTAGCGCGTGCCCTCGAGCTCGGGGAACGTGCGTGCGACCGATAGATAGGCGAGCTGAGCCTCGCGCGGCCCGTCGATGATCTCGATCTGGGCGCCGAGGATCTGCTGCGCGGGCTCGACGAATTCGGCCGCGTTCTTCGCTTCGCGCAGCGCCTGCGTCGCGATCACGTGCGGCGTCGTCACGCCGTGTTCGTTCATGACCGCCCGATACTCGCGGCAGATTTCGAGGCTCTTCGCGATCGCATCGGCATCGAGGCGGCCTGTGCCGTCGAGACCTTTGCCAAGCCGCCCGAACCTGCACAGATCCACCAACCGCGTGCGCTGCTCGTCGACGATCAACAGGAGCAATGTGTTACTGCCGATATCGATGACGGCGGTCTTCACCACCCGAGCGTACTCGAAATGTCAGCCCCTGCTGCGAGCATCCGGCTATGGTCTACATCACCCACGTGCGCCTCGATGGTGCAGGGACCGGCCCGGAGCACATCATCATGCTGCGCTGGCGGCAGGCATTAGGGGATACCAACGTCGATGAAATGATCCGCTGGATCGAGAGCGGCGGCATCGCGAAGGTAACCGACGGCACGCGCGAAGAAGATGTCAAAGTGGTGCGCGCGCCGGGCAAACGCCCCTACCTGCAAACGGTCGCGGACGGCGAGCCGACTCTAAAGATCCTCGAGCTTCCCAGGTTCTAACCGCTCGACCGAGCGGTCCAGATTCATCAAACGACCGGTGCTTCTTCGCAACGCGCCGGGCACGGCTCCTCTTTGCCGAGACACGTCGGCGGCGATGCGTCGCATTTGATCTCGCCGCCGTCGTCGTTTGGGGATGCGTCGTTGAAGAGCGTGTAAGGGATGCACGACTTGCATTCCTCTTTGCCGCAGCCCGATGCGAGCACCGTTGCGACGAGCATGGCCGGAACGATCAGCTTCATCGTCGTCTCCTGCGTAGACCGAGTAGGATGAGCAGCGGCACGAGGCCCGCGGAGCCGCCGGCGCCGCAGCCGCCGCAGCCACCGCCGACCTTGAAGTTGTACTGGCACGTCGGCAGATCGCAAAAGCCGGTGTCGTCTTCGCACTGCTCGCCGGCCATCGCATTGACGTAGCCATCGCCGCACGCCGGCGGCTGGCAATTGCTCGCGTTGCATGTCGCCGTGTCGCCGCCTTCGTCGCAAACCTCGCCGGCGGCCGTGTTGAGGTGGCCATCGCCGCAGCGCGGTGTGGTGCACGTCGTCGCGTTGCACGTCGCGGTGTCGACCGTGGTCTCGCACTCCTCGCCTGCCGCGGCGTTGACGTGACCGTCGCCGCACACGACCGCGGTGCAGTTCGCGTTGCACGATGCGCTATCGATCGCGCCGGTATCACAGTCCTCGCCGCTGTCGGCCATCATGTTGCCGCAGTTGACGCCGGCAAACGGCGTGCAGTTCGGCGCGCTCGAGCCGTAGACGCGATCGACCTTGATCGTCACCGATTGCCCGGCGGCGAGCGCGAACCGATATTCGATCCCCATCACGGCATCGGCCATCGTGCCGGCGAGCGTGCCGCTCTCGCCGACCATGTTGTAGCCGAGCGCGGCAATGTGGTTCTGCCACGTCGGCGGCAGCCCGCGCATGAGCCAGATCGGCGTATCCTGCACCGTCGTCATATAGGCGGGCGGGCCCATCTCGGGCGTCACGCCGGCCTTGCCGCCGTAGTAGTACTTCGGCGAGACGCTCGAGCCACCATCGCGCAGCGCGACCGCGGCTGTCATGCTCGGATCCTGGCGCGCGTAGACGGCGCACAGCCCGGGCGCGACGCCGACGATGTCATCGAAATAATCGTTCGTCGTCCACAATAGATCCGGATCGTCGTGCGCGTGAAAGATGAGGTCCGTCGCCGCGGTGCCGTTATTCGTGATCACGTACGTCTGCTGCATCTGGCTGACGTTTGTCGTCGCGTCGCGCGTGATGACCTGGCGCAATGTGAAGTCGAGCTTGACCGGCCCGGTCGGCGATTCCTCGACGGTAAACGCGCTCTGGATGTCGCTCGGCGAATTCGCGGCGTTCGCCGTTACCACGCGCCGCGTGAGCGTCGTGTGATCGCCGACGACGCCATCGTTGCCGTTGCCGGGCTCGACGAGGCCGATCCACCGCGTCGAGTCGGTAAGGACGACCGCCGAGCTCTTGCCGTCGCTGGTGCGGATGAACAAATACGCGCCGGCGAGGTAGCTCACCGCCTTGAGCGTGTCGCCGGGCGGGCGAAAATTATCTTGGCCATTCGGTCCGATCGACCAGCCAAAGCAGCCGTAGTCGTCTGGATCGATCCGCAGGTAGCCGTCGGTGTTTTGCGCCAGACCGTTCGTCACGGTAAGCGCGCCCGCATGCGCGGTCGAACAAGCGACCCCGATCGCGAGCAGAATCCCGCGCTTCCCCACGCTCCCGAGTATAGACCCATCCACTCTGCGTGCAGCACGGTGATAGACTTTTGATCGAATGGCGGGGGGCTTGCCGCGGCTCGTGGTCGCAGCTGCGCTGACAATGAGCAGCGCTGCGCGTGCGCAAGTTGCGACCGACGAGTTCGGCATCGAGCGATTTCGGCTCCCGATGAGCAGCTCCGGACTGCTCGATGTCGATTGGGCAGACGTGCCGGGGCATCTGAGTTGGAGTGCCGGCGTGTGGGTTGGCTTCGCGCACGACCCGCTCGTGATCTACGACGAGAACATGAACCAGATCGATTCGCTCGTCGGCCAGCGCGTGACGACGGGCCTCGTCGGATCGATCGGGCTATGGAGTCGACTCGAGCTCGGCCTGTCGGCCGACATCGTCGGCTATCAAGCGGGCGCCGACGTGACGCCTGTGATGAGCGAGCTACCGAAGGGCGGCCTCGGCGATCTGCGCGTCGCTGCGAAGGTGCTCGTGCTCGGCGGCATCGGCTCGCGATTGCACGTGTCGATCGTGCCGGTGCTGACCGTGCCGGCGGGTGCCGCCGGCGGCTATCTGCGTGAGTCCGGCCCGACGTTTGCGCCCGAAGTTGCCGTCGCGGGCACGTGGGGGCGACTGCGCGGCGGCGGCAATGCGGGCTACGTGATCCGCGAGCGCGTCGACGACGCAGGGCTCATCATCGACGATGAAATCTTCGTGCGCGCCGGCGTCGGCATGCAGCTCGGCTCTCCCGAAAGCGCGACGGAGGTCGCCGTATCGGTGTCGCTCGCGATGCCGGTGCGTGACGTCCAGGCGAACCAGGTGGCGCTCGCGACGATGGTCGGCGGCTCGCGCAAGATCACGAGCGCGGTCGGCGTGTTTGTCGCCGCCGGGTTTGGTCTCGATAACGGCTTCGGCGTGCCCGACTGGCGCGCGCTCGCCGGTGTGCGCCTCGACGGCCTGCGCGGTGACCGCGATGGCGATGGCCTCGTCGGCAGCGCCGACCGCTGCCCGAACGACGCCGAGGACAAAGACGGCTTCGCCGATAATGATGGTTGTCCTGACCCCGATAACGATGGCGATGGCATCGCCGACGCGGTCGACCGCTGCCCGACGCAAGCCGAAGATCGCGATGGCGTGCAGGACGCCGATGGCTGTCCCGATGTCGACGGCGATAACGATGGCGTCGCCGACGAACGCGACAAGTGTCCCGCCGCCGCCGAGGACAAAGATGGCTTCGCCGACGACGATGGCTGCCCCGATCCGAGCGGCAAGCTCACCGGCAAGGTGCTCGGTCCCGATGGGCGCGGCGTCGCAGCGACGCTTGTCGTCGAGTATCCGGAGAGCCCGGGCACCGCACCGACGGAAGCGACGAGCAGCGACGATGGCAGCTTCACGATCGCGGTGCATGGCGGGGCGTACAAGCTGACGACGCGCGGCGAGGCGTACCAAGAAACGACGTCCACAGGGCGCGTCGAGCCCAATGGCACGGCGAACGTTTCGGTCACGGTCGCGCGCAAGGTGCGGCAGGGCCAGCTGCGAGGCCAGGTGCTCTCGTTTGATGGCAAGCCGCTCGCCGCGACGATCACGGTGACGGGCAAGACGAACACGACGGCGACGACCGACGCGCAGGGCTTCTTCTCGGTCGACCTGCCCGCGGGCGCGTTCGATGTCTCGATCGAATCCAAGGGCCACGCGACGCAGCAGCGCAAGGTCAACGTCAAGCTCGACGGCGTTACCGTGCTCAACGTCGATATGCGGAGGGGACCATGAGGCGGCTCGCGCTCGTCGTGCTCGTGGCGTGCTCGTCGTCGCACGATCCACCCGTCGTCGCGAAGCTTGAGGAGACGGTCGCGCAGGTCGATCGCATGCCGCGCGAGAATGCACGGTGGCGCCAGGCGAAGGTCGGCGACACGTTCGTGATCGGCAGTGCGGTGCGCACGGGCGCTGCATCCCATGCGCGGCTCGTGCTCGGCAAGAGCGGACGACTCGACGTCGATCCAAACGCAGTCGTGCGCTTCTCGAAGCGTCCCGGCAAGAAGCACGGCGACGTGTTCGTCGAGACGGGCAACGTCGAGATCGAATCGGGCGACGAAACGTTCGGCCTCGTCGGCGACGTGATCCTCGAGCCGAACACGCAGGCGCGGCTCGCGCGCGATGCGAGCGGTGCCCTGACGATCAACGTCACGCTCGGCAACGTCGTGCTCGAAGACAATGCGTCACCGGTTACGGTCGCCGCCGGCAACTCGATCACGCTGGGCAAAGATGGCAAGCCGACGGTCGGCAAGCCGCTCAAGGGCGACACGTCGATGCTCGTAAAAGTTTCCGGTGCCCCGGCGCGCAGCGGCGAGAGCTCGCTGCCACCGGGCGAGCATCGCGTCGCGGTCGGCGCGCAGCTGCAGGTCCCGGCGGGCAGCACCGTCGAGATCGATAGCGATGGCGCGCGCGTCGCCACCAATGGGCCGAGCGCACTGCGCACGGGCGGCTCGCCCGGCGCATTGACGACGGCGAGCACCGGCGCGATCGCGCTGCATGCCGATACCGTCGACGCGATCGCCGACGTTCCCGGCGGCTCGATCGTCGCGCGCAAAGGCGGCTCGCAAGCGACGGCGGTCCTCGACGCAAACGGCACGCGCATCGAAGCGCAGCAAGGCGAGACCGTGATTCGCACGGCGACCGGCGAGAAGAAGCTCGCGGCCGGCGAGGCGGCGGTGCTCGCGGCCGATGGCTCGGTCGATTTGATGGGCAAGTCTCCCGCGCACGCGAAGCTCGCGATCGCGGCCGGCGAATCGCCCACGCTCCACGATCCGAAGGCGCCCACGCCGCTGCGCGTGAACTACAACTGCGGCTCCGCCACCGTCGAGGTCGCGAAGGATCGGGCGTTCAAGCGCATCGTCGCGCGAGCGCGCGGCACCGGCGGTGCGAACGTCCTCCTCGCGGCGGGAACGTGGTCGTACCGCGTGCGCTGCGACGCCGGCAAAGCAGGCGGTGGCACGATCCGGATCGCGAAAGACTCGGGTCGCGCGCCGCTGCCGAAGGCCGCCGCGCGCACGGCTGTCGAGGCCGACGGCCGCGAGTACACGATCCTCTACGAGAACCGGCTGCCCGAGCTCGAGCTCGCCTGGCGCAACGCGCCGGCCCACGGCCGCTTCGAGTTCGTGCTCGAGCCCAAAGGCGGCAAGCCAAAGCGGCTGCCGAGTGCCGTACCGCGCCTGAGCCTACACTCCGGCGAATTGCCCGAGGACAGCTACCGCTTCTGGGTCGAGAACAAGGACACAGGCCGGCGCTCCGAGCAGACCCAGATTGTCATCGACTTCAATAACGCCGCTCCGTCGGCGTCCCTCGAGGCGGTCGAGATCAAGGATGGCAAGGTACGCGTGCGTGGGAGTGTGCTCGAGGGTTCGACCGTCACGATCAACGGCGCCCCGGTCCCGCTCGATCAGAAGCATCGGTTCTCGACCGAGGCCGTCCCGCCACCTGGCGAAGAGGGTGTCGGTATTCGCATAGCGCACCCCAAGGCCGGCGTTCATTACTACGTAGTGAGCACCGGCCCATCGTGAGTTACGATCCAGCGAGGATGATCGACGAGACCCTCGGGAACTACCGGATCACGTCGCTCATTGGTGAAGGTGGCATGGGTGTCGTGTACCGCGCGGAGCACACGCTGCTCGGGCGCAAAGCGGCCGTGAAGGTGCTGCGCTCGCAAATCTCGCAAGACCTCGTCGATCGCTTCTTCAATGAAGCGCGTGCCGCGGCGATGCTGCACCACCCGAGCTGCGTCGAGGTCTTCGACTTTGGTCACCGCGCCGACGGCAGCGCGTACATCATCATGGAGCTCCTCGAGGGCGAGCCGCTCTCCGATCGACTCGAGCGCGAGGCGCGCCTGCAGATCCCGCTCGCATCCGCGATCGGGCGGCAAGTCGCGAGTGCGCTCCACGTCGCGCACCAGCAAGGCATCATTCATCGCGATCTCAAGCCCGGCAACATCTTCCTCGTTCCGGACACCGAGGCGCCCGGTGGCATCCGCGCGAAGGTCCTCGATTTCGGGATCGCGAAGCTCGCGCGCGACCCGATCCCGCGCTCGGTGAAAACAAACTCGGGCGCAGTCTTCGGAACGCCGCGCTACATGTCGCCGGAGCAGTGTCGCAACGCGCGCGATGTCGACGGGCGCGCCGATGTCTACTCGCTCGGCTGCATCTTTTACGAGATGCTGCTCGGTGTCGCGCCGTTCGATTACGACAGCTGGGGCGAGCTCGTCGGCGCGCACCTGCACGAGACGCCGCCAAAGCCCACCGAGCTCGACCCGAAGCTGCCGTACGACGTCGAGCTCGTGCTGATGACCGCGCTCGAAAAGAATCCCGACGACCGCTACCAGACCATGCTCGAGTTCTCGCAGGCGATCGAGAGCCTGTGGCGCATGCACACGAGTGCGCGCACGCCGTTCACGCCCGCCGTCGGCATTCGCGCGGTCTCGGTCGAAACCGACGACACGCTGCCGCCCTCCTCGTCGGGCAGCACGTCGTCGCCAAGGATCCCCGTGTCGGGCTCCTCGCCGAAGATTCCGGTCTCGGGCTCGTCGCCAAAGATTCCGGTCCCGGGCTCCTCATCATCCGGAACGAAGATTCCGATATCGCGAGCGAGTTCGTCTCCGAGGATCGCGATCCCATCGGGCGTTGCCGACACCGAGCCGCCGCCGCGTCCATCCGATCCGAGCTTCGCCGACACCGAAGCCGCGCGTCGCTCGAGCGCGAAGCCCGATTTCGTACGCTCGGTCGGGACCGACGACACCGCGCCTCCGCCGAGCACGCCGCCCGCGGGTAACGGCGCGGTCATCAACGCGCCGACGCTGCCGCGCGAGCAAGAAATCGCGACCGTCGCGGTGACCTCCTCAGCGCGGCGCCTGCCGATGGTGTCGCTTGCCGGTGGCGCTCTCGTGCTCGTCGGCACCGGCGCGCTGATCTGGGTTCTCGCGAAGCGTGACGCGAAGAAGGAGGACCCCGGTTTCGTCTACGTCGAGCAGGAGAAGCATGACCAGCCAGAGCTCGCGATCGATGCCGCGGTGGCGCTCACGACCAGGCCGGTCCAGCCGCCCGCCGATGCGGCCGTGCGAACGCCCCGAACGCCTGCATCGCCGGTCAAACCGCCGCGTGCACCTGTCGATCCGAACGAGACCGACAAGGGCGCGCTGACGCGGACGTTCGGACACCAACAGGGCGCAGTGCAGAGCTGCTTCCGCAAGTACCCGCAAGCGATCACCGAAGCTGTCTCGATTCGCATCAAGATCGATCTCGCTGGGCATGTCACGAATGCCGAGGTGCTCCCAACGCAGCTCGCATCGACGCCGCTCGGTACCTGCCTCGCAGACGTCGCGCGCGGCACGGCGTTCGGCGCCCAACCCAAGCCCGCAACGTTCCGGGTCCCGATCCGCACGACCGTCGGCACGAAGCCGTAGCCGCGCGCGCGTTCCGATCCACACGACCGTCGGTACGACGCCGTCGCGCCAGAAGGGTGAATTCGCAATCCGTTACTGGGCCGAGCGAGAATGCGCAGCGCGGGTGTTCGGCCGAGGCGATGGTCAGGACACGGACGGGTGTCCGGCGTTACGAGCATGTGGCTCTATCTCTTCTCCTACCGAAAATAAAAAGCTGGTAGTAGCAGGCCTGTGAGCGGTGTGAAGACCGCGCCATCTAGCTCATAGAGCGCGTTCGCGCGGTCTTCAAGCGACTGTGGAGAACGCGAATAGAGCCGGTGAGCTCGATGACGCGTTCTCCACAGGAGCGGCACCGAGCGGCACCGGTCACAGGCTGCGCTCGTTTAGTCCCGGTGTGAATTCTACGTCGAGAGCGGGCCAGGTGTCTCGTAGAGACTAATGGTGCCGTGCCTGCGCCAACCCTCCTTCAGGAGCCACGTGCGCGGGAACCATGCAAACAGCGATTCGTATCCCGGTGGCGGCAGCGCCCAGAACGGCCGCTCCTCGCGCTCCTTCCAACCGTTGAACAAGAGCCCCGTCGAGAACGGATCGACCTTCCACGTGGTCGTGAACGGAGCACGATCTTCGCCGTGCCGGCGCCAGTTGTTCAACACGTAGGCGAGCGCGCGCCGCACCAACATCGGCGACTTCAAGATGCGTGCGTGATACCGGTCCGTGAACACGCGGCCGCGACGCGGCGTAGTCTGACGCTTCGAGATCGCCCAGTTGATCTGCTTTGCCGCGGAAATCTGGAACGACTGCATGCCGCGGCTGAGCGCGCGCTTGTTCTCCGCTTCGACGATGAGATGGAGATGATTGTGCTGGATGCTTAGGTGAA
>Ga0070698_100001243_pt1 | contig 28426 bp, 18 predicted proteins | sample KBSK1502metaG_FD_65477 | JGI IMG/M metagenome (GOLD analysis project Ga0070698, IMG submission 65477) | Corn, switchgrass and miscanthus rhizosphere microbial communities from Kellogg Biological Station, Michigan, USA - KBS K1-50-2 metaG | ecosystem: Host-associated > Plants > Roots >...
TTGTAACATTTGTTGGAACTTATATGTAATCTCAAAAAATGTTTGACATAAGCAAGCAGTTTAAGCAGAAATCAGGGCAATGTCTATTGCCCTTTTTTTAAAAGCAGTTGAATTATGATCAAGGAAATTTATTCAATCTATAATAGTTTATTCAATGAAAATGCTCAGGTAGGTTCATCTTCACCCGGCAGAATCAATCTTATTGGTGAACATACTGATTATAACAATGGCTATGTACTGCCTGCCGCAATTGATAAAAGGATATATGCTGCTTTTGGAAAGCGTTCAGATGGCGCAATTCATATGCACTCCCTGGATTTTGATGAGACTATTTGCGTGAATGCAGAAGAAGTGAAACCATTTGCCGATCATACCTGGGTTAATTATATACTTGGTGTTGTGGCACAGCTGAAGAATGGTAATTATTGTCTAACTGGTTTCAATATGGTTGTTGGAGGCGATGTGCCTGTCGGAGCGGGTTTATCATCTTCCGCTGCTATGGAGTGTGCGGTGATGTATGGCCTCAACGAACTTTTTCAACTGGAGATAGAAAAATTGGAGATGGTAAAGATGGCGCAAAAAGCGGAGCATGAATATGCTGGCGTAAGATGCGGGATCATGGATCAATTTGCAAGTGTGTTCGGGAAAAAGGATCATGTAATACAGTTGGATTGCCGGACACTTTATTTTGACTACAAGCCCCTGGTGATGGAAGGGTTTAAGATAATATTGTTTGATACCCGGGTTAAACATTCTTTGGCTAATTCTGAATATAACATACGCAGGAAACAATGTGAAGCTGGAGTATCAATCATTCAGGAGCATATTCCGTCAGTTAAAAGTTTAAGGGATGTTACCATCAGGCAATTGCAAGAATATGTTTTGCCGGAGGATTCGACTGTTTACCGAAAATGTAAATATGTGATAGAAGAAAACAGGAGGTTGCTTGCAGCCTGTGATGATTTAGAGAAAGGAGATATTCGTTCATTTGGAAAACGTATGTTTCAAACCCATGAAGGCTTAAGCATTCTTTACGAAGTAAGTTGTAAGGAGTTGGATTTCCTGGTAGATATAGTAAAGACTAATCCATCTGTTCTTGGTGCAAGAATGATGGGTGGTGGATTTGGAGGATGTACTATAAATCTTATCGCGGAGCATTCGCTGGAAGAGGTAGTTGAAACGGTAAATAGTGAATACAGAGAAAGATTTGGAAATATAACCGGAGTGCATATCATCAATATTGATAATGGCGCCACTATTTTGCAACAAATGAATTAGGCAAAAATGATAATGCAGGCAGATATAAAAGAACAGCCACACAGGCGATTGAATTTGCTTACCGGCGAATGGGTCTTAGTTTCTCCCCACCGAACTAAACGACCCTGGCAAGGTAAAATAGAATCAATGCCAGTCGCATCATTACCGCAATACGATCACAACTGTTATTTATGTCCCGGAAATAAAAGAGCAGACGGGGCGGCTAATCCTAACTATTCATCTGTTTATTCTTTTGTAAATGATTACGCAGCATTGCTACCAGATACACCCAATGGAATATATAATGAAAAAGATTTGCTGGTGGCGAATAATGTGGCGGGCAAATGTAAAGTAATCTGTTTTTCACCCAGACATGACCTGACACTGTCATTACTTACAACGGGTGATATTGAAAAGATCATTACACAATGGTGTCGTGAATATTTTGGGATGTCTATTGATCCCTCGATACAATATATTCAAATATTCGAAAACAAGGGCGATATTATGGGATGCAGTAACCCGCATCCGCATGGGCAAATTTGGGCAAGTACCAATATACCCGTCGAAGTACAAAAGGAAATTACTCAGCAAAGGGAGTATTATATAAAGCATAAAAGAAGTTTGTTGAAGGAATATATGGAATTAGAGTTGCTGCACGGCAAGAGGATAATTGTAGAAAATGAGGGATTTGTTGCCTTAGTTCCCTTTTGGGCAGTATGGCCCTATGAAACGATGGTTATCAGCAAAAGGCCCGTGCAAAATTTGTTGCAGTTTGAGATATCCGAAAGGCGATTACTCGCTGACATCCTGAAGCGTCTTACTGTTAAGTACGATAATTTATTTCAGACATCCTTTCCATATTCTGCCGGCATGCACCAGGCTCCTGTTAATAACGGAGATCATCCGGAATGGCACTGGCACATGCATTTTTATCCGCCACTTCTGCGTTCATCCGCTGTGAAAAAGTTTATGGTTGGGTATGAAATGCTGGCTAACCCGCAAAGAGACATAACAGCGGAATGGGCAGCGGAAAGATTAAGATCACAAAGTGAAATACATTACCTGGAGAAGAGTAAAATGGGTTTAGCAGGCTAATGATACATTCAATTATGAAAAGAAAAGCGAAATGCCCTTTGAATTTTTAATATTCAATATGAAAAAGCAATTTCTATTTTTTTTACTTGGTCTCTCGATGTTTTCAGCTTCCGGTCAAAAACTTTCTTTAGCTGGTAAATGGGAAGTAAGACTGGATTCATTCGAAAATAAAGCATATACAATTCAACTGCCGGGAACACTGGATGATGCAGGCATTGGCGATCCTGTGAAAATAAAACCAGAACTTAACATGGCTACTTTGGTGCATTTAACAAGAAAAGTTCAATACACAGGTAAAGCTTACTATACTAAAACATTTACAGCACCTCTTTCATGGGCCTCAAAGAAAATTGAGCTGGCATTGGGAAGAGTGCTTTGGAAGTCTTCCGTCTGGATAGATAAAAAGCAAGTAGTAACAACGCAGGTGAGCCTTGTGACACCACACTTATTTGATCTGACGGATTATATCATTCCCGGTAAAAAACAAACGATAACAATCTGCATAGATAACTCGAACATTTATCCCGGTATTAATATTTACGCCACGAGATATCCTCAGGGCGGCGAGGAAATGACCCATGCGTACACCAATCACACGCAGATAAAGTGGAATGGTGTTTTAGGTTATATACATCTTGTGGCAAAGCCAATGACTTCTATTGAAGATGTGCAAGTGTATTCCGACATTCAAAGCAAACAACTTCACATTTCAACAACCATTGACAATAAAGAAAGCAAAAAAGTAAAACTTATCTCTTATGTGGATGCCGGTAATGGAAAACGATGGGCAAATTCATTTTACACTGCAAATACAACGGGTAAGTCACTCTATTATACAGTTCCTTTTAAAAAAGATTTTACAATGTGGAGTGAGTTCAATCCCAAATTATACACACTGGTTACCATCATTCAAACCGAATCTGGTATTGATACACTGAAAACAAAATTTGGCATACGGGATTTAAAAACTAAAGATGGTGATTTGTACCTAGATGATAATCGCATATTCATACGGGGCAATCTTGAATGCATCATCTTTCCAAAAACAGGTTATCCCCCCATGCAAAAAACTGAATGGACAAAGTTGTTCTCAACAGCTAAATCCTATGGACTAAACACATTTCGCTTTCATAGTTGGTGTCCTCCAAAAGTTGCTTTTGAAGCCGCTGATGAAATAGGTTTTTATTTGCAGGTTGAGTTGCCTCATTGGAGCCTGGAAGTGGGCAAGGACACTGCGGCGTTTAATTTTTTACATCGTGAAGCAGAAGCAATTCTCAAACACTACGGCAATCATCCATCCTTTTGTTTCTTCAGTATGGGCAATGAACTGGAAGGCGATTTTAATAAGTTGAATAACCTTGTTGCAGAATTAAAACACAAAGACAACAGGCATTTATACAGCACAACCACGTTTACTTTCCAAAAAGGAATTACAGGAGCACCGCAACCGCAAGATGATTTTTATGTAACGCAATGGACAAATAAAGGCTGGGTAAGAGGGCAAGGTGTTTTTAATGATGAACCACCATCTTTCAGTAAAGATTATACTGCTTCAATTGACAGCATTACTCTTCCTATAATTTCACATGAAATTGGCCAGTATTCTGTTTATCCTGATTTAACGGAAATTGAAAAATATAAGGGAAATCTCCAGCCGTTGAATTTTGTTGCTGTCAAAAATGATTTGCGTAAAAAACGACTTCTGTTGTTGTCGTCATCCTTTCTTCAGGCATCCGGCAAATTTGCTTCTCTTTTGTATAAAGAAGAAATTGAAAGGGCCTTAAAAACAAAAGGGTTTGATGGGTTTCAGCTTTTGCAGTTGCAAGATTTTCCGGGACAGGGAACGGCATTGGTTGGATTGCTCAATGCATTTTGGCAAAGCAAGGGATTGGTGACAGCAAAGGAATTTCATCATTACTGCAGTGAGCTTATTCCGCTTATCCGCTATCCGAATGCCGTTTATACCAATAATGAAACATTTATAGCTGAAGCAGAACTCGCCAATTTTTATAAGCCGCTTAACGCAGAAGTCGTATGGGAAATTCGTGATGAAAATAATACTATTTTGAAAAGCGGTTCATTCGCGAAAAAAAATTATCCAATAGGTAATTGCTTAACAGTAGGGGAATTGAAATTTAATTTGAAACAAATAACATCTGCAAAGAAGTTAATCATAGAATTGTCCATCAAAGGAACCGGTTACAAAAATGAATGGAGCATTTGGGTTTATCCTTCTGCTCTCAAAGAAGAAAATGGAGACGTGATTATTACTGGTTCTTTAAGTGAAGCTCTGAATGCTTTGGACGAAGGACGCAAAGTATTGTTATGTCCTTCACCCGATACGTTAAAAGGTATTACCGGAAAGTTTGTTCCTGTTTTCTGGAGTCCTGTTCATTTTCCTGATCAACCTGGTACAATGGGTTTATTGATCAAACAAAATCATAAGGCACTCAAAGATTTTCCGACAGATTTTTATAGCAACTGGCAGTGGTGGGATTTAACAATCAAAAGCAAAACACTTAATGCTGATACCTTACCCGAAAAAGCCATCATCGTAAGAGTGATTGACAATTTTGTGCGCAACCAAAGTCTTACTAATTTGTTCGAAGCAAAACTTCAAACCGGTCGTTTAATTTTTTGCAGTATAGATATTTCATCTGATTTGGAAAAACGACCACAAGCAAGACAATTAAGATATAGTTTGCTAAAGTATATGAATAGAGTAGAATTTAATCCTGAAACAACTATCACCCAGCAGCAACTAAAAAATTATTTTAAATAAAGATTTTTTTTCGCAGGCAATGTGATTATCCGTAGCGTCCATAGGTTTTACATTTTCCGGGTTTACTATCTTGATTACTAAAAAAGAAGCAACCATCGGCAAATAAATTATAATGAAATAAAACAGAAAAAGCAATGCATGAATTAGTTAATTCAAAGAATATAACCTTAATATAAACTATAATTGGTCGTTCATGATTAATTACATTCCAATACAAACAGCAAGGTTTAAAAACTTTCTTTTTATGAAAAGCTTTCTGATAATCTTTCTTTTATCAGTCGGTTTATTTGCAAATCCACAGGTAAACGATAAAAGCATTAAAACATCCAAAGCTGTGTTGGATAGTTTTATGGATAAACGTTTCGGCATGTTTATACATTGGGGACCAGTGACATTAAGAGGCACGGAAATCGGTTGGTCAAGAAGCCACGAAGTATCCACTGAAGAATATGATAACCTGTATAAAGAATTTAACCCGGTATTGTTTGATGCGGATGCATGGGTAAAAACGGCCAAAGATGCAGGAATGAAATACCTGACTATAACAGCAAAGCATCACGATGGTTTTTGCTTGTGGCCAACAGCTTATTCCAGCTACAACATCATGAACTCTCCTTTCAAAAGAGATGTGGTAGGCGAGCTGGCGAATGCCTGCAAAAAATACGGTATTAAATTCTGCATTTATTTTACAGTGCTCGACTGGCACGATGCGGACTATCCTGTGCAAAGTCCTTATGATTCTATGAAGAATGTGAAGGGCGATATGCAAAAATTTACAAACAGGATGAAAGGACAGTTAAAGGAACTCATTACCCGCTATAAACCTTATATGCTTTGGTTTGATGGCAACTGGGAAAAGCCATGGACAGTTGAATACGGCAAAGACATCTATCAATACATAAAGCAGCTTGATAAAAATGTAATCATCAACAACCGGCTTGGGAAGGGAGAACATACGGCCTTCTCATCGGAATCTGTCGGCGATTTTCTTACACCGGAACAAACGATCGGTGCAATGAATATGAACGAACCCTGGGAAAGCTGTATTACTATTTGTGATCAGTGGTCATGGAAACCTAATGATAAAATGAAATCGGTTAAACAATGCCTTCAAACGCTCTTGAGAACAACAGGTGGCAATGGTAATCTTTTGTTGAATGTTGGCCCTATGATGGATGGGAGGATAGAAGCCCGGCAAACAGAAGTACTGAAAGCAATGGGCAACTGGCTGTCAAAATATGGAACTGCCGTATATGGCACGAAGGGTGGGCCTTTTATGCCCAATGAGGTTTATGCTGCTACACGGAAGGGCAACAAAATTTTTGTTCATTTATTTGAACGCAAAAAAGATGTGCTTGAATTGCCTGCCCTGACCGATGTAAATATTAATAAAGCCTACTGGCTTAATGGAAAAGCTGCAGGCTTTAAACAGCAGCAGCAAGCTATTTCTATTGAATTGCCTGCAACATTGCCCGACATAAACTGCTCGGTACTGGTGTTGGAGTTGGATATAAATGCAGAACTATTACCCGTTATAAATAATAAGCCGGAGTGATTAATAGTATTCCGCAAGAGATGCCGCTATCCTTTAGCTAAATGGGGCAAGGCGCCGCATAGCGGGCCTGTAATGGATAAATCACTTCGGACTGATTTCAATTGATTGGAATAAAAAAAGCCCCGAATAAAAATGGAGAACTGGGATATCAATAACAATCAAAGATTTGAATTTTCAACAAACCTGCGGGATATAAGTTTTAAAAAATAGATTGGATTCTTCGTTTTATGAAATATAATTAGTTTCAAAGTGATTAATAATTTCATCCATCATTTTCTACATAATATCCATTTCCTTTGGCTTGCCCGCTTCATAGTTTTATGCGCATAGAATAATCATTCGCAGAAAGTTTTAAGCAGATAATAGATTTAGCAGGATCCACTTTATTGAATAAGCCACGGTCACTATTCAACCCCTGTTTTTTTTAACTAACAATACATTGCCAATATGAAAAAGTTCTTTACATCTTTCCTGTTTGTTCCATTGTCAACATTCAGTTTTTCACAAACTGATATTGTTGTTGATCCGAATTCACGATATCAAACCCTTGAAGGATGGGGCGTATCGCTGGCCTGGTGGGCAAATGTGGCCGGCGGCTGGTCTGATGCGAAAATAGATACACTTTGCACCTGGCTTACCAGTCCAACCGGATTAAACATGAATGTCTTCCGGTTTAATATTGGCGGAGGTGATAGTCCTTCCCACAATCATTTCAGATATGGCGCCAATCTGCAAGGGTATAAAATCTCAGAAGCTGCATCGTATGATTTCACGAGAGATGCTACTCAGCGTAAAATATTGCAAAAGCTAAAATCAAAAAGAAACGATTGCATTTTTGAAGCAGTAGCTTATTCCCCTCCCTATTGGATGACTAATAGTGGCTGCACTGCCGGAAATACAGGAGGCACAGACAATCTTAAAAACAATTACTATGATGATTTTGCTGATTATTTAACGGCCGTAGTCAAATACTATCATGATAGTTTAAATATTACATTCAGAACACTTGCTCCCGTTAATGAGCCCTCCTCCACATGGTGGGTGGTGAATGGAACCCAGGAAGGATGTCATTATTCCTCTTCAAACATGGTAACAGTATTCACAGAAGTATATAACAAACTGCAAACAAAAAACATGTTGAGTTACTGTACTCTTAGTGCGATGGATTGCAGCAACCCAAGGGAAACGATAAATGAAATCAACAATTTTGTTTCAAACAATATGATGTCAAAAATTACACAAATAAATACGCATCCCTATACTCGTGTTGATTCTGTTATCCAGTATCAGCAGCTTCATGACCTTGCACAAACTCAGAATAAAAAAACATGGGTTTCAGAAACGGGTCCTTTAATAGATTTCAATTACGAGGGATTTCAGAATAATCTTAAGATGACAGATGCTTTATTGAGGGACATGCGCAACCTGAAGCCGGTAGCCTGGTGCGATTGGCAATTTCTTGATGGCGGTCTTACTTGGGGACATGTTCAATACGACACAAATGCCAATTTCAGAAAAGCGCCAAACTATTATGCACGAATGAATGTAACACGTTTTATAAAACCGGATTATACCATCATCAGCAGCAATGATGCAGCAACTTTTGCAGCAATTAATGCTACTAACGATTCAATTGTGTTGGTGATTAACAATAGTGATCTTACAAGTAAAAGCTATAAGGTTGATCTTAATCTGTTTGCCTCTGTTGGTAGTGCTGCGCAGGTTTACCGCACAACGGCAGGTATGGAATGTGCGCATTGGAAAGATGTTACCTATAATGTTTATACCTATCAAACTAAGACTGGTTTACCCAATGGAACGTATACTGCGAAGGCCTGGGTTCGATCAAGCGGGGGGCAAACAAAATGTTATTTCGAGGCGAAAGATTATGGCAGTAGTGCGTTGAACACAAATCTTCCACAGTCTTTCAATTATGTGCAGGTTACTATATCGAATATCAGCGTAACAAACGGCCAGTGCACTATAGGTTTCTATTCAGAAGGCCCTGGTAAAAAATGGTGTTCTTTTGATGATGTTCAATTATACCTGAACAGCAATCCCGGCACGAATTATCTTACTAATCCGGGATTTGAGAATGACTTTACATCAACACAAACACCCAATGGATGGAGCACAGGCGGCAGCAATGCAGATGCAGATTTTACACAAAGCGGAAGTCATGGTAACAATGAAGAGTGTGTACGATTAAGTGATGTATCAATTACTAATAATATTTTTTCGTTTACAGCTCTTGCAAAATCAATAAACACATTCATCGTTCCGGTAACCTTAGCTGCTGCATCACCTATAACAAGTGGCAACTACAGAATTACTGCAAGACATAGTAATAAAGATATGTCTGTTGCTGGATCGTCTGACAGCGATGGTGCTATTATTGAACAATGGACTCCATTAGGCCAGGCTAACGAAATATTCAATGTACAATGGACACCTACTGGTTACAAGCTTTTACCTTCTTATAATGCCAAAGCAGTTACAGTTAACGGTTATAGTACTGCCAACGGAGCGGTTATCAATCAATGGTCCGATGCAGAACAACAAAATCAACGCTACAGCATCATTGATGCAGGAGGGGGTTATTATAAAATTGTGGCCCGACATAGTGGTAAATGTCTTGCTGTTACAGGCAACGGGATGAATAATGGTGATGATGTGGTGCAATGGGAGTGGTTGAATTATGACAATTTCAAATGGACGTTTACTCCAATAGCATTAGATTCCACCATAGCCAATGGCACTTATAATATCAAGGCAAAACATAGTAATAAAATGATGTCAGTTGCAGGCTGGTCGTCAGGCAATGGTGCCGTTATTGAGCAATGGGATAGTCTTTGCCAGGATAATGAAAAGTTCACATTGCAGTTTACTTCTTCCGGCTACATCATCAAACCATCTTACAACAGTAAAGTTGTTTCCGTTAATAATTATAGTGTAGCTAATGGAGCCGCCATTGTTCAATGGGATGATCTCAGCCAGCAACATCAGCGGTACCAGATTGTCAGCCTGGGTGGGGGCTATTATAAAATAGTGTGCAGGTATACTAATAAATGTCTTGCTGTAACTGGTGGTGGCACCAATAATGGTGATGACGTGGTACAATGGGAATGGCTGAATTATGACAATTTCAAGTGGGCATTTAAAACGCCTTGTACATCGGGTCAACCGCTCAGAAGCGGAAACTCAGCCATAAACGAAATAGCGAACCCGGAGTGTTTAAAAATTTACCCCAATCCGACGGCTAATTATATCTCTATTCAATATTCCGGCACAGATAATTTACTGTTACACATCTATACCATAGACGGGAAACTGTTGTATACAACTAAAGGCATAAAAAATACGGAGACGATTGATGTAAGTAGGTTCCCTAAAGGCGTATATACATTGAAGATTTTAGGAACCAATAAGATTGTCTATAAGAAAATAATAATCCAATGAAAACACAATAGAAATCACTGGTCCGGGAGTTAATTGAATTCTCCCGGATTATTCTTTTCGTTCAGTTGTTTACTTTAAAAGACCGGTAGCTTTTGCATGATGCAACATGTACTCAATATTTTTTCAGTTATTAAAAAGAAAGGATTTGTTTCTCTTTTCATTTTTGTTCTTTCTATCCTGACGCTCTGCGGATGCTCATCCGATCAACACCAAAAGGATAAATTACTTTTCAAAAGGCTTCCTTCTTTATTTACGGGTTTGTCTTTTACCAATACAATTACCGAAACCGATTCGGTGAATTTGATCACAAATGAATATGCTTTCATGGGTGGCGGTGTTGCCATTGGTGATTTCAACAATGATGGACTGCAGGATATTTTCTTTTCCGGTAACCAGGTAAGCTGCCAACTATACATTAACGAAGGCAAGAACCATTTCAAAGATGTTTCGAAATTGGCGGGCATTACAACAAGACAGTGGTGTACCGGTGTGTCTGTGGTGGATATTAATAATGATGGATGGCAGGATATTTATGTTTGTGTATCAGGAAATGCAGAAGCAACCAGTCGGAAAAATCTTTTATACATCAATAATCATGATCTCACGTTTACCGAAATGGCTACCAGTTACGGTTTGGCTGATACTTCCTATTCTGTTCAGGCCGCCTTTTTCGATTATGACAGGGATGGTGATCTGGATATGTACTTATTAAACAATCAAATAGGAAGTGCACATTCCAATGATATTACAGCAAAGGATATAAGTGGTAATTCCGTAAGAAACGATAAGCTTTATAGGAATGCAGGGAATATCAGTAATAGTAACCATCCCTTTTACATGAATGTATCGGTCGAAGCAGGAATAAAAGAAGATGGCTACGGATTGGGTGTGGTTGTTACTGATATAAACAATGATAATTGGCCAGATGTGTATGTTGCCAATGATTATCTGAGTAATGATTTGTTATGGCTGAACAATAAGAATGGATCGTTCACTAATATTATCAAAGATGCATTGGCTTATCAAAGCTACAGCAGCATGGGTGTTGACGCAGCGGATATAAATAATGATGGGTTGTCGGACATTGCTACACTGGATATGATGCCTGAAAACAATGAGAGGCAAAAAATGATGTATTCGTTTCTCAGCTATGAACGATATGAAATGGAAAGGCATAAAGGCTACGAACCTGAGTTTATGAGAAACATGCTCCAGGTTAATCTTGGCAATTTAAAAATTAATGACACCATCCTGCCACGATTTTGTGAGGTTGGACAATTTGCAGGAATTAGTCAAACCGATTGGAGCTGGAGTATTTTGATGGCTGATTTTGATAATGATGGTTGGAAAGACGTTCATATTACCAATGGTATGGGAAGGGATTTGATCAACGCTGATTTTGTTTTGTATCGGGCTAACACATTACAAGGACAATTCTCAAGCTCCGTCGAAAGAAACAAGGCGCTTAATTCTATGTTGAAAAGCTTGGGCGCTGTACCGTTACGAAATTATTTCTTTAAAAATAATAGCGGCCACTCCTTTGAAAACCTCTCAGAAGCATCGGGTATTACTGAGTTGTCTGTTTCAAATGGAGCAGCCTATGCAGATTTTGATAATGATGGAGATTTAGATCTCGTTGTAAATAATATCAATGGGGAAGCTTTCTTTTATGAAAACACGTCGGAGAGTTCTCGTGACAAACATTTTGTTTCCATTTCCCTGTATGGCGATAGCTTAAATCGTGATGGTTTAGGTGCAAAAATCTACTTGTATGACAAGGGCAAGATGCAGTGTTTTGAGGAATCACCAGTGAGAGGATACCTTTCTTCCGTAGATAAAAGATTGCATTTTGGAGTTGGTTCTTCAACCTCCATTGATAGCATAGCTATTGTTTGGCCGGATGACAAAATGCAAATGCTTTACTCTTTGACACCGGATACATTACTTAGGATTAAACATCAGGATGCAGATAAATTATGGAGCCCTGTGAAAATAGAAGCCGGTAATTTTTTTGCGGATGTAACTAGAGAAATCAATGTACAGTTTCAACATAAAGAAACTTACTTCAATGATTTTGCATTTCAGCGTTTATTGCCTCAGAAGTTTTCTCAATTAGGCCCTTGTATTTCGGTTGGTGATGTTAATGGAGATGGTCTTACAGATTTTTTTGTAGGGGGAGCCTATAATCAATCGGGCAAATTGTTCATCCAAAATCGCAATCAGCAATTTGAGGGAGTGAATCTGGTTACAACAAAAAAATACGAAGAGGATATGGGCAGTTCTTTATTTGACGCTGATAGTGATGGTGATTTAGACTTAATGATTGCGAGTGGAAGCACTGAATTTGAAGAGGGTTCTCCTTATTATGTACCACGACTTTATTTGAATGATGGTCACGGTAATTTTTCTTTGGACAAAAAAGCGATAAGCAGTTCAGTAAACACAAGTGCATTTTGTATAACTCCTTCTGATTATGATGGGGATGGAGATATAGATGTTTTTATTGGTGGCAGAGTTTCACTTCAATTTCCGTTTACACCAAAAAGCTATTTGCTGCAAAATAACAACGGCATGTTTTCAGATGTTTCGTCATCATCTGGTATTGACTTGAGTAAGTTAGGAATGGTTACTTCAGCAGTCTGGACCGATTTTGATAATGATCATCAAGTCGATCTTGTTGTTGCCGGTGAATGGATGCCAATCCGGTTTTTAAAAAACGAAAAAGGAAAATTCAGAGAGGTTACTAACGAAACAGGACTAATTAACAATGAAGGTTTATGGAGAAGTCTTCAGGCAATTGATGTTGATAAAGACGGCGATATAGATTTAATAGGAGGAAATCTTGGGATGAATAATAAGTACAAAGTTGATCCAGCACATCCTCTTAAACTTGTTTCAAAAGATATTGATGGAAACGGTAGCCAGGATCCGCTTTTATTTTACTACATACCTAATAAGGATGAACCACGAAAGTTATTTCCGGATGTTTCATTGAGTCAATTAATTCAGCAGGTTCCTTCTGTTAAAAAACGATTCTATTATAATAAAGACTACGCTCAATCATCTTTATTGGAAATGATTAAAAGTGATCGGTCGAACGATGTTATTGAATTAACATCATCGGAACTTAGAAGCTGTTGGTTCGAAAACAAAGGAAATGGAAAGTTTGAAAAACATGTTCTTCCGGCGGAAGCACAATTTTCTCCAATAAATGCAATACTCTGTAATGATTTTAATCATGATGGTTTGCCGGATTTACTTGTTGCCGGAAATGAGTATCAAACAGAACCAATGACCGGGATGTATGATGCTTCTTATGGGCTGTTGCTACTCGGTCAAAAAGATAAAACGTTTAAAGCTGTGAATCCTGGCGAAAGTGGTTTTTGTGTAAAGGGTGATGCTAAAGATTTAAAGATAATTGGAAGTGGAACTACCAATAATTTAATTCTTGTAGGGATCAACAATCAGGCAATGCATGTTTTTAGGAATGAATAAAACCGGACCTTATATTTGACATGATGTAGAAGTTTTATCTCATTTTCGAGAAGCCGCATGCTTTGAGGAGTTAACCGATATGAGTATTGTAAGTGCTTTAAGGAGCAATGTATTTGCAAAGTTTTTTTATTGGATATGTTGGTTGACAATTCGGATAATCAGATAGTTGGTCATATAAGGTCTTAAAGTATCCGATTATTTTGTTCGATATTTGTCTCGTCGGGGCTACTTATGTAGGTTTTTGTTGAATTATGTAGGACTTTGTGGGAATATAACTTCATTTTCCTGGATAACGTAAATAAACTTGGCCTGAAGCCGGACGATTTGACTCGGCTAAAGGCCAACCCAACCGAGTCTTTCGTCTTCATCTTCCAGATCACTAAGGTTGCGAAGACCCCAGCGAGACACAAAATTTTACTCTATATTGTAAGCTGTTTAGTTCGTTTTCATCTTTTCGGCACAATCCCAGTGTTCCGCAATTTTTCCGTTTTCAATCCTAAACAGATCAAACCAGGTGGTCGTGTATTTTTTGGATTTGTCCGCAGGGTCTGGCATCTCTCTAACAAAACTTAACATTACAAGGTCTCCCTCTGCAATGATTGCAACAACAGATGATTTAATTGAGTCAACTATTGCCTGCGGTTTTGAGAATTGCGAAAAGAAATCAATAAGTGCTTTTCTGCCAGTTGCAGCATTTGGATTGTGCTGCATATAATTTTCGGCGAAGTACTTATTTGCAAGTTCAAGATGACCACCTTCTAAGAATTCCCGCCACATATCGTAAACGAGTTTCTTATTGCGAACGAGTGTTTCATTCTCACTTTCGAGTAGTTTACTTTGTGATGCAAGTGGCTTAACTGGCAGTTGGGCAAAGGTTTCAGTTGATGAGGCTACAAATATAACCGTTGAGATGGCTAAGAAGAAATATTTCATAGCGATGTAATTTTGTTAGTTAATTCAGAAATTGTTAAGGTGGACTTATTAAAAAGAGATGGAGGAAAGATAAAATCAAATGAATGGTATTCATTCAGCAGAAATCAAGCATTAGATGTCGTTTCATTACCGAAAATATTCACTCCTTCTACAATGATCAAAAAATTATTTCCTGAGTTTATGAATTTATCGGAAACATTGGGTTTTTACTTGCTGTATTTTCAGCAGGAACTTCCTCCTGCAAAACATCCCAGTGTTCAACTAATTTCCCTTCTTTAATCCGAAGAATATCTACTCCGATTAATGGCTTTGGTCCAAGACCGGTTATCCGTGCATGTATCATAACAAAATCACCATCTGCTACAATTAATCCCATTTCATATTTAAAATCTCCTCCGCCAGAAAACAACTGCTTTAATGCGTCCCGGCCATTAGGAATTTGAGGATTATGCTGGATATAATTGTCAGCCCAATATCTGTCCAGCGCTGTTACATCTCCATTAATAAATAATTCAGTCATAGCTTTTTTTACCAGTTCTTTGTTTGTCATAATAATTAATTTTTAGTAGTTAAAACGAATATCACAAATGTGATTCAATAGTTAATTTAAAAATTGATTTTTAAAGGCTGTGGGTAACATGCCTGTTTCTTTTTTAAAAAGCCGGGAGAAGTAAGACATATTTTCAAAACCTAAATCGTATGCTATTTCAGAAACAGTTTTATCTTTCTTTCTCAGTCTGTTTTTAGCTTCGTTGATAAGTGCAATATGAATAAGTTCGATGGCAGTTTTGCCAGTTTCTACCTTCAATAAATCAGTAAGGTATCGTGAAGAAATATTCAACCTGTTTGCCAAATCTCCGACCGAAGGCAGTCCCTTGTCATCAAGGGAACCATCTTTAATATACTGCTGTAAGATTTTATTGAACCCTGTTACCGTTTTCCCAGACAGTTGCTTTCGGTTGATGAATTGTCTTTTATAAAACCGTTCAGCATATTTGAGCATTGAATTGATGCCTGCGAGAATAATCTCTTTGCTGAATTCATCTTCACTGTTATTGTATTCCTGTTCTATTGTGTAAAAAATATTCCAAATAATTTTTTCTTCCTTGGGTGCCAGGTGAAGGGCTTCATTTGTTTCGTAATCAAAAAAAGAATAACGCTGAATGTCTTCATACAATGAATGCCCGTTAAGGAAATCTTCATGAAAAACCAGAATATATCCATCCTCTTCAAATTCTAAATTCCGCATTTCCACCACCTGGCGTGGTTTTATAAAAATCATAGAGCCGGTTTCATGATCAAATTTGGTTCTGCCATACAATACGTAACCGGATTTTACTTTTTTTAATCCAATCATATAAAAATCGCTGGTGTACTCTGCATTATTTATTTTGATTTCACGATTGATTCGCAACAGACCCAGCATAGGATGTTCGGGCAAAGGCAGATTGTTGGCAACTGCCATTTCACTGATCGTTTTAAAATGTTTCATTTTTATTGCTCTTAAAGTTAACGGATTAACGAAGAAAAAGGTTAATAAGCCTATCCGTGTTTTTAGTGAAGGGAGCATGAAGAAGATCCATGCCATTCCAAATTCCCTGTTCGTAAATTCCTTTGGCATGACTGAGTGTTCGGAAACCTTCTATGCCATGATAGGCGCCCATTCCGCTTTCGCCTACACCGCCAAAAGAAAGATCATCTTGTGCGATATGGGCAAATGTTCCATTGATCGTTACATTGCCAGAGACAGTTCTGCTCAAAACGTTTCTTTTATCTTCATCATCATGAGAGAAAAAATAAAGTGCTAATGGTCTTGGTCGGGCATTTACATAATTAATTGCATCGTCAATAGATTGATAGGACAATATTGGTAATACAGGTCCGAAAATTTCCTCTTTTGCAATACGCATTTCATCTGTTGCACCCAACACAATAGTTGGAGCCATTGTATGAGGACGTTTTGACGCATCACCAGGGCGAACTCCCACTTCTATTATCTTAGCTCCATGAATTTGAGCATCATCAATCAGTTCCTTTAAAATTGCATATTGCTGATCGTTCACAATTGAAGTATAGTCGTCTCCGGTTGGCCCTTCAGGATAAGCCAATTTTACTTTGTCATCATAAGCTTTGATAAAAGCATCCACTTCACTTTCATGTACCAATGCATAATCGGGTGCAATACATGTTTGCCCGGCACTTAGGAGTTTTCCATACACAATACGGGATGCTGCTTTTTCCAGTGGATAATCTTTAGAAATAATGACAGGCGATTTACCTCCCAATTCGAGGGTAACGGGCACGAGGTTTTCGCTTGCGGCTTTCATCACAGATCGTCCTACCGCAGTACTGCCGGTAAAAATAAGATGGTCAAAAGGTAATTTGCTGAATGCCGCTCCATCACCATTTACAAGGGTTACCTGCTCTTTTGGAAAAATTTCACTGAACATCGAAGCGATCACCGCATTGGTGGCAGGTGTAAACTTTGATGGTTTAAGCATTACCCGGTTGCCGGCAGCAATAGCAGTAACCACTGGCATTAACGATAAATTGATTGGGTAATTCCATGGTGATATGATACCAATTACACCAAGCGGTTGGTATTCCACTCTTGCATTACCAAAACGCATGTGCAATGCAACATGCCGTTTGCCTGGAGCCATGAATTTCTTAAGATTACTGCTCAGGTATTTGAGGCCTTCTATCACGCCTATAATTTCTACGATTGCAGTTTCGTGCCGGGAGCGATGACCAAAATCAGTATTTATTGCTTCTTCAATTTCTTTTCTCCTCGCAATCATTGCTAATTTAAATTTTTTCAAATCCGCCCGTCGTTGTTCAAGTGTAGGTGGACCGTCACGCAAAAATGAATTCCTCTGATTGGTGAGAATGGTATGGAGTTCGTCTGATGCTAAAATATTTGTTGTCATAATCTCAATATTATAATGTGAAGAGAAAATGTTTACGATTGAAGCAGGCGGGCATTTTTTGCTGGATTCACTAATCTGTATGCCAGTTTAGGAAATAAACGGTTAAATACGTACACGAGTTTAGTATCACCAACACGTATGGTGAACCGGTTGTTTTTGATGCCGGCAATCAATGCGTTTACCAGTTTTTCCGGGGAGATTCCTTTTGACTCCATGTTTTCCGTCATACTTGTTGCCACCACAGGCGGTAATAGCTCAAACACTTTCACCTTGCTGTGCAGTATTTTTAAATGATCTCTCATCGACACTGTGTAAAAGTGCATGGCCGCTTTGCTGGCAGAGTAGGTTGGAGCAAGATTCAATGGCACATAGCTTAAAATGGAAGAGGTGTTTATAATGGCCCCCTCTATCTTTGACTTCAGCATTTCGATGAACAGGTTGTTCAGGCGAATCACACCCAGGTAGTTAATGTCCATTTCATACTTTGCCAATTCAAAATGTTTGTCACTCGCTTTTCCCATATTCGGTGGATAGCTCATAACGCCAGCGTTATTATACAGGATATCAATTCCTCCAAGTTCCTTAATCTTATTAAAAAGTAACTGAGCATCATCTGCATTGGCTACATCACTTTTTATAGCAGTTAATGCAGGATATAATTTTTTGGCTTCGTCCAATTTATCCTGTTTCCTGCCGGTGATGATCACTTTTGCACCATTGGATAAAAATTGTTTTGCAGCTTCAATCCCTATACCAGCTGTGCCGCCAGTTATCAATATTGTTTTTCCTTTTAATTCCATGATTTAATTTTTTGAATATTTATAAATTGTTTGATAATGTCTTGCATTTTGACAAACCAAAAGTAGCTTGACCTGATGCCTGCGTTTTAACCCAAAAGGCGGAACGTCTGACACAAAATGACGTATAAATAGATCAGAGTAAGATCCGTTTCTAATTTTATCAATTGGAAATAAAACTAAATGTAAAGTACAGCCGCTAACATTGCATTGGCATATGGCGGGGGCGACTCAAGAACAATCAGCGGCACATCGCTATCAGCTTCGGTTTTGGGCAGACGATTGACGCCGAGCAATTAGCGGCACCGGGCAGACGGAACACAGAACACCGACACATCGCTAATGCTTTAACGTTGGTGTTAGACTAAGACGAATTAATTACTTGGGCAAACAAGCTGCTTGACACAAAATAGCGGTGGGGAAAAGCCCAACCCATAGATATGAAAGATATATAGCAAAAACCTCGAACTTTTATATGTTAGTTTGTGCCGGAAACTGTCATCAAGTGTCCGAAAGTTCCTTCAAACTGTCCAGTAAAAGGTTCGAGTCTTCTACCTTTGGGACTACAAACTTTTTGCCTGTACCTATTCTAATGATCTTTACCTTCATTGAAGCAAACTGTTCAGCTGACGGAGCTTAGTCCAAACCTTGAAATCCTGATACCAATTAATTGTTCGGAACAGTTATGTTTAATTATACAAAAATCAATTTTCTAAATAAGTACAAATGGATAGTAATCGTATTGATTTTCGGGTTTGGTATGAATATCTCTTTCGCTCAAGGTCCTATAATAAATAAAAATGACAGCACAATTGAATCAAGAAACCCTGAGATAAGTACCAAAAGAGTTGATAGTGGAAAAAATAAACCTGAAGAAAAAAAAGAGCCAAAAGATTGGTGGGATAAAGCGGCGGTTATTTCTCAATTCTTTGCAGGGGTAATTATTGCTATCGTTGGCTTACGAATAACGTATGTTATTCAAAGGACGCAAATCAAAGTTGCCGAGCAAAACTCACGAGCTCAAATACAATCCGAGGAATTGAGGGCAAAAGAAGATAGACGATTATCACAAGGCCAACTAACCGGACAACTTGTACAACATTTAACAAGTGAGTCGGAAAAAGTCAGGGAGATTGCTATTATCGCATTAAGAGAATCGGTTCCAAGTGCCATATATGAATCAGTTATTCAGATAATTGCTAAAAATGATGAAAGTCAAACGGTAAGAGAAACTGCAATTAAACAATTAGGGGTTTCTGGTAATGAAAACACGTCCAAAACATTAGGTGAAATTGCATTTGATAAAACGAAAAGTATATCCGAAAGACAAATTGCATCAGAAGCAGCAAGCAAGATTGCTTTTCATTCTAATATTCCGATTGGCACGCTTGTGTTAACCAGCTCTAATACTTATGAAACTACATACCAACTAAACGAACTAAAAGGCTCTCCATTCACCTATTTCTTAATAAAAGGATTAAAGGGCGCGGCTGATTTTGATGAAAATGGAATTATTAGTGGAAATGAATTGAGGGATTATGTCTTCGACAACTCTAAATCTTACACTTTAGAAAATAACCTTCCCTACTCACAACCAAGTTATTTTTTTGATGGAATTAATCAGGAAATTCCAATAATTAGTAAGACGAGTCCGTATAATGAAGTCGTTGGCCTCATTATAGGTATTGACATTGTTAATCTTCAGAATTTTTCTTTATTGCAATATTCGGTTTCTGGAGCCAGTGAATTGTATGAAGTATTCAAAAATTCCCACAAGTTCACTAATAATTTAAAATTGATGGCCAATTCAACAAGAGTAGATATATTAAAGAATTTGGATGATATCATCAATAATGCAAGTGAGAATTCTTTATTCATTTTCTATTTTTCGGGGCACAGTATATTAGATCAATCAGGTGAACTTGGATTTATGGCATCTGATTCCAAAAACAAAAGTGATTATCTATCAGTACGGTTGATAAATTCAATTATAAAGAAGTCAAAATCCAAAGTGAAGGCCTTATTTATAGACACTAGTTATTCTGGAATTATTAGAGGAGAAATGTAAAGCAATAAGACGATTAATTAAATCTGCTCTGACCTTGCTATTGGTGTTCAGCTCTAAAGTACTCTTTGAACGTTACCTGGGATTTATAACACTAGATCAACCTTCAAAGGTTGTCTAAATCGGTTATCATCATTAAATCTTCAATCTAAAAGTTCGAACTAATTCCTGTCGGGACTACACAATTGATCTACTGAAAATCCTTCATAGCCGGAGTCTCGCCCCGGTTTGTTTTATTTTTGAAAAAATTTTTGGCGAAAACGCCTGCGGGACGCAAAAGAATTACTTCAGAAGTTCAGGTTTCTTTTTCTACTAAAACCTCCTTCTGACGGGCAGATGATTGAAGTATATGTTGGATTGCGTAAATTTATTTGTAGGCATCAATTTTCGGCGACACTCGGAATTGTCAATAGCCTATTTAAATGTATTTTGTTTTCCTCGCTTGAATTAATAAAAGAGAGGTAATGAAAAAAACGATTGACCATGACCAACAGTTTTTCAACATCGCCATCATCGCTACCGTTCTTTTGATCTTTACCTTTTCATTTTCTTTTATAAAAGAATCAAATCCTTTTAAGAAGGGAAATGGAAAATCCGCACCGGATATTATTGCCTGTCCTCCAGGCATTGTCTCACGGACCTTTGACAGTACCCTTGAGGAAGTCACCATTAATGATAACCGTAAGTCTGCCGGCGAGTTTCGTAAGGGTATTTATTATATCGATCTCGAAATACGTCAAGGCAACTGGTATCCTGAAACAAAAGATGGAGCGCCGATAAAGATTACAGCAATTGCGGAAGCAGGCAGACCACTGCAGGTCCCCGGCCCACTCATTCGTGTGCCCGAAGGAACAGAGATAAGAGCCACCATAACCAATCGGGTTGCAGGACAGCCGCATTTCATCTTTGGTTTTTGTCAAAGACCTTACAGCAATCCCAAAGACAGTATTATTATTGCTCCCGGCGAAACAAAGGAGATAAACTTTAAAGCTGGAGTGGCAGGAACATATTTTTATTATGGGAACAAAGGACCTTTTCCTCACATAGGAATTCAATTATACGGTGCATTGATTGTTGATGCAAAAAACGAGCGACCTGATCCTGCTGAACGTATTATCATGATTGGTGTATGCCTTGAAAAGGTGGATACTAACCTGATGCGTCAGTATGTGATGAATGGACTTAGCTGGCCCTATAGCGAAAGATTACAGTACCGGCAGGGGGAATTGGTAAATTGGCGGGTGATCAATGCATCCCGAGCACCGCATCCTATGCACCTGCATGGGTTTCCTTTTATGTTGCATAGTCTTGGAAACATAGCCGTCGATTCAATTGTTGCCAAACAAGAAGAACAATTAATGGTAACACAGGAATTGAAAGCCAACACAACCATGCGCATATCGTGGATACCATCAAGAGAAGGTAACTGGTTATTTCATTGTCATCTCGTAGACCATATTCTTCCGGTGTCTTATTTAAGAAAGCAGGAGGACATGAATCATTCAAATGCAAACCTTGAAACACATCCAAGGGATGCAATGGGCGGATTGATGATGGGTATTCATATTCTTCCCGATAAGAACTTCCAGGCGAAGACTTCAAAGAACAAGACAGCAGCAAGAAAGCTTACGCTATTAATTGGCGAAAAAGAAAATTATTTTGATAACAGCAGTGGAAAGGGATTTCAGCTTTGGGAAAACGGAAAAACAAGAACAGATGGCTTCAGTATACCAGGACCTACGCTTGTTCTAATCAAAGATCAGCCCGTTGCAATTAAGATTGTAAATACTTTGAAAGAACCCACCACAATACATTGGCATGGACTCGAGATTGATAGTTATTACGATGGCGTGCCCGGTTGGGGATATATGGGCAATAAACTGGCGCCGCTTATTCAGCCAGGCGATTCATTTACAGTACATCTCACACCATCCCGAGCCGGCACATTCATATATCATACACACATGCACGATCTGCAATTACTGCAAGGGATGTATGGCGCACTGATCGTTCTTAATCCCGGCGAAACATATAAGCCAGAAACAGACAAAATTTTCCTTATCAGTCAGGGAGGACGGGGATTACATGTGCCAAAAATGTTGAACAACAACGCTGATCTCTTTGGAAAAAACAAATCGCTCCTCAACGGTACCAGCACACCCGAAACGCTTTATTTAAAGAAAGAGCAGCATTATCGTTTTCGCATCATTAACATCGGGGCACAGAATTTTGGGAATCATATTTCAATAAAGCAAAATGATCAATTAGTTTCCTGGACAATGATCGCCAAAGACGGGATGACCCTGAGAAAGAGTCAGCGAAAAACAAGACCATCCTTTCAATGGGTGGCTATTGGCGAAACCTATGACTTTGAATTTAGCCCTGCCCAACCAGGAGACTACCGGATTGAACTTGGTGTTCGGGTAATTACTTCAAAACCTGAATTAACACAGCTTATAAAATTGAAAGAATAACTTTGAAGTATAATCATCTGAGTTTACTTAGCCTTATCTTTTTTGACCTGCTGCAAGAATTGATTCAAATCCTCCAACAGAAAGTTCGAACTTTGGCTACTTAGGTCTACAAACGCTAATTGGAACGCCGCTGTTAAGCGGCATTTTTATTATGCTCATTCAGTAACTTCGGTGACAAACACTAATAAAGGCGTAAACATTTAATTCTTCATGACGAAAGATATCACTTTCATTTTTATTTGCCTCATATTCACTGCTACGCTAATTGCTCAAAAAATTGAAGAAGGCTATGATATAAATTTCAAACCTGCCGCATCTGGGTTGCGATATTATGTTGTTACCGAAAAGAAAGATGATCTGTGGCACCGTCAGGCTTATTATGTACCGGAAAGAGGGATGGCGATGATGGGATCGTATAAAGACAAGGATTGTAAAATAGCCGAGGGGAAAGTAATATGGTTTTATCCAAATAAAAATCCCAAATCATCGATCAGCTATAAGGATGGTAAGGAAGAAGGAATGGCATTGCGATTTCATGAGAATGGAATGATGAGTGATTCGGCTACCTATGTAAATGGACATCGCAAGGGCATCAGTTTTGGTTGGGATCAGGAAGGCAACCAGGTTGATTCTAGTAATTTTGATGGCAACGGCAATGGGGTAATGGTGAAATGGTATGAAAGCGGGACTGTCTACTATGCCGGGCGAATAACAAACGATACCACAAGAATAAACCGGTGGATATATTATCATCCCAATGGAAACCAGATGGCCACTGAGGATTATGTAAATGGCAAGGTCATAAGTTGCTCCTGTTCGGATGAGACCGGTCGTCAGCTCGATTCATCGCTTTGCATAGAAAAGGAGGCGCATTTCCCCGGAGAAGAAAAAAGCTGGAGAACTTTTTTGGAAAAAAACCTGAACCCGGAGGTGCCAATCAGAAACCGTGCACCGGAAGGAATGTATACGGTGATGGTGCAATTCGTGGTCGATAAGGAAGGACGTATATCAGATATTAAACCACTTACAAAATTTGGTTTTGGAATGGAAGAAGAAGTGATAAGGATATTGAAGAGATCACCACAATGGTTACCGGCTTTTCAGTTTGGACGAACTGTAAAGGCCTACCGCAAACAACCGGTCACGTTTATGGTGGCAAAAAACTGATCAATCCTGATCTTAATGTATTTAGAATTGAGTAACAACCAATTTGCCAGTTTGCCTGCTGCAATCAGTGAATTGAAAAACTTAAGAACATTGTTTTTGACGAGTAACAAATTAAGTAGCTTGCCTATTCAAATCGGCGAACTGAAAAATTTGAAAATCTTGAATCTAAGTGGAAATCCAATTCCGAAATCAGAAATGGAAAAAATTAAGAAACTTTTGCCTAATGATTGCGACATAATCTTTTTGAATAAAAACCGGCGCTTAGATAGAATGCCACTGGTCCGATTTTAAAAGAGAAAATGACATCCTTTGAAAGCGAAACACAAAGAGTCATGAAGCAGGTTTTATTTTTCTCGCTTTGTATTTTCCTTTTCGGCACCGCAAGGGCTCAAAGCAACTATACTGAAGCCATACAACAGGGCGATGCAGCATTTAATAGCGGGCAATACAAAATAGCCATCAATAAATACTTTGCGGCAGAAGCTTTTGACCCTTCAAAAAAAGAAATAGTGAAAGAAAAAGTGAACAAGGTTTTTGACAAAATTGAGATGCTGAGAAAAAAAGCTGAAGATGCAGAAAGAGACGCAAATAAAGCTAAAAAGGAAACAGAGAACGCCCTTAACAAAGCGAATAAACTTATCAATGCCTTTTATTTTTATGATGGGAAATTTGCTTTGGCAATAAAACAAGTTTTGGGTCGTGAACAATATGGCTTTATCAATAAAGAGGGAGATGCGATAATTGATTATAAATATGAAAAAGCAGAACAGTTTGATTACACAGGATTTGCTAAAGTAAAAAGCAATGGGTATTTTAAGATGATTGACAACCTGATAGATACTACAGGTAAAGAATACAGGCTTGCCTACAAATTATCAGATTTGAATAACGACATTACTGCTTTGGATTTGGGAGCTCAGCATTTAAGCAGTTTCCCGGAAGAAATAGTAAACCACGCCCAATTACAAATTCTTTTATTAAGCGAAGATTCTATAGAAAGTTTGTCTGGCGTAATAGGACAACTTAAAAACTTAGAAACGTTAGATTTGAGAAAAAATCAATTAACGGTCTTGCCTGCAGAAATCGGACAATTAAAAAACTTACAAAGGTTGTATTTGGATATTAATCAGTTAACCGTCTTGCCTCCCGAAATTGGACAATTAAGAAACTTAAAAAAGTTGAATTTATCTCGTAATAAATTAAAGGAGTTGCCTTCAGAAATAGGACACTTAAAAAACTTGCAAACATTGAGTTTATCGGGTAATCAATTCATAACCTTGCCTCCCGAAATTGAACAACTTATATCCTTGCTAACATTGGATTTGAGTTATGATAAATTAACAGTTTTGCCTGCCAAAGTCTTACAAATAACAACCTTGCAAACGTTGGATTTGAGTTATAATAAATTAGCAGTCTTACCTGCAGAAATTGGGCAATTAAAAAACTTACAAGAGTTGAATTTAGTGGGCAATCAATTAAAAGTATTGCCTCCCGAAATTGGGCAACTAAAAAATTTACAAAAATTGTATTTGGATATTAATCAATTGACCGTCTTGCCTCCCGAAATTGGACAATTAAAAAACTTACAAGAGCTGAGTATAGATATAGGAAACAATCGATTAACCGTCTTGCCTCCCGAAATTGGACAATTAAGAAACTTAAAAAAGTTGGATTTAGGTAACAATCTATTAAAAGTATTACCTGCCGAAATAGGACAACTGAAAAACCTGCAAACGCTGAATTTAAGTGACAATCGTCTATTAAAAGCATTACCTGCCGAAATAGGACAACTGAAAAACTTACAATCCTTAGGTTTAGGTGACAATCAATTTAAAATATTCCCTGCAGAAATAGGACGACTTAAAGACTTACAATTCTTGAGTTTAGGTTACAATCAACTAACCGTCTTGCCTCCCGAAATTGGTGAATTTGGAAATCTAACAGAATTGGATTTGGGTAGTAATCAATTGAAGAGTTTACCTATTCAAATAGGCGAATTAAAAAAATTGACGTATTTGAATTTGAGTAAAAACCAATTGGCGAGTTTGCCGAATCAAATAGGCGAATTGAAAAATTTAGTGAAATTGGATTTGAATGAAAACTATTTAATCAGTTTGCCCCAGCAAATCAGCGAATTGAAAAATTTGAAAACTTTGAATCTAAGGGGAAACCCAATTCCGAAATCAGAACTGGAAAAAATCAAGAAGCTTTTGCCTAAAGATTGCAACATATCTTTTGAATAAACGCCGGCGCATAGATAGAAAGCCACTGGTCCGATTTTAAAAAAGAAAATGACATCCTTTGAAAGCGAAACACAAACAGTCATGAAACAGGTTTTATTTTTCTCGCTTTGTATTTTCCTTTTCGGTGCCGGAAGGGCTCAAAGCAACTATACTCAGGCCATAGAACAGGGCGATGCTGCATTTAAAAGTGCGCAATACAAAACAGCCATCAATAAATATTTTGCCGCAGAAGCGTTCGACCCTTCTAAAAAAGAAATAGTAAAAGAAAGGGTGAAGATGGTCTTTGAAAGGATTGAGAAATTAAAAGCAGAAGCTGAGAAGGCAAAGAAACAAACAGAGAAAGCTAAAATAGAAGCCGACTCTGCTAAGGATAGGGCTGTTCGTAGCGCTGCAGAAACCCAAACCGCCTTAGCCAAAGCGAATAAACTCATTAATGCGTTTTATTTTTATAAAGGCAGGTTTGCACTGGCAACAGATAACTATTCTCGAAAATTCAGTTTTATTGACAAGAATGGTGATAAAGTAGAAAAGTTAGGCGAATGGGAAAAAGCTGAACAGTTTGAAGAAGCAACAGGATTTGCAAAAGTAGAAGAGAAGAATATCGTATACTGGGATTATCTCTTAGATACATTAGGTAATAAATATCACGTAGCCTATGACATTACTGGTCTGAATAATATGATAACAGCGTTAGATTTATCAGCGAAACAATTGGATTCATTCCCTGGTAAAGTACTGGAAAATGCACAAGTAAAAGTATTGATTTTGAATGGCAAGGTGAGTAAGCCAAATAACTTTGAAATTCTACCTGAAGAAATAGTCAAATTGCAAAATTTGGAATATTTGTTTCTATCACATGGTCGCCTTGGTAGTCTGCCACCACAAATCGGCAAAATGAAAAATTTGAGATTTTTAGATTTGAGTGACAACCTGTTTGATAGTTTGCCCTCTGAAATCAGAGAATTGAAAAACTTGACGTATTTGAATTTGCATGATAACCAATTTGAAAGTTTTCCCTCTGAAATCGGAGAATTGAAAAACCTGACGTATTTGGATTTGAGTTATAATCTGGATCTGAGTGGCAACCAATTTAAAAGTTTGCCCTCGGTAATCAGAGAATTGAAGAATTTGGCTGAATTGCACTTACATGCAAATAGACTTGACAGTTTGCCTGCCGAAATCAGTAAATTGAAAAATTTGACAAATTTGGATTTGAGGAATACACTATTGGTGAGTTTGCCTGCTCAAATCGACCAATTGAAAAATTTGACAAGTTTGGATTTAGGAGACAATAAGTTAAAAAGTTTGCCTCCCCAAATCGGTGAATTACGAAATCTAACGTTTTTGTTTTTGGATGGCAACCAATTGGATAGTTTGCCTGATCAAATCGGCAAATTGGAAAATTTGAGAGGACTGGGTTTGTATGGTAATGAATTAAGAACGTTACCAAAAGAGATCGGCGAATTGGGAAATCTAACAATGTTGGATTTAGGCGGTAATGAATTAAAAAGTTTACCAGCAGAAATAGTCAAATTGAAAAATTTGAAGGAATTGAATTTGCATGAAACCTCTATCCCCCAATCAGAACAGGAAAAAATCAGGAAGCTTTTACCCAATTGCAGAGTATTATTTTGAATTGAATGTCGAAAAATAGAGAAAGCAATCCCAAATATAGCGGGGAGCCCCTTAGAGAAAATGAAATTATATTAAAAGTGAAACTCAAAAAATCATGAAACGTTTTTTATTTGCAAAACAAGAATATCTGAAAGAGTAAATATGTAATGCATTTTTTATCATGAAAAATAATGCATTAAGTTATGACAGAACAGGAACCAGTTATTGGATAAAGAGACGATACTAAAATTAAAGACGTAAACACTACTTAACAGCGACTATAAAATATTTTTAAATAGGTTAGATAGTTGCTCATATAATCTCCTGAAAAAGACAAGGATTTTGTTCGATATTTATCTTGTCGGAAGTACCCGGTGTTTTGAATAAAACACTCAATTTGCTTTAGCCCCTTCATAAAAAGGTTCGACTTTATGCGGCTTGGTTCTACACAATTAAAAACAATTAGAAGTTTTTGTAAATAATTAGAGAACTTCGGACTTATTGTAATATGAGCTTTGACCTTTTGATCTCCAGCATTTCAAGACATATTTCCTTAA
>Ga0070698_100001244_pt1 | contig 28425 bp, 18 predicted proteins | sample KBSK1502metaG_FD_65477 | JGI IMG/M metagenome (GOLD analysis project Ga0070698, IMG submission 65477) | Corn, switchgrass and miscanthus rhizosphere microbial communities from Kellogg Biological Station, Michigan, USA - KBS K1-50-2 metaG | ecosystem: Host-associated > Plants > Roots >...
CAGGTACCCCCGCCTGCTCCCACGCAGGTCCAGGTCGGAGCCACCAGGGTCGCGGGAACCGTGTCGGACACCGTCGCCCCCGTCACGGCGGTGGGGCCAGCATTGCTGGCCACGATCGTGTACGTGACCGCCTGTCCCGGCGAAACCGTCGCCTGGCCGTCGGTCTTCGTGATGGACAGGTCGGCCGGGGGAATGATCGTGTCCGTGTCGGTCGCGCTGTTGTTCCCCATGTTCGGATCCCAGATCTCGCCCCGCGGCGTCACGGTGGCCGTGTTCGACAGGGTCCCGGAAGCGTTGATGTTGAGCGTCCCGGTGGCCATGAACGTCGCCGTTCCGCCGACGAGGAGGATTACTGCCTGGTTGATGTTCCCCGAACCGCTGGCCGCGGCGCATTGCGAACCGCCGGAAGCCACACACGTCCATGTGACGCCGCTGAGGCTGGCGGGGAAGGTGTCGGTGACGGTGGCTCCCGGCACGTCCGCCGGCCCGCCGTTGCTCGCCACGATCGTGTACGTCACCGGCGACCCCGCCCCGGCCGTGGCCTGGCCGTCCGTCTTGGTGATCGACAGGTCGGCCGGGGGAATGATCCTGTCCGTGTCGGTCGCGCTGTTGTTCCCCATGTTCGGATCAGAGATCCCGCCCGGCGGCGTCACGGTGGCCGTGTTCGACAGGAAGGGCCCGGAGGCATTGATGTTGAGCGTCCCTGTGGCGGTGAACGTCGCCGTTCCGCCGAAGAGGAGGTTTACCGTCTGGTTGATGTTCCCCGAACCGCTGGCCGCCGCGCAGCTCGAACCGCCGGAAGCCACACACGTCCATGTCACGCCGCTGAGACTGGCGGGGAAGTTGTCGAAGACGGTGGCTCCCGTCACGTTCGCCGGCCCCGCGTTGCTCGCCGTGATCGTGTACGTCACCGGCAGGCCCGCGCCTGTTGAGGTCTGGCCGTCCGTCTTGGTGATCGAGAGGTCGGCGGGCGGGCCGCCGGGGCCGATCTTCGCCACGAAGGCGTCCCCGCCCCCGCCGGCCGCGGCCTGGAGGGGGTTGGCCGTCGGGAAGTTGTCGAACGGGGTCGAGTTCGTGAAGCCCGTGACGTAGGCGTTCCCCGACGCGTCCACGGCGATGCCGTAGCCGTAGTCGTCGTTGATGCCGCCGAGATAGGTGGAATAGACGAGGGCCGACCCCGTCGGGTTGAACTTCGCCACGAAGGCGTCGGAGGCCCCTCCGTTCGCGGCCTGGAGGGGGTTGGCCGTGGGGAAATTGGTCGATTGCGTGCGGCCCGTGACGTAGGCGTTCCCCGACGCGTCCACGGCGATGCCGTAGCCGGCGTCGTCGCCGCTGCCGCCGAGGTAGGTGGAATAGACGAGGGCCGACCCCGTCGGGTTGAACTTCGCCACGAAGGCGTCCCCGCCCCCGCCGTTCACGGCCTGGAGGGGGTTTCTCGTCGGGAAGTCGGTCGAACCCGTGTAGCCCGTGACGTAGGCGTTCCCCGCCGCGTCAATGGCGATCCCGTGCCTTTCATCGACGCCGCTGCCGCCGAGGTAGGTGGAGTAGACGAGGGCCGACCCCGCCGCGTTCAGTTTCGCAACGAAGGCGTCACCGTTTCCTCCGTACGCGGCCTGGAAGGGGTTTCTCGTCGGGAAGTTGCTCGAATACGTTATGCCCGTGACGTAGGCGTTCCCCGACGCGTCCACGGCGATGCGGCTTCCATCGTCCTCGCCGCTGCCGCCGAGGTAGGTGGAGTACACTAGCGCCGACCCCGCCGCGTTCAGCTTCGCCACGAAGGCGTCCCCGCCCCCGCCGTTCACGGCCTGGAGGGGGTTGGCCGTCGGGAAGTTGGTCGAGTACGTGAAGCCCGTGACGTAGGCGTTCCCCGACGCGTCCACGGCGATGCCGGAGCCATAGTTGTCGTCGCATGGCTGGTCCGGCTGCCCGGAACACACCCTCCTGCCGCCGAGGTAGGTGGAATAGACGAGGGCCGACCCCGACGCGTTCAGCTTCGTCACGAAAGCATAAAAGGCGCAGCACGGGCCGGACGCCTGGAGGGGGTTTCTCGTCGGGAAGTCGGTCGAGTGCGTGGAGCCCGTGACGTAGGCGTTCCCCGACGCGTCTACGGCGATGCCGCCTCCATCGTCGTCGCTGCTGCCGCCGAGGTAGGTGGAGTACACTAGCGCCGACCCCGCCGCGTTCACCTTCGCCACGAAGACGTCATGGTTCCCGCCGGGCGCGGCTTGGAGAGGGTTGGCCGTCGGGAAGTCGGTTGAGGTCGTGGAGCCCGTGATGTAGGCATTCCCGAACGCGTCTACGGCGATATCATTCCCTACGTCGTCGCCTATTCCATTTACCTGGCTGCCGCCGAGGTAGGTGGAATAGACGAGCACGGGGTCGAGCACGAGCGGCCGGTCCGCCTCGTAGGCGCCGACCTCGAACCCCAATTCGCCTCTCCCTCTCAGGACGAACCGTCCCTCGACAGCCTTCCGAGCCCCATCAACCTCCTGGTAGACGACCGGCGCCTTCTCCACGACCTCGCCCCCCGGCAGGCTCAGAACCAGATTCCCCTCGGAGCCCACGGAGATCTCCTCGGCTCCCTCGATCCCGAGGCGGATCTGCCGAGGATCCCCCCCGGGGGAAACGACGAAGTCGTACTCGAGCTGGCCCTGGTTGCCGTAGTACGTCAGGCTCACCCCGGGGTAGATGTCTTGATACTCCACCCGGGCGTACTGGGGGACGTCGGTCCGCCACTTCTTCGGGTCGTTCCCGATGAAGTAGTGACTCTTGCCAGGCAGCGCCTCCCTCCCCTCGACGGCGGGGCGAGGGTCCGCGCCCAGGAGCTTCATCCGCAGCACCTTGGGGGGGCTAGAGCGCTGCGGTTTCGCGGCCTCCCCCTGAGCCACATCCTTCCCTGGGCGGGCAGACTCTGGCGTCCGCAGGACCAGCACCGACTCGATCGAGGTCAGGAACAACCCGTAGCCGCTCCCCCGCGCCAGGAACTTGACCCGCTCATCCGTCTGGCCCCGGTTCGCCTCGAAATGAAGCGGCAGGTCACCGTATCCCGGTGTCCGCCGTGGCGCGGGTTCTGGAGCGGGTACCGTGCGGGTTGGGCCGTGCGCGGTCGCAGCCGCGGCCACGGCGGCGAACACCGCGACGACACAGTTTTTGCTCATGAAAACAACTCTTCTTGAACCATGCGCCGGAACGAAAGGCCGGTCAAGGGTGTCGAAAGGAATATTAAAATGCGAGGGCACTGGGGCTCAATCGCGCACCGGCGTCGGGCGGCCGAGCTCGTCCACCGCGACGAGCACGACCTCCGCCTGGGTGACCATGACCCGCTCGCCCTCCCCCGCTCCCCAGCGTTCCGCTTCGACGGTGACCTTCACGGTGATGGACGTGCGCCCCACGCGCACCGTCTCGGTGAAGAAGTTCACGATGTCGCCGAGGAAGACCGGCTCGTGGAACTCGACCTCACGCATGGCCTTCGTGACGTAGCGGTGGCGCGCGACCTTGCGGGCCTCCACGGCCGAGGCGAGGTCGATGTGCGAGAGGATCACGCCCCCGAAGATCGTGCCGAGGGCGTTGGTGTCCTTCGGCAGCAGCAGCACCTTGATCGCGGGGATCCGCGCGTCCGGCATGATGCCAAGCATAGCGCGACCCCGTCCGGGGGAATAGACTGCCCCCCGGCCCGGTACAGGAGCAGGAACCCGTGCGCGACCCGCGGCCGTACCAGATCGCCACCCTGGCCCTCCTCCTCGCCTACGGCCTCGCCCGCCTCGGCTTCGACGTTCCCGCCCTCCACGTCTTCCTGATCCTGGGCACCGCCCTTCTGACCCAGCGGGTGCTGACCGACGCGTGCGGGTTGCCGCGGTTCGATCCGCGCAGCGCGCTCATCTCGGGCCTCTCTTTGTGCCTGCTGCTTCGCACGGGCTCGCCCTGGCTCGCGGCCTCCGCGGCCGTGGCCGCGATCGCCAGCAAGTTCCTGATTCGTTGCAACGGCAAACACGTCTTCAACCCGACGAACTTCGGCCTGGTGGCGTCGATGGCGTTGACGCCGCGCGTGTGGGTCTCTCCCGGCCAGTGGGGACACTCGGCGCTGTTCGCATTCCTGATGGCGTGCCTGGGCGGTGTGGTCGTCTTCCGCGCGTGGCGCAGCGACGTGACCGCCGCGTTCCTGGCCGCCTACGCGGCGTTGCTCCTCGGACGCGCCCTCCTGCTCGGCGATCCGCTGCCCATCCCTCTGCACCAGCTCCAGAGCGGAGCATTGCTGCTCTTCTCGTTCTTCATGATCTCGGACCCGAAGACGACGCCCGACTCGCGCACGGGCCGGATGTTGTTCGCGGCGCTCGTCGCTCTCGGCGCGTGGTACGTGCAGTTCCGCCTGTTCCGCCCCAGCGGCATCCTGTGGTCGCTGGCGGCGTGCTCGGCGGTGGTTCCCCTCCTCGACCGTCTGTTCCCGGCCCGCAGGTACGCGTGGGCCCCGGAAGCGTCCGGCCCTCGGCGGCCGGAGGAAGGAGCATTCCATGGCGCGCAAGTGGATCTACGGAGCGGCGACGCTCGTGCTGGCCGCGGGGGTGAAGGCCGCGTTCGGCTTCTGCGGCTTCTACGTGGCCAAGGCTGACACGCGGCTGTTCAACAAGGCCTCGCAGGTCGCCCTGGTCCGGCTCGACGACAAGACCGTCATGACGATGGCCAACGACTTCCGCGGCGATCCGAAGGAGTTCGCGATCGTCATTCCCGTGCCCACTTTCCTGGAGCGGGACCAGATCCACGTGGGCGACAAGGCGCTGCTCGACCACCTCGACGCGTACTCCGCCCCGCGGCTGGTGGAGTACTTCGACGGGGACCCCTGCACACCGCGGTACCCCGAGGCCCTGTCGGTTGGGGCGGCGCAGGCGCCCGCGGCGAAGATGGCCCGCGAGAAGAGCCTCGGCGTGACGGTGGAGGCGCGGTACACGATCGGCGAGTACGACATCCTGATCCTCTCCGCCAAGGAGAGCACGGGCCTGGAAACGTGGCTCACGCAGAACGGATACCGCATCCCGCCCGGCGCCTCCGCCGTGCTCGGCAGCTACATCAAGCAGGGCATGCGGTTCTTCGTCGCCAAGGTGAACCTGAAGGAGCAGGCCAGGCTCGGCTTCCAGTACCTGCGGCCGCTGCAGGTCGCCTACGAATCGCCCAAGTTCATGCTCCCCATCCGGCTGGGGACCGTGAACGCCGACGGCCCGCAGGAGCTGTTCGTCTACGCGCTCACCCGCAAGGGCCGCGTGGAGACGACCAACTACCGCACCGTGCGCCTCCCGACCGGGATGGACCTGCCCGTCTACGTGAAGTCGAAGTTCCCCGCCTTCTACAAGGCGATGTTCGCCGAGCAGGTCCGCCGCGAGGACATGCGCTCGGTGTTCCTCGAGTACGCCTGGGACATGGCGTGGTGCGACCCGTGCGCGGCCGACCCGCTGTCACGCGACGAGCTGCGACAGCTCGGCGTGTTCTGGCTCGGAGAGGCCGCGGCCGGGCAGCAGGGGCAGGCCCAGGAGGTCTTCCTCACCCGGCTCCACGTCCGCTACGACGCCGCCCATTTCCCCGAGGACCTCGCGTTCCAGGAGACCGGCGACCGCCAGAACTTCCAGGCGCGCTACGTCCTGCGCCATCCGTGGAAGGAGGCGAAGAGCTGCCCGGCCGCGGACCAGTACCGGAAGGATCTGGCCCGCCGGCAGGAGACCGAGGCGCAGGCCCTCGCTACGCTGACCGGCTGGCGCATCGAAGACATCCGCCGGACCATGGGCGTCACCGCCCTCGACGAGAAGAAGTGGTGGCAGAAGCTGTGGGGCGACTAGAGTAGGACCGTGCGGGCGATGTTGCTGGATTCTGCCCGGACGCCGCTACGGCCGGCGGACATCCCCGTTCCCCGCCCCGGGCCGGGGCAGCTCCGGCTCCGCGTGCGCGCCTGCGGCGTCTGCCGGACGGACCTCCACATCGTGGACGGCGAGCTGAAGAGGCCGAAGCTCCCGCTCGTCCTCGGCCATCAGATCGTGGGCACCGTCGAGGAGGCGGAGCGGGACGCGGGACGGCACGCGGCCGGGAGCCGCGTCGGAGTGCCGTGGCTCGGATGGACGTGCGGCGAGTGCGGGTACTGCAGGTCCGGCCGCGAGAACCTGTGCCGCCGCGCCCGCTTCACGGGCTACGAGATGGACGGCGGCTATGCGGAGATGACGGTGGCCGACGAGCGCTTCTGCTTCGCCATTCCCGAGGGCTACCCCGACCTCCAGGCCGCGCCGTTGCTGTGCGCTGGCCTCATCGGCTGGCGCTGCCTCCGCCTCGCCGGAGACGCCCGGCGGCTCGGGCTCTACGGCTTCGGCGCCGCCGCGCACATCGTGGCCCAGGTCGCGCGACACGAGGGCCGGCGCGTCTTCGCGTTCGTGCGTGCGGGCGACGAGGAGGCGCGGCGCTTCGCGCTCGAGATGGGCGCGGCGTGGGCGGGCGGCTCGAGCGAAGCCCCGCCCGAGGAGCTCGACGCCGCCATCATCTTCGCCCCCGCCGGCGAGCTGGTGCCTCTCGCCCTGCGCGCGGTGGCGCCGGGCGGGGTGGTCGTCTGCGGCGGGATCCACATGAGCGACATCCCGTCGTTCCCCTACGAGCTGCTCTGGGAGGAGCGGGTGCTGCGCTCGGTGGCGAACCTCACCCGCCGGGACGGCGAGGAGTTCCTGGCCCTCGCGCCCCGGGTGCCGGTACGGATGCAGGTGACGCCGTACCCTCTAGGATCCGCGGGACAGGCGCTGGATGACTTGCGTTCGGGACACGTACGGGGATCGGCAGTGCTTTCTATTTCCGGATAAACGACCGGGGCTCAGAAAAAATCACAGTCCTGAAAATTCCTGCGTCGATTCTCCGAGACGCGGGCACGCGCGGTTGCGGGCTCGTGCTGGAGCGTGTCTCTCATGCGCCTGGAAACGCCGTCGCGCGTTTTTTCGCCCAAGACGGCTTTCGACGATTCCTGGTGCTGCTTCGCGCCTCTGCCGGGCATCCGCCGCCTTCTCCTGGAGGTGTCCAAGGCCCGTGCTACAAGCAGCTATGCAGAATGACATCCTCGCTTCCCTGACTCACCTCTCCGATGCCGAGCTAGTCGCGCGGCTAAAGGGCCTGGTCGCCCGCGATCATGACCTGAACGCTCAGCTCGTGGCCCACCTCGCAGAGCTGGACACACGTGACGTATTCCTGCGCGAAGGCTACGCCTCACTGTTCGTCTACTGTCGGGACGCCCTGGGGCTTTCCGAGTGGGAGGCCTACAACCGTATCGAGGTGGCCCGGGCCGCCCGTCGGTTTCCGGTGATCCTCGACATGCTCGCCGAAGGATCGGTCAACTTGACCGCGGTGAGGCTCCTCGCGCCGCATCTGACTCCGGGCAACCACCGCGAGGTGCTCGACTCCGCCCGCGGCAAGCGGAAGCCCGAGGTCGAAGGGATCGTCGCCAGGCTCGCGCCTCGGCCCGACGTGCCACGCTCGGTTCGGCGCCTTCCGCTCCCCCGGCCCGAGTCCGCACCCTCGGCGGCGACTGTTCCGGTTTTGGCCTCGCCCGCAGCGGCGCATTACATTCCAGTTGCTCCCGCATCAGGTCTTGCGGTCCATCCGTTGCCGGCCAGGCCGGCCGCGGTGACGCCGCTCTCTCCGGACCGCTACAAGCTCCAGCTCACGATCGGCGGCGACACCCTCGAGAAGCTGCGGCTGGCCAAGGACATGCTGAGTCACGCCATCCCGTCGGGCGATGACGCGGCGCTGCTCGACCGGGCCCTCACGGCGCTCTTGGTGGATCTGGCCAAGAAGAAGTTCGCCGACACGCGGAATCCCCGCCCGCCTCACGACATGAACGCGGGGACGGGCGATCCCTCAGCCCACGTCAAACGCGCGGTCTGGCTGCGGGACCTCGGGCGCTGCGCGTTCGTTGGCACGAACGGCCATCGATGCAACGAGCGTCGGTTCGTGCAGTTCCACCACGTCGATCCGCGCGCTCTGGGAGGCGAGGCGACCGTCGACATGATCGAGCTACGGTGCCGTAGCCACAACGACTACGAAGGAAGGTTGTACTTCGGCAAGCGCAGACGTGCACACGATGGGGGCCTCGTGCGAGAGCAGCCGGCGCCGTATCGGTCGTGCCCTTCGACCCCTGGCGAACTTGTTCTGGAACAAGTTGACTTCGTCATCCGGCGCGAGCCCGTCCGACGTCGCGGACATCCTCGATCAGCACAACCGGCGGCCCCTCACCCCTGCCCGCCTAGGGACGGGGCGACGGCGTCGGGCTCGGCTCCGGCGACGGACTGGCCGCGGGCGACTCGCGCGGCATGGGCTTGCGGGGGAACATCGCATCGCGCATCGCCGCGTTGTACACGAAGGACGCCATGATCACGGCGGCCTGCATCATGTCCTCGCGCTGGATCCGGTCGTAGACGTCCATGTTCGTGTGGTGGCTGCGCGTCTCGTAGTCGGCCTCGTCCTGGATGAACTGGAAGCCCGGCAGGCCGACGGCGTCGAAGGAGAGGTGATCGGTCCCGCCCGTGTTGCGGTTGGTCAGCGCGTGGGCGCCGAGATCGGCGAAGGGCCGGAACCACGCCTCGAAGATCGGCATCGCGGCGGCGTTGCCCTGCGTGTAGATGCCGCGGACCTTGCCCGTACCGTTGTCGAGGTTGAAGTAGGCGGACAGCTTCGCGTGGTCGGGGAGCACGGTGACGGGCCCCGTCTCCCGTCGCAGATAGGACGGCAGCTCCTGCTCGGAGGCGGGCAGCGCCGGGCGGGCGCCGAAGTGCTGCCTCACGTAGGCGCGCGAGCCGAGGAGGCCCTGTTCCTCTCCCGTCCACAGCGCGATGCGGATCGTGCGCCGGGGCTGGACGCCGAGCGTCTTCAGGATGCGCACCGCCTCCATCGCCACCGCGCAGCCGGCGGCGTTGTCGGTGGCGCCGGTGCCCGCGTGCCAGGAGTCCATGTGGGCTCCCAGCATGACCACCTCGCCCTTCTTGTCGGTGCCGGGGATCTCCGCCACGGTGTTGTACGCGTTGACATCCTCGTCGTGGAAGCGGGCCTTGACGTCCAGCTCCAGCTCCACGGGAAGGCCGCGGTCGAGCAGCCGCGCCACCCGGTTGTAGTGCTCGGCGGCCATCACGAGGGCGGTCACGCCGGGGTCCTCGTCCTTCTGCCGCGAGCCGCCCCCGCTGACGCGCACGATGCCGCCGTCGACGTTGCTGGGCTCGAGGCTGGCCGCGACCTTCTCCGCCTTCAGGAACTCCCGCAGCGTCCGCTGGAACCGCTGGCGGCGGATGAAGCCTTCGCGGTCGACGGGCTGGCCGGCGAGCCCCGGCGGCACCGCGCGGCGTTGGCCGGAGACCTGGAACTGCGCCAGGTCTTCCAGCTCCTGCTCCGTGAAGCGCGTGAAGAGCGGCTTGTCCGGGCCCTTCAGCTCGCGCGCGTCGGCGATGAGCAGCACCACGCCTGCGACCTTTCCCTTGATCTTCTCGAGATCGGTCTCCGACTCCAGCTTCACCTTCAGCGCCCGGGCCCGCACCGGCCCGTCGGTGCCGGGAGTCCACGCCTTCGGGTAGGCGACGAGCGGCGCCTCCGTCGGCGCCAGCATGCGGAGGCTGACGCTGTCGAAGGACCAGCCGCGGCCGAACGGACCCCAGCTCTCGAGGTGGGCGCCCTGCAGTCCCCACGCCGCGAGCTGGTCCCGCGTCCACTCGTTGGCCTTCTTGAGGTTGGGCGAGCCGGTGAGGCGCGCGCCGATCACGTCGGTGAGCTGGAAGAGCGTCTCCATGACCTTGGAGTCGCCGAACCCCTCGTCGCGGATGCGGGTGACCATCCCGAAGTCCACCGGCTCGTCGGGAGTGGCGGCCGCGGCCACCGAGCCGACGAGCAGGAGCGCGGGGATCAATCGTCGGGTCATCGCTAGAGCTCCTCGTTCATGGAAATGAATGGAAGCTGAAGCTATCATTAGCGGCCGGGGAGAGCGAATGCAGCACAAGTTGGCGATCCTGGTGGGCGGGGGCCCGGCTCCGGGCATCAACAGCGTCATCGGCGCGGCCACGATCCGGGCCAAGCTGCAGGGCATCGAGGTCCTCGGCATCCGGGACGGCTTCGAGTGGATCATGAAGGGGGACATCGACCATGTCCTCCCCCTCGGCATCGACGACGTCAGTCGGATCCATTTCCGCGGCGGCTCCTACATCGGGATCTCCCGCGCCAACCCGACCGCCCACGCCGAGCACATGGAGAACGCGCTGCTGTCGCTCCTGCGCCTCGGGGTGACCCAGCTCATCACGATCGGCGGGGACGACACGGCCTTCTCGGCGATGAAGCTGGAGGAGAAGGCGGCGGGGCGGCTGCAGGTCGTGCACGTGCCCAAGACGATCGACAACGACCTCGACCTCCCCCCCCACGTCGATACGTTCGGCTTCCAGACCGCCCGCCACCTCGGCGTCGATATCGTGAAGAACCTGATGGTCGACGCCAAGACGACGTCCCGCTGGTACTACGTGATCGCGATGGGCCGCAAGGCCGGGCACCTGGCCCTGGGCATCGGCAAGGCCGCCGGCGCGACGATCACCCTCATCCCGGAGGAGTTCTCGCAGCACAAGGTGCGCCTCAAGCCGTTCGTGGACACCCTCGCCGGCGCAGTCATCAAGAGGATGAGCTACGGCCGGCGGGACGGGGTGGCCATCATCGCCGAGGGCCTGGTCCTGAAGCTCGACCCGCAGGACCTCGCTCAGCTCGCCAACGTGGAGCGCGACGCCCACGGGCACCTGCGCATCGACGAGGTGAACATCGGCGAGGTGCTGAAGGATCACGTTCGGGAGCGCCTCAAGGAGCTGGGCATCAAGACCACCATCGTGGCCAAGAACATCGGCTACGAGCTGCGCTGCGCCGATCCCATCCCCTTCGACATGGAGTACACGCGGGACCTGGGCTACTGCGCTGCGAAGCACCTCTTCTCGGGGGGCAACGCCGTGATGGTCTCCCTCGAAGGAGGTCACTTCGTGCCCGTCCCCTTCCGCAAGCTGCTCGACCCCGAGACCGGCCGCACCAAGGTCCGGATGGTGGACGTCCACTCCACCCGCTACGCCATCGCCCGCCGCTACATGATCCGGCTGCGCCGCGACGACTTCCAGGACCCGCACGAGCTGGCCAAGCTGGCGGCCACCTGCAAGCTGACGCCGGAGGAGTTCCGGCGCGAGTTCGAGTACCTGGTGGAGGACGAGCCGCCGGCCCTCGTGCTGGAAGAGGGTCAGGAGGGGGAGCCGAGCCGGACGGCATCGGACGCCGGGGCGCGCACGCCGCGGCGGCGCCGCGGCGGCAGCCGCTAGCTCGGCCTACTCCGTGAGCGCGCCGTAGTAGTGCTCGCGCAGCGCGCGCTCGGTTTCGAGATCGCCCGAGAGATGCGCGATGTCGGCCAGCTTGAGGTAGAGGACCATCAGCGGGCCGTTGTCCTTCTCGCCACGGATCGCGTCCTCGTAGAGCTGGCGGGCCTCGGAGAGATCGCGCCGGTAGAACGCGGCGTCCCCCGCGCGCTCGCACCAGACGTTCGCCGGCAAGCCGGCCCGGCGCAGCCGCTCGCCCATCCGCAGCGCATAGTCGCGGGCCGCGTCGTACTGGCCCTTCCAGAGCTGGACGTAGTAGTACTGCTCCGCCACCAGCGTCTCGTCCAGCAGGCCCGGGAAGGCCGCGCCGAGCCGGGCGCGCAGGCCCGTCAGCAGGTCCGCGGGCACGCTCTTGCGGAACAGGGCCAGCAGCGGGTTGGCCTCGCGGTCGAGCACACGGGAGGCCGGATCGCGAAGCCAGGCCTCGGCCTGGTCGAGGTCGCCGCGGGCGAGGCCCACGTAGGCCGACACGACCGCGTAGCGCGGATCGTCTCGGCCATCCGCGAGCATGACCAGACGCTCGTCGGCCTCGGCGAGCCGTTTCATCCCGGCGAGGGCGAGGACGGCCGAGAGCGTGAAGATCCTTCCCTCGGGCACCGACGCCGACGCCTTCTCGAAATGCGCGAGCGCCCGCCGGGAATCGCCGTTGTCGAGCGCCTGGCAGCCGGCGTTCCATTGGGCGACGGCGCCGAAGACCTCCCGCCAGCGGCCCTGCCCTTGCCCTTCTCCGTCCGCCGGCTCGACCGGATCGCCCGCGAACACTCGCTTGACGGTGTCCAGCCGCCCCTCGCGTCCGAGATCGGCCAGGTCAGCCGAGCTGAGCCCCACGTCGTCGGGACCGGTCAGCGGCAGGCATCGCGGCCGCTCGCGAAGGTGCCGCTGGTATTCGGCGAAGAGATCGACGAAGAGCTTGCGGCGGCCGGGCGCGACGAAGGGGATCTGGGTGACGCTCGCGTCGGTCCCGATCACGACGTCGTCGACGTAGTAGACGACGTTCGAGGTGTCCCCGTAGGGCGAGCCCACGAACGAGAACTTGTCGACCGCGGAACCGGGCCGGCGCGTCGTGTTCGGCTGGTCCCGCAGCGCGACCAGCGGCGCCTCCTGGCCCTCGCGGCGGATCGTGAGGGCGTAGGTCCCGGCCACGATGTCGTAGGCGACGTCCACTCCGTACCAGACGAACGCCTCAACCGGGAAGAGCTTCTTCGGGATGCTGTCGGAGACGTGGACGATCCGGCCCTCGCGCGTGCCGAGCCAGAACGCGATCCCGTCCTTCTCCATCTGGAAGAAGCGCGGCCCCGCGAGGGCGATGTTCAGCTCTTCCTTCGGGTCGGTGGTCAGGAACGCGAAGTGGAAGAAGAGCCGGCCCGTCGTCCGGACGGGGAAGTAACCCTGCAGCTCCGGGAAGTCTCCGTCCCCCGCCACGTCTTTGATCTCGACCGAGCGGTAGCCGCTCACGTGGAAGGCGGAGCTGAGCGAGACGCGGCCCTGGCCGGTGCCGACGTGGCGCGCGCCCTGGAAGATCGCGAACGTGTCGGGGCCGGTGGCCACCTCGTCCTCGAAGCTGTAGCTGGCGAGGATGGAGCCCGACTCCGCGGCCGCCGGCGCCGCAATCAGCAGGACGAGGAGCGCCCGCGCTACAGGTTCGCGCGGTATTCGACGAGCCAACGCTTCCACTCCTCCACGGCGCGGCGGCGGGTCTCCGGGTCGGCGACGGGGTGGAACCCCTTCGTCTGGCCCGTGAGGATCTGAAGGGCCTGGAGCGCGATCTGGCGCACCTGCACCTTGTCGTCCTCGAGCGCGTGCACGAGCCCCTCGAAGAGCCGCATCTTCTGGGCGGGCCCGAGGTGGATCTGGTCGGAGGCGAGCGCGCACGCCGCCTTGTCGCGAAAGAGCGGTACGGGATCGTTCTGCATGTTCTGGAGCAGGACGTCCACCACGTCGGCGTCGTCGCTCACGCGGCCGAGCGCCCACTGCACCTGGAGGCGCAGCGCCTGGTCCTGGGTGTGCACGTCCGCCATCAGCACGCGCTTGGCGTCGGGCGACTTCCAGCCGAGGCTGTAGAAGACGTAGGCGATCGTCGCGCGGTCCTTCTCGGACGACGCTTCGTAGAGGCGCGCCAGTGCGGGCAGCGCGCCCGTCCCCATCGCCTGGATCTGCTTCCAATCGCCGGCGACGGCCACCGCGCGCAAGCGGGCGGCGTCGATGCCGGCCGCCCCGGCGGAGCTGGCGACGAGCAGGATGGCGACCCCCAACGCCCACGACCTCCGTGGGCCTCTGACGCTCTGCAACATGCCGGGCCTCCAGCGGATTGAACGAGCTCACGAGTGTACGCGGCCCGCCGCTCGCCCGCAGTGACGGACGACACCCTTCGTACGGGCCCAGAGCATTCAACGCGCTCGAGCCCACGGGTGCGTTCACGTACACGATCACGGGCCGCGGCGGTAGAATCGCCGGGATCCCCATGGCCACGTGCGCGGCGTGCGCGCATGCGATCGATCCCGAAGCGCGCTTCTGCGCGTCGTGCGGGACCGCGGTGGACGTCGCGGACGGCGCCACGCTCGAGCGGCCGCCGGCCGCGCCCGCCGGCCCTGCGTCCACCGATCTCGACCTCGACCTGCTGAAGCACGGCCGCTTCCTTCCGGGCACCGTCCTCGGCGACCGCTACCGCATCGTGGAGCTGCTGGGCAAGGGGGGAATGGGAGAGGTGTATCGCGCCGACGACCTGAAGCTCGGGCAGGCGGTGGCGCTCAAGTTCCTGCCCAAGCGGCTGTCGACCGATCCCACGCGCCTCGCGCGGCTCATGAACGAGGTGAGGATCGCGCGCCAGGTCTCGCATCCCAACGTCTGCCGCGTGTACGACGTCGGCGAGGTGGACGGCGAGCACTTCATCTCGATGGAGTACATCCGCGGCGAGGATCTCGGCGACCTGATCCGGCGCATCGGCCGGCTTCCCCCCGACAAGGCGGTCCAGCTCGCCCGGCAGATCTGCGGCGGCCTCGCCGCCGCGCACGCGCGGGGCGTCCTGCATCGCGATCTCAAGCCCGGCAACGTGCTGCTCGACGAGCACGGCGTTGCGCGCCTGACCGACTTCGGCCTGGCCGGCCTCGCCGTCGACCTTCGCGGAGCGCAGGTCCGCGAAGGGACGCCGGCCTACATGGCGCCCGAGCAGCTCGCGGGCCGGGAGGTCTCGGTCCGCAGCGACATCTACTCGCTGGGCCTCGTCCTCTACGAGCTGTTCACGGGACGATCGCCCTTCCGGGCGCGCACGCTGCCCGAGCTGATCGAGGAGCGCGAGTCGTCGACGCCGGTCAGCCCTTCGAGCCTCGTGGAGCTCGACCCGATCGTGGAGCGGGTGATCCTGCGCTGCCTCGAGCCTCAGCCGTCGCGGCGGCCGGCCTCCGCGCTCGCCGTGGCCGCGGCGCTGCCGGGCGGGAACCCTCTCGCGGAAGCGCTGGCCGCCGGCGAGACGCCGTCGCCCGAGATGGTGGCGGCGGCCGGGGCCAGCGAGGGCCTCGCCCCGGGGATAGCCGTCGCCGCGCTCGCCGGGGTGATGGCGGCGCTCGCCTTGCTGATCGTGTTCGGTAGCCAGGTGGTCCTCCTCGGCCACGTGCCGGTCGACTACTCGCCCGAGACGCTCGCCGACAAGGCCCGCGACCTCGTGAGGCAGCTCGGCTACAGCGCCACCGCCACCGGCCGCGCTCACGGCTTCGAAGCCGACACCGCCTACCTCCGCTATCTGCGGGAGCACGACCAGTCGGCGGCACGATGGAACGCCCTGCCCACCCTTCAGCCGCCGGCCCTCGTTTATTGGTACCGACAGAGCCCGCGCTACCTGTCGACATCGGACTACTTCTCGCCCGGCTTCGCCGGCGGCGTCGTCACCTTCGAAGATCCGCCCTCTTCGCTGTCGGGCATGGTGGGGGTGAAGCTCGACCCCCACGGCCGCCTCGTGTTCCTCCAGGGCATGCCGCCGCAGGTGGACGACGCCGCGCCCGCGGAAACGGAGCCGGATTGGAACGCGCTGTTCGCGGCGGCCGGGCTCGATCCGGACCGGTTCCGGCCGGTGCCGCCGCGCTGGACGCCGCTGGGGTTCGCCGACGCCCGGGCGGCGTGGGAGGGGGCCTATCCCGATCGGCCCGAGGTGCCGCTGCGCGTCGAGGCGGCCGCCTATCACGGACGGCCGGTCTCGTTCGTCCTGGTCGGTCCGTGGACGTGGCCGTGGCGGATGCAGCCGTTCCAGCCGCAGCCCGGAGAGCGCGTGGTGCAGGCCTTCCTCATCGCGCTGCTCCTCTGCCTGCTCGTGGGCGGCGTCGTCGTCGCCCGGTGGAACCTCCGACTCGGGCGAGGGGACCGGCGGGGGGCGGCCCGTCTCGCGATCGTCGTCATCGCGGTCGTGCTCCTCGGCTGGCTCCTCGGCACCGACCACGTCCCTACGCTCGGCGAGCTGGGACTCTTCATCGTCGGTCTCGGCTGGGCCTTCTCCTTCGCGGTCCTGCTCTGGCTGCTGTATCTCGCCATCGAGCCGTACGTGCGACGGCGCTGGCCCAACGCCCTCATCTCGTGGAGCCGAGCGCTCGGAGGGAGCTTCCGCGATCCCCTCGTCGGGCGCGACCTGCTCATCGGCGCCCTCGCGGGCGTGATGATCCAGCTCGTCTACGTCGTCGGGCCGGAGTGGCTCTACCCGCGCCTCGGACTCGCGTCTCCCCTGCCCGTGCAAACGAACCTCCGGATGCTCATGGGCGTTCGCTATCTGCTCGCGGAAGCGCTCGCCGTCCTGCCCTCGGCCATGCTCACGGCCCTGGGCGCGACGTTCCTGCTCTTCCTGTTGCGCGTCTTCTTCCGGCGGGAGTGGCTGGCGGGCGCGGTCTTCATCGTTGCTCTGGCCGTGCCGTCGATGTCTGCCTCGGAGCATCCGTGGATCGCGGTACCCCTGTCGATGGCGGTCTGGGCGGCCATCGTGCTGGTCCTCGTCCGCTTCGGCCTGCTGGCCGTGGTCAGCCTGTCGCTCGTCCAGGAGCTGCTGCTCGTGAGCCCTCTGACCCGCGACTTGTCGGCCTGGTACGCCGGCGCGTCGCTGTCGGTGGTGCTGCTGGTCTTGCTGGTCGCCGGCTTCGGCTTCTACGCGTCGCTCGGCGGGCGGCCACTCCTGCGGGAAGAGCTGCTCGAGGCGTGAAGAGTGGCCGCCGTCGCCTAGTCCACCCGCAACCGATAGCCGACGCCGGTCTCCGTGAGCAGGTGACGCGGCCGCGCGGGATCGCGTTCCAGCTTGTGGCGGAGCTGGCCCATGTAGACCCGCAGGTAATGGCTCTCCCCCATCGAGCCCGGACCCCAGACCTCCTTCAGGAGCTGGCGGTGGGTGAGGACCTTGCCCGCATGCTTCACGAGCGTCGCGAGGAGGTTGTACTCCGTCCGCGTGAGGTGGATCTCCTCTTCGCCGACGAAGACCCGACGGGCGCCGAGGTCGACCTTCAGCTCACCGGCGGTGAAGACCGGCTCGCCCTCGCCGCCCGCCGCCCGCGCGGCGTTGCGGAGGGCGACGCGCATCCGGGCCAGCAGCTCCCCGGTGCCGAACGGCTTGGTCAGGTAGTCGTCGGCGCCGGCGTCCAGGGCTTCGATCTTGTCCGTCTCCTGCCCGCGCGCGGAGAGCACGATGATCGGGATGGCGCTCCACTCGCGCAGGCGCCGCGTGACCTCGACGCCGTCCAGGTCCGGAAGCCCGAGGTCGAGCAGGATCAGGTCCGGCGCGCGGGTCGAGGCCTCGACGAGCCCCTGGGCGGCCGTCACGGCCTCGATGAGCCGATAGCCCTGAGCGGGCAGCGTGGCGCGGAGGAAGCGCACGACCTGGGGCTCGTCGTCGACCACGAGGACGAGCGGCGGCGGCGAGCCGCGGCCCCGGTCGCCCTCAGGAGGACTGGTGCTCACCCACGGGCTCCGAGACGGGCGGAGGGGGAGGTGTCCCCTCGATGGGAAGGGTGAAGCGGAAGGCCACGCCGTGCGGCGCGCGGTTCTCGGCCCAGATCCGCCCGCCATGTGCGGCCACGATCGCCCGGCAGATGGCGAGACCGAGGCCGAACCCGCGCGTCGCCGAGGACCCACGATAGAACTTCTCGAACACGCGCTCCTCGTCTCCCGCCTTCAGGCCCGGCCCCTCGTCGGCCACGTCGACGACGATCCCGCCGTCGTCCCGCGACGCCGACACGCGCAAACGGGATCCGGGGTCGGTGTACTTGATCGCGTTCTCGAGGAGGTTGACCAGAACCTGCTCGACGAGGACGGCGTCCATGGGGACGAGGGGAAGGTCGCCGGGCATCACCGTCTCGACCGGCCGCCCGGCCAACCCTTCCTCCAGCCGGGCGAGGGCCGAGCCCACCACCTCCTCGACCGAGTGCCACTCGCGCCGGAGCGGGACCGTTCCCGACTCGAGCCGCGTCATGTCGAGCAGGTTTGCCACCAGCCGGTTCAGGCGTTCCGCTTCCTCGTAGATGGTCTCCGCCAGCTCCCGGCGCTCGGCGGCCTGCGGGGCCGGCGCCTGCAGCAGGCCGCTGGCGGCGCCGGTGATGGCCGCCAGCGGTGTCCGCAGGTCATGGGACACGGAGCTGAGCAGCGTGCTGCGCAGGCGCTCGCGCTCCGCCGTGACCCGCGCCTCCTCTCCCTCCGCGGCCAGGCGCGCCCGGTCCAGGGAAGCCGCGGCCTGCCGAGCCAGAGTCTCCACGAGGTCGAGCTGGTCGGGCGAGAGCGGGAGGAGGCCCTCGTCGGGCTGCAACGCGAGCACGCCCAGCGTCCGGTCGCCGCTGCGCAGGGGCACGTAGAGCGCCGCGGCGCCCGGCAGCGTGTCGGTGCCCAGCCCCGCCATCTGCCCGTGCTCGAAGACCCACTGCGCCACCGAGGCCTCCCGGGGCTCCGTGGCGATCGACTTCGCTTCCGGCGGGCTCACCGCCAGCGTTCCGTCGGGCCGCGGCAGCCGCAGCACCGCCGGTCCACGGACGGCGTCGCTCACGTGACGGGCAGTGATGCGGGCGATCTCTTCCGGCGTCCCCAGTCCCGCCAGCTCCCGGCTGACCGAGTAGAGGAGCTGCGTGCGTTGCTCCCGGCGGCGGGCGGCCTCCGCCTGGTCCCGGACCCGGACCGCGAGCGTGCTGATCAGGAACCCCACGAGGAGCATCACCCCGAAGGTCAGGAGGTACTGGGTGTCGCTGACCGCGAAGGTCAAGTAGGGGGGCACGAAGCAGAAGTCGAACGCGGCCACGCTGAGGCAGGCGGCCAGCGCGGACGGCCCCCGCCCGAGCCGCACCGCGACGAAGCAGACACCCAGGAGATAGATCATGATGAGGTTGGAGTTGTCGAAGCGGCCGAACATCCCCCAGCAGACGAGGGTGGCGAGCGCCACGAGCAGCGCCGCCCACACGTAACTGCGCAGCGGGCGGCGGCGGCGCGGTCGCGGCGCGAGCCGCAACGCCTCCGGCGGCGTCTTGTCTCCGGCGATGAAGTAGACGTCGATCTCGCCGCTCCGGCGGACGATGTCTTCGAGGAGCGATCCCCGCAGCCGGTCGCGCCAGCGCGCGTGCGCGGGCTTGCCGACCACGATCTTGCTGACGTTGTGCTCGCGGGCGTAATCGACCAGGCTCTTCCCCACGTCCGCGCCCGAGAGCACCGTCGTCTGCGCCCCGAGCTGCTCGGCGAGTTTCATGGCCGCGGCCAGCGCCTCGCGCTCCTGGGCCGAGAGCGGCGGCTGGGCGGGGCTCTCCACGGAGGCCACGATCCACTCCGCGCGCAGGCGCGCCGCCATCCGGCGGGCGGCCCGGATGAGGCGCGGGCTCTCGGGGTGGGGCCGGATGCACACGAGGATGCGCTCGGCCACCGGCCACGTACGATCGATGGCATGGTCGCGGCGGTAATCCTCCATGTCGGCGTCGACGTGCTCGGCCGTCCGCCGGAGGGCCAGCTCGCGCAGGGCGATCAGGTTCCCGCGCCGGAAGAACTCGCGGGCGGCGCGCGCCGCCTGCTCGGGCAGGTAGACCTTGCCCTCGGCCAGCCGCTCCAGCAGCTCCTCGGGAGGCAGGTCCACGAACTCGACCTCGTCCGCTTCGTCGAGCACGCGATCGGGCACGGTCTCCCGGACGGCGACGCCCGTGATCTGGTTGACGAGGTCGTTGAGGCTCTCGACGTGCTGGACGTTCAGCGTGCTGTAGACATCGATCCCGGCGTCGAGCAGCTCCTGGGCGTCCTGCCAGCGCTTGGCATGGCGGGAGCCGGGTGCATTCGTGTGGGCCAGCTCGTCGAGGAGGAGCAGGGCCGGCCGGCGCGCGAGCGCGGCATCCAGATCGAACTCGCGCAGCGTCACGCCGCGGTGCTCGACCTCGCGCGGAGGCAACCGGGGAAGGCCCTCGGCGAGGGCGGCCGTCTCGGACCGCCCGTGGGTCTCGACCCAGCCGACGACCACGTCGGCGCCGGTGGCGCGCATCCTCTGCGCCGCCTCCAGCATCGCGTAGGTCTTGCCCACGCCGGGCGAAGCGCCGAAGAAGACCTTCAGCCGGCCGCGCCTGCGCTTGCTCTCTTCGCCGGCCACGCGCCGCAGGAGGGCGTCGGGATCGGGCCTTCCCTCGCTCATGCGCCGCCGCGCGGGACCGGGCGCCGTCCCTTCACCACGCGCTCAGCGTACTCCGAACCGCCCCGCCCACGCACGCTGCCGCAGGGGCATCCGGAGGTCGCCCGGAACCGCGGCGCCGAGGGCCGCGGCGCCGGGAGCGAGCGCGAGCACGCCCCACGCGCAACACGTCGCGCTGATCCATCTCCTACCTCGGTGGACCGAAGCGGCGGTCCAGCTCCAGGTTCAACCGGAGGACGTTGACCCGCGGCTCGCCCAGGAGGCCGAGCCATCGGCCCTCCGTCTGGCTCACCACGAGCGCGTCCACTTCGCCGGGGGACACGCCGCGCGCGCCCGCGACGCGCGCCACCTGCCAGCGCGCGGCATCCGGGCTCACGTGCGGATCGAGGCCGCTCCCGGAAGCCATCACCAGCTCCACCGGGATCGGGCCCGGCGCCCCCGGGTTCTCCGAGCGGAGTCGCTTGACCTCGGCTTCGATGCGGTCGTGCAGGGCCTTCGAGGTAGGGCCCAGGTTCGAGCCGGACGACGCGGCGGCGTCGTATCCGTCGGTGCCCGCGGCGGAGGGCCGGCCGTGGAAGTATCCCGGCTTCTGGAAGCGCTGGCCGATCAGCTCCGAGCCGACCACACGACCTCCGGCGGTGACGAGGCTGCCGTTCGCGCGACCCGGGAGCAGTGCCTGCGCGAGTCCGGTGAGGGCCAGCGGATAGGCGAGGCCGGTGAGGACCAGCGTCACCAGCGTCATGCGCAAGGCGATGATGGCTTCGTTCTTCATCTGGCCGTCCTAGGTGAGGCCGACCATGACCAGCAGCAGGTCGATGAGCTTGATGCCCACGAATGGCGCCACGACGCCGCCCACCCCGTAGATGAGCAGCGAGCGGCGCAGCAGCGCCGCCGCGCCCAGCGGGCGGTACTTCACGCCGCGCAGCGCGAGCGGGATCAGCAAGACGATGATCAGCGCGTTGAAGATCACCGCCGAGAGGATCGCGCTCTGCGGCGACGCGAGCGCCATCACGTTGAGCGGAGCGATCTCGGGGAAGACGGGCACGAACATCGCGGGCAGGATCGCGAAGTACTTCGCCACGTCGTTCGCGATGGAGAAGGTCGTCAGGCAGCCGCGCGTCATCAGCAGCTGCTTGCCCACCTCGACGACCTCGAGGAGCTTCGTCGGGTTGCTGTCGAGATCGACCATGTTTCCCGCTTCGCGGGCGGCCTGGGTGCCGGTGTTCATGGCGATGGCGACGTCGGCCTGGGCCAGGGCCGGCGCGTCGTTGGTCCCGTCGCCGGTCATGGCCACGAGCTTGCCCTTGGCCTGCTCGTCGCGGATGAGCTTCAGCTTCATCTCGGGCGTGGCCTCGGCCAGGAAGTCGTCCACCCCGGCCTCGGCGGCGATGGCGGCCGCGGTCAGTGGGTTGTCGCCGGTGATCATCACCGTGCGCAGCCCCATGACACGGAAGCGGGCGAAGCGCTCCTTGATGCCGCCCTTGACGACGTCCTTCAGGTGCACGACGCCGAGCACGCGCGCGCCGTCCGACACCGCCAGCGGCGTCCCGCCCGACTGGGCGATCGCGCGCACCGCGCGCTCGACCTCCGGCGGCAGGCCGCCGCCCAGCGCGGCGACGTGCCTCGAGATCGCGTCCACCGCGCCCTTGCGGATGACCCGGCCGTCGAGGTCACAGCCGCTCATGCGCGTCTGCGCGGTGAAGGGGACGAAGACGAGGTGGGGTTGGGACGACATCTCACGGCCGCGGAGCCCGTGCTGCTTGGCGAGCACGACGATCGAGCGGCCCTCCGGCGTCTCGTCGGCGAGGCTGGAGAGCTGGGCGGCGTCGGCGAGCTCCTCGACCCGCACACCCGGCGAGGGCAGGAACTCGGTGGCCATCCGGTTGCCGAGCGTGATCGTGCCCGTCTTGTCGAGGAGCATGGTGTCGACGTCGCCGGCGGCCTCGACCGCCCGGCCGCTCATCGGGATCACGTTGTGGCGGATGAGCCGGTCCATGCCCGCGATGCCGATCGCCGAGAGCAGGCCGCCGATGGTCGTCGGGATCAGGCACACGAGCAGGGCCACGATGACGGTGACCGAGAACCGGAGGCCGGAGTAAAGGCCGAAGGGGACGAGGGTCACGCAGGCGACGAGGAAGATGATCGTCATGCCGGCCAGCAGCACGGCGAGGGCGACCTCGTTCGGAGTCTTCTGGCGCTTGGCGCCCTCGACGAGGCCGATGATCCGGTCCAGGAACGACTCGCCGGGGTTGGTGGAGATCCGCACCACGATGCGGTCGGAGAGCACCTTGGTCCCGCCGGTCACGGCCGAACGATCGCCGCCGCTCTCGCGGATCACGGGTGCGGACTCGCCGGTCACCGCCGACTCGTCCACGGATGCGATCCCCTCGATCACCTCGCCGTCGCCCGGGATCAGCTCCCCCGCCTCCACGACCACCTCGTCGCCTCTCCGCAGCGAGGAGGCCGGCACGCGCTCCTCGCGCCCGTTCACCCTCTTGCGGGCCACGGTCTCCTGGCGCATCCCGCGCAGGGCGGCGGCCTGGGCCTTGCCCCGGCCCTCGGCCAGGGCCTCGGCGAAGTTCGCGAAGAGGACCGTGAACCAGAGCCACAGCGCGACCTGCCCCGTGAACCACGCGGGGGCCGCCCCGGCGGGCTTCGTGAGGAGGTCGTGCAGCCAGATGAACGTGGTGAGGACGCTGCCGATCTCGACCACGAACATCACCGGGTTCTTCGCCATCAAGCGAGGATCGAGCTTGACGAAGCTGTCGGCGAGGGCGGCGCGGACGATCTTCCCTTCCCACGCGGAGACGGCCCGGACGTTCTTGTCGGCCATGCTCAGAACACCTTTCCGGCCTGGGCCGCGAAGTGCTCGACGATCGGGCCCAGGCTGAGCGCGGGGAAGAACGTCAGCGCGCCCACGATGACGATCACGCCGACGAGCAGGGCGGCGAAGAGCGGCCCCGTGGTGGGCAGCGTGCCCGGGCTCGGCGGCACCGCCTTCTTCCCGGAGAGGATCCCGGCGATGGCGAGGGCGGGGATGATCATCCAGAACCGCCCGAACAGCATGTCGAAGCCGAGGGCCGTGTTGTACCAGGGCGTGTTGGCGTTGATCCCGCCGAAGGCGGAGCCGTTGTTGCCGGCGCCGCTGGTGAACGCGTACAGGATCTCGCTCAGCCCGTGCGGGCCCGGGTTCGCGATCGACGACACCCCGTATGGCGCCACGGAGGACCAGGCCGCCAGCGACAGGATCACGAGCGGAAAGACGAGCACGTACAGCATGGCCAGCTTCACTTCCCGGGTCTCGATCTTCTTGCCGAGGTACTCCGGGGTGCGGCCGACCATCAGCCCCGCGATGAAGACGGACAGGATGGCCATCACGAGGATGCCGTACAGACCCGCGCCCACGCCGCCGAAGACGACCTCGCTGAGCTGGATGTTGAAGAGCGGGACGAGGCCACCGAGGGGCGTAAAGCTGTCGTGCATCGAGTTGACGGCGCCGCACGAGGCGTCGGTCGTGGCGGTCGCGTACAGCGCGGAGTTGGCGACGCCGAAGCGGACCTCCTTGCCCTCCATGTTGCCTAGGCCGGGGGAGAGGCCCATCGCGTTGGTGATGGGGTTGCCCCGTGACTCCGCCCAGTAGGCGGCGGTGACGCCGGCGAAGAACAGGAACGCCATCGCGCCGAAGAGCGCCCAACCCTGGCGCTGATCGCCGGCCATCCGGCCGAAGGTGTAGGTGAGCCCGGCCGATATCGCGAAGATCGCGAACATCGAGAGGAAGTTGGTGAAGGGGTTCGGGTTCTCGAAGGGATGGGCCGCGTTGGCGTTCAAGGGGCCGCCGCCGTTCGTTCCGATCTGTTTGATCGCTTCCTGCGAAGCGAACGGGCCCATGGCGATGACCTGCTTGCCTCCCTCGAGGGTCGTGACCTCCTGATACGGACGGAGGTTCTGGATCATGCCCTGCGAGACGAACACGACGGCGAAGACGACGCTCAGCGGCAGGAGGATGTAGACCGTCGACCGGGTGAGGTCCACCCAGAAGTTTCCGATCGTGCCCGGCCCCTTGCCTTCGCCGCGGCGCGTGAGGCCGCGGGCCAGCGCGACGGCGACCGCGATCCCGGCCGCCGCGGAGATGAAGTTGTGCCAGGCGAGGCCCGCCATCTGGCTCAGGTAGCTCATCGTCGCTTCGCCCGAGTAGCCCTGCCAGTTGGTGTTGGTGGTGAAGCTGGCGGCGGTGTTGAACGCGGAGCTGGGTTCGACCGGGCCCATCTTCTGGGGGTTGAAGGGCAGCACATGCTGCAGGCGCTGGATGGCGTAGGTCACGAGCATCGTGAAGATGCTGAAGAGCATCAGACCGCCCGCGTAGGCCGGCCACGGCTGTGCGCGGCCATCCACGCCGCCCAGGCGATAGCAGAGGCGCTCGAGCCAGCCCAGGGACTTGCGCAGGAAGTGCGGCTGCCCTTCCATCACCCGGTGCATGAAGACGCCCAGCGGCTTCGTCACCGCGAGGATCGTGGCAAAGAAGAAGAGGATTTGAATCCAGCCGTTGGCGGTCAAAGCAGCGCTCCTAGAATTTTTCCGGCCGCAACAGCGCGTAACCAAGGTACGCCAGCAGCAACACGGAAAGCACCAGGCCCACGACGTATTCCAGGCTCATCGGGTTAGACCTTCTCGCAGGCGCGGACATACGCGAGCGACAGGAGGAGGAAGACCAGCGTGACCACGACGAACACCACGTCCTTCATGCCGCGCTCCTGTCCCTCACAGCTTGACCAGGAAGGCGAAGGTGACCCGGTTCTCGCTCTTCCGCAGGTCCGGCGTGAAGCCGGGAACCGCCGAGCCGGGGGGGCCGCTGTTCCCGCCCTCCGGCGTCACGCCGCCGGATCCCGTGAAGTACGGCACGCTGGCATGCCGATGGTTGAACTCGGCCCTGAAGATCACGAACGGGCGGGGGATGTAGTCGAACGTGACCTGCGTGTCCCACGCCTTGTACGGGTCGCCCGGGTTGGCGGTGAAGTACGGCGTGCCCGAGAAGGCCGTCGCGCCGTTGATGGGCGGGATCAGCACCAGGTAGCGACCGGGGTTGGTGATGGCACCGCCGCCGACGGTGAGGCCATAGCGGTCGTGGTCGAACCACAGCCGGTTGTACGCCATGAAGCCGAGGAAGTACTGCGTGGAGCACGTGACGCCGCCGCCGGTCTCGCAGCCGGCGTCGAGCGTGAGCGAGGCCGCGGCCTTCAGGCCTCCCGGCTTCTCGTAGTACTTCACCATGATGCTGTCGTCGGTATGGAACCGCTTGCGGTCCGGGTTGCCCAGCGTGTCCTTGCCGTAGTACTGGTTGCCCAGGACCGAGAGACTGCCCGTCGGGCGCCAGAGTATCTGCCCCCCGACGCCCAGGGCTTTCGTGAAACGCCCGTACGACTGCCAGCCGTTGATGAGCCAGGGCTCGATCTTCAGCTTGTCGCTCGGAAAGATCTGGACGCGCATGCCGTTGAAGTACCACGGCGTGTTCGACGACACGTAGGAAGGCTGGTAGGTCCAGTTGTCGAAGTTGTAGTAGCTCCAGAGGCCGATGTACGACATGAAGATGCCCGCCTGGATGTTGATGCCGTTCCACTTGTCGATGTGGTACCCGCCATAGGCCTCGGAAATGAAGCGGTACGCGCCGTCGAGACTCCACTGGCCGCGCGCCGGGCTCGCGTCGTTTCGCGGCGTCGCCTGCGAGTACATCCCGAACTGCGTCATCAGACGGCCCTGGACGTTCTTGTAGGAGAAGTCGCCGCCGATCCCGAGCTGGGTGAGCTGGAACTCACCGTGGCGGAACACCTCGCTCGAGCCGGAGATCGTGTCGTCCTCGGGATGGTTGAAGCTCAAGTGGTACGCCGTGTCGACGCGGAACTCGCCGGTGAACGCCTTCATCGACAGCGGCCTCTCGGCGGCCGCGTAGTTCCCTGGCACCCAGGCAAAGTCGGCGAACGCGAACGGTTCGGCCGCCGGCTTCTTCTCGGGCTCCGGGGATGGCGGCGCCTGCATGGCAGGTCCCTCCGTGGCCCGATCCTGGCCAACGGCCAGTCGCCCTCCCGCCACGCACAGGAGGACGCTCGCCAGGCCCGCGGCCCGGCACAACCGATTCGTCGACATCCGCGACTCCCTTTCCTTTCGAGCTGGCCTCGTGTCAGGGACACACGGGCGAAGCGCACCACCAGAACAGGCTAGCGGGGAGCGCCTCAAGATCTCGTCAAGAAGCGCTGCCCCGCCGTAAGGAAAGCGACAGGCCGGCTCAAAAACTCCAGACGCAGCGAGACTTGCCCGACGCGATTGCCCGCGCCTTCCGCCGTCTGCACGCTCGTCGTCCGTCCGAACGTAGCCGGCGTCGAGACGTCGGCGGCGGGCGGTGCGAAGTTGGGGTGGTTGGGCAGGTTGGTGAACGTCGTCTCGAACCGGAGCCTCGCCCTCGCGCCGAGCGCAAACGCCTTCGCCAGTCCGCCCGAGATCGCCAGCGTGCCCGGACCGGTGAGGATCCCCACGCCGGCGTTCCCGATACGGCCCGCGTTCGCGGGAGGCGCCGCGAAGGCGCCGATGTCGAAATAGTGGTCGGGCGTCGGGTCAGCGACGTTGCCGTCACCGATCCGGTTCGGACGGAGGATCGACCCGCGGTTGAACGTGTTGATGTTGGCGGGGTCGACGAGGCCGGCGCTGAAGGTCGGCGTGAGGAACGGCCCCGTCTGCCAGAGCGCCACGCTGCTGATCTGCCAGCCTCCGAGGAAACGGCGATTCCGGGCGAACGGCAGCTCGTACAGGCCCGACAGCAGGAAGCGGTGCCGCCCGGTGCCGGCCACGTTGCCACGCACGGCGTCGAGATGGAAGCGGTCGTTCACCGCCGTGCCGTAGATGACCTCGCGCGCGAACCCGGATGGTGCGTCGCCGCCGTAGTTGGCGAGGTTCTTGGCCCGTCGAGGTTGCGCGCGGTGACCTTCGCCTCCGGCACGACGGCCTGGGACGAATCCTGGGTGACGCCCACGATGATCCCGAGGGTTGGGCGAGGGCCCGCGCCGGGAGCGCGAGAAGAGCCAGCAGAACCAGCGCAGATCCGGCGCCGTCATCTCCGCACGGCGGAAGACCATCGAGAGTGACAGTAACGGTGCGGCGCTCAGTTCGGGATCAAGATCGTGCCGGCGCGCGTCAGGAAACCGTAGGCACGAAAACGTAGGAAGGTGTCCTGCGCAGCGGAACCATGCGTTCGCTCAGGGCTTTCGCGCCACGACCGGCCACCACGCGGCGCCGGCCGAACGCTCGATGAAACGATCGTCTCGGCGCGTGATCTCGAACCCCGCCTGGCGAAGTCGCCTCCGCCGCCGCCGTTTCGTGGTGATGAGCGGCGCGTTCAGACGCGTCCTCGGGGCTCGGATCGACGACGACCAGGCGCCCTCCGGGCCGAAGCGCTCGGAACACGTGGTCGAGGATGGGCCCGGTGTCGGTCAACTCGTGATAGGTGTTGGCGACGAGGGTGGCATCGACGCCTTCCGCCGGCAGGTGCGGGTCGTCCGGCTCTCCCCGCACGATCGTGACGTTGTGCTGGTTCAGCAGGAGCGCTCGGAGCCGCAGGAACAGCAGTGGCAGCCCTCGAATGTCTTCCGCGAGGACCCTGCCCTGCGGGCCGACCAACCACGAGAGCTTGAGCGCGAAGTACCCCGCTCCGCATCCGAGATCCGGCCCCGACGGACAGCGCGGCCAGCGCAAGGACCGCCGCTACGGCCGCCCGACATCGTCCCGGCAAGCGGCCAGCAGCAGAGCCAACGAACGCGCCACGTCGGAGAGCGTGCGTCGCGACTCGGGCCGGGCCCAGGTGCCGTTTCCCCACACGTCCAGCGAGCCGACCCGGCGGCCGCCGGCGACGAGCGCGATGCGTCCTCCGCTCTCGGGAAGCGGGAGGCCCCGATACGCCCGTTCCTGCCCGGGACCAGGCGCCGGCAGGAGCGTGTCCATCTCGAGAACGGCGTCGGGCACCGGCCGGAGCCCGTCTGCGGGATCCGATCTCGCCACCACCTGGTCGCGCTCGTCCCGGACCACCGCCGCCGCGAGGGGTAGAGCGTCGCGCGAGAGCCGCAGGATCGACGTCAGGCGGGACGCCACGGGATCGCCGACTTCTCCTCCGCTCAGCGCGGCATGAAGGAGGTCCAGGTTCTTCCGAGCCGTGGCCAGCGCGGTGGTCCGCTTGCCGCGCTGGGAGCCGAACGCGGCGGCGATGAGGCCGCACACGGTCATGCCGATCACGGCGATGACGTCGTGCTTCTCGTACATCGTCAGCTGCATGTAGGGCTGCGTCAGGAAGAAGTCGAGGCTGAGCCCCGAGCACAGCGCGGTGGCCACCGCCGCCGAGCGGCCGCCCAGCTCGGCGACCACGATCGTCAGCGCGACGAACACGAGCGCGAAGTTGGA